>OBYR01000068.1_pt1 | contig 122862 bp, 98 predicted proteins | sample 1495491 | NCBI WGS metagenome assembly OBYR01 (sample SAMEA2580206, study PRJEB22360) | human gut metagenome | biome: human gut; feature: human-associated habitat; material: faeces | place: Denmark | collected 2008/2010 | reverse complement strand
ACCTTTCGGGGTGGGGAGGAGCCGGGGGGGACAAAAAGCCGTTGAGGGGAAAGTGGCGGGTGTCGGTGACGGTGATTCCCTTATTGCCGGGCAGGTACAGGTGACCGTCGCGGGTGAGCAGCCCGGCTCCGGTGCTAAAGTCCTGAAAAGGCATTCCGTTTACAGCGTCGAAACTCTGTACCGTGCCTGAAGGACGGTGGTAGCGGTAGAGCTGCCGGGTGGTGGCTATCCAGAAATAGTCCCGGGGCGATTCTGTGATGTAGGTTATTTTTTCTTTTGTGCCGGATATATTCCAGGGAGTGGGCTGATGTTTCAGGTTTTGGTCGAAGATCAGGAATCCGTTGTTTACCGTGGCTACCCAGATGTTTTTATGGGAATCGGTGTGGAAAGCCGTGACTTCGATCCGGGTGTTTTCCGGCAGGCCGAGGTCGGGGGCGGCGATGTGGAGCAGTTCTTCCGTTTGCAGGTTATAGCGGTAGAATCCGTTGTTTTCCGTGCCGATCAGGAGTTGTCCCGGCAGGGTTTCGGTGATGACGGATACGGACGAGAAACGTTTTTCTTTTCCATTGGCGGGGAATGCCGTAGTTTCCTGTCCGTTGTGCAGGCGTACCAGCCCTTTGGAGGTGTGGGTGGGAATCCAAAGCCCGCCCTGGAAGTCTTTGCAGAGGCTGTTGATGTTGTTGTATTCGAAGTTTTTCAGCAACGAAAAGCGGCGGCTGGAAATCGGGAACAGATAGACCTCCCCTTTGTGAGTGGAGCAGAAGATGGTGTCGCCGGAGAGGTATACCGCCTTTATAATGTTCGAGTTATACGCCTGGCGGGAGTCTTCGGTGAGCAGGTAGCTGTGCTGTTGCCCGTTGACGGGATTGTAAAAGAGCAGTCCCCCGCCTTCGGTGGCAAACCACAGGTTGCCCCGGCTGTCTTCGCAGCCTGTTCCCACAATCCCGGAAAAACGGTCGGGGAGGATTAGCCGGAAACGGTCGTTGTATCCGGTGTGGTAGTTGATGCCTCCATTGTTTGTGCCTACCCAAAGGTTGCCCTGGCGGTCTTTGCCGAGGCTGTACACGGAAAAATGGCTGAGTTCCCCTGCCTGCCCGGTGGAGGGACTGGCGGAAGTGACTTTTCCGGTGGTTTTGTCGGTCAGGAACAGTCCGTTGAATGTGCCGAACAGCAGGTGGCAGGAATCGAGGTCGATAATCGCCCGGATTGTTTTGTCGATCACCGTGTTGCCGCCGGGGGGAATGGGATTGTATGCCCGGAATGCCGTGTCGAAACGGCCTATCCCATCGTCGGTCACTGCCCATAATCGGCCTTCGTCGTCGAAATGGAGGCGGTGGACCGCTTTGCCCGGAGGGAATCCGGGGGTGTCTTTCAGGCTGACTATGGGTTGGAATCCGGCGGAATAGAGCTGTATGCCCTGCGAGCGTGTTCCGATATAGAATTGTCCCTTCCGGCTTTCGGCCAGGGTGGTGAATGTGTGTGGGGAGGTAATGGCTGTGGCGAAAGTGTCGGCTGCCGGCATATAACGGTAGACGTTCCGGGGGGTGAGCAATACGATTTCTCCCGTTGTGGCGGCGTGCAGGCGGAGGGCCTTGTCTTTAAAAGAATAATGGTGGAATTGCCCTGTCCGGTTGTTCAGCCTGTCCAGCCCGGTAGCGGTGAGAATCCAAAGGTTATCCCGGCTGCCGGGAACGATTTCCCGGATTTGGTTGTGGCTAAGGCTATTGCTGTCGAGGTTGTTGTTTCGGTAGACGGTAAATTCATAACCGTCGAAGCGGTTGAGTCCGTCGTAAGTGCCGAACCAAAGGAATCCGGTGCTGTCCTGACAGATGGATGTGACGCAATTTTGGGATAACCCGTCCTGTGTGTTGAGCGCTGAGAAAAAAAGTTGCTTCCCCGGAGTTTGGTTTTTCCCGGAGAGTCCCAATGACAGGAAAAGCAGTGTATAAATGAAACGGCGCACGGTGATGAATTTATCTGTGTGTCAAAGATATTGATTTTATGGGGGGTATGCAATTTTTTTCGGGTTTACGGGACGAAAAAGAATGGTTTTGAGATGAACGGGAAGGAATTTTCGGAGGGGCAGGGGTTATTTTTGTGGAAGAGTGCGGGAGAAATTATTACCGGAATGTTCCGGTTGCCTGTTTGGGACGGGTGTACTATAATAAATGAATTTAAATGAATGGGTGAAATGAACAGATTATTGGTTTGTGTTTTGGCGTTTGGGCTGTGGAGCGTTTTTTCCGATGCGGCGGCTCAGACACTTCCCCGGGTGCGTTATGCCGAGGATTATGAGAAAATAACGGAAGACGGGGCATGGTGCTGGTTTTCCGATCCGAGGGCTATTTATGTGAGGAATGTGATGATCGGCGGATATGTGAATAAGCAGGGGGATATTATGGCTTTTTCCTATGATCCGGCCACCGGGAAGAAGCAGGAGCATCGGGTGTTTGAGAAGCTGGATTATGACGATCATGCGAATCCTTCGTTTATGAAGTTGCCGGACGACCGGGTGGTGATCTTTTTTTCCGGCCACGGGGGCACGACGAATTCTCCGATTTATTATACCATTACGGAGCGTCCTGCGGATATTTCTTCCTGGGGAGAGTTGAAGCAGATGCGTCCGAAGATTAAGGGGGGATATGGATATTGCTATTCCAATGCGGCGATGCTGTCGGCGGAGAATAACCGGGTTTACCTGTTTTTCCGGGGGCCCGATTTTAAGCCCGATTTTGTGTGGACGGACGATTTGGAGCATTGGAGCGAGCCGGGGGCACTGGTGCGGGATGATACCACTTATGGGTATGTACGCCCGTATATGAAGGTGGCGAACAATGGGAAGGATAAGATTTTTTTCGCTTTTACGGACGATCATCCGCGTAACCGCCCTACCAATTCTATTTATTTTATGATGTACCGCGACGGTCGGTTGTGGGGAGCGGACGGGCGTTTGCTGGGAGAGATGGGAAAAGAGGCGGTGGCCCCGAAGCATTGCGATCGGGTGTATGATGCCCGGAAGACTTACGAAAAGGCCTGGATTTGGGATGTGGCTTTCGACGAGGATGAAAATCCGGTGATCGTGTATGCCCGTTTCGGGGCGGTGAATGCGGAGCATTCCTATTGGTATGCCCGCTGGGACGGCAAGCAATGGAACAATAGCCTGATTACGAAGGCGGGGCAATGGTTCCAGCGAAATAATTACACGAAAAGCAAGATCGAGTATGAATGTAATTATTCGGGCGGGGTGTATCTGGATCATGAGAATCCGGAGGTAGTGTATACGTCGCGCCCGGTGGACGGGATTTTCGAAATCGAGAAGTGGCAGCGGGATGCGAAAGGGAAATGGCGGGCGGAAGCGGTGACGGAACATTCCGAGCGGGACAATGTGCGTCCCTTTGTGGTGAGGGGGTATCGGGAGGGGCAGCCGGAGCTGTTGTGGATGTATAATTATAAATATCCGGGTTTCCGGGCTTATGATTGTGCGATCCGGGTGAACCGGATGGCCGAGCCTATGGACGGGCAGTTGAAGCGGGCAGCCGTGAAGGAGGTGGCTGGCAAGGTGGCGGATTGGCAAATCCGGACGTTTGCGGGAGGAAATTCGAATGCTTTGCGGGGATGGATGTACGGCCCGTTGTATCTGGGGATGTATGGCTGGGCGGAACAAAGCGGGGTGGAACGTTATTTTAAGTGGCTGCGGGGAATCGGCGACCGGGAAAGCTGGCAGATGGGTAACCGGATGTATGATGCAAATGATGTTTGTGTGGGGCAGGCTTTTTTGGATATGTATGGGAAATATAAGGAGAAAAAGATGTTGGAGCCTGTGCAGGCACGGGTGGACTGGGTGATTTCGCAGAAGGATGCCGGGGGAAAATGGTGGTGGTGCGATGCGCTTTTTATGGCTCCGGGCGTGTATAGCCGTTTGTATGCCCTGACCGGGGATAAAAAATATATGAAGTTTTGCGACCGGGAGTTCCGGATGACTTATGAGCGTTTGTACGACCGGGAGGAGTGCCTGTTTTTCCGGGATGCCCGCTATCTGGATAAGAAGGAGGCGAACGGGCGGAAGATGTTTTGGGCGAGGGGTAACGGCTGGGTGGTGGCCGGATTGGCGGAGGTGTTGAAGTCGTTGCCGGAAAAGGACCGGAAGAGTACGGTTTTTTATGAGAAGCTGTTGGTGGAGATGTGCCGGAAACTTGCCGGGTTGCAATGTGCCGACGGAACGTGGCATAGCAGTTTGTTGGACCCGGATGCGTATCCCGCGCCGGAAACGAGCGGAACGGGGTTGATTGTGTATGCTATGGCGTATGGGATTAACCGGGGCGTTTTGCCTGCGGACGAGTTTTTGCCTGTGGTGGAGAGGGGCTGGGCGGCTCTGGTGAGGGCTGTGGACACGGAAGGCAAGCCGGGGTGGGTGCAGCCGGTGGGTGAAAATCCGCAGAACGTGACGAAGAATATGACGGCTGTTTACGGTACGGGCGCTTTTTTAATGGCTGCGAGTGAAGTTTTACAATTATCAAAATAGAATGTCTATGAAAAGAGTGATGTTAGTGGTTTTATTGGCCGGATTGGTGATGGAGTTGTGCGGGCAGACGGCGGAACACCGGAAGATGTATCGCCGGGGTTGGATTGATTTGAATAAGAACGGGAAGAAGGATGTGTATGAAGATCCTGCCGCTCCTGTGGATAAGCGGGTGGAGGATTTGCTCCGGCAGATGACTTTGGAGGAGAAGACTTGCCAGTTGGGGACGCTTTACGGGTTTGGTGCGGTGACGCGGGATTCGCTGCCTACGCCGGAGTGGAAGGAACGGGTGTGGAAAGATGGTTTGGGAAATATCGATGAGCATTTGAACGGGGAATGGAAGCGTTCGTCTTTGGATTTTCCTTATTACCGTCATGCTGAGGCGTTGAACCGGGTGCAAGCTTTTTTTGTGGAGGAAACGCGGCTGGGTATCCCGGTGGATTTTACGAATGAGGGTATCCGGGGACTGAAACATGAGAAGTCTACTTTTTTCCCGGCACAGATCGGGCTGGGAAGTACGTGGGATAAGGGGTTGATCCGGGAGATCGGGCATATTACGGGGTTGGAAGCGAAGGTGTTGGGGTATACGAATGTGTATTCACCTATTCTCGATTTGGCGCGCGATCCCCGCTGGGGACGTACGGTGGAAACCTATGGGGAGGATCCTTATCTGGTGGGAGAGCTGGGAAGGCAGCAGGTGGAAGGTATTCAGGGCAACCGGGTGGTTTCGACACCGAAGCATTTTGCCGTTTACGGCGTTCCGGCAGGAGGCCGGGATTGCGAGTCGCGTACCGATCCCCATGCTACGCCGCAGGAGGTGCATGAGTTGCATTTGGAGCCTTTCCGGGTGGCTTTTCAGGAGGCCGGAGCTTTGGGGACGATGTGTTCGCATAATGATTATAACGGTACGCCGATCAGTGGAAGTCATTATTTGCTGACCACGTTGCTGCGGGACGAGTGGGGATTTAAGGGGTATGTGGTGTCGGATAGCTGGAGTATCGGAAAACTGTGGAAGTTTTACCATGTGGCGGGGAGCAATGAGGAGGCGGTGGCTCAGGAGTTGAAAGCCGGAATTAATATCCGGACGAATTTCCGGGCTCCGGAGGAGTTTATCCAAACGCTGCGGAAGGCTTTGCAGGAGGGACTGGTGACGGAGGCGGAGCTTGACCGCCGGGTGCGCGAGGTGCTGTATGTGAAGTTTTGGCTGGGATTGTTCGATGAGCCGTATGTGAAACAACCGAAGCAGGCCGACGAGGTGGTGAACTGCGAGGCTCACCGGGAAGTGGCGTTGCGTGCCGGAAGGGAGTCGATTGTGTTGCTGAAAAATGACAAAGGGCTGTTGCCTTTATCAAAGGATATAAAGAAAGTGGCGGTGATCGGGCCGTTGGCGGATAACCGTTCGGCGATGTTGTGCCGTTACGGTTCGCATAACCCGGAGGTGGTGACCGGACTGGCCGGCATTCGGAATTATCTGGGAGAAGGGGCTACGGTGTTGTATGCGAAAGGATGTGCGGTGCGTGACCGGAATTTTCCCAAAAGCGACGTGATGTATTTCCCGATGACCGGGAAGGAACAGGAGGAGATAGACGAGGCTGTGGAAGCGGCGAAACAGGCGGAGGTGGCGATTGTGTTCGTGGGGGACGACGGACGTACGATCGGGGAGTCGAGAAGCCGGGTGAATCTGGATTTTTCCGGCAGGCAGAAGGAATTGATCCGGGCGGTGCAAGCCACCGGAACGCCTGTGGTGCTGGTGTTGTTTAACGGCCGTCCCGTGACGATGAACTGGGAGGCGGAGTATGTGCCTGCCATTGTGGAGGCCTGGTATCCGGGGGCTTATTCCGGACAGGTGGTGGCAGAGGTGTTGTGGGGAGACTATAATCCGGGCGGAAAGTTGCCTGTGACTTTTCCGAAGTCGGTGGGACAGATTCCCTGGGCGTTTCCGTTTAAGCCGAATGCTAACGGAAAAGGATTCGCCCGGGTGGACGGCTCGCTGTTTCCTTTCGGTTTCGGGTTGAGCTATACCACTTTCGAATTTTCGGATTTGAAGTTGTCGGCGGAGAAGATCGGGAAGGGAGATGTGCTGACCGTGAGCTGCCGGGTGAAAAATACCGGAACTCGTGCCGGGGACGAGGTGGTGCAGCTTTACCTGAATGACGAGGTTTCTTCGGTTTCCCGCTATGTGCAGGAGTTGTGCGGTTTCGAGCGGGTGAGCCTGCAACCGGGCGAGGAGAAGACGGTGACGTTCCGGGTGGGGGAAAGGGCTTACGGGATGTATGACGCGGAAAACCATTTTGTGGTGGAGCCGGGTGATTTTACGTTGTCGGTTGGAAATTCTTCGGAAAATCTTGTCCTGAAAGCACCGTTCCGGGTGGAATGATTTTTGACGGGAAGCCGCCGGAATGAAATCCGGAAGAGGGATTTTGCCCGGTGGCTTCCCGGTTTACAGAAAAGCGGATGGATGATGCAGGTGTTTTAAAATGAGCATGGTTATGAAATGGATTTTATTTATATGGTGTCTGTGCGGGGCGGGAACGCTGGCGGCACAGGAATTTTTAGGAGAATCCGAAAGCGAGGTGAAACGGTTTATCGGCGGAAAAGGTATTGAAGCGGTGGTGAAGGGGGATACTATCGGTTGCCGTTTTCAGGAGGAAGACGAGCGGGGACGTGTTTTCGATGTGGCTTATGATTTTGTGATGAAAGACGGGGTGTGCGATTCGTACCGGAAGGTGGTTCCCCTGCATGAGTATTGGGTGGGCGTGGTGAAAGGATTGGTGGAGCAGCAGGAAGGAGAGGGTGAGGGAGAGGCGTTCGGTGTGGAGGGCGAGGAACTGTTTCCGGTGTATCGTTTCGAAGGGGCGGTGTTGAAGCTGGAAGTGAAAGCGGGAATGCTTTATATGGTGTTTCGCCGGGAGAAGGGGTAGGGAGGAAGAATCCCTTTTTTAGAAGCCGTGATGAGTGGGTTACCCGTCACGGTTCCCGTATGGGGAAAGCAATAATGGAATCCCGGAAACCGTTACCAGTTTCCGGGATTTTGAATGTATTAATCGGAGGTGACCGGAACGGCAATTTTTTGCATCCGGAATCTTTTTTGGGTATATCGCAGGTACCAGATACAGATCAGCAACGAAACGACAGTTGAAAGCGGCGGGGCGAATCCCATGATAAAGAGGGAGGAACTGTCGATCTGGCTAAACAGGTACGATAGCGGAATCCGGAATAGGAAAGTGGCTATCAGGCTGTGGATCATGGGGAACAGGGAGTTGCCCTGCCCGCTGAAATAGGAGTTGATGCAGAAGACAAAGCTGACGAGCAGGCAGTCGAAGCTGTAACCGCGCAGGTAGTCCGCTGCCATGAATACCACCGTCGGGTCTTTGGTGAAGAAGGCCGTGAGCGTTTCGGGCAGGAATTGCGAGTATAGGCAAAACGAGCCGCCGAATATCAGGGCGATTCCGATTCCTGAGGCGAGGCATTTGTTCATCCGTTGGATAAGTCCTGCGCCGTAGTTTTGCGCCGTCATGGTGGCTACGGCAGAGGATATGGCCAACGGGGGCAACATGGCGAATACAATGATTTTTTCAACAACGCCCAGTGAGGCCGAGGCGATAACTCCCATTTGGTTTACGATAACGGTGATAATCAGGAATGAAACGTTCACCAGAGCATCCTGCAAAGCGATGGGCGCACCCAGCACCAATACCCGTTTCGACAAAAGGCCGCTCAACCGGATGTCCTGCCGCGTAAATTCAAAATGAAAGCCCCGGCGATACAGGAACCAAAGTGACGTGACGAAGCTGATGCCCTGTGCCGTGACGGTGGCTATTGCCGCCCCGGTGGCTCCATAATGGAAATAACCTACCAAGATGAAATCGAGGACGATGTTGATGAGGCATGCTAAAGCAACGAAGTAGAGCGGTGTTTTCGAGTCGCCCAATCCGCGCAGAATACCACACACGACGTTGTAGCCCATGATGAACAGGATGCCTGCCGAGCAGACCAAAATGTAGTTTTTGGTGCTGGCCATAGCTTCTACGGGGGTGTGCATCAGGTCGGCTATCTGACTGTGGAAACCGATCATGAGTAGGGTCAGGAATGCCCCCACGATGGAGAATAACCATACGGAAGAGCCGATGATCGAGGCCACTTGCCGATAGTCTTTCGCCCCGGAGGCTATGGCGATCAGTACGGTTGTCCCGGTTGTGATTCCGAGGATGATTCCCGTGATGGTTTGCATCACCTGGCTGCCGATGGCTACGGCGGCCACGCTGGCGGAATCGTCGTATTGTCCCACAACGAAGAGGTCGGCTCCCCCGTAAAGAGCCTGAAGGGCATTCGCAATCAGGAAAGGTATTGCGAATTGCAGGAGAACTTTTGGAACGCTGCCTTGTGTCAAGTTTAACTTTTTCATGGAACTGTTTTTATTTCTGTTTCACTAAAGCTGTGACGATTTTCCCGGTCTTGCCGATTTGCATGGAGCTGTCGATCGTGAAATGGGGTTTGTCTCCGCTCTTTGTTTTAAATCAATAGGTTTTGTTTTCAGTTTATCTGTTCCATTTGCCGCCACACACCAAAAAGTGCCGGACAGACGGAATGATTTTCACCATTCATCTTATCCAGCACTATAATTATCATTATAATACCCTCCGATGAGGAAATTATGTCTGTCTATATTTGAGAGTGTAAGTTTGGGAATAGTTTTTATCATGACCAAATTTTATTAATAATTTTATTTGATTTTTGTTGTTTTTTAGCATATGACGTGTGATCTTGTCGTAATTAACCGGAGGGTAGTTTCCGGCGGGTAAGCGTGTGGGAATGCCGATTGTGGCAGAGAAGGTGGAGAAGTTATGGTTATGGTTATGGTTATGGTTGTGAGGCGGGTGGTGGTTGTTTTCGGGAGATCGGGGTGGTGGAGTGTATTTTCAGGGTGGATTGTGCCTGGTGGCGGGAAATTGGAGGCTGTTTTTCCGAAAGGGATTTTCCGGAAGAGGGGTGGAAGACAATCTGTTAGGTTTGGAAAGTTTTTCCCGGTAAAAAAATCCTGAAAGTTGAGTGTTTTTAAGCGTTTTCGTTGTTCGTTTTGTGATAATTTTGCGGTAATTATTTATTTCGGATGTTATGAAAAGTTATTTGATTTTGTTTTTGGCGATTGTGTTTGAAACCGTAGCCACTTCGTTTATGAAGCAAAGCGAGCAATTCACGAAGTTGATTCCCGCTATTGTTACTATTGTGGGGTATATCGGTGCTTTTTATTGCCTTAGTATTGTGATGAAAACCATTCCGGTGGGTATTGCTTATGCCATTTGGTCGGGGGTGGGGATTATCTTGATTACGCTGATCGGGTTGGTGGTCTTTAAACAGCATCTCGACCTGGCTGCTTTTATCGGACTGGGTTTTATTATTGCGGGGGTGATTATTATTAATGTGTTTTCCCATTCGGTTTCCCACTGATTTTTAGATATAGGGTTACGGAGTGAAAGCCGCACTTGCCGAAAATGCAGGTGCGGCTTTTTGGTGTGGTTGGTCGGGGATGGTTGTGGTGGATTTGCCTTCGGGGAAGTGAGGGATGGTGGATCGGGGAAAAGGGGAGTGGAGGAGAAAAGCAGGGAGAAGTACGGAGGATAGGGGGATGATGGGGAATGCCGATTTTGTTTGGGACAGGTGAAGATATAAAAATTATGATTATCCGGAGAGAGGAGGGTACAGCAGGTTTCCGGCTGTGGAACTTTTAAACGGGACAATCGTTTATAAGGAGGTAACCAATTAAAAGCAACGGGTATGAATAAGCATGAAGAACATTCCGACCGCCTGAATGCGGAGGAAAGACGGGAGTTGAAAGATTCTGATTTCGGTATTCCGGAGTTACGGGAGTTTCCCTTGCCGGATGCGGCGCATGTACGGGCGGCGGAAGCGTATTTCCGTTATGCCCCGGAAGATAAGAAGGGCGAGCTGGCCCGGCGGATTTTACGGAAGGCCGGGGAGTTCGGGGTGCATGTGAATAGCCCGGTTATTTTGGAATGGGCTGAAAAGTGAGAGGGATATGGGATTTAAAGAGCAATATTGGAGATATTCCCTGGTGGTGATTATCCTGTTGATGGGGGTGGTCATCTTTTTTCAGGTGACTCCTTTCCTGGGTGGGGTGCTGGGCGCTTCGACGATTTATATTTTGTTGAGGGGGCAGGCGTTTTACCTGACGGAACAGCGGCATGTGAAGCGCAGTATTATGGCGGTGCTGATGTTGTTGGAAACGATCCTGATCTTTCTGATTCCTCTGGCTTTGCTGGTGTGGTTGATCGTGAGCCAGTTGCAGGCGGTGAACCTGAATTCGCACAGCCTGATCGCCCCGGTGGAGCAGGTGACTGCTTTTATCCGGGAGAAGACGGGGTATGATGTGTTGAGTTCCGGGAATATCCAGTCGGCGATAGCCATTTTGCCGAAGGTGGGGCAGGCGGTGATGGGGAGTATCGGTAGTTTTGCCGTGAATGTGCTGGTGTTGCTGCTGGTGCTTTATTTTATGCTGACCGGAGGCAGGCGTATGGAGGCGTATCTGGGTGATATTTTGCCTTTTAATAACCGGAATAAAAAGGAAGTTTTGCATGAGTTTCATATGGTGGTGCGTTCGAATGCTATCGGTGTGCCCCTGCTGGCGATTTTGCAAGGGGCTGTGGCTATGCTGGGATATTACATTTTTGGAGCGCCGGGCGCTTTGCTGTGGGGGATCGTGTCGTGTTTTGCAACGATCATCCCGGTGGTAGGCACGGCGATTATCTGGATTCCGCTGGTGGTGTACCTGGGTGTGAACGGCTCGTGGGGATATGCCATCGGGCTGGCGGCGTATTGTATTGTGGTTGTGGCAAATGTGGACAACCTGATCCGCTCGGTGTTGCAGAAGAAAATGGCGGATACCCACCCGCTGATTACAATTTTCGGTGTGGTCATCGGCTTGCCCCTGTTCGGTTTTATGGGGGTGATTTTCGGCCCTTTGCTGCTGGCTATTTTTGTGCTTTGTGTGAAGATTTTCAAGGAAGAGTATTTGGAGGGGAGATAAGACTTTCTCCCCCCGCCTTTATTTTGCCAGTGCGGTGAGGGCTTCGCCTTCGACGCGGTAGGTTGTCCAGTCGTTGAGGGGACGGGCTCCCTGTGAGAGGTAGAAGTCGATGCTGGGTTGGTTCCAGTCGAGGCAGCACCATTCCAGCCGTCCGCATTCCCGTTCTACGGTGATGGCGGCTAATTTTTTGAGGAAGGCTTTGCCGAAGCCGTTGCCCCGGAATTGGGGACGTATGTAGAGGTCTTCCAGGTATATCCCGGCACGTCCCAGAAAGGTGGAGAAGCTATGGAAGAACAGGGCGTAACCTACGGGTTGCCCGTGTGTTTCGCCGATCAGCACTTCGGCTTTTTGTTTGGTGAATAGCCATTCCCGGAGGGTGTTTTCGGTGGCTATGACTTCGTTTTCCATCTTTTCATAGACCGCCAGTTCTTTGATGAGGCTGAGGATAAGGGCGGTGTCGTTTTCTGTGGCCGGGCGGAATGTGAGTGTTTCGGTGTTTTTCATATCGATAGCTTTGTAAGATGTTGTTTTTATTTTAAAAAGAAAAGATGAGGAATGAAATCATCCCTCATCCTTTACAATTGTTATGCTCGGTGGAAATTTCCAATGGAAAATCCCCAGCAAAGATGAGAGAGTAAAGGTATGAAAAAAAGCGGTTACTGTGAAATATTGCAGTGAGGAATTTGTGCGAAAAACGGAGGAAATTCGTTGTGGTTGCCCGGTTGTGCGGGTGTTGGCGGAGTATTGGTATATCGATTTATGGGAGGGATTTGTTTTGGGAGGGGGATTTGTGTTTTTCGGAGGGCTGGAAAGCCGGGGAAAAAGGATATGAAAAAAGGCTTTATCTCTTGTAAGAGAGATAAAGCCTTGGGTGTTTTTCGGATGTGGCGGGTTTATTTTTGGAACCACATTTTGTCGTAGACTTCCGGGAGCGGGGAGGGGACGTTCGGATTTACGTTTCTTTCCCGGTCGGGGTATTGGAAGCGGGCGAACAGGCTGGGGGCGTTGGCTCCTGACGGCACTTGAAGCGCGGGCACGTTGCTCCGGCGTTGGTTTGTCCAGGCCTGTAACGGGCGATCCATGCAGGCGATCCACACCTGGATGTTGATGGCTTCGAGGGCTTTTTCGGGTGTCAGGGTGTTGAGTTCCGGCAGGGATTCCACATAAGTTTCGATGTCGGCTTCGTTTACTTTCACAAATGCACAGGCTGCCCGCACTCCGTTCCGGTAGTGTTCGTCGGCTTTTGCCAGATCGGCTGTAACACCGAGCCCGCGGGCGTATATTTCCGCCAGCATAAATTCCGATTCTTCGTACGAGAAAAGGACATCGGGCGTGATGGCTACATGGAAAGTCGGTTTCATCGATGTGCTCAGGGCGTTGAGGTCGTCGTCCAGCTGCGCTTCTTCTTGTGTGCCCAACCCGATGTAGTTGCCGTCTTTGTCGGGAGAGAACATCACGGGGACACGCGGGTCGTTCATCGCTACCATAGGCTCTACCGCCGATTTGTGCGGCCAGCAGATCGGATCGTAGGGGAAGCCCGGATAGAATTGTTCGAGCAGGGCGTAGTTCGGGTTTTTCGTTCCGGCTACATTGTAGTAGGGGAATGTGAAGTTGTCTTCTTCGTCTGCCAGAAATTGCCCTTCATTGAGCAGGGATGTCATTTCGGCTGCTTTTGCCGGAACTTTATCGACCATCAGCATCAGGGTGCGGAGTTTCATGGATTTGGCCAGACGAAGCCATTTTTCCATATCGCCTTTGTAATAGATGTCGTAGTCGGTGATCCTGTGGTTGTTGTCGAGCTTAATCAGTCCGATGGCTTCGTCGAGCATGCTGACGATGCCGTTCAGCACGGTTTCCTGGCTGTCATAGGCGGGTGTGGGATATTCTTCGATCAGGAGTGCCTGACTGTAAGGAATGTCCCCGAACATCACCGTGAGGGAGTAGTATATTTCCGCCTGTAATATTTTACATTGGGCGATGGCGTTGGGGTTGTCTTCTTCTTTAGCAAAGTCGATGGCTTTGTCCAGATTTTGCAGTCCGTTTGCATAGCCTCCCACCCAGGTATTTCCTGCGGTATAGGGGTCGAAAATATAGTTGGACGAATCCCATCCCCCGTCGAACAGTCCGTCGGAAGTGACTTGCGCCGCCGTGGTGATTGGAATATAAAGGTCGCCTCCGCAGCGGGTTCCGCTCCAGGTTACGGCAGAGTAGTTGAAAAGGTATCCCGGTGATACTTTTACCGAGGCATTGGGGTCGGTGTTGATGTCGAGCCAATTGCCACAGGAGGAAACGCCTAAGCCGAGAAGGAGCAATGGTATATATAATATATTCTTTTTCATAATGTGTCTGGTTTACGTGTTAGAAATCAAATTTCAAATTGAAGCCGAAACTTCTGGTGGTGGGGATGCTGGCAAATTCAACCGACGATCCCACTTCTCCCGGCGAGAAGAAGCTCATTTCCGGGTCGATGTGCGGCACATGGCTCTTGATGATCCAGAGGTTACGTCCTTCGATTCCTACGCTTACTTTTTTAATGAAGCACTTGTCGAACCATTGAGCCGGAAGGTTATAGTTCAGGGTCAGTTCCCGCAGCTTCACGTAGGAAGCGTTGAAGATGTTGGCTTCGGTGTTGGCCACTTTATAGTTTTGCCAGTAGTCGTATGATTTGATCTCCTGGGTATTGGGGACGTACGTTCCGTCGGCTTGTTGCACGACTCCCTGGTCAATGATCGGTTTCCGGTTGTTGAGCAGGGTTTCTTCCGCCTGTCCGCTGGTGCGTAGGTTGCTGACTGTGCCGGAATACATCACGCCTCCTTTGCGGATGTCGATCAGGAATCCTAATGAAATTCCTTTGTAAGACAGAGAGTTGCTGATACCCATTGTCCAGTCGGGGGCAATTTTTCCCAAATTTACGGCCGATGAAGAGGTGAGGCGTGCCCCGGTGCTGGGGTTAATCAGGATGTTGCCGTCCGGATCGCGTTCCCAGCCTACGCCATAGATGCTGAACGGTTCGCCGACTGCCGCTTTCACTTGCAGCCCGCTCCAGCCCGAAGTCAGGTTCAGCATGTCCACGCTGGGATCTAATTCTTTCACTTCCTGACGATTGGAGGCGAAGTTTAGGTTTATATCCCATTTCACCTGGTTGTGTATGGGGGTTAAGCCTATCATTAATTCAACTCCCTTGTTCGAGATTTTTCCGGCATTCTTCTTAAAGTAGAAGTATCCGGTGGAGTTGGGGGCATCGATGTCGGCGATGTTGTTGGTGGTTACGTTTTTATAGTAAGTTGCATCGATCGTGATGCGCCCGTTGAACAGGCGAAGGTCTGCGCCGATCTCGAATGCGGATTGATTTTGTGGTTTCAGGTTCGGGTCGGGATAACGTCCCGGAATGGCATAACCCAATAATCCCCCGTGCGGGAATTTTCCCCCGTCAGAGCCGATGAACTGAAGGAAGTAGCTGTTTTCCGGGGTATATACATAGTCGAGTGCGTAGGGATCGGTGTCGCTACCGACGTTGGCGTAGTTTATCCGGAATTTGCCATAACTCAGTATGTCGTTTGCCGGGATGAGTTCCGTGAATACGAAACCTGCACTGACAGAGGGGTAAAAATAGGAGCGATGTGTTTTCGGCATGGTAGACGACCAGTCGTTACGTCCGGTTACGTTCAGGAATACCATGTTGCGGAAACTGAAGCCTATATCTCCGTACAGTCCCACCAGCCGATTTTTCCGGTATATGTTGGTCGGGATTTTCGCTTCTGCGTTGGCGTATGCGTATACATCCGGTACGAGTAGGTCGGAGGCGTTGATGATCAGTCGTTTCACTTCCGATTCGTAGATGTTTTGCCCGGCGATTACTTTCAGTCCGAAATCTTCGTTGATTTGCCAGTCGTAGGTCAGAATCAGGTCGTTGTTGATGATACGGCTGGTGATGTCATACGTATCGAATGCACCTTTTTGCTTTCCGATGGTGTTGTAGGCCCATACCTGCCGACGATCTTCTTTATAGTAGTCGATTCCGGCATTGTTGCTGATTTTCAGGTTTTTTATAGGCTCGAATTCCACCAGCGCGCTTCCCATAAAGCGGTCTACATTGTCGGTGTATTTGTTTTTATTGATAATCCAAAAGGGATTGTTTGTTTTACCGCTGCTCGTTCCGTCGATGGCATAGGCTTTTTCGTCTTCGGTGATCCAGTTTTCGCGGATGGTTTTCATGTCGAGCGTACGGGGAATGGAGTTGATCGTGGGGATCAGTACGTTCACATCGTTGCTACCCTGAGCCGGGCGTCCTTCCGATTTCACGTTGGCATACGACATGGATACCCGGGCAGACAGTTTTTTCGTGAACTGATGTCCGCCATTGAAGGTGATGTTGTATTTGTCGTAGTCGTTGCTGGGGATAATACCCGTTTGGTTGTGTGCCGAGAACCCCAGGCGGAAGTCGTTCTTTTCGTCGCCGCCGGAAGCGGATACGCTGTTGATGAAGGTGTATCCGGTGTTGTAGAAGTCTTTCACATTGTCCGGATGAGCCTGTAATTTCACTTTTTCGCCTGTGAAGATCGTAAATTCCTGATCTTGCACGTCGGCAATGCGAGGTCCCCAACCGTTCAGGTAAGACACGCCGTATTCTCCGGTTTGCGGGTTACCCGGTGCGTATTCGTTTTGGAAATCCGGTAGTTTCAGCACGCGGTCCATCCGGAAGGATGAGTTTACGCTAACGGTGGTTTTCATATTTTTGGCACCGCGTTTGGTGGTGATGATGACGGCTCCGTCTTTTGCCCTTGCTCCGTAGAGGGCTGTGGCGGCTGCTCCTTTCAATACGCTCATACTTTCAATATCGTCGGAACTGATGTCGCCGATTCGCGATCCGGCATCGACGTTTCCCTGGATTCCGGCTGGGTTATAGCTGGTGTTGCTTACGGGCACACCGTCGATTACGAATATCGGCTGGCCGGATGTTCCCAAAGAGGATTGCCCGCGTATGATGATTCTTGCACTACCGCCGGGCGTTCCGGAGGATGCGGATACGTTCACTCCCGCCATTTTTCCGGCTAAGGAGTTGATGACGCTGTTTTCCCGGGCTGCTGTCAGTTCGTCCGCTTTTACGGTGCTGACCGAATACCCCAGGGATTTTTCCTGACGGTTGATTCCCATTGCGGTGACAACGACTTCGTCGATGTTGGTGCTTTCGCTTTCCATTTTTACCTGAAATGCTTTTTGGTTGCCTACGGGGATTTCCTGTGTTTTCATTCCGATGTAGGAGAAAACGAGGATGGCGTTGGCGGGCACTTTCAGGGTGAATTTTCCGTTATGGTCGGTGGATGCTCCCGTGGTTTCTCCTTTTACCACAACGGTCACTCCCGGTAGCGGACTGCCGTCGGCAGCATCGGTTACCGTCCCGGTCACCGATTGCCTCTGTGCGAAACAGAGTTGTATCCCCGATAGAATCAGGAATAGAAATAATACAAGTGTTTTCTTCATAAGTAGTAGTATTAATTAATATAAAGTGTTTTTAGACCAGTCGGAAAGGGAAATGTGATCTAATGAAAACGTCCGTTTATTTTCGTTAAAAAATAGACCACATACAGAATTTCCTGCTATAACTTTCCGCAAGTAAACTTTAATTATTTGTAAACATTATTTATTGTTGTCGTTCATAGGTTTAGGTGTTCCTATGTTCTTTTCTCAAATAACCTTTGCGGTTATTCTTCTGCCGTTTTCCCTGATCTCTGAAAGAAGACAAAAATAAACGGACAATAAAGTTTTAAGGAAAACCTAAGATAAGCACCTGTTTAGGCTTAAATTTTTACAAAAATATGAATATTCTATAAGAATATGTGAAAAATGCTTTGTTTTTTTACATAAGAAATGAATCGGTGGAAATTTTATAACTTATAAGTTGTTATGTATTAATTTTTTAGGTGTTGTTATTTTTAGTTAAAATATATTATTGAAAAAGGGTGAAAAAGTGGTATGTTTGTATGTGTCGTCCCGGATTATGAGCTGAAATCAGGGAGATAAGGGAATGAAAAAGGGATTGTCGGCGGATTTATTCTGCGGGAGTGGAGCGGGTTGTATAGCTGGGAGGAAAGGGAAGAACAGCCTGAAGGGGTGTTCCGGTTGGGGCGGGTGGTTGTTTTTATAAATTGTCTTCTCAACAAAATAAAATTAGCTTCTCAACAAAATGGTTGTGTGGATATTTGTTTTTCTTTGCAATAGAAATCATAAAATAATAGATTGTGTTACGAAAAATCAGAATCATTTTTGCCGTATTGGCTTATGTGCTTATTACGTTGCTGTTCCTTGATTTTACCGGAACGCTACATGCCTGGTTGGGCTGGCTTGCGAAAATCCAGTTTCTTCCGGCCGTGCTGGCTTTGAATGCCGGGGTTGTTTTGTTTCTCGTGTTGCTGACCTGGTTGTTCGGACGTGTTTACTGTTCTGTGATTTGTCCGCTGGGAGTGATGCAGGATGTGATTGCCTGGTTTGGCAAAAGGAAAAAGAAGTTACCTTATTCTTACTCTCCTGCGCTTACGTGGCTGCGTTACGGGGTTTTGGCGGTGTTTGTCGCCGCCATGCTGGTGGGGGCGGGCTCCGGGGCTGCTTTGCTTGCGCCGTACAGTTCGTATGGGCGTATTGCCCATAGTTTGTTACAGCCTCTTTGGCAGTGGGGAAATAATTTTTTGGCATTTCTGTCGGAACGGGCAGGGAGTTATGCTTTTTACGAGACCGACGTCTGGATAAAGAGTCTTCCCACTTTCCTGATCGCGGTTGCCACGTTGGCCGTGCTGGCGGTGCTGGCCTGGCGGAACGGGCGTACGTATTGTAATACGGTTTGTCCGGTAGGGACTGTGTTGGGGGTTATTTCCAGGTATTCGTTGTTCCGGGTTACTATCGATGAGGAGAAATGTAACGGCTGCGGTTTGTGTGCGCGGCATTGTAAGGCTGCCTGCATTCAGCCGAAAGAGCACCGGGTTGATTATAGCCGTTGTGTGGTTTGTCTGGATTGTGTGGGAACCTGCAAGCGTCACGCGCTCGCTTACGGGTTACGGAAAAAACAGGTTGCAAACAGCGCCCCCGGAGTTCGGGGCGGGAGTGTTTCTGCCGGGCAGGTCGATGAGGCGCGGCGCGGTTTCCTTTCTGCCGCTACGCTTTTGACGGTGAGTTCGGTTTTGCAGGCGCAGGAAAAGAAAATGGACGGTGGTTTGGCGACTATCGAGGATAAGCAGATTCCTCACCGTCACACTCCGATTGTGCCTCCGGGGGCTTTGAGCGCCCGCCATATGGCCAATCATTGCACGGCTTGCCAGCTTTGTGTTTCTTCATGTCCTAACGGCGTGTTGCGTCCTTCTACGGCTATGATGAAATTGATGCAGCCGGAACTGTCGTATGAGCGCGGTTATTGCCGCCCGGAATGTGTGAAATGTGCGGAAGTTTGTCCGGCGGGGGCTATCCGGCCGATCGGCGTGGCGGAAAAATCGTCGATACAGATCGGGCATGCCGTTTGGATAAAAGAGAATTGTGTGGTGCTGACCGATGGGGTGGCATGCGGCAATTGTGCCCGCCATTGCCCCACGAAGGCGATTCTGATGGTGGCTTCCGATCCGGAAAACCCTGAATCGGGCCAGATTCCGGTGGTGAATGTAGAGCGGTGTATCGGCTGCGGGGCTTGTGAAAATTTATGTCCGGCACGTCCTTTCAGTGCTATTTATGTGGAGGGACATGAGAATCACCGGGTTGTGTAAATGAATCGTAAAATGAAGGATGGATTATGAAAGATAAGAATCATCAAGAAATAGACCGCCGGGAGTTTCTTAAAATTGTAGGTATTACAACGGTTGCCGCCACTACGGCTTTATACGGTTGCACGCCCGGCCGGAATCATCGGGAGGGGGCGACCACCGCCGGTAATGTGCCGGAGGGAGGTATGACTTACCGGGTTCATCCCAGGACCGGGGATCGGGTGTCTATACTCGGCTATGGCTGTATGCGCTGGCCCACCGTGCCTTCGCCCGACGGCCAGGGAGACCTGATCGACCAGGAAGCTGTGAATCGGCTGGTGGATTATGCTATTGACCACGGGGTGAATTATTTCGACACTTCTCCCGTTTATGTTCAGGGATGGTCGGAAAAGGCTACGGGGATTGCCTTGAAACGGCATCCGCGCGATCGGTTTTTTATTGCCACCAAATTGTCGAATTTCAGTGCATCCACTCACTGCCGGGAGGAGTCGCTTGCGATGTATCGTCGTTCTTTTCAGGATTTACAGGTGGATTATATCGATTATTATTTGTTGCACGGTATCGGTATGGGCGGCATGGAGGCTCTCCGTTCCCGTTATCTGGATAACGGGATGCTGGATTTCCTGTTAAAAGAGCGGGAAGCGGGACGAATCCGTAATCTCGGTTTTTCTTATCATGGCGATATTGAGGTGTTCGATTATTTGCTGTCCCGGCAGGATGAGCTGAAGTGGGATTTTGTGCAGATACAGTTGAATTATCTGGACTGGAAGCATGCTAAGGAGGTGAATCCGCGGAATACGGATGCCGAGTATCTGTACGGGGAGTTGAGTAAGAGGGGGATCCCGGCGGTTATTATGGAGCCTTTGCTGGGGGGACGGCTTTCCAATGTGCACGATCATATCGTGGCCCGGCTGAAACAGCGGCGGCCCGACGATAGCGTGGCTTCGTGGGCGTTCCGCTATGCCGGGACACCGGAGCATGTGCTTACTGTGTTGAGCGGTATGACTTATATGGAGCATTTGCAGGATAATATCCGCACGTATTCTCCGCTTACCCCGCTGACGGAGGAGGAGACGCAGTTTTTGTATGATACGGCCGACCTGATGATGCAGTATCCTACGATTCCCTGCAACGATTGCAAGTATTGCATGCCGTGTCCCTATGGGATTGATATTCCTGCGATTTTGCTTCATTATAATAAGTGTGTCAATGAAGGGAATGTGCCGGACAGCGGCGGGAACGAGGATTACCGGAAAGCCCGCCGGGCTTTTCTGGTGGGGTATGACCGCAGTGTGCCTAAGCTCCGGCAGGCAAGCCATTGTATCGGGTGTAACCAATGCTCGCCGCATTGCCCGCAGGCTATCGATATTCCCAGGGAGTTGCATCGTATCGATGGGTTTGTAGAACAGTTAAAACAAGGAACTTTATGATAGAACGGTTGATTGATTTGTTGCATACGGGAGGATATTCCTGTGTGGTTATGAGCCGGAGGGAAGTGCGTACGTTTACGCAGCGCGGTGTGGCGGATTTGTATGATTTATACCGGGAGAATCCCTCGTTTATGAAGGGAGCGTGCATTGCCGATAAGGTGGTGGGGAAGGGGGCTGCCGCTTTGATGGTGCTGGGGAAGGTGGAGACGGTGTATGCGGATGTCATCAGTACGCCTGCCCTTACCCTGTTGCGCGAGGCGAATGTGGAGGTGATTTTCCGGCAGGAAGTGCCTTTTATTGAGAATCGGGAGAAAACCGGCTGGTGTCCGTTGGAGTCGGCTTGCTCCGGGGTGAAGTCGGTGGCGGATATTTATCCGGTGATCCGGAATTTTATTACCGGAATCCGGATGAAGAAGCAATTGGCCGGGGCTATTCTGGCGTGTGTGCTCGGCGGGACGGCGATACAGGCGAAAGCGCAGGGCGATACTGCCCGGGTGGTGCGGAATGTGACGATGGGCGAGGTGGTGGTGACGGGAACGCGGAACGAAACGGATGTCCGCCATTTGCCGATGACCGTTTCGGTGGTGAATCGTTCCCAGATCGAGAAACGGTATGAGCCGTCGCTGCTTCCGGTGTTGACCGAACAGGTGCCGGGATTTTTTACGACTGCCCGTGGGGTTATGGGATACGGGGTGTCTACCGGGGCTGCCGGAGGTATGAGCCTGCGGGGGATCGGCGGGAGTCCTACCACGGGCTTGCTGGTGCTGATCGACGGTCACCCCCAATATATGGGGCTGATGGGGCATCCTATCGCCGACGCTTACCAGTCGATGCTGGCGGAGCGGGTGGAAGTGCTGCGGGGGCCTGCGTCTGTGTTGTATGGCTCGAATGCGATGGGGGGAGTGGTGAATATTGTCACCCGCAGGCAGCAGGAGGAAGGGGTGAATACCGGAATCCAGTTTGGTGGCGGCTCCTACGGGACGTTGCAGACGGAGGTGTCGAACCGGGTGAAGAAAGGGCGTTTCAATAGTGTGGTGACGGGCTCTTATAATCGTTCCGACGGACATCGTGCGGATATGGGGTTTGAGCAATACGGCGGATATGCGAAGCTGGGGTATGAGTTGTCGCGGGGCTGGCAATTGAGGGGAGATGCCAATGTGACTCATTATAATGCTTCGAATCCCGGAACGATGGATGAGCCGAGGTTTGACAACGATTCGCGTATTACCCGGGGGATGGCTTCTTTTGCTTTGGAAAACCATTATGAGCGTACGTCCGGGGCTTTGAGTTTTTTTTATAACTGGGGGCGGCATAAGATTAACGACGGGTATTTGGCGGGAGAGGAGCCGCAGAAGTCCCATTTTAATTCGAAAGACCGGATGATGGGCGTTTCGTGGTATCAGAGTGCGGTGCTTTTTTCCGGCAACCGATTGACGGCCGGATTCGATTATCAGCATTTCGGCGGGGAATCGTGGAATAGGGTGCTGGCTACCGGAACTCGGCAGCCCGGAGCGGATAAGCAATTGGATGAGTTTGCTGGGTATGTGGATTTCCGGCAGGATGTCGGTAGCTGGCTGTCGCTGGATGCGGGTGTGCGGGTGGATCACCATTCGCATGTGGGAACGGAGTTTATCCCGCAGGGAGGGCTGGCTTTTCATTTGCCCCGTCGTGCCGAACTGAAAGCGATGGTGAGTAAGGGGTTCCGTAATCCGACGATCCGCGAGATGTATATGTTCCCGCCGCAAAATCCCGACCTGAGGCCGGAGCGGCTGGTGCAATACGAGCTTTCTTTTTCGCAAAGGGTGCTGGAGGGAGCGTTTTATTATGGGGTGAATTTGTATTATATTGACGGGGATAATTTGATTGTGACGGATAATTCTCTCCGCCGGAATATTAATTCGGGGGCGGTGGAGAACTGGGGTGCGGAGGCCGTTGTCTCTTACCGGATCAGTCCGGCGTGGTATGTGTCTGCCAATTATAGCTGGTTGCATATGGAGCATCCGGTGGTTGCCGCTCCGGAGCAGAAGTTGTTTGCTGAAGCCGATTTTACGAAGGGACGCTGGAGTGCCTCGACGGGGGTGCAGTATGTCAGGGGACTTTACACGGCGGTGAAACCTGCGGAGACTACGGAAGAATTTGTGCTTTGGAATGTCCGGGGGAGTTTCCGGTTGTGCGGGACTACCCGTTTGTTTGTGAAAGGCGAGAATTTATTGGGGCAACGTTATGATATTAATGCCGGGTTTCCAATGCCGAAGGCCACTTTTATGGGGGGCGTGAATGTTAATTTTTAATTCAGACAGAAGATGATGAATCATACCGTGAAACTTTATTCGTTGGATTATAGCTATGTAAGGACTTATTGGGCAGCCGGGTTGTTTGTTTTAGGCAATATGGCCTTGCCCTATCTTTTCCATCTTATCCCGCAAGGCGGAATGACCTGGCTGCCTATTTATTTTTTTACGTTGGTCGGGGCTTATAAATACGGATGGCGGGTGGGGCTTTTGACCGCAGTGGTTTCGCCTTTGCTCAATGCCGCTTTGTTTGGTATGCCGATGCCTGCTGCGCTTCCCGCTATTTTGCTGAAATCCGTATTGCTGGCTCTGGCTGCCGGATTTACAGCCCGGCGCTGGCAGCGTGTTTCCATTCCTTTGCTGGTGTTGGTGGTGGCAGGGTATCAGGTGGCAGGTACGTTGGGAGAGTGGGCGTTGAAGGGTGATTTTTATGCCGCTTTGCAGGATTTTCGGATCGGTGTTCCCGGTATGTTATTGCAGGTGTTCGGTGGTTATGGGGTTATCCGTTATTTTATTCGACGGTGAGTGGCGGTGAGTTTTGGTGATGGGAGGTGTGGCCGGGCGTGGTGGGTGTTAGCCGTGTGTGTGAATCGTGCAGGTGCGATGGTGTTCCGGATGAATAAAAAAGCGGAACGGGTGCGGATATTTGTCACATTTTTTTATTTTTGTGAGAAACTGCATGATATGGAAGAATATAAGCTGATTAATTATTCCGATATATTCCTGTCTTACTTTCATCAGGTGGGGCGGGAATGTACTTTCAGAGTGAAAAACCATACCCTGTTTTATGTTTGTTCCGGTGAAATGGAGATTAATGAGCGGGGTACTGTCACTAAATTCCACCGGGGTGAGTGTGCTTTTATCCGGCGGGATAATAGGGTGACTTTGAATAAGCGTTGTATAGAGGAAGGAAAGCCTTTTATTTCTATTACGTTGATCTTTTCCCGGAAATTTCTGTTGGAATTTTATCGGTCGATGAATAAAGAGGGTGTTCCGGCCAATATCCGCCGCAGTGAGACCAGTTTGCTGAAAATTCCTTCGCGTCCCGACGTGATGAGCCTGTTCGAATCGATTAAGCCTTATTACGATTCTTCCATTGAGCCGGATGAAGATTGGATTAGGCTGAAGATGAGGGAAGGTTTGCAGGTGGTGTTGAAAACCGACAGGGATGTTTATGCTTCGCTTTTTGATTTTGCTGAGCCGTGGAAGATCGATTTACTCGGATTTATGGAGGAAAATTATATGTATGACCTTTCGCTGGAGGAGTTAGCTTTGTATACGGGGCGTAGTTTGTCGAGCTTTAAGAATGATTTTAAAAGGATCAGCGGGGTGTCTCCCCGGAAGTGGATTGTCAATAAGCGGCTGGAAGTGGCGCACGACCGTTTGACCTCGGGGTCTTGCAAGGTGGGTGAGGTGATGGCAGATGTGGGGTTTAAGAATTTCTCGCATTTTTCTAAAATTTATAAGGAAACTTACGGTGTGGCTCCGAGCCTGAGTAATTGAGCTTTGGCGGGGAGGAATGCGCGCTGCCTGCGGCGGGGGTGTTGCAGGCGGGGAGTTTTGTGCTGCCGTTTCTTTTCCGGGTGGCCGTATAAGCGGGGAGCGGGGGACAGACCGGGCGAATCGGGCTGACAGGGGGAAAGGGCGGGAGTCGGCTGTTTCAGGAAAAAGGGTAGGATCATCCGTAATCCGGGTATGCCCGGCGGGATTTTTTCCGCTACTTTTGTTGGCAGAAAAGAGTGAGCAGAACGATAGGGATATAGAAAGATTATGATTACGATTTTAATACTTGTGGCGCTGACCGCTATGGTTACGGCTGCGCTCAATCATCCCGGCTTCGGAGGTCCGCCCCGGGGGAAACGGCTGGAACGGATTCGGCGTTCGCCGAATTACCGCGACGGGATTTTCCAGAATCTTCATCCTACGCCCACGATTACGATGGAGAATGGGTAGTATGACCGGGATTGGCGTTATATTCATATTCTTCCGGAGGAGTTGCCTTTGGCAATCCGGGATTTGAGCCCGAAGCGGGTGCTTACGGTGCATTATTCGAAATATGCTTTGGGGAAGCATCCCTGGTACGAGCCGTTGAATGCTATTTATGGAAATTCGGACGGGCAGCCTTATCGGTTGCTGCCCCCTGAGATCGGGGAGCGGGTGGATTTGAGGGATACGGCGGGGATGACTGAAAAGTGGTGGTGAAAAGGTGGCGGGAGGTTGCGTAAAATGAGGCAGGTGATAAAAAGTTAAATGATAAGTTATGAAAAAGCAAGTGTTAGTTATTTCCTCATCGCCGCGTAAGGCGGGTAATTCCGATTTGTTGTGCGATGAGTTTGCGAAGGGGGCGGAGAGTGCCGGGCATGTGGTGGAGAAGGTTTTTCTTCGGGATAAGAAGATAAATTACTGTACCGGATGCGGGGCGTGTTATAATACGAAAGTGTGTTCGCAGAGGGATGATATGGGAGAAATGCTCGGGAAAATGATTGCTGCCGATGTGATTGTGCTGGCTTCTCCGATTTATTTTTATACGATGTGCGGACAGTTGAAGACGTTTATCGACCGTTGCTGCGCCCGCTATACGGAGTTGACGGATAAGGAGTTTTATTATATTTTGACGGCGGCCGACACGATGCCTGAGGCGATCGACAGGACGGTGACGGAGTTCCGGGGGTTTCTGGAATGCCTCGATAATCCGCAGGAAAAGGGTACGATTTGCGGTGTCGGGGTGTGGAATAAAGGGGAGGTGAAGACAACAGGTTTTATGCAGGAGGCTTATGCTATGGGTTGCCGGGTGTGAGCGGATGTGCCCGATCATTTCTTGAATTATAAGCAGGCTTGCCCTTAAAGGACAGGCCTGTTTACAATTCCGGCCGTTGCGGCTGTTTTTTCTTTTTACCGTTTTTCTGTGGTGTTGTTCTCTCCGATAATCAGTGTTCCTTCCGGCGTTATTCCTGCGGCGCTGAAGCTTGCCCGTTTGCAGTGGCTGTTGTTGTAGAAGCTGATTTTTACTTTTCCTTGCTTGTCTGTTTTTATGTTCGGATTCCAGTATAGTGTCCGGCGGAAGTCGGTTTCACCGGGTAACTTTTCGCTGTTGTCCACCTGATAGAATTCCTTGGACGGGGAATAGCCGTTGTAGTGGGTTTGCCGTATTCCTGCCTTGTATTCTTCATGCAGGTTGCCGGAATAGGGTTTGACGAGGATAAGCACGGCAGGTTCGTAGGAGGTGCCGTGGAAACAGAGCGGGCAAATTATTCTTTGCCAGGCCATTTTATCTTTATAATAAATGTCGATCTGGCGAACATTGTCGATGTCGCGTTCTTCGATCGGGAGCCTGTTCCTGTCTGTTGTATGAGGATTTTTGGTTTTTGTGTCGGGATCGTGTGTGTGGCTCCCGGCGTTTAGGTATATCGTTTTTATACTGCCGTAATTGTAGCCCGGAGGACCGCCGATTGCCGTGACCCTGTGTTGGAGATAGTCGCCAACCGTTCCCGGATATTTCGCTCCTTTATCCTGAAGGGCGGTGATGTCGGCTTCAACGTTGAGCACGATGTCCGGTTTCGATTTTTCTTTTCGCACGATTGCCTCTTCCAGGTATTGTGTTTCCATGATCGATGTTTTTTGCAGGCTGTCCGGCTGTTCTTCGATGATGACCAGCGTGTCTTTTACGAAAGTGTCGTGGAATGAGTAGCTTTTTCCCTGCGGGCTGGGGCGGTCGAGCAATATCCGGCAATGTTTCCGTTTGCCTTTTATTTTGTATTGCAGTCCCAGGTTTCTTTTTTGTCCGATTTTTGCGCTATCCGGCAATTGGAAGTGGAATTTCCCGTTTTCGTCTGTTTGGCATTTTCCGTGAAAGGCTTCTCCGTCTTTCAGCATCCAATAGGTGACTGTTCCTCCCGCTTCTCCTTTGTCTTTTGACCAGCCCAGCACTTTTCCGCTGATGTCCAGTCCTTCTTCGGCATAATATTTTACGTCGAAGGGGATTACTCCCGCCATGGTTTGCCAGTTATAGCGCCGCCATCCCTGTACCAGCATCAGCAGGTCGAGCCTGAACTGGGAGGTGCGGTTGGGGGATGTGAAGTATTGCATCGGGTTTTCGATGTAGCCTTTTATGTCGGAGGAGAGTAGCAGGTGGGTCAGGATATTGTCCTGATAGTCGGTGTGCAGTTCCGTTTCCATATCCCGGACTGCGAGTGAAAAGTTTGTGTTTACGGGATTTCCGGCTTTGTCTTTTACGTGGAATTCCATTTCCACCCGTTTGAGCGGCCTGTATGTGGTTTGCACCGGACGGGCTTCCACCGTCAGGTAATGGGCTGTCCCGGTGTTGAATATCAGCCTTTCGGAGAAGACCTTTCCCTGCCTGTCGAAGAGTGTGAATTGCAGGCATCCGGCAGGTAATCCCACTTTAGAGAAATGGAATGTGTTGGGCTCGTTGCCGGCCCGGATGGTTTTGGCGGCGTAGACCTTTCCCCGGCAGGATACGGAAAGGGCCAGCGTGTCGGTGGGGAGTGCGGGGGATTTCTGCAACCGCACTTGTATGATTGTGTCGTTCAGGTGGTCTACCTGCATCACGTAGCCCAATGGGATGATTCGGGTGAGTGAGAAGTTGCGTTTTTTTCCTTCACTTTCTACGGCTACTTTGTATTCTGCTGTTTCCGGAGTCAGTTCGAAGAAGCCCATGCCCTGATGGAGGGTGTTTAGGGTGGCCACCGGATTGCCTGCCGCGTTATATACGGTGCCTGTGATGTCAAGGTCTTGCCCTTTGTCGCCCGTGGCTTTGAATGCGATGCGGGAGCGTAGCCCGATGACGGCGTTGCCCCCTTCGGGATAGAAGGATAGGGCGATCCGCCCGGTTTTTTCCGGTTTTTCCCGCTGGTTTACCAGTATCTGTGGAGAGTCCATTTTTTTGTCTGCATAGTCCCCGGCGGCTTTTGGCGTTTGGTATACGGGAAAGACGCGGGAAAACATGCATTCGTCCCCAAAATTCAACATGCTGCGGGTGTAGGCACGTATTTCATAGAATCCGCTGCGGTATTTGCTGCCGAGCTGGAATTCGCCGTGGCACTGGCCGTCCTGGATTTTCAGTTTGCGGCTGTCTTCCACGTTTCCCTGTGGGGATAGCAGTTCGACGTATAGCACCTTGCTCAGGGAGGTGTTTGCGTTGTGCGTGGCATCTACGATGTAGGCTTTGAACCAGATGGTTTCCCCCAAGTAGTATCCGGTGTTATCGAAGTGGAGGTAAACTTTTTCCTGTGGATTCAACTGACTGAACTGGTTTATGTTTTTCACATATCCGGCTAAGGAGTCGGTTACAGGTTGTGCTGATAGCGGAGGCATCGATAGCTGTGATAGCAATAGGATCGTTAGCCCCAATATGGCTTTCATGGTACTTTGTTTTGAATGGTTTGTTGTTTATGGGAAATGATTTTGGGGATAGTTTCTTAAATAGTGTTTCAAAAAGTGTACCAATGTTAGTCGTTTTTGTGTTCATTTTTTATTTTTAGCACGGTAGTGTGTTTGATCTCGCTGAGGACGAATGAACTTTGCATTTTCACGATGCCGTGTACTTTCGTCAGTTTCTCGAAAACAAATCGGTTGTAGTCGTCTAAATCTTTCAGAACGACCTTCAGGAAGAAGTCGTATATCCCTCCGGTGGAGTAGCATTCCATGATTTCGTCGATGTCTTTTATTTCCTGTGTGAAACGCTGGATGTGTTCGTCGTCGTGGACGGCTAAGGATACGTTGCAGAATATGATTAGCGGTAATCCTATTTTTTTATTGTCTATCAGGGCGACGTAGCCTTTGATGTAGCCGTCGTTTTCCAATCGTTTGATGCGTTCGTAAATGGGGGTTTTGGAGATGTGAAGTTTTTCGGATAGCTCTTTGGTGTTTACTTTGGCATCCTGTTGCAGGGCCTGGAGTATCTCGATGTCGGTTTCGTCTAAGTGTGCCATAGTTTTTTTTCCTGTTTTTAAGGTTTATAAATCGGGTTTTTAGGAAAATTATTTTATAAATCGGTCTAATATAGGAAAAATATCGTATCTGATGTGTTTGTTTGGGAAAATATTCTATTGTGGATAGTTTTGTCATGACTTAAAAATATAGAATATATGGGAACAGAGACTCTTTCAAGCGCAACGCATAAGTGTGTTTTAGTGATCGATCATGCCCAGCCTACGGGGATCGTGGCCAATATTGCAAGCGTGTTGTCGATGACGCTGGGGTGTAAAGTCGGTAATATTGTGAGTCACGATGTGTATGACAAGCAAGGTGAGAGGCATTTGGGGATTACCCAGTTGCCGATTCCTATACTGGGGGCTTCACAGGAGCGGATCAAGGAGTTGTACAGGCATTTCCTTTCCCTGGGAGCGGAGGATTTGGTGTTGGTGGATTTTTCCACTATAGCGCAGCAGGCCAGAACTTACGATGAGTATGAGCAGGCTCTTTCAGAGGCGGAGGAGGATGAATTGCATTATATCGGTATCGGGGTTTGTGCCGAGAAGAAGGTTGTCAATAAGGCGACTGGGAATTTGAGCCTGCTTAAGTGAGCCGGGGAGGTCTGTATGGCCGGAGGATATGGGGAGGGCGGGGTGTTCCGGAGTGGAGCGCTGTTGTGGCATGTTTCGGCGGCTTGCCGGGGATTTTTTGCCTGCGTGGAGAGCCGGAAACGGCACAGATAAAAGTAGCCCCCTCGTCCGGGAGAATCGAACCCGGAGTTGGGGGCTGGCGCTGTTGTTGCGCTGCTATCGAATTTGTTTCACAACGATTCGGTAGCTTTTTGAAACAGTTTGTTTCGGGGTTATTCGTTTAGTTTTGCCTGGTTTAGTTTGATTGGATTTTAGATGATAGAGTGTTTGTTTCGTGTTTTATGGTTGAATGCTTTAAAATGTGAGTCCGATTTTGGTGATGAATGTCCTGGGGGCACCCACGGCCATCGGACGATAGCTGTATTCTTCGTTGAGCAGGTTGTTGACCAAAAATTGGAAATTAACGTTGTCGGTGACTTTTACGCCCAGACGTAAGTCCATCAGGAAATATCCCTTGTTGTGGTCGGCCCAGTATTTTGCCATGTTATAACCGTCTTTTTCCGTGCCGAGCAGGAGGCTGCGCACATAGTCCATGATTTCGGGTGCTTCTTTTACCCGTTCGTCAAGGAAAATGTAGTCTACCGCCTGCGTTTTACTTTTGTAGGAGAGGTTTGTGCCGACACTAATGCGTTTGTAATTGAAATCGAGTGTGGTTTTAAATGAGTGTTTCGGCCTGTATTTCAGGTATTTCGAATTATTGGATTTTTCGTGCATATATAACGGGTCGTCGGTAGTTGCGGCAATGGCGTTTTTCTCTTTGTAGTCGGCATCTTCCGGTTCGATGTAGGTGTATCCGATGTTATATATCAGTTGGGTGTTCGGGTTGAACCGGTAAGTCCCGGTGGTGGAAAGCTCGGTTCCGTAGATCCGGGCTTTGCGGATGTTGTAGAATTGTGCCCCGATTCCCGGCATGTTTTGATTCATAATCATGCTGATGACGTCGTTTATTCCGGTGATGAAGCTGGTGCCGTTGAATAATCCGATCCGGAATTCGATCATGTCTTTGTATTCGGTGTAGAATCCGGCGAGGTCGACGAATCCTTGCAGGTTTCCGAATTTATAGCCTTGTTTGAATCCCAGTTCCACATTGTAGCCGCTTTCCGGCTTCAGGTCGGGATTCGGGAAGGCTCCCACACCGCCGATGTCTTTGCGGATGTATTTTTCCACCAGTGAAGGGAAACGGTAGCCTTGTCCGTAGCTGGCACGGATGAAACTGTATCCCGCCAGCTGGTAGCTGATTCCTCCGCGAATCACCGGACGGACGGGGATAGTGGTTCCGAAAAGGTCTGTCTGCGCTTCACGCCTGTGGTTGTCTACACGGTAGTATTCGCCCCGGACGCCCACCGAAATGTTCAGGCGGTCGAAAAATTTATCGTCATATTGTATATAGAGCGCGGCATTATCGCTGTTGTGGCTGCCGCTGGCGGAGGATTCGGAGTAAAGGTGTTCGTAAGTCATGCCCGCTGTCAGCTGGCGGTGACCCCAGGATTTATTGAATTTGTAGTCTACATAGGCGTTGTAGGTGTTGTTTATGGGGGATTTCGGTTTTTGGGGATTCAGGGCGTTGTTTAGCCAGGGGATCAGGTTGCTACTGTTGGGAATGTTGGTGAGACTTCCGGTTTCCGGGTCCCGCATGGCATTCATGCCCCAGGTAATCAGGTCGCTGTAATCGGCGGTCGTTGCGTCCGGGAATATGGTGTTTAATGTGTTCATTCCTCCGTTCACGATACCGTTCAGAGCCCCTGCCAGATCGCCCTGCAAGAGGGCGGGAAGGGCCGGCTCCAGGATTGGCCATACCAGACTGAGGTAGTCTTCCCCGGATACTTTTTCAATCATTCCGGCAAGGACGGAGGCATCCGCCCCCATATTGCCCAGGATGTCCGGCAGGTTGGGCAGGGGGAGCGGTTTGGTGATCGATTCCCCGCTGTAAAACAACCGGGCATTCACTTTGTGTGAGAAATTACGGTCGGTATCGGTGTAATTATAAAAAGGCGATAGTTTGAACTGGTTACCTTCACGTCCCATATTGGTGAACTGCGAGGAACGGTAAGCCTGATAGGGGGAACGCCACACGAAAAAGTCGCCGTTTTTGTAGGAAAGGATATTGACATTCGTTCCATAATTGACGATGTTTTTCCCCGGCTGGTGGTAGGTTATGTTTCCTCCCACCCGGATGCGGCGGTTGTATCCCGCTTCTTTGTAGCCTTCGTCGGCAAACAGGTTGATTCCTCCGCTGACATCGAAGTTGCCGATCCGCCGGGAGTGTGAGAAATCGACTCCGGTGTAGAGCGGCTGGCGGATTCCGGCGAGGACGTTCCTCCGCAGAAAAGGTTCGACCGGAGCGTCGTGGTCTTCATAGAAGCCCTTATCCCGCCATTCATAACTGCTTTCGGGCGGAGTGCCGTAGATGCCGAGGTAAGCACTGACATTGGTGCGGGGTGCCAGGGCAGGACGGTTTGTGCGGATGTTGATAACCCCGTTGAGGGCGGATGAGCCGTAGAGAACGGAGGATGCCCCTTTCAGCACTTCGATTTGGGCGATGTCTTCCATCGGGATGGTGTTCCAGTTGATTTGTCCTGATCCGGGATCGAGTGCGGATTGCCCGTCAACGAGGATCATGGTGCGCGAGCCAACGCCGTAGACCCATCCGTTTCCTCCGCGGATTGAGGGCTGGCGGTCTACGACGTCTACTCCCGGCACCGTTTTCAGGGTAGCAGTAATGTCCCCCGGATCCTGTTTGAGCACCTGTTCGCTTTTCAAAACGTCCATCGATACCGTCAGGTCGCTGATTTTTTGCTCGAAGCGTCCGGCGGTAACCACGGCAGCGTCCAGCAGCTTGTCCTCGGTTCGGAGGTAAATATTTTTGGTCAGGGTCTCTCTGGGATTCAGCACCAACGGTACTAATTCCGGTTTGTAGCCGATGAAATTGAAGGTCAGGTGAACGCCTCCTGCGGGGACCGCCAGTTCATAATATCCCTTTTCGTCGGAAACCGTGCCTCTTTTTCCCTGTTTGGTTTCATAGGTGATGTTTACGCCAGGTAGCGGTTCTTCTGTTTTGGCGTCGTAGAGGTGTCCCTTCACCGTCTGTCCGAAGCCTGTTGTTACCACCAAAAGCCATAGTATGAGTAGGATTGTATATTTCATTTTTGTCGGTGTTTAATTTTGTCCGGCGGGAATTTGTGTTTCGCTTAGCCATATTCCCAGTTGCAGGGGGTCTTCGTTCAGGTCTGCTTTTATTTGTGTCAGCAGGTTGTTGATGGTGAATTTGTGTATGATCGGGACGATCATGGCTGCCAGTTCGTCCCCCAGCATTTCCCGGAGGGTTTGCGCCATATCTATCCCGTTGGCCAGTAATAATTCGTCCAGCGGCAAGTTGATGGTTTCTGCCGGGATGAGCATTTTGACGATGTCTAAAATTGCAAACAAGGCTTCTATTTCGGATTTGTCTATATATACCATATAGTTCCCCTCGTATTTCACATATTTTCCATCGCCTGTCCAGGTGTATTTTCCGGGATTATTCGGGCGGATGTGCAGTTTGATTCCGGTTGTTCCCCATTGGCTCAGTTGTAGGTAGATGCCCAGTATTCCCCCGATGGCTTCCTGCGGGATGCCCGCTTTGGTGCGGAGTGCCTTGTTGGCTTCGATTTGCCGGATAATCATGTCGACGTTGGGCATGATGTAGAGGGTTGTGTCCCCTGCCGGATAGTAGGTGGCCAGATTCACGGGCGAAGCCTGCCAGTCGGCTGCGTTGCGGATTATCCCTTTGCCGGACATCATTTGTGAAAAGTCCAGGGTATCCGGAAGCCCGGCGTAGGTTGCCGTGATGTTACCGTCTTCCTGAAAGGTGATGTCCCGGAGCGATGTACCGACCAGACAGGACAAAACGGGATTCACCGCCAGGTTAAAGGCTAACGGGACGATCGAAGGGATGGCGGTGGGATCGAACAGCGCTTCTCCGTCTGCTGCCGTAAACTCCCCTACCTGGGTGTAAATGGTGTTGCAGATGGTGTGCCAGCTCAGTTCCTGCCCGATTTGCCGGGTTGAGTCGCATGTGTCCCCGTTATTGGGGAGTATGTACCATTGTCCGGTTAAGGCGTTGGCCGGGACTGTTGCTTCTGAAATCCGGACCGTTAGCTTTTTTTTCTCTACTTTCCCCTGGTATTTGAAAGGAAGTCCGGTATTTTCCGCAACACTGCCTTCAAACGTGTATCCGTTTTCCGCCGGGACTAAAGTGAGGCGGTTTATGGTGTATTCCGGTTTTCCGGGAAGGATGCCGCAAAGGGTGAGGATGCCTTTGCCCACCTGGTCGCGTCCGAATTTGACTTCTTTGCCGATGACCGGGCTGCCGCTGTAATGGAGTATCAGTTCATTGCCGCCGACGGGAGCGCTCAGTTTGTTGGAGTAGCTGGCCATTTGGCCGTTTTCGGGAATGTCTCCCATCATCCACTGGTCGTCGTTGTCGCATGCCGACAGGCACATGAATATCAAGGCGAGGGCTGTCCAGCCATGCTTCCGGTTTGGGGTAGACTTTTTGCTGCTTTTCATTATATATATTTTAAAGTCTATTTCTTCTTTTTGTATTTTTTTATTACAAAATATGTACCTTAATTCTATAAAATGTATATCCATTCTATCAGGTTTGTTGGTCTTTTTGTAAGCTAAGTGTTAATCTTTGAGCGTAAATAGAGCTTCGTCGGGAGGTTTGTAGTCTTTTTTTAATTTTTTATATCCATTTCATAAGAAATTGTTAAAATTGGCAAGATTTTTGTAATATTTTAAGACATGGGAAATGTTAATATGAAGCAGAGCAGTGATGAATGAAAATGGTTTTTATAGAGAATTGCTCCGAAAATTTATCTTTACCACCGATACGGTTCCGACTGCCGACGGTAAGTTTGTGCAGGGGTTGCCTTATGCAGACATTCAAAGTCCTTATCTTGCGGGTCCGGAGCTTAGCGGTAGTGTTTTGAAAATGTATCGTTATCCCTGCCGTCTGAAAGCCTGTATTTTTGTGGTGTGCCTGAGTGGGGAGGCGGATATTTCCATCAACCTGGGACGTTACCGGGTGGGGGAGAATCAATTTATTTGTATCGCTCCGGACAGTATTTTCCAATGCCATTCTTATTCCGAGGATTTACGGCTTTGTTTTTTGGCTTTTTCTTCCGAAGTGACGAAGGATGATAAAGTCCAGAAATCCGCTCTGGAGGTTTTTCCCCGGATGAGGGAGCAGCCGGTGGTGTATTTGCGTCCGGAAGCTTCCCGTTTGTTTTGGGATTATTTTTCGGTTTTGGCACAGTCGTACCTGATTTGCCCGGACGGTTTGACCACGGAAGTCGTTATTTATATTCTGTTGTCTATATTTTACGGGATAAAATACCTTTACCAGCTTCATCCTATGGAAGATGTGGCTTTGTCGCGTTCTGAAGAGATTTATAAGAAGTTGCAGTATTTGTTGAAAGAGAATTATATGAAGGAGCGGGGAGTGGCTTTTTATGCGGAAGTACTGAAGCTCAGTCCACAGCATTTGAGTACCGTTATCCGCCAGGTAACTAACCGGAGGGTGTCGGATATTATCGCGGAAATGGTGATTATAGATGCAAAAGCCCAGTTAAAATCTACTCATTTTAAGATAAAGGAAATTGCGGCTTCCCTGAATTTTCCCAATCTTTCCTATTTTGGCAAGTATTTTAAACGCCACACCGGGATCAGCCCGCAGGAATACCGGGATTCCTGATGGAGGAGGGGGCAGGAAGAAATTTCTGCGTCCGGAGGTGTGTGTCTTTTGGTGGGCGGGGATACTTATCGGCCCTGAAATCATCGATGAATAAAAATAGGGGTTTTAGAAGATTATTTTATAAATCTTTTGATTTATCTTTGTGGTAAACCAATTTTATAGCCTATGAGATAAAAGCGTAAGGATACGCACATTTTAAATATTGGAAAAAGCGTCTAGCTTTTATTCTGGTTCTTGAAACTTCGACAATTTTAGGGCTGCCAAGAGTAAAGCGATGATGCTCACGCCATACGGCGTGGGCTTTACTCGTTTATTTGGCAGCAAGGTAGTCGAAGACCTCAAGAACAGATAATATGGTAATTGTCCACGCTTTTTTTATGTGCGTATGTTTCTGTGCTGGGACATAAGATTTGAATTGATAATCGTTTTGTTAGATAATCTAAAATCAGTAGCTATGAAAGAAAATGGAAATATAAGGGGAAGCATGAAGGTTGTGAATTGTTTTTCCCGTGAAGTAAATCAGAAAAATCGGACAAGCAGGTGTAGCCGTTATCGCTTGTGGACTGGGATGTTGGTAGCCGTGTTGTTGATTGTTTTTTCGTGCGGAAAGGAGGACGGCGGGGACGAGGATCAGCCGAAACGGCTTTCAAAACCGGAACAAATCAGTGCGCGTGTGAAAGAAAGCGCGGTAGTCCTGTCATGGAATGCGGTGGAAAATGCAGACGGGTATCATATTAAACGTTACCGGGAATCGGTGGATGATGATTATGTATTGATCGGCTCGGTGTCTGCTACATCGTATTTGGACAATAGCCCGGGAGAGGGGAAGAATCATTATTGCGTGTATCCGTTCAATCAGAAGTTGGGGGAAGGTGAGGAGGGAGCCTGTGTGATATGCGAGCTTGACGGTGGTTCCGGTGGAGACGGCGGGCATTCGGGTACATTGTCTGTGCCTGACGGATTAAATGCCACACAGGAGGATAGCCGGATATATGTGAGCTGGAATGCGGTTGCGGGGGCTTCCGGTTATAATGTGTATCGCAGTTCTTCCGTATCGGGGGCTTATTCTCTGATAGGGCTGGCGACGGGTACTTATAAGTATGATAGTTCGCCCCTACCGGGATATAATTATTATAAAGTCACCGCCGTGGATGCCAACGGGCAGCAAAGTGGCATGAGTAGCCCCGTTTCCTGCAATTATGGCTCCGGCGGCGGTACTACATCGAAACCGGATGCCCCGATGGATGTGGTTGTGAGGAATGAGGGAAGTGCCCTGATCCCGATGATTACCGTTAGGTGGAGTCCTGTTGCAAATGCAACCAGTTATAGGGTTTATCGCAGCACCACTGCTTCGGGGGCTTATTATCAGGTGGGAAGTGCAACGACAACTACCGTGTTAGTCGATGATAATCCGCGGGAAGGTACTACCTATTATAAGGTGAAGGCGGTGAACAGTAGCGGAGAGAGCGATTATAGCGCGTATGCTTCCGTTACCTATAAAGCGAATGATGTTAGTCCTTGTCCTGTGACTTACGGTAATTGCACGGCAAACGGAACGACAATAACGATGCGCTGGACGGTTCCGAGTAGAGACGGGTGCGGCGTTCCTACCAAGGCTTATTTAAGGGTAAGGAATCCTACAAGCGGACAGTATGCAGACTTGCAGACTTTATCGGGAACGGCCACTTCTGCTTCGTTTGCTTATGGCATGTGGGTGGATTCGGACGGATTTGTGTATGTGGGTATAGTTACGGAGAATGATAAAGGAACTTCCGGTGGAGTGCCTAAGGTGTATGATTATAAGAATAAAAGATGGATCAATTGACCGATTGGCCTGTGTGAACCCGGTGACAGGAGCAGGTAGGATTCCGGGCGTGGGGATGTGTTATTGTTGAAAAGGGAAAAAGCCAAAGATTGTTTTGGCTTTTTCTTATGCGGTGAAGCGAGGGGGGATGCTTACCGTGCCGGGGGGTATTTACCAGGATTCATTAAAGTGAAAAAACTCTGACTTTCTATATGAAAATCAGAGTTTTATTTTTTAAGAGCGGTGCGGACGGGACTCGAACCCGCGACCCCATGCGTGACAGGCATGTATTCTAACCAGCTGAACTACCACACCAAAATTTTTGTTTTGCATCGAACAACCGCTGTTGTTTTCAATTGCGTTGCAAAGGTACGGTTTTATTTGAAATCTCCAAATTTTTGACTTTGATTTTTTTTGATTTTTTGAAGGGGGAGGTGAATGAAACGGAGGGGGGATAGGTAGGGAGGAATGGAGGGCTGGGAGAAAAGTCTATGGTGAGGATAAAAGTATGTGGGGATGCGTGGGAGTGGTAGCGAAGGAGGCTTGGCGAAGGCTGACCGGAAAGAAAGGGGGGGGGAGGTGGGGGAGAAAGCTGACGGGAGGGAGGTAAATGGGGAGGGAGGGTGGTTTTCTCGCCGGATTAGTTTATTTTTGCGGTGTTTAGATGAACGACATGGAACATTGGCTTGAGTATTTCGGGGTTTTGACAGGGTTGACTTATCTGGTGTTGGAGATCAGGCAGCACCGGGCGATGTGGGTGGTGGGGTTTGTGACTTCGCTGGTGTATGTTTTTGTGTTTTTCTTTTCGAAGTTTTATGCGGATATGGGCTTGAATGTGTATTACGTGGGGATCAGCGTGTATGGCTTTTGGCAGTGGAGGCGGGAAGGTGCGGTGGGAAGCGGTGAAGTGGGGGAGGTGGTGTATAGGCACCTGACATGGCGGGCCGGGATCGGACTGGCGTGGTTGACGGTGGGTTTGTATGGGGGATTGTTTTGGGTGTTGTCGCGTTTTACGGATTCACCTGTGCCTGCCGGGGATGCTTTTACAACGGCTTTGAGTGTGACGGCAACGTGGATGCTGGCGAAACGGATTTTGGAGCATTGGTGGCTGTGGGTGGTGATTAATCTGGTTTCTGCTGGGTTGTATTATTACCGGGGGCTTTATCCGACCTGTTTTTTGTTTGTATGTTACGGAGTTTTGGCGATAGTGGGCTGGATTAATTGGAAAAAGAAAGGGGTTTTGTATGTTGGGTAAGTATGGTTGCGTTGTGGTGGCGAACGGGTTGTTCCCTTCGGGGAAGTTGGCTTTGCAGGCGTTGGGTGGTGCGGAGTGTGTGGTGGCTTGTGACGGGGCTGTGATGGCTTTGGAGAAGGTGAGGGTTCCGGATGTGGTGGTGGGTGATTTGGACAGTTTGCCGGAGGAGGTGGGAAGGCGTTATGCAGGACGGCTGTACCGGGTGGAGGATCAGGAAACGAACGATTTGACGAAGGCGATGGCGTATGTAAGGGCTGCCGGATTCAGGGAGGTGCTGATTTTAGGGGCCACCGGATTGCGGGAGGATCATACTTTGGGGAATATTTCTTTGCTGATGCGGTTTGTGAAGGAGTTCGGGCGGGTGGAGATGCTGTCGGATTTCGGTTTGTTTACGCCTTGGTTAAGGACGGGGATTTTGGCGAGCCGGAAGGGGCAGCAGGTTTCCCTGTTTTCGATGGGTGGCTGCGGGATGGTGTCGGTGAGGGGATTGCGTTATCCGATTGAAAACCGCTGTTTGACCGAGTGGTGGGAAGGGACGCTGAATGAAGCGTTGGGGGATGAATTTGAAGTGATTTTAAAGGAGGGGGCGAAGGTGCTGGTGTATCGTGCCTTTTGATTGGTGAGTGGAGGTTAAAGACGATGCGGGGAGAGTGTTTGTGGGGTTATGAGGTGGTGGTTTGGGAGAGGTCGGGGGAATGCAATGGGTGTTCCTGATTTTGTTTTTCTTTTCGGTTTTAATATCAAGTTATTTTTAGGTAGAGATCGGTATTCCGCGAATGACGGAGTCGGAATGCCGATGGTAGGGCGATCGGAATCGTGCCGGGGTGTCCGGTTTCCCGTTTTGGGGGAGATCGGTAATAATGGTATAAATATCAGTAATCTGTGTGGAGGGGGATCAGGAATTAAGGGGTAGTTTTGTATGGTGAAGATAGAGGTGAGGCGGAGAAGGTTGGACGGACTGGTGAGAAGGGAGAGGGGAAGCGATTCGGGAGTTTTGCGGGAAGCGGTTTTCAGGAGAATTTTTGCACAAAAGATGGAGTTGTTTTACATAATTTGAATGGTATGAAATTAGTTTTGTTTACGTTTTTGGTTATGAGTGGATTTTGTATGAATGCAGAGGCACAATCTTCTACCCAGGGTAAGAAGGTGCTGGTGGCTTATTTTTCCCGTTCCGGGAATACGCGTGCGGTGGCGGAGGATATTCAAAAGCTGACCGGGGGTGATATGTTCGAGATTCAGACGAGCAGACCTTATCCGGCGGAGTATCATGCCTGCACGGTGCTGGCGAAGAAGGAGAAGGAGGAGGGGACGCGGCCTGCCCTGAAGACGAAGGTTGAAAATATGGGGCAGTATGATGTGGTGTTCGTGGGTTACCCGAATTGGTGGGGAACGATGCCGATGGCGGTGGTGACGTTTTTGGAGGGGTATGATTTGGCCGGAAAGAAGCTGGTGCCGTTTTGCACGCACGGGGGAGGCGGGGAGCAGCGGTGTTTTACGGATTTTGTGAAGTATAGCGGTAAAGCGGCACACAAGCCGGGTTTTCTGATCGGCGGAGGTGAGGCGAGGGGAGCCCGGAAGCAGGTGGAAAGTTGGCTGAAAGAGATTGAAGTGGTTCAATAAGGAAGGGGAAAAGGTGGTGGAGGCTGTTGCCGGAAACGGCTGTGTGGTTTAAGGTTTAATCGGTTTGTGTGAGCTGTCCGGATTTTATTCCGGGCAGCTTTTTCGTGTGTGTGCAAGGGGATGGAAATGTTTTCCGGTATGAGCCGGGCGGGATATGTTCGTTTTTTTATAAGTTGAGGGTTTACCGGGATGGAATTGGAATTTTAAGTATATCTTTGTGAAGGTTCGGATTGTAAATGAATAAAGGAAAGTAAGATGAAGAATGCGATCTTTTTGCTGGTGTGGTTGTTAGCTGCGGTGTTTGTGGCGGGGGCTCAGGAGAAAACGGCTGGGTATGAACGGTATTGGAAATCCGGTGTACGGAAGGTGCGGGTGGTTTCTTATAATGTTTTTAACGGGTTCGACCGGGGGAATGACCGCGACAGGCAGGAGCGTTTGGTGGAGTGGATCAGGAAGCAGAATCCTGAGGTGGTGGCTATGCAGGAGTTGTGCGGGTTTACCCAGGAGAGCCTGTTGGCTTTGGCACGGCAGTGGGGGCATCCTTATGCGGTTATCGTGAAGGAGAACGGTTATCCGGTGGGGATTACTTCTAAAAGTCCGATCCAATTGAAAAATAAGGTGTTGAAGGGTTGCGGACACGGGCTGTTGCATGTGGAGATTTTGGGGTATGATTTTTTGGTCACTCACCTGAATCCGAACGATTGTGAAGCAAGGCGGCAGGAGGCTGCCTATATTGCCGGGTATATCCGGGAGAACGGGCTGGGTCGCTGTCTGCTTATGGGGGATATGAATTCTCATTCTCCTGTGGATGCCGATTATATGGAGGAGCATGCAACGGATTTGCGGAGGCAGTATGGGCTGGAGAGTAAGAATTTGAGGGAAGGACAGTTCGATTATTCGGTGGTTTCTTGTTTTTTATCGGTGCCGTTAGTGGATGTGTGCCGGGCATTTGTGCCTGCTTCCCGGCGGGCGACTTTTCCTACGCCTATTTTGATGAATGTGTCGCAGTATCCGGAAGTCCGGGAGAAGGTGGGAGAGCGTCTGGATTATATTCTGGTTACTCCCGAAGTGGCGAAGCAGGTGGTGGATGCCGCCGTGCATAAAGGGGAAGATACGGATTATTTGTCGGATCATTATCCGGTGAGTATCGATTTGTTGCTGAAAGAGCGTTGAGCGTCTGGAAGCCGTTTTTTGAACGGAAGTGAAAATAATAGAGCCCCTCTGTAAAACAAATTACAGAGGGGCTTTTTTTGCCGGATGTTCCGGGGAAAGAGGTATGTTGTGGGGTGTGATTGTTGTTCCGGGGGATGGAACAGCGGGTGTATCCATGTTTGGATTTTGGGGGATTCCATTGGAAATTTTTGAGCCGTTGGGGAGTCACGGAAAGCGTTCCGGTTCGTCGGGAGGGATGGATGCCTGCGTTTTGCCATTTGATCGGTTACCGTTTGGTATGGGAGTGGCTGACGGTTTTTCCCGGTTAGATTTTGGGCTTTTCGGGGAGGTTGTGGCAAAATCGGGAGGCGGAAAGGCAACCTGTGTGGAAATAATCCGTTTTAATAGAACATAAGATAAAAAAAGACAGGGAATGAGAGCAATGATTTTAAAACAGTTCGGGGGTATCGGTAATTTTGCCGTTGAAGATGTCCCGAGGCCTAAGGCGGGGGATAACGAGGTGTTGGTGGAGGTTAAGGCTATCGGGATTGACCAGATTGATATAAAAACCCGTGAGGGAGGAGGCATGGTGGATTATTTGAAGCGGGAGCGTCCGATGATTTTGGGATGGGATGTTTCCGGGGTGGTTGCCGAGGTCGGGGCCCGGGTGAAGGGTTTTCAGGCGGGAGATGCCGTGTTCGGGACGGTTAATTTTCCGGGGCCCGGCAGTTCTTATGCAGAGTTTGCTGCCGCTCCGGCGGAACAGATCGCCCTTAAGCCGGAAAATATATCGCATGCGGAGGCCGCCGCCGCAACACAGTCGCCGCTAACGGCCTGGCAGGCTTTGGTGGATGTGGGGCATATCGGGAAGGGCGACCGGGTTTTGATTCACGGTGGTGCCGGAGGTGTGGGAAATTATGCGATACAGATTGCCAGACATGCGGGATGTTATGTTATAACTACGGTGTCGGGGGCAGACCGGGAGTTTGTGAAGGGGCTGGGTGCCGACGAGGTGATCGATTATCAGACCCAAAAGTTCGAAGAGGTGGCCGGAAAGGTTGATTTTATTCTGGATACGGTGGGCGGAGATAATTTTGTCCGCTCCCTGAGTGTGTTGAAACCGGAGGGTATGATTGTGCTTTTGCCGTCGAACCGGAAGGCTGATGCCGACCGGGTGGCTGAGGAACGGCATGTCCGGAATTACAGGCATATCCTGATGCATTCCAGCGGGAAGGATATGCAGGCTATTGCCGATATGCTCCGGGAGGGGACGATGAAGGTGCATGTGGATAAAGTTTTTTCTTTTGAACAGATTCCACAGGCGCATGAACAGTTGGAGAACGGGAAAGTGAGGGGAAAAGTAGTAGTGACTTTAGCATAATCGGATGAAGATATGGATATTTTAAAGGGAAAGACAGCAATAGTCACCGGATCGAGTTCCGGTATCGGAAAGGCAATCGCCCTTCTTTTTGCCAGGGAGGGCGCAAAAGTGGTTGTTACTTATCATTCGGGAGAGGACAGGGCGAAGGCCGTGATCGACGAGATCGGACAGGAGGGAGGAATAGCGAAGGCTTACCGGGTGGATGTGGCTGATGAAAATGAAGTGAAAGGGTTGTTTGCCACGGTAGACCGTGATTTCGGGGATGTGAATATTTTGGTTAATAATGCCGGAATCAATGGGAGTAATACGCCTGTGGAGGATATGACGACGGAGCAGTGGGATCGTGTTATTAAAACGGATCTTTACGGACCTTTTTTCTGTTGCCGGGAATTTCTGCAATGGAAGAAGAAGTATGGGACTTACCGGGGGAACCGGATTATCAATGTGTCTTCTATCCACCAGCATGTGAATGTGCCCGGTAATGCCAATTATAATGCTTCTAAAGCCGCTATGCGGAATCTGGCTTATACGATGGCTTTGGAGCTGGCGGGCCGGGAGCTTACGGTGAATAATGTTGCGCCGGGAATGATCCTGACCCCCATTAACGAGAGGGTGACCAGCGATCCGGAACGGCTGAAACGGGCCGAGAGTATTATTCCTTTCCACCGGGGAGGCCGACCTGAGGAGGTGGCCAATGTAGTGCTTTTTCTGGCTTCGGATGCGAGTTCGTATGTCACAGGCAGCACTTATACGGTGGATGGGGCTTTGTCTATTTTAGGGCCGGATGCCTGATAAAATGAAGGTGTATGGAATGGTCTGATTGGCTGATTGCCGTTGTCCCTATTTTTTCTTTCGGTTTGATTCCGGTTATTGGAACGCTGATCGGGGGGAAACCTACGGAACAGTCTATGGGTATTGCTTTGGGTGGTTTTGTGTTTTCTCTGGCGGTGTTTTTGTTCCGCCGTCCTGAGCTTTCGATGCCTGTTTTCCTTATCGGTTTCCTGTCGGGTGTTTTCTGGTCGGTGGGTTCTATCGGACAGTTCGTCGGGATTAATTATTTGGGGGTGGCCCGCGCTACGCCTATGCTTAACGGCGGGCAAATTATCGGTACTTCCCTGCTGGGGGTGGTGTTGGGAGATTGGGCTTCCGCCGATGCCAAGATTTACGGTTTTCTGGCACTGGTTTTGATTATTACCGGAATATTTTTCACTTCTTATAAGCAGGAGGACGGAAGTGGTGTTAAACCCCAGTGGAAACAAGGTATATTGGTCAATTTGCTGGCTGTGGTGGGGTTTACCGCTTATGTAGGAGTGTTGAAATATTATCGGATCGATGGCTGGAGCAGTATATTTCCCCAGTCGATCGGACAGATTGTTGCTATTGCGCTGGCCTCCCTGCTATTGTTCCGCCGCCGTCCGGTTACCCGTTTTTCCGTGAAAAACAGTGTGGTGGGGATTATCTGGGGGATTGGGAATATCGCTTTGCTGCTTTCGCAGGTGAAATTGGGATTGGCTATTGCTTATCCTGTTAGCCAGGCTGCGGTGATTGTTTCGGTTTTCGGGGGTGTGTTTGTCAATCACGAACATAAGACCCGTAAGGAGTGGATTTTTGCCGGGGCGGGGATGTGTATTATCTGTGCCGGACTTTATTTGATTTATCTTTCCAGCCGATATTAAGCGGGAGGAAACGATGCCCTGTGTTTATAGGTAAACCAGGAAGTAAGCGACGAGGATCACATGCCTGTTTTTGTGTTTTTCCATAAGCCTGTTTGTTTTTTACATTTTAGAAGGAAGTTGTGTTTCGGGGGTATCGGGACAAACGGTGTCCGGGGAGAACGGGTGCAAGGGCTTCCCGCCGAGTGACCGTGGGAAGCCCTGTGTGTGATGTTGTTTCGGTTATTGTGCCTGTGCCTGCACAAAGTGCCTGAAACGTTCCAGCCCTTTTTTCAGCAATGAACGCGGACAGGCAATGTTCCAGCGCATAAATCCTTCGCCCCCGGAGCCGTACATCATGCCTGCATTCAGCCATAATTTTCCGTTGTTGATTAACAGGTGTTCCAGTTCTTCCGAATTTTTGCCGAGTACGGAGCAATCCATCCAAACCAGGTAAGTGCCTTCGAGGTCGGCGATTGGGAATTGAGGAAGCCGGGTTTCACAAAATTCTTTCATATACCGGTAGTTTTCATGCAGGTAGATATTTAACTGATCGAGCCATTCCCCGCCTTCGTTGTAAGCGGCTATCAGGCCGTCCACTCCGAAAGGGTTTACGCTGCCGATTTCGTTGAGGCTGATCGCTTTGCTCACTTTTGTGCGGGTTTCCCCGTCGGCTATGATGATGTTTGCAATTTGCAATCCGGCTAAATTGAAGGCTTTGCTGGGCGATACGCAGGTGGCGGAATGTTGCAGGAAGTCTTCGCCGAGGGAGGCAAAAGGGGTATAGGTTAGTCCCGGACGAACCAGTTCGCAATGAATTTCGTCGGCAATGACGAATACGTGGTGGCGAAGGCAAATTTCGCCGATGCGTGTGAGTTCTTCACGTGTCCAGATGCGCCCGACGGGATTGTGTGGATTGCAAAGGATGAATATTTTGGTTTTTTCGTCTGCCGCTTTCCGTTCGAGATCGTCGAAGTCGATGTGATAGGTGTTGCCTTCGCGGAGCAAGGGGCTGGCCACGATTTCGCATCCGTTGTTACGGATTGTTGAAAAGAAACAGTTGTATACCGGGGTTTGTATGATGATCCGGTCGCCGGGAACGGTTAGCGCTTTGAGGATGGCGGACAGCGCGGGAACAACTCCGGTGGTGTAGACGATCCAGGGTTTTTCTATCTGCCATTTGTGCCGACGGGCAAACCAGTCGGTTACCGCGCGATAGTAAGCATCGGGCACCCGGGTGTAGCCGAAAATGCCGTGCTGCACTCTGCGGGTGAGCGTTTCGATGACAGGCGGGGCTGTGCGGAAGTCCATATCCGCCACCCACATGGGTAATACTTCCTCATCCGTTGCAGAGTCCCATTTATAGGAGTTGCTTCCCCGGCGAGGAATGATTTCATCAAAATTGTATTTCATATCTTTCCCTATTTTAGGTTGTGTTTGTTGCTATATTTTATGTCCGTTTTTCCGGGCAGGAACCCGGACGTGTTGCAATATACACATTTTTTTCATTCGTTGTTTCTGCGGTGGTGGCAGATTATAGGTAAGGTGTTGATTTCCTGTGTTGTACAAAAGTGGAGTGCTGTGGTATTTTTGGGGGATGGCGTTTCCCCTATCTGCCTGATGTTTTGTGTTTTCTCCCGGGTAAGCAGCATGGGAGCTGTTTTTACCCGTTATTCCCGAAAAGGAGAGAAAAAAGAAAAGTTCCGAAATTTTTAAATTCCGGAACTTTTGTTATTTGGCGGTGCGGACGGGACTCGAACCCGCGACCCCATGCGTGACAGGCATGTATTCTAACCAGCTGAACTACCACACCAAATTTTTTGTTTTGCATCGAACAACCGCTGTTGTTCTCAATTGCGAGTGCAAATGTATGACGTTTTTTTGAACCTGCAAATATTTTGTAATAAAAAATGAGCATTTTTTCTTGTTTTTTTGAATAAATGAGGACGCTTTGGGGGTAAGTGGTTTAGAAATAATGGGTTGTGTGGGGGATAGGTGAGTGGATGGGGAAGGGGAAAAATAATTGCCGGGAAAGAGGGGGTGATTTAACTTTTTAATTAACTTTGACCTCGGTAAGCAATATAAAAATTATTTAACCAAGATTAGAGATATGAATGTACCAGCAGAATTAAAGTACACTAAGGAACACGAATGGATTCGTGTGGAAGGTGACGAAGCCGTAGTAGGGATTACCGATTATGCGCAGAGCCAGTTAGGTGATATTGTTTTCGTTGAGTGTGAAACCGTGGGTGACGACCTGGATGCGGGAGATACCTTCGGGACGATCGAGGCTGTTAAAACAGTTTCCGACCTTTATTTGCCTGTTAGCGGTGAAGTGCTGGAGTTCAATTCCGCTTTGGAAGATGAGCCGGAGTTGGTGAACAAGGATCCATACGGAGCCGGTTGGATAGTAAAAGTTAAGGTGGGCAACCCTGCGGAAATCGAGGAGTTGTTGAGTGCAGAGGCTTATCAGGCTACTATTTAATTAGACGAATTGAAAGGCTGTATGAAACCTATATGGGTGAATTACAGCTTTTTTTGTCTGAAACAGGGTGGCTTTGTTATTTTTTTAATATTCTTGTGTATTCTAAATTTAATTTTTACTTTTGAAGGGTCGTGGAGAATGAAAGTTGCAATTAAAAAATTAATTATATAATCTGAAATCAAATGACTCTTATAAAATCTATTTCCGGTATTCGCGGAACAGTAGGAGGCCGTCCCGGTGATAATCTTACTCCGCTGGACATTGTAAAGTTTGTGTCTGCTTATGCAACCTGGTTGAAGACCGGGGCCGGGAAGACGAAAGCACGTATTGTGCTGGGACGTGATGCCCGTGTGTCGGGCGATATGTATGCCAAACTGGTTTCTGCGACGCTGTCGGGCTTAGGGCATGATGTGATCAATATCGGACTGGCTACCACGCCGACGACGGAGATTGCCGTGACTGCCGAGAAAGCGGACGGAGGTATTATTTTGACGGCAAGCCATAATCCGAAGCAGTGGAATGCTTTGAAACTGCTGAACAGCCGGGGGGAATTCCTGACGGCTGACGACGGGGCACAAGTGCTGGCGCTTGCTGAGAAAGAGAATTTTGAATATGCCGAGGTGGACGACCTGGGCGAGATTGTAGAGAAAGATTATACACAGTATCATATCGACGAGGTGCTGGGATTGAAGCTGGTGAACCGTGATGCTATTGCGAAAGCCGGGTTGAAAGTGGTGGTGGATGCCGTTAATTCTGTGGGTGGGGTGGTTATCCCTAAGTTGTTGAAGGCTTTGGGTGTGAAGGAGGTGATAGAATTGAACTGCGAGCCAACGGGTAAATTTGCCCACAATCCGGAGCCTATTCCTGAAAACCTGACGCAGATTTCAGAAAAAATGAAGGAGAGCAAGGCCGATTTGGGAATTGTGGTCGATCCGGACGTGGACCGTTTGGCTCTGATTTGTGAAAACGGCGAGATGTTCGGTGAAGAATATACGCTGGTGGCTGTGGCTGATTATGTGTTGAAACATACTCCGGGAAATACGGTTTCCAATCTGTCGTCTTCCCGTGCGTTGAAGGATATAACGGAGGCTTACGGCCAGCAATACAACGCTGCGGCGGTGGGCGAGGTGAATGTGGTGGCAAAGATGAAAGCTACAAATACGGTGATCGGTGGCGAAGGAAATGGCGGGGTGATTTATCCGGAAAGCCATTACGGACGCGATGCCCTGGTGGGTGTGGGGTTGTTCCTGTCGCATTATGTGGCCGAAGGTAAAAAAATGACCGAATTAAAGAAGAAGTATCCGCAGTACTTTATTTCAAAAAATAAGATTACACTATCGCCGGAAATGAATGTGGATAAGATTCTGGAGGGTTTGAAAGCGAAGTATTCCAATGAAAAGGTGACGGATATTGACGGTGTGAAGATTGATTTCGCTCACGGCTGGGTACATTTGCGGAAATCGAATACAGAGCCGATTATCCGTATTTATTCGGAAGCTAAGGACGAGGTTGCTGCCAATGCGCTTGCCGAAGAGGTGATCGCTACGGCGAAGAGCTTGTTTTGATGGAGTTGCTTTATAAGTAATAGGTTGGTGGGATTTACAGAAGTCTCACCAATTTTTTTGTATTATCGGTTCTGAAAGTACCTGTGCTTTGGTCGTATTCTGATTTGCCCTGTTTTATTTTTTCCGTATGTTTTTTTATTTCTTTTCCTGGAAGATTCCTGATTTTGTGAGATATTATTGTTTTTGTTAATAACAGGGTGTTTTTTTTGTTCTTTTCAGAGATTTTATTGTTGTATTTGGGAGATCGTTTTTTGTGGGAGGGTAGTTGTTTTATAAATTTATTAGTTGTAATTATTAGAAGATCTGAATTTATAAAACATGAAGACATATCAAAATTCCCGAATACCGTTAAACTCCCGTATACAGGCAATTTCCCATAAAAGTAATTCGTTGAGTAAAATCAATGATAACAGGGCTGTGTCTGTTATGCAGGCGAAGATGCTTTCTGCCATTCAATGTTCAGGACAGGAGAGACATGTTGCTCAATGCCGATTAAAGGTTGGAGAGATGTATTATTCTACGTTGGAAAACGTGAAGGGCTTGATGGCATCCGATCCGGCTGTTGGATGGGACGATAGGTGGGAAGGGTATGTTAATGAGCTTTTGGAGGAAGAAAAGGGGTTTTCTGATATAAAGCAGCTGGAATCGATTTTAGAGAGATGTGTTGCACAGGAGTATCGAAATATGGTCATCCATGCTGGAGGAACCTGGAATCCGGCATGGGATGAAGTTTTACTCAATGAGGTTGCTAAATATCCTGTTTATAGTTGCAAAAGTGCAAAGGAGCTTGTTGAATTGCTGGATAGATTAACGGGAGGGTATTTTAAGCCCGTGAGTTATAAGTCCGGATTTTCTTCCGGACATAAATATGCTGATGCGAAAGCGTATGAGAGTTCTTCAAAAAAAAAGATGGAGGAAAGGGAAAGGATGTTGCTGATGGATATGTCTATGACACCTGACGGTTATGTATATCATGGTACAGATCTGAATGCAGCCCGGGCGATTCTGGCATGTGGGTTTTTGTCTCCGGCCGACCCTTCGTTTCGGAAAGCTTTAGATGCTTCGAAGGATGGTTTTTTAAGTTTTTCGCCTGTTGAAAGCGGAGCTGCCGGAGTAGTTATTTTTCGTATGAAAATATCGGAGGGGGATATTATGAGGTGGCAGTTTAGGGTAGTTCGAGAAGGGGCAGAAGTCGTTACAACTTTAGCTGTTCCCACTTATCGGCTGGAGTGGCGGTATAGAAATGAAAAGAAATGGAAACCTGTGACAGAATAGATTTGCCTATTTGTTGCTGATAATTTGCTTATTGTAATATAATACGGGCCTGTTGTCTTTTGACAGCAGGCCCGTATTTATAGGTTGGTGTTATTCCACGTACAACACCAGCCCTTTGAGGTATTCGCCTTCGGGGTGGTAGATGCTGACGGGATGGTCGGCAGGCTGGGTGAGCTGGTGAAGGATTTTCACGTTGCGTCCGGTGTTGGCTGCTGCTGTGAATACCGTCTGACGGAAGAGGTCTTTCGTCATGACCTGTGAGCAGGAGAAGGTGAAGATGATTCCCCCCGGCTTGATGACTTCGATCCCTTTCCGGTTTAGTTTTTTATAGCCCTGAATCGCATTGTCGAGCACGTTTTGGTGTTTGGCAAATGCAGGGGGATCGAGGATGATGAGGTCGTATTTATTGTGTGACTTTTCTAAAAATTTAAAGGCTTCTTCCGCAAAGGCTTCGTGGCGCGGATCGCCCGGGAAGTTGAGTTCCACGTTGCGGTTGGCGAGTTCTATGGCCCGGGCGGAGACATCGACCGAGTGGACGGATTGCGCCCCTCCGCGCATGGCGTAGAAGGAGAAACCGCCCGTGTAGCAGAACATATTGAGTACGCTTTTGTCTTTGGCGTATTTTTCAAGCAGGCTGCGGTTTTCACGTTGGTCTATAAAGAATCCGGTTTTTTGTCCTTCCAGCCAATCGACATTGAATTTCAACCCGTTTTCCAGAGCCACGAAATTGTCGGCCGTGCCGTAGAGATAGCCGTTGTGCGGATCGATGGGGGCTTTAAAGGGAAGGGTGGATTCCGATTTGTCGTATATGGCGGTGAGCTGTCCGCCCATCACTTCGAGCAGGGCTTTGGCTATGGTTTCGCGCTGGAGGTACATGCCTACGGAATGGAATTGGGTGACGGCCACTCCGGCGTAGATGTCGATGACAAGTCCGGGAAGGTTGTCGCCTTCGCCGTGGACGAGGCGGTAAACATTGTTGTCCGGGTTACCGATCAGGCCGACAGCCCGGCGCAGATCATAAGCCCTGGCGATCCGTTCTTTCCAGAAGGCATCGTCGATTTCTTTTTCTTCAAAGGTCAGGATGCGGACGGCGATGGAACCCACCTGGTAGTGCCCGGTGGCGAGGTATTGGTTTTGTGCGTTGTAGACTTTTACGAGGTCGCCTTCCTGAATGTCGCCTTCCATGCGGGCTATTGCCCCGGAGAATACCCAGGGGTGGTAGCGAAAGAGGGAGCGGTCTTTTCCCGGCTTGAGTGTTATTTTGTTCATGTTCGGTTTTCCGTGTTTCGGGGGGAAGGACGCGGAGGGCGTGTTTTCCCCGTGGTTTACAAGTTTGCAAAAATAGGTATTTTCTTTGTGCCGGGACGAACTTTCACGGTAAATAATCGTAATATTTTAAAGCTTGAGTTTTAACAATTTAAAGTTTATCGTATTATGAAACCGGAGGAGAAGTATATTCTTGCACTTGATCAGGGAACGACATCGTCACGTGCTATTGTTTTTGATCATCACGGTAAAGTGGTGGCCGTATCGCAGAAACCCACGGAGCAGTATTTTCCGCATACGGGCTGGGTGGAGCATGATCCGAACGAGATTTGGTATAGCCAGTCGTCGGTGGCTGCGGAGGTGATTGCGAAGGCGAACCTGACGGGTTTGGATATTGCCTGTATCGGGATCACGAATCAGCGGGAGACGACGATTGTGTGGGACAGGGCTACTTCGTTGCCGGTGTACCGGGCGATTGTGTGGCAGGACAGGCGGACGGCGGATTATTGCAATATGCTGAAAGAGGAGGGACATGCGGATATGATCCGGGCAAAAACGGGGCTGGTGATCGATGCTTATTTTTCGGCTACTAAAGTGAAGTGGATTTTGGATCATGTGCCGGGTGTACGGGAAAGGGCGGAAAACGGGGATTTATGTTTCGGTACGGTGGATAGCTGGCTGGTGTGGAAGTTTACGCATGGGCGGGTGCATGTGACGGATGCGACGAATGCGTCGCGGACGATGCTGTTTAATATCCATACGATGCAATGGGATAAGGATTTACTGAAATTGTTCGAGATACCGGAGTCGATGTTACCGGAGGTGAAGGGAAGCTGTGAGGTGTATTCGGAGACGGCTACGACCTTGTTTTCGACGAAAATTCCGATCAGCGGCATTGCGGGCGACCAGCAGGCAGCTCTGTTCGGGCAACTGTGTACGGAACCGGGAATGACGAAGACGACTTACGGGACGGGGTGTTTTATGGTGATGAATACGGGGAAGAAGATCGTGGATTCGTCGAACAGTTTGCTGAGTACGGTGGCATGGAAGATCGGAGACGAGGTGACTTATGCGCTGGAGGGGAGTGTTTTTGTGGGAGGTGCAGCCATTCAATGGTTGCGGGACGGAATCGGTGTTGTGAGGTCGGCTGCCGACAGCGAAAGCCTGGCGGTTTCGGTGCCGGACAACGGAGGAGTGTATTTTGTGCCGGCTTTGACGGGGATGGGAGCTCCTTACTGGGATCAGTATGCCAGAGGTGCGATTTTGGGAATCACCCGGGGAACAACGCCTGCGCATCTGGCACGGGCTGCTTTGGAAGGGATTGCTTTCCAGGTGTATGATGTGCTGAAGGCTATGGAACAGGATGTGAAGCGGCGTTCGGCGGAGATGCGGGTGGACGGAGGAGCTGTGGCGAACGGTTTCCTGATGCAGTTTCAGAGCGATATTTGCCGGATGAAGGTGGTGCGCCCGAAGATTTTGGAAACAACGGCTTTGGGGGCTGCTTATTTTGCGGGGTTGGCAATCGGTTTTTGGAAAGATATGGAGGATTTGGCGAAGCAGCGGGAAGTGGATCAGGAATTTGAGCCGAAAGCGGAGCAGGAGGAGGTGGACGGTTTGCTGCGGATGTGGCATAAGGCTGTGGAACGCGCTTTGGATTGGGCGGAGAAATAGAATTTTGACGTAATTAAAATGAGATAGTTATGAGTCCCTTTTTTGCAGAGTTAATCGGTACGATGGTGATGATCCTGTTAGGCGACGGGGTGGTTGCCAATGTGGTGCTGAATCGGACGAAAGGGTTCGGCTCGGGCTGGATGGTCATTACAACGGCCTGGGCGCTGGCGGTGTTTGCCGGGGTTGTCATTGCGGGACCGTTTAGCGGGGCACACCTGAATCCGGCGATTACGCTGGCTTTTGCCGTGTCCGGGCAGTTTGCCTGGGGATCGGTGATTCCGTATGTTATCGCCCAGTTGCTGGGGGCGGCTATCGGAGCAGTGCTGGTGTGGTTGTTTTATTATGACCATTTCCGGGCGACGGAACAGCCTGCGCCGAAGCTGGGGGTGTTTTGTACGGTGCCGGAGATCCGGCATGACGGGGTGAATTTCCTGTGTGAGGTGATCGGTACGTTTGTGCTGGTTTTCGTTGTGTTTTATATCAGCGGTGCTTCACTGGGAGATGCGACGACGGATTTGCGGGTTCCTATCGGGCTTGGGTCTGTGGGGGCGATTCCGGTGGCTTTTACGGTTTGGGCGATTGGTTTGTCGCTGGGAGGAACTACCGGGTATGCGATTAATCCGGCACGGGATTTTGCGCCACGGCTGATGCACGCGGTGTTGCCTATCGAGGGAAAGGGGGATAGCCAATGGAGTTATGCCTGGATTCCGGTGGTGGGACCGATAGTGGGAGCTATGGTGGCGACAGGACTGTTTCTTGTTTTTTCTTAATTTATGTTGTTTTTTTGCCCTGATTTTTATATATTGCCGGAACGTTATAAATTGTTGTTCAATTATGAAATTAGAAGTTTTTGATTCTTCGAGGGAGGCTTTGAGGGCTGTTTCCGATCATTTGGCGAAGGCGATCGAGGATAGCCACCTGAAGCCGTTTCACCTGGCCTTGTCGGGAGGTGATACAGCTCAGTTGCTTTTTAAGGTGTGGACGGAGGAGTACCGTGAGAAGATCGACTGGGATGCGATCCGCTTTTATTGGGTGGATGAGCGCTGTGTGTCGCCTGAGGATGAGCAGAGTAATTATAAGCATGCGGAGGAATTATTGTTCCGCCCGCTGGATATTTCACCGGAGCATGTTTTCCGTATTTACGGGGAGGCAGATCCGGAGCCGGAGGCCGGGCGTTATGCCGAGATTTTAAAATGGGAGTTGCCGGGATATTCAACTATGCCCCGTTTTGACTGTATTATTTTAGGTATCGGTAGCGGCGGGCATACGGCTTCTATTTTCCCGGAACAGATGGATTTGCTGACGGATGGCCGGCCTTATGCGGTGTCGGAACATCCGGACACGGGACAGAAGCGGATTACTATGACAGGAAGCCTTATCCTGAGGGGAAAAACAATATTGATTCCGGTGGTGGGGTTGGCAAAAACGGATGTGTTGCGGTATGTGCTGGCGCATAATGAGGAAACTCCGGCAGGTTATATTCTGACGCATGCTCCGCAAGCGACGTTATTTACAAACGTGAAACTGGAGTAGGCGGGTGAGTGAGGAGGGGTGAAGTAAGTTTTTGATGAAATTAAAGAGATCGATGCGCGTATTTCCACGAGCGGAGGGGGAAAGTGTGAGGCAAGATACCGGCATATTTCGCTATGGGTAGTTCAATAGTTTCCCGGTTTGAATGGCTGAAAATGTTCGGGATGGAACACGGATTGATTTATGAGATATTTTAACACATCGGTGTTGAAAAGGAGGGTAAACGGAATGGATTGCCTAATAATAAAAGAGAGTGTCCGGCATTGCCGGACACTCTCTTTTATTATTTAGTTCGCATTAAGAATTTCACGTGCTTTTTCTAAAATAGTAGTGTCGTCGAGTACAACAACGCCACCGTTAGGTCCTTGTTCGAAATGGTATCCAACGGTTTTCCCTTCGTCGTAATCATCCCCTCCGAAATAGTTTCGAACTGTCTGAACATCAATGCCCAACTCAGTGGCGATTTTTTGCATGCTTCCCGACGGCAACATGTCTTTGAGCCTTCTCAACTCATTGAAAGTAATCGTTGTAGTCATATCTCAAAAGTTTAATGGTTAATCGGTGGAATAAATGTAGGACTAAATTTTGAGATAAGCAAGTAAAACGTTTGCGTAAAATACATAAAATATTTAATAAAATGTATTATATATCTAATGTTTTGAATTTCATTTGCTTAAAGTATATTATCCCCTTGTCTGGATTTTTTATTTTTATCCGGACATTCTTTTTCGTATTTTTGCGTGATAAATAGATGACCAGGATGACGTTTAAGGATTTAAATATTAGCAAGCAGATTTTAATGGCCCTGGAAGAGGCCGGTTTTGAGGAGCCAACTCCGGTGCAAATAGCGGCATTCCCGGTGATCCGTTCGGGACGGGATGTGATTGGTATTGCACAGACAGGTACGGGAAAGACGTTGGCTTATCTGATACCGATTCTGATGAAGTTGGGGTATGCGCAGGGGAGGTATCCCCGGGCTTTGGTGATTGTTCCGACCCGGGAGCTGGTGGTGCAGGTTTGTGAGAGTGTGGAGTTGCTGACGGAATATATGGACATTCGCTGCCTGGGTATTTACGGGGGAACGAATATCCGTACACAGCAGGAGGCGGTGTATGAAGGGGTGGATTTGCTGGTGGCGACGCCGGGGCGGTTTATGGATATTTATATGAACGGGATTATCCGCACGCAGTTGATTAAGACGGTGGTGGTGGATGAGGCCGACCGTTTGATGGATTTGGGCTTTATTCCGCAGTTGCGCAGTATTTTGGATGTGATTCCGGAAAAGCACCAGACGTTGCTGTTTTCGGCTACTTTCTCACCAACGGTATCGAATTTGGCGGATGAGTTCCTGATTGCCGAGCCTGCCCGTGTGGAGGTTGCTCCGCAGGCGACAACGGTGGAGCATGTGACCCAGCAATGTTATCATTTGCCGAATACCATGACAAAAGTGAATTTGTTGAAGTTGCTGTTGTCGGATAAGGAGGAGTTCCGCAAAGTGATGGTATTTACGGAGACGAAAAAGAATGCCGACCGGATTGTGGATAAGCTGGCGGATTACTGGAGGAATGAGCTGAGTGTGATCCACTCGAACAAGGCGCAAAATTCGCGTTTGAATGCCTTACGGGCTTTTAAGGAGGGAAAATCACGTATTATGGTGGCTTCTGATGTGGCCGCGAGGGGAATCGATGTGCAGGATGTGTCGCATGTGATTAATTTCGATATTCCGTCGCTTCCGGAAGAGTATGTGCATCGTATCGGACGTACGGCACGTGCCGGGAAAGAAGGTACGGCAATCAGTTTTGTATCGGAAAAGGAGATGCCGGACTGGGAAGCTATCGAGGCGCTGGTAGGCGGGGAGATAGAAGCGCTGGAATTGCCCGATAAGCTGGAAATTTCGGATGTTTTGCTGGACGAGGAGAAGGTGCAGACGAGTAATATTGTGTATCAGCGGGGAAAACCGCAGGGAGGCGGTGCTTTCCATCAGAAAGCCGCTAAAAACCAGAAAACGAATCAGAGGAAACGTCTTGACCGGACGAAAGAGGGCAGGAAGAAGGCGAAAGGAAGAAAATAAGCGGGAATGACATTGATTATAATAGAGGGAGAAGGTTTAGGCCTTCTCCCTTTTGGTTTATAAAATAGTTTAAAAGAAATTTATTTCGTTTTTTACTTTCAACAGATGTTGAAATCTTTCTGTGTATGTCTTTTATTTGAATAGAAAGATCGGTAAATTTTCTTTATGAGATAAATTTTAGGAAAGTTAAACATAATGATTATATTTGTTTTGATAATTTAAAAAAATATTGCAACTATGAAAGTATTTGTGTTGTGTTTTTCACTGTTACTCCTTTGGTCATGTGAAAAAACTTCGTCTGTTTTGGATGAAGAATGTGTTCAAGTTGCCGACAGGCAATCAAAAGAACGGATCGTGGGGGATGCTTCGTTGTATATTGTGCCTGCTGTTCACCCCTCTGAAAAGATTACCATAGGCTGGAGTCTTCCTGATCGTTGTTATCTTACATCACTTGTTATTAAAAACGAGTGGGACGGAGTTTCCGTAAATCCGGGATTGATGGAGATTCTTCCCGTAGAAGTGAGTTTACCCACTGCCGGGACTTATAGTATCACGATGAGCTATAAGAGTCCCACAGATTCGTATGAAAATTCAGTGGTGATTTATTATCATTACGATGCTTCTAACCCTTTTGCTTCGGGGCTGGTGAGTGAAGTCCAAAAGCCTCAATGCAGCCATGATTTTAGTGGGTTGAGGAATTATGCTGTGATGAAAATTACGAAGGGATATGGTTTATACACAGCAAATTTTGATGTTTCGTATACCGGGAACGCAAATTATAAAGCGGTGCTTTTCGATTCCGAGGGATGTAAACTTGCAGAACGAAGTTTGGTGAATTCTTACCCTTCGAGCAGTGTCGATACGACTTTATCTTTTGATTTATACACTGTTGGTTCGTTTGTTCTTAAAATTTATTCTAATGATTGTAATTTGCAGAACCTGTGTACCGATTACCTGTATATAAATTTTCACAATACGGTTATTTATGCGATGGGAGATATTGAGTATTTTTCGAGTTCACATTGATTTTCGCTGTTTTTAGACTTGAAACGAGGAAGATTGCAGGAAAGAATTGTGTTTATATAGAGTTCTCCTCTGGTGTGTAAAGAGCATCAGAGGAGAATTTTTAATTAACAGGGGACAGGAATAGGGGATTAGGTTTAAGAGGGGAGAAGGATTGTATCAGGGGATAAATTCCGCGGTATGCAATGCTCTCGATGATAAAGTTATTTGAGATCGGATTTGATGATTTGGAGGGTGCGGTTGGTTTTGAGGTCGGAGGTGATGTATTGCTCAAGGATTTTGCGGGCGAGGTCGGCTGCGGTGTCGGTGGGGGTGCAGTCGGCTGAGGCACTGTTGATGAGGGTGATGATGTTGTCTTTGTAGTTTACGGTGACTGTCCAGGCGTTTTCGCTGAGGTAGAGTTGCTGGGAGAGGTTGTATTCAAATTCCCGGCGTATTTCGTTGATGAGGGATAGCTGGTATTCTTTGCTGTTGAGGGAGGGGGTGAGGGTGCGGGGAATGAGGGAGTCGGGCTTCATGCGTTCGATAAAGAGGATGATCCGTTCGTAGGCAAGGAGTTTCAGGTTTAGAAGGGTTTTGGCCGTGTCGGTTTTGGTGTCGGTGACCTTGTCCGGTTGTGCCGGAGTGTTGACTTGCTGTATGTATTTGTTGACGAATATTTCAAGCAGGGAAACCGCTTTGCGTAGCAAAGGATAAAGCAGTATGGTGAACAGGACGAGAGGAAGCAGGAGGTAGAATATAGGATTCATCGTTTTGTGTTTTATTCGTTTATACTGTTGGCTTTATATATTGCCGGAATTTACCGTGCCGATGGATTATCTTTAACAGGTTTGGGTCTTGTGGCCAATATATAGTACAAAGGTAATAAAAAAATAGGATGCCCGATGATGTCGGGTATATGCGGAAGAACAGGGAGGGTGTTTATTGCGGAGGGGAGACAGGAATGGAAAATGAAGATTGTATGGGAGGTGCGGGAGAGAAGTGAGATGGGGAGAGAACGGGAAATAGAGAAGAATATGGTGTAGCCGATCTGGAGAATCGGTTGGCAGGAACGAAGGGGAACGAATGGAGGTGGGAATGTTGGAAGGAGGAGGTTGAGGGAGAAAATGGATGTTTACAGAATTTTTTACAGTAAATTGGAAATAACTATTAAAATAGTTGTATAATTATTTTTATAGTTGTATGTTTGTGTCATGATATTTGGGTAAGTTTTTTTTGATGTAATTGATTTTAATTATTAGATATGGATAAGATGAGAGAGTTAACCAAAGCTGAGTTACAGATTATGCAGGTTTTATGGAGGAAGGAACGGGCGTTTGTGAATGAGATCCGGGAAGATATGCCTGAGCCTCGTCCGGCTTATAATACGATTTCAACTGTTTTGCGGGTACTGGTGGAGAAAGAGTTTGTTTCTTACCAGAATTACGGGAAGACTTATCAGTATTTTCCTTTGGTGAACCGGGAAGATTATATGGAGCGGTATATGAGCGGGGTGGTGAATAATTTTTTCAGTGGTTCGGTGAAGGCGGTGGTTTCTTTTTTCGCCCAAAAAGAGAAGCTGTCAAGTGCGGAGATCGACGAGATTATCGATATTTTGAATGAGAATAAAAAGTGATTTTTATGGCTTGGTTTGAGTTCGACGCCTGTTCCCTGTTGCGTTTTTGCGGGGCTTTGGCTGTTTTTATGGCCGTGTATTATTTGCTGTTCGATCGGAAGGCACGTTTTAGGCATTGCCGTTATTTTTTACTTTCGGCGGTGTTGATGTCTGTTGTCGTTGCGGTGGTACGGATTCCGGTGTATGTGCCGGAACAGGCCGTGGTGCTGGAGTTTTCCGGGATGCCGGGGAAAACAACGGAGCTGGCAGGGGATTCCGGCGGGACGATGGCGGAGGAGGGGCGTGTGACGGTGGAGGGAACAGAACGAATGTCCCGGAGGGAAGAAGTGGCTAAGGAGACGGAGGTGCAGGCGGCGCAGGAGACGGCAGGCTGGCGCAGGTATGCTGAGGATGCCGGGATGTGGCTGTTGGCATACGGTGTGGTGGGGGCGGTTTTGACTTTGCGTTGGCTGCTGGCTATGGGGGGAATTATGCGTTTAAAACGGTGGGGAACTTGTTATGAACAGGGAGGATGTTTGGTGGTGAGGAATAACCGGGTGGCGTCGCCTTTTTCTTTTTTCAAGATGATTTTTGTGAACCGCAAGTTGGAGGGTGAGGCTTTGGAGGTGGTGTTGTCGCATGAGCGGAGCCATATCGAACATAAGCATTATGTGGATATGCTGGTGATGGAGTTGTTTTGTATTGTGTTCTGGTTTAATCCGTTTGTGTGGCTGGTCAGGCGGGAGTTGAGGGCGTTGCATGAGTTTGAGGTGGATCAGTGTTTGCTGTCGGATGGTATCGAATTATCCAAATATCAACATATTATTTTTGATGAACTGATGGGTTATGGACCGCGGATCGCGAACGGGTTTCATAATTCTTTAATTAAAAAACGATTTATTATGATGAAAAATACGAATATGATCCGTTTCCGCCTTGTGAGAAAGGTGGCGCTGATTCCGGTGGTTGCCGGAGTGGTTGTCTTGTTTGCTTTTACAGACAGGGAGGTGGTGGTGAAGCAGGTGACCGTGCCTGAATTACCTGAGGTTTCCGAGTTACCGGCTATGGTCGATACGACAGATGTTGAAGTGCTTCAAATTGCGGATGTGGCGGCAGAGGATGTGCCTGAAATGCTGGTGATAGAGAAGAAGAAAAAAACGGTGGAAGAGCTTTTGGTGGCTGTGGACTCTGCTAAGTTGGCTGAAAAACCGGAAGAGGAGTACCTGATTGCGATAGACGAGGACAAGTCGTCGAAGACGCGCCCTCCTTTCAGGGGCAGGGAAGATTTTATGTTTTACCCGTTGAGTGAGGACCAGGTGGTGGTTTCGTTGTTGCCTTACCGGAATCAGAACATGCTGAGGTATATCGATACGGATAAAAATGAAACCCGCGTAACGATTGCTGTTCCGATTCATTTTGACAGTAACTGGGTGATATTCAATAAAGGGTATTCTATGGTGGACCGGGAGAGCGGGGATGTGTATATGATACGTTCGGTAACCAGAGGGATTGAGATGAACAGGGCTGTGACCGTAGAGGGACATAAAAAACGTATGGCCGAGTTTACGCTGGTGTTTCCTCCGTTGAAGAAAGGTGTGAAAGTTGTGGATTTTGGTACAAAATTCCCGGATATGGGTATTCCCTCTCCTTCGAATGGGACTGCTGATGCCTGGGCGTGGAAAAATGTGAGAGTGGCAAGCTATGCTCCGCCAAGGGATTATGAAAGGTATTACGATAAGGAGGGACGTCCCCGTTTGCCGAGGAAGGTGGAGTATGTGAATTTGCGGAATGACCAGGTGGTGGTGTCGCCGGAGCCGTATTCCGGACAATCGAAGCTGATTTCCATTGAAACGGAGGGAAAGGAAACGCGGGTGACGGTGGCCGAGCCGATCCATTTTGACAGTAATTGGGTGATGTATGGTAAGGGTATCCGGCTGATTGATTGCAAGACCGGGGAAGAGTATCCTATTCAGGGGTTGACCCGGGGGATGGATTTGAATAAGGCGTTGGTGGTGAACGGGAAGAAGAATAAAATGGCCGAGTTTACTATGATTTTCCCGGCGCTGAAGAAGAAGGTGAAACGGATTCATATTGTTGATAAGTATTCTGAGGAAGCCGCTTTGGCACCGACGAACGGTTCGTCTTCGAGTTGGAATGGAGTGAAGGTGGCAGATTATGCAAGGAAGAGAGGAGAGATTATTTATTAATTGGGTGTAGAGCGTGATTCATCAGATACAGGTGTCCGGAAAAAGGAGGTAACTGTTTTTGAGATGACTTTGCTGAATTTTGAGGATTATCCGGATGAGGATAGGAGGACGGGAAAGGAGGATTTGCCGGATGATATACAGGCCTGAGGTTTCTATGGAAATCTCAGGTTTTTTGTTTTGGCGGGGCTTGTGTTTGTGGTTTATCGGATGGAATGAAAGTGTGTCTATTTTTTATACATTTGTGTCTGTTTTTTTGACATCTTATGGGTTGGTGTATTTGTTTATGTTGTTTGTTTATAGGTAGTTATATTGTTTGGTATGCAATTTGCCTTTTTGGGAAAAAGATTGGAGGGAGGGATTTGTTTTATCATATTAAATTACAGGTATGAACAGTTTTAAGATGTTTTGTCGTGGTTTTGTCCGTCAGAAAATGGTGGGAACGTTGAGTGTGGGGAGCCTTGCCGTGGCTATCGGTGTGGCTGTGCTGGTGGGGGTTTGGGCCGTGAATGAGTTGAGTTTCGACCGTTTTTCGAAAGATCATAAGCAGATTTATCTGGCATGCCCGAAGTCTGAAGTGAACGGGGCTGAGTTTGAATCGACATCTACTTATAAGCCGTTAGGAGAGATTATGAAGCAGCGTTTCCCGGAAATATCGTCGATGTGCCGGGTGGTGCCTTTTACTCAGGATGTGAAGGTTGGGGAGGAGATTTTTGCAGATGTAGCTATGTATATGGTGGATCCTAATTTTTTCAGTTTTTTCGGTTTTGATTTGAAGGCAGGAGATGCGGGGAGTTGTTTGAAGAATCCGAAGGGGGTGGTGATTGACGAGAGTACGGCCCGGCGTTTTTTCCCCGGCGAAGATGCGATGGGGAAATATCTTACGGACGGTATTTACCGGGAAGAGTGCCAGGTGGTGGGGATTATGCCGGATATGCCCGGAAATTCCCATTTGAAACCTCAGATTGTGGCTCCGTTTTTGGGATATTTGCAGAATGGTGCAGCTTGGAATGGAACAGATTGTTTTATGACTTATTTTAAGGTAGGGGAACCGACTGCAATTCCAAAACTGGAAAAAGCGATGGTGGAGGTGGCTTTTGAGGGGAATGCTTCCCTCCGGGAAACTCCTCTGAGTTTTACCTTGAATCCTTTGAAGGATTTACATTTTATGGGCCTGAGCAGTAGCGGGACGATCGCCGGAGGGAAGATGTATGTGTTCGGGATTGTATTGTTGGCTTTGGCTGTTTTGCTGATTGCGTGTGTGAATTTTGTGAATTTGTTTGTCGCTACTTCGTTTATGCGGGCAAAGGCTGTGGGGGTGAAGAAGACTTTGGGTGAGGAGAGGCGGTGGCTGATGAAGGAGTTTTATGTGGAGACGTTTTATTATGTGGCTGTTGCTTTGGCGGGAGGACTGTTGCTGGCTATGATGGTTTTGCCTTTGTTTAATGAGCTGATGGATCGTAGTTTGTGTATAGATTTTAGTCATTATGCTTTGTATTTGCTGTTGGGTGGGATTGCTGTGTTTGTGTGGTTGTTGGCGGGTACGTTTCCGGCTGTGTATATGACTAAGTTTCCGGCAGCGGATGTGTTGAAGGGGCAGTTTAAAGGGAAAAAGTTGTCGGTTTTACAGAAGGGGTTGGTGGTTTTGCAGTTTTCGGTATCGGCTGTTTTGTTGGTTGCGGTGTTTTTTATTCAGAAACAGGTGTATTTTATGGTACATAAGGAGCTGGGGTTTGATAAGGAGCAGGTGATTTATGTTTCGGATGAGGGGTATGGATTTTCCGACCGTTTTGAGGGGTTCCGTGCGGAGATGATGCGGTTTCCGGTTTTTACGGATGTGGCGATGAAGAATGGTAGTGTTGTTTATACGAGTATGTTGCAGTATGTGAAGCGGGAGAAAGGGGAGCAGGGTACGTTGATGGAGTTTTGCGATGTGTCGCCGAATTATTTGAGTATGTTGGATATTCCTTTGGTTTCGGGTCAGTTGTTGGGTGAGGAGGAAGGAAATCATTCTCCTTATTGTGTGGTGAATGAGACTGCGGCTAAGTTGCTGGGTGGGGAAAGTGACCTGGTGGGAAAGAGTATTGTGATTAATTATTTCGAGGAGAAGTCGGTTATTGTGAAGGGGATTGTGAAGGATGTGCAGACAAAGCCGTTGTATGAGGAGGTAGGGCCCCAGGTTTATCTTCCCATAAAGAAAAGGCGGGTGGGGGATGCCCATTCGATACTTTTCAAGGTGAAGGGCGATCCGGCTGAGGCGATCCGGCTGATTGAGGAGAAGTGGAAGGTTTATAATCCGGGGTATTTGATGAGGTATCATTTTTTGGATGAGGTTTATGCCCAGATGTATCAGGAAGAACAACGGCTGAGCCGGGTGTTGTCGGTGGTTATGGCTGTGGCGGGGGCAATTACGGTGGCGGGGTTGTTCGCTATGGCGTATTATGTGACGCAGAGGAGGATGAAGGAACTGGGGTTGAGAAAGATTAACGGGGCGGGTACCGGGGATTTGTTGGTGTTGCTGAACCGGGAGTTTTTGATATGGGTGGGGGTAGCTCTGGTGGTGGCTTTTCCGTTGGCTTTTTGGCTGGTGGGGCGATGGCTGGAAGGGTTTGCCGAACGGACGGCGATGAGTTGGTGGGTGTTTGCCGGGGTGGCTGTGATTATGGGTGTGGTTGCTTTGGTGACGGTGAGTTATATTACGTGGAAGGCAGCCCGGGTGAATCCGGTGGAGGTGCTGAAAGGGGAGTAGGAGAAAGGGGAATTGTTTTGGAAAGATGGATATATAAGGTGTTTTGTGGCCTGCCTGGATTCCGGCAGGCTGTTTTATTTTATGGGGTTTTGGTTTGTGGCGGATCGTGGGAGAATGTGGGGGGCGGAGTGGATTTGGCGGGGCTTGCCGGGTAAGTTTTCCTGCCGGAGGAATGGATGAGGCGGGGTGTGGGAGCAGGTTTGCTGTGGTTTGGAGGTGTGGAAGTTGGCGTGTAGGGAGGGGATAAAAAATGGAGCCCAGTTCAGGAGCTCCATTTTTAGAGATAGGGACGTTGTCCCTTATGTAAAGGTTCGGATATTTGTTTAGTAGCTGATGAAGCCGCTTCTGAATATTCCGGATTGTGAGGTGGGAACAAGTACTCCAGAGAAAGTGAGGTTGTTGCTGTTCATCATGGGGTAGACTGTTCCGCTGGCGTAGTTTCCGTCGGCGCTGAGGTTTACTACGACTTGTGCGGTGAGGGCTATTCCGTTTACAAAGAAGGTGTAGGTGATGTTACCGTGTTTGTCTGTGGTGGTTTTGATTTGTGAGGGGGTTCCCTGTACGGTGATTCCGCCTAATCCGTTAGCTCCTGCAATGCCGTCGAATGCTAATTGCACATATACGGTGTTGCCTTTGAATTGGATGAAGTTGGTGTTGTCGGTAACAGGGATTGCAGTTCCTCTCGGTCCATAGAGGGTGTTTGCCATGAGTACCCAGTTGCGGTCCTGAAGGGCTGTTTTGGCTGCTTCGAATGCTTGTTCGTCTGCCAGCTGACGTGCTTTTTTCCTTTGGTCACGTTTCATTTGGCGGATTTGCTGTTTCGTGAGTTCCTGTTGTTGTGCCTGAGGTTGAGATTTGGTCTGTGCCTCACTTTCCATCATTGGAAATAAAAAGGCCGTTGTTAATAGTAATAAAAAAATTTTTTTCATGATAGGTCGTTTTTATTTAGTTGTTTTTGGTGTAAGTTTCTGTCATATACGTTTGTTTTTTCCAATAGTTTTGAATGTTTCTGTAAAATTTGTTTAAAAGGGGTTTTGTGATGTTTTACGCCTTTCTGGGGTTGGGGGTTTTCGTATTGGAGCAAATTACGTATTTTTGTAGAAAATGAATGTTATTTTTGCAGGAAAATAAAGTGTTATGAATAGGAATGATGTCATTTGTGCTATTTCCACTGCTCCGGGTATGGGGGCTATCGCGGTGCTGCGTTTGTCGGGTGAGGGGGCTGTTGCCCTGACCGACCGGGTATTTGTGGCGTCTTCCGGGAGGGATTTGGCAGGTGTAGCCGGGAATACGGTGCATTTCGGGCGGGTGTTGGACGGAGAGGATTTGGTGGACGAGGTGCTGGTGACGGTGTTCCGTGCGCCCCGTTCTTTTACGGGCGAGGAGACGGTGGAGATTGCCTGCCACGGTTCGGTGTATATCCAGCAGAGGCTGTTGAGGTTGTTGGTGGATGCGGGGGCGAGGCTGGCTGCTCCGGGTGAGTTTACGCAACGGGCTTTCCTGAACGGGAAGATGGATCTTTCGCAGGCGGAGGCGGTGGCTGATTTGATAGCTTCGTCGTCGGCTGCTTCGCACCGGATGGCATTGAGCCAGATGAAGGGTGGTTTTTCTGCGGAGTTGGTGAGGTTGCGGGCTGATTTGTTGCATATTACGTCTTTGCTGGAGCTGGAGCTGGATTTTTCGGAGGAGGATGTGGAGTTTGCCGACCGTTCGGAGTTGCGGCGGATTGCCGGGAATATCCGGCGGTTGCTGATGCGGCTGTGTGATTCGTTTGCGGTGGGGAATGTGATTAAGAATGGTGTTCCGGTGGCGATTGTGGGGAATACGAATGTGGGGAAGAGTACGCTGCTGAATGCGCTGCTGAATGAGGAGAGGGCGATTGTGTCGGATGTGGCCGGGACGACGCGGGATGTGATCGAGGATACGGTGAACCTGAACGGGGTGACTTTCCGTTTTATCGATACGGCGGGTATCGCGCGCACCGGCGGGGGAGGGAATCTCCTCGGAGGATGAGGTGGAGAGTATCGGGATCGAGCGTACGTTTGCGAAGATCGGGCAGGCTCGCGTGGTGTTGCTATTGACGGATTTGAGCCGGGGAGCAGAGTGCTTTGAGGAATATTACCAGCAGGTGAAGGAGCGGATTGCTCCGGACGCTACGTTGCTGATTGTGTTGAATAAGACCGACCGGGTGGACGATTTGTTAACGCCTCAGGAAACGATCCGGCTGTTTACGTCGGGCGAGGAGATTATCCCGATTTCGGCGAAGGAGGGCACGAACCTGGACGGGTTGGTGGAGAAGCTGACGGAGGCGGTGAATCTGGACGGGGTGCAGGCCGGAGATGTGATTGTGAGCAATATCCGGCATTACGAGGCTTTATCGCATGCGCTGACCGCCGTAGAGCGGGTAATCGCCGGGTTGGAATCCGGGCTAAGCGGGGAGTTTGTGTCGCAGGATATTCGGGAATGCCTGCATTATCTGGGTGAGATCACCGGAGATATAACGACGGATGAGGTGTTGGGGAATATTTTTAAGCATTTTTGCATCGGTAAATAAGTTGTAATAAACAACAATCAGCATAGATTACTAATGATTAATAAGGCGTTGATGTTCAACGCCTTTCTTTTTGCGTCTATTGGCGATATTCATCGTTGATAGTGGTTTTTCAGCTCATTTTTGTACCGTATTTGTTGCTCGGTGGTTTGTAGCCTGTTTCTCACTAAACAGGTTGAAGAGAATTGAGACATCATGAGACGTGGTGAGACGCCATGAGACAAATTTGGAGAAATAACAAGCGAAAAGAAGATGAGTAGTAACATTGAAATCAAGAAAAAATGCGAATGGTGTGGTAATGATTTTATTGCCCGAAAGACCACCACCACTTATTGTTCTCACAGATGTGGAAACTTAGCTTATAAGGATAGAGTGAGAAAAGAGCGTATTATCACCTATCAAAAAGAGCTATCTATTAAAGAGCGGACTGAACCATTGAAGGATTTGGAGCAAAGAGAATACTTCACTCCTGTCGAGGTTGCAACACTTTTGGGTATTAGCCGAGCAACCATCTATCGTTATCTGGCTGATGGAACGATAAATGCAGTTCAATTTAAAGGTAAAACGCTTGTCAGAAGAAAAGACATTGACATTCTGTTTGAAAGTGCAACACCCTATAGCAAAAGACTACCTAAAGAAAAAGCCCCTATTACCGAGTTCTACACCACTGCCGAAATCAAAGAGAAATACCACGTCAACGAAACATGGATTTTCGTTGTGGCTAAAAAACATAACATTCCCCGAACCTTTAACCGTGGTAAAACTTATTGGAGCAAAAAACACATTGATAACTATTTTTCCAAGAAAGCCCCCAATCCTGATATAATGGAGTGGTACACTGTGCAAGAAATTCAAGATAAGTTCGATATGACATTGACTGCAATCTATACGCCTGCTTCCAAGAATGCCATTCCTAGAAAGAAAGAAGGTATCATGGTCTATTATTCCAAGAAACATTTTGATATAGCTAAAGGAATGGACCAACCCCAAGAACCCCAATACTACACGATAGCCGAAGCAATGGAAAAGTTTAGCCTGACCCGTGACCAGCTCTACCATTATGCAAAATACCACAACATACCCAGAGTGAAAGTTGGTAAATACACCAAAATTTCCCGACCCGAACTTGACCGACTTTTGGGTGATCCGAAAATAGAGTAAGTTATTCAGGGGTGACAGTAGTCACTATGCTATCACCATTTTTCTTTGCAATCAAAATACAAATATAAATCATTAATTAATAAACGTATGACGCATACATGTACCAAAGTAACCGTCCGTCAAAGAGTGATTAAGAACAACCGTATTTCACTCTATCTGGATTATTATCCGGCTGTACGCAATCCCGAAACGATGCAAATGAGTCGCCGGGAATACCTCGGTATTTATATCTATACCCATCCCAAGAACGAGATGGAACGGGATTTTAACAATGATATGTTGAATAAAGCTGAAGCTATCCGTTGCATTCGGGTACAGTCGCTTATCAATGAAGAGTTTGGTTTTTTGGACAAACACAAGATGAAAGCTGATTTTCTTGCCTATTTTTCAAAAATGACACGCTTCAAAGACCAGAAATGGCAGGTTGTCTATGCCCACTTCTTTAACTTTGTACAAGGGCAATGCTCTTTGGGTGAGGTGAACGTTGATCTTTGCAAGAAATTTCGCACCTATCTGCTGAGTGCCCATCAGTTGAAACGTACCCACCTGAAGGTATCTGCAAATTCAGCAGCCGGATATTACTCTACTTTCCGTGGATTATTAAAGATTGCTTATCGGGATAAATTACTCCGTGAGAATATCAACGACTTTTTGGATAAGATTGAAACCAATGATGTAAAGAAAGAATATCTTACTCTCGATGAGGTAAAACAGTTGTCTGTCACACCGTGCGACATTCCTGTACTCAAAGCTGCTTCGCTATTTTCGTGCCTCACAGGACTGCGTATCAGTGATATTCTCAATTTACGATGGGAGGACTTCGGTATTGCACCCGATCAGGGCTATTGTCTACGTATCTGCACGCAAAAGACCAAAACCGAAGCAACACTTCCTATTAGTTATGAGGCATACGAGCTATGCGGAAAGCCCGGTAAGGGGAGAGTTTTCGAGGGACTGACCCGCAGTATGATAAATTATCCGCTAAAAAACTGGTTAAAACAAGCCAAGATACAGAAACACATTACATTCCATTGCTTTAGACATAGTTTTGCAACCCTCCAAATTGCCGCAGGTACGGACATTTATACTGTCAGTAAAATGTTAACTCACCGCAATGTTTCCACAACTCAAATTTATGCAGAACTTGTGAGCGAGAAGAAACGGGAATCAGCAAATCGAATATCGTTGAAATAAGAATCAAATAGGGTAGTATCTGATAATTCCTATTCCGGGGATTTTCAGATGCTATTGTATTCAAACTTTTGGGTTGTAAAATCCCATGTAACGAGAAAAATATTGTTTTGTGTCTTCGTAGGGGGAGACAAATGCTACCTTTTGAAGACAAATGTACCTACTTAATCTTAAAGTATAGGAACCAAAAAGTTATTGGCATATATTTGCCCACAAACGATAACTATTGATTAACATGACAGCGCAGAAAACCGACTACATTATTATATATTCTTTTCTATGTGCATCGATACTGTGTATTGCTTTGTTGATTCGTTTGTTTGTGGTGACAAAGCTGCAAATGGATGAATTTTCGGGGCTGGTGGCTTTTATCGTTGCCTGTCTTTTGCTTGGTGGTATCTATTTAAGTTTTCAATCCATATTGAATGATTGTTGTTTACCTGTGGTGGAGCGCATTTTCAGAAAGAAGCTTCCGTACATAGAGCCAGAACCGCAGATTGAGCAGATTGCGGAAACACCACAAGAGGAACTCACCGTGCCTAACTATGAAGAATATAAACAGACTGCACAACAAAAGATTCAACAAAAGCAGGAACAAATTTTAGAAAATATTCTTATTTATGCAGGGCAGGAACTCTCATTGTATATGCCTGAAAGGGAATTGCAGCAACTTTACGAGCATATCCGTTTTTTTCAATTCGCCACCGAAAAGGAATGCGAGCAAATAAAAACGCCTGTAACCGTCAATCCCCAACTAAAATCCATCGACTTGATGCACTTTGGTTGGAATATTGGTAACCAGTTCAAGAAGTCAGGCATTGAGACAGCAACTTTTATCAAACAAGTATTTGCCAAAGATCTAAACGATAGCGTAATTTCCACTATAAAACGAAAACTCAGAGCTGAGGGAACTTGTATTATCAAAATCAAAGAGGAACTATAAATTATATTTTCTACGCAACATTCAGGCGATCACTCCACGTGGTCGCCTGTTTTATGATGTAACCTGTTGAAATATAACAACAATCACCACTAACAAGTTATTCAAAAGTTATATTCCGGTGGCTAATTCCACCGTTGAATCACCAATTTCCTTTGCACACAAACTATTAAAATCAAGAGTTTATGTGTAAGAAGAAATCACTTTTGATAAGTTGCCGCAAGCGATAACTTATCTGACCGAACAGGTCGCCGAGTTAAAACAGTTGGTGTCGGGACTTCAGCCACCACAATCAGAAAAACACCTATTAGTTGAAATTGATGATGCTTGCCGTATTATCAGGAAAGCCAAGCCCACTATTTATGCCCTTGTGCGTAAGGGGCTGCTTCCTTCTTACAAGAAAGGCAAGAAACTCTATTTCTACGAAGATGAATTATTGGCATGGATTGAGAACGGACGCAAGAACACTTCTGAGCAAAATTACGATCAGATGTTGGCCGCCATACAAAAAGGTGTACGCCATAAGCCGAAATTGAGTGCTAACCTTTAATCCCTCGTAATTATGCAAGAAAAATCAATTACACCTGAAGGGATTATCAACCAAGCCATGGGATTAAACATGGCGTTTTCCGGTGCTGAGTTTCCGGTTGGAATATTCCCGTCTAAAATCCAACACATCATACACGAAGTGTACGAGTGCCAGAGTTATCCGATAGACTATACAGCCGCAGCCATCCTGACTGCTATTGCTGTTGGGATTGGCAATAGCCACCTGATTCAAATGAAACAGGGATGGGTGGAGAGTGCCATTATGTTTGTTGCACTGGTCGGGCGACCGGGAGCAAACAAAAGCCATCCACTCAGTTTTGCGATGAAGCCATTTATCGATTTTGATTATCGGCAAAATCTGGAATTTGGGAAACTGTATGCTAAATATGAACAAGATATATCTATGAGCAAAAAAGAACGTCAGGAAGCAGGTATAGAGGAATTTCCTCAGGAGCCTGTCCGTAAACGATTCTTGGTTTCTGATATTACGCCCGAAGGGTTGAGTTATATCCATGCGCAGAACAAACGTGGTTTATGCTTATGGTCTGATGAACTTTCAGCATGGTTCAAGAACTTCAATCGCTATAACAACGGCTCTGAGGAACAATTTTGGTTGTCGGTATTTAGTGCTAAAACCGTTATTTCGGACAGGAAGAATGCCAAAAGCTCTGTTTTTATTACCCGCCCGTTTATTCCGGTGATCGGGACTATCCAGAAAGACATTCTTAGTGATTTAGCCAAGGGCGACCGTTCCAGCAACAGATTCATAGACCGCATTCTTTTTATCATGCCTCCCATCCAATGCAAAGCCCGGTGGAATGAGAAAGATATTTCTCCAGACTTGGAATCCGAATGGCATTCGCTGATGAATCGGCTGATCGGCATAGAGGGCTCATTGGATGAAAACAACGAGATACAACCCTCTGTCGTGACCTTTAGCGAAGAAGCCCGCAGTTTGCTGTACAAGTGGCAACATAAGCCCGCAGACCTGTGTGATAACCTTGGCAACGAAACGCTGTTGGGGATATACTTGTAAATTGGAAATTTACATCATCCGCTTGTGCCTGGTGATCCAGATGATCCGTTGGCTCTGTGGAGAGTGTGGCAAAGAACAGGTTGACATGGAAACGGTTCAGAGGGCTATCCTGCTGACGGAATATTTCAAACAGACTGCTACAAAGGTGCAAAACCTGATGAATGAAACCGCCCTTACCATTCAGCAACAAGCCATTCTTTTTCATCTGCCACAGCTATTTACCACTGCACAAGGTGTAGAGGTTGCAGCCGGGCAGGGGATGAAAGAACGGGCTTTCAAAGAGTTCCTGAGTAAACATACAGGAATCCTTTTTCAGAAAGACCGACACGGAGAATATAAAAAGGTATAACCGCATTTTCCACACTATCCACATTTTGAAAGATGAAAATGCAGAAAATGTCGAAAATGCACAAATAAGAAATCCAATGACACATCGATTTATATTAGAACCATACAAAGGTATTGCCTCCCGGCACACTTGCCCGGAGTGTAACCACAAAAGATGTTTTTCCCGATACATCGACACCGAAAACAAAATCACTTTTCCAGAACAGGTGGGACGGTGTGATCGTGAGCAAAAATGCGGCTACCACTTTACGCCCAAAGAATATTTTGAGCTTTATCCCGATAAGAAAGAGCAATTGCAGGAATATACACACTTTGCACCTCGAAGTAGTGAACTGCCACACCCCACAAGCTATATTGATGCTTCGTTGGTTGGGCTGTCTATGAGTCATTACGGCGAAAACAAATTATTCCAGTTTTTATCTTCTCAGTTTGGAGAGGATGAATCTTTGCGCCTGGTGAGGCTCTACCATGTGGGGACTGCCAGCCATTGGCAAGGCTCAATGGTATTTTGGCAAACGGATGCACACGGTAGGGTGCGTACAGGCAAGATCATGCTTTATAATCCGGCTACCGGAAGACGGATCAAAGAGCCTCACAACCACATTACATGGGTGCATTCAATTCTTCACAAAGAGGGTTTTAATCTCAAACAATGCTTTTTCGGCGAACATCTGTTGCCGGAAGATAGTACGAAGTCGGTTGCTATTGTCGAAAGTGAGAAAAGTGCCCTGATCGCCAGTTTTTATCTACCGCAATATTTGTGGATTGCTTCAGGTGGAAAAAACGGTTGTTTCCGAGATGAAAATCTTAGCGTGCTTAAAGGTCGAAACATCGTCCTGTTTCCTGATTTGGGAGCTACCGATGATTGGCAAGCTCGGATTCCATCAATGGAGCGCATGGGGATTACAGTTAAACTCTTTGATTATTTGGAAAAGAACGCCACCCCGGAACAACGGGAAAATGGGTTCGATATTGCCGATTTCCTGCTGGAGATTAAACAGCCAAAAGCCGTTTTGCAAAATATGATTGCCAAAAATCCAGCCCTCGCCCTGCTGATAAAAGAGTTGGGTTTGGAGATTGTCGAAAAGCCTGTCCGGGCAATTTCGCCAATAAAAAAGAGAGGCTTTAAACTTTGAATCGAATTGTAGATTTTTGGGGAGCAAGTTTATGTTTTGGGTGTCCCAAAACCTTGGTCGGGAAAGCTCGATACCGACTAAATCCCGCTGGTCTACATAATAATCAGAAGATATGAAAACAAAAAATAAAGGTGGCAGACCTGTCAAATCACTGATAGAAAAACGCAACTACCGGATAAACCTAAAGATGAACACCAAGGAGTACTATACCCTCAAAAGCCGTGCTTCGGAGGCAGGTGTTTCACCCTGCGATTTTATCCGGGCTGTAATCCTGAAAGCTGAAATCCGGCAACGGCTTTCGTCCGAATGGGTGGATCACATCCGTAAAATTTCAGGAATGGCAAACAACCTGAATCAGATTGCCCACCGGGCGAATGCTGCGGGGTATCGGGATGCACGAGCCGAATATCTATTCTTAGCCGACAAGATTGACAACCTGCTAAAACTGATACAGCAATGATGGCAAAAATAGTGAAAGGAGCATCATTTGGCGGTGTGGTGAGATATATCCTTGATCCTGAAAAGCAGACTAATTTATTGGCAGCCGATGGGGTGCGCCTAAAGAATCCGGACTCTATCACCCGGAGTTTTGAGGCTCAACGGGAGTTAAATACACGGGTGGGTAAACCGGTAGGGCATATCTCTTTGGACTTTTCGGCACAAGACCGAGCCAAGCTAACCGATGAAGTAATGACACATATTGCACATGAGTATATGAGTAGGATGGGTATAGTTAATACACAATATATCATCGGCAGACACCATGACAAGGAACACCCGCACCTACACATTGCATTCAATCGTGTGGATAACAATGGGCGTACAATCTCTGATCGGAACGACCGTTTCCGCAGTGAAAAGATATGTAAAGAGCTGACTGCTAAATATGGGCTCTATTTTGCAAGTGGCAAGGAGCATGTAAAGGAACACCGTTTGAAAGAACCTGATAAAACCAAGTATGAGATTTACAATGCTTTGAAGAGCGTTATCCCCGGGTGTAAAAGTTGGCAGGAACTTTTGGAGCAATTAAACCACAGGGGTATTACCACAGAGTTTAAAATGAAGAGCGGAACCAATGAGCCGCAGGGAATCAAATTCAGTAAAAATGGTTACCATTTCAACGGCTCAAAGGTGGATAAGCAATTTAGTTTCTCGAAGATTGATTTTGCTTTACGACAAAATAATCGTGTGGAGCAACAGCCATATTCCATTGTTCAACCCAAACAGGAACAGCAATCGCAGCCACAACAAGGATTTTCCTCCACAGGTTCGGGTGGTTTGTTGGGAAGTGTTGGTGGATTATTTGACGGATTACTGGCTCCCAATCCGGCTTATAACCCCGAAGAAGAGGAGTTCCGCCGCCGGATGCAACGCAAGAAGAAAAAGAAACGGGGCTTTAGCCTCTAATGTTTAATTATTTTTAATAACTCATTTTTATGGCAACAGACAACAAAGACGATATTATTATCGCCATATTGGAAGATATAAAATCCGGTATGAAAAATCAAAAATCCCAGCAGATGGATTTTTCGAAGTTTGAATTACTTTCCGGGCAAATGGAAAGCAGTATTAATGCAGCATCCGACTGCACGAAAAGGATGGAGGGGATCATGGAGGAGGTTCGCAAGCCTGTGGTTCGGGAACGGAAAATCACCATTGACATCGTGGCAAAAGAGGTTCTTTTTCTTTTCATTGGTATGTGTTTGGTTATTTCTGTAATGGGTGCTGCGCTTTACTTCGTTTCCCGTCCCAATTACGAACGGGATGATAATGACCTGAAATACCGCTATATCAAAATGAAAGGTGAAGCCACTCCGAAGCGTATTGCCGAATTGGAAAACCTTTTTGAAATCAACCGGGATAACGCAAAAATCCGTCAGCTGCGCCAAGATGTAGAAGACTATGAGCGAGCTGTTAAGGAGAAAGCCCTCCTGGATGAGCAAGCCCGTCTCCGACAGCTTGAGGCGGATAAGCTGGATCAGCAGGTTAATTCTATCAAGAATAAGTAAACAAAGACTTTGAAAGATAGAAAACCTGTCAGATGAAAGATGTTTAGGAGGTTGCGTTGTCTGTGTTTTGCAAACACTCCAGGACTCTTTCACAAATGGAAATATTGGTGTTCAGGAAATTCAGGAATGCAACCTGATTTTCTGGACACTCTTTTTCCCAGTTCCGGTCGGAGATTTCCGGTTTATCCAAAATACTTTCTGTTTTTTCGATTTCCAACATATCATTCACTTTTTGAGGGGCATAGGCTTTTAGCTGCATTAATAGAGAAATCAGATGGGCTATTTGATTTTCGAAGAAATTCATAATATATGGCGGTTTTTAGGGGTGATGATTAGACGTTCCTTGAAGATGTAAACCTTTATTTGCTGACCGATATAAAATCCGGCTTTCTTCAGCCATTTTCCACGTAGCCGGATGAAAGGGACAAAAGTTATATCATGTCCGTAATTCGTTGGGTAGTGATCATCCGCAATCGTAAAAGTCCTTATCCGTATTTTTGGCTTAGTCCTCTTTTTTCGCTTACTTTGCATAGTAGTGGTTTTGCCACAAAGTAGAGTAGATTCAGGGAGGTATTTCACAACTGGCGGTTGTAAAGCATAACCAAGACAGTTGTATTTTACAACTTAGATTCATACCTTTACAATCTATAATGTAAACTTGTCATTTAATAAATATAATATATGGATACTGATACTTTAATGCTGCCGAGAGTGCACCAAGGAAAGAATATAAAACGTTTTAGGGAAATACTTGGAGTGAAGCAAGAAACAATGGCTTTTGAATTGAAAATGACACAACAAGCCATATCTAAGTTGGAGCAGAAGGAGGAGATAGAAGATGATACTTTGAATAAAGTTGCAGGCATTTTAAAAATTCCAGTTGCAGCATTAAAAAACATGAGCGAGGAATCAGCTTTTAATGTCATAGCTAATACCTTTAATAGTTACGATACGTCCGTTGGTAATCAATCGAATTTTCAATGTTCATTCAATCCTCTTGATAAAATAGTTGAATTGTATGAGCGGATGTTGGAAATGGAACGAGGGAAAAATAAATAATTGACAGTGTTTCAGTGTAAGTAAAAATTCTACAAGGAAAGCTGAGCAGTAAATTAGGAACAAGATGGAGGGAAGATTACTACTCCATCTTTTCACTTTTATATTGTGTGTACTTTATAATCTTTAGTAGTACAACTTATTTGTTATAAATGGGATAAAAGAAGTGTTTGAAAAAAGGAATCGAACTGAACTATTTCGTAGAAAAGATTGATGAAAATTTCAGTAAAATCAACGCCAACGCATACAACTGTTGCTAACCCGGTTTGGAACAATTCTTCGAAATCGCCCAAATACACGGTGTGGACTTGAAAGATTGACCATTAGCAATAACAATACAAAGAAACATAATTTATAACATTATGAGAGAAGAAGATATAATAGAGGCAGAGTTCATTAATAAACTTCAAAATGACCTCAAATATATATATAGAGAGGATATTCGTGATAAGGAGTCTCTTGAATTGAACTTTAGAAAGAAGTTTGAATCTCTTAATCGTGTTAAATTGACAGATGCTGAATTTACTCGTTTGAAAGATGAGATTGTTAGTGATGACGTATATAAAGCATCGAAAACACTTCGGTCAAAAAATACATTTATTCGAGAGGATAGCACACCTCTTCAATATACATTGGTAAATATTAAAGATTGGTGCAAGAATGACTATGAAGTAGTGAATCAGCTGCGCATCAATACGGATAATAGCCATCATAGATATGATGTTATTATTCTTATCAATGGTATTCCAGTTGTGCAGATAGAACTGAAATCGACAAAGGTCAATCCTCGCAAGGCAATGGAACAAATTATTGAATATAAAAACGATAAAGGCAATGGTTACTTAAATAGCTTAATGTGTTTTATGCAGTTGTTTATAGTTAGCAATGAGAATGATACTTACTATTTTTCAAATAATAACAATCAGCATTTTAACTTCAATGCAGATGAACAATTCTTACCAATATATAAAATGGCAACGGAGAATAACACTCCAATAAGAACGCTCTCTGCTTTTTCGTCAGCTTTTCTTCCTAAATGTACTTTAGGCGAGATGATAAGTCGCTATATGGTGCTTGTTGCTACTGAGCAAAAAATTCTTGTCATGCGTCCATATCAGATATATGCAGTGAAAAAGATAATTGAGTGCATAGAAGATAATAGAGGCAATGGTTATATATGGCATACAACAGGTAGTGGAAAAACGCTGACATCATTCAAAACATCGACCCTATTAAAAGACAATCTGAATGTTGATAAATGCTTGTTCGTTGTTGATAGAAAAGACCTTGACAGACAGACACGGGATGAGTTTAACAAATTTCAAGAGAATTGTGTAGAGGAGAACACAAATACTGATAGTCTTGTTAAAAAGATGCTTTCCGAGGATAAGGACGACAAAATAATTGTTACAACTATTCAGAAATTAGGTATAGCATTAGATCCGAAGCAAAAGAAAGATTATAAAAGCAGATTATTACCACTTCAGAATAAACGTATTGTTTTCATTTTTGACGAGTGTCACCGCTCTCAATTTGGAGATAACCACGAGGCTATAAAAGAGTTTTTTAAGAATCATCAACTTTTCGGCTTTACTGGTACTCCAATTTTTGAGGAGAATGCAGTACAGGTTAGTAGGACTGGAGATAAAGCAAACTTTAAGATCACGAAGGATATTTTTCCAAGCCTGTTACACTCTTACACAATTACTAATGCCATTGAGGATAAAAATGTACTTCGTTTCCATATTGACTATTTTAAAGGTAAAGGAGAAAAAGAGGCAGTCAAGAATATAACTCTTCCGAAGGAGAAGATAGTTGAAAATATTATAGAGAAACATAATGGGGCGACAAATGGGCGTAAGTTTAACGCACTATTTGCAACTTCTTCTATTAATGATGCTATTGAATATCATAAACTATTCAAAAAGAAGCAAGAGGAACTAATGACCACAGAAGGTTATGAACCTCTAAATATTGCGTGTGTATTCTCTCCACCTGCAGGACTTAGTGCAGATGCTAAACAGATGCAGGAAGATTTAGAAAACGAGCGAGAAGATTACAAGCAAGATCCAGAGGGAAAGAAACAGGCGTTGATTGCTATTATTGATGATTACAATAAGCAATATGACACGAACCACACTATAACTGATTTTGATAGCTACTATCAAGATGTACAACAACGAATTAAAGACCAAAAATATAGTAATGAAGACTATGCACACCGGAACAAGGTAGATATAGTTATTGTTGTTGATATGCTACTTACGGGTTTTGATTCAAAGTATCTTAATACTCTTTATGTAGATAAGCAACTGAAGTATCACGGTTTGATACAGGCATTCTCTCGTACAAATCGAGTGTTGAACGACTCTAAACCTGCGGGTAATATATTGGACTATAGAGGGCAGCAGGATTCTGTGGATGCAGCAATCAAGCTCTTCTCGCAAGAGGGTGAAGATCCAGATAAAGTACGTAAGATATGGTTAGTTGATCCAGCTCCGGCAATTATTGAGGAGTACGAAAAGGCTGTTTCTCAGTTACAACATTTTATGAAGTCGCAGGGTGTTGAGTGTACGGCAGAGGCAGCACAAAACCTCAATGGGACTACTGCACGAGCTGAATTTGTCAGATATTTCAAAGAGGTACAACGCCACAGGACACAATTAGAACAATATACAGATCTTAGTGAAGAACAGCAAGATCTTATCGAGAAACTAATGCCTGAGAAAGATAACCGGGCGTTTAAAGGTGCTTATATAGAAGCAGTAAAGCGACTAAGGGTTGATCAAGGCAGAAATGGTGCGGATAGAGATAAGATACTTGATGAGCTTGATTTTGAGCTTGTGTTGTTTGCCTCTGCTACTATTGACTATGATTATATTATGCGCCTGCTTGCTAAGTATCAGAACAGCGACCCACAAACAACACGCTGGGAGGCTACTCGTGATGAGCTTATTGCACTGATAGCATCAAGTGCTAATTTGATGGACGAGAGAGATGATATAATCGAATACTTGGATAGTCTTGGTGAGATTAAAGGACTATCCGAGGAAGAGCTTAAAGATGGTTATAAAAAATTCATAAGAACCAAAAGCCAGAAAGCAATAAGAGATATAGCGAAAAATCACAATCTTGACTATGAGTCATTGCAGAGTTTTGTTGATAATATCATAACTCTTATGAGGTTTGATGACAGTAAACTTACAGAGCTATTATCACCTCTTGGGTTGGGTTGGAAAGCAAGAACACAAAAGAAGTTAGAACTAATGGGCGACCTTATACCAGAGCTTGAAAAGACAGCTAAAGGTCGAGAAATATCAGGATTGTCAGTATATGAAAAATAATAAAGAGCATAAAACGGCATTGCCAGAACTTCGATTTCCTGAGTTTCGGGATGCAGAAGGGTGGAAATTAACTCCACTCTATACTATTGGTGATACCTATGGAGGGCTTACAGGAAAAACAGCAAAAGACTTTGGTCAAGGTAAGCCGTATTTAACATATAAACAAATTTTCAGTTCATCTCGTATTGATTTAACAAAGTGCGAATATGTCAATATTGAAAATAATGAGAGCCAAAACACTGTTGAGGTTGGCGATGTGTTGATTACGATGTCATCAGAAACAGCTGAAGAAATTGCATTTGCTTCAACTTTGCTTGAGGAACCAAAGAATTCAACATATTTAAATAGTTTTTGTTTTGGTTTCCGTGTGAATAATAAAGGTAAATTTAGACCTCAATTTCTTCGATATTTATTTAGGAGTCCAGAATATAGAAAAAGTGTAGGCGTTTTAGCTCAAGGTGCAACGAGATATAATATTTCTAAAACTACATTCAAAAGTCTTGATTTTTTTATTCCTCAAGACTATAAAGAGCAGCAAAAGATTGCGGATTGTTTTAGTAGCTTAGATGATTTGATAAGTGCGGTGGCGGATAAGATTGAGGCATTAAAGGAGTATAAAAAAGGTTTGATGCAGCGGTTATTCCCTACTGAAGGTTCTACCGTTCCGATACTTCGTTTTCCCGAATTTCAAAATGCAGGCAAGTGGTACAAAAAAAGAATTAAAGATCTTAAACTTGATATTATAACTGGATTTGCATTCAAAGGTAATGATATTTCAGAGCTAAAGAATGGGATTAGGCTAATGAGAGGCATTAATATTACAGAGGGTTATATTAGACATACTGATGATATTGATCGATATTATTCAGGCAGTACAGAGAGGTTGTCTAAATACTTTCTAAAGATAAATGATCTTGTTATAGGAATGGATGGTTCTAAGGTGGGTAAAAATCTGGCATTAATAACTGATATTGACTCAAAATCCTTACTCGTTCAACGTGTAGCAAGGTTAAGATCCCAGAATGTTTCATTAATTAAATTCCTATTCCAACAGATTAATTCATCTCGTTTTTTTTCGTATGTAGATAGAATTAACACAAGCAGTGGCATACCTCATATAAGTCAGAAACAAATTGAAGAGTTTATGGTGTGGATTCCTGATGATGGGCTTGAGATAAAGAAGATAGGAGACCTTCTAACATCTATTGACGATCAAATTCTTGCTGAAACACAAAAGCTCGACCAACTAAAAGCCCACAAAAAAGGTTTAATGCAACGACTATTCCCTAAATTATGAATAAGATATGAATAAAGTAACAATACATAATTTTAAGACGCTTGCTGATATAGCTACTCGGTTCCGATCAGATCTTAAAGATATACCGTTTGTGTTGCTTTATGCTTATAATGGAACTGGTAAAACAAGATTATCCATTGAGTTTAAGGATAAGAGCAAGAAAGGCAAGGCAAAAGCAGCGGATACACTTTATTTTAATGCTTATACCGAAGACTTATTTTCGTGGGATAACGATTTGGACAACGATACTGAGCGCAGACTAAAAATGAACTCAGACTCTAAATTCTTCAACGGATTTAGGGAATTAGCACTCGAAGAACGCATATTTAAATATTTAGAGCGTTACGCAGAGTTTGATTTCAAGATAGATTATGATAATTGGACTATTTCATTTAGCAAAGATTCGGATGACAACATAAAGGTATCTCGTGGCGAAGAGAATATTTTTATATGGTGTATATTTCTTGCGATAACCGAGTTGGCAATAGAACAAGCTGAAGCATATAAATGGGTTAAAAATATCTACATAGATGACCCTATATCTTCACTTGATGACAATAATGCTATAGCAGTGGCAACCGATCTTGCCTCACTAATCATACAAGCAAAAGATAAAATAGGTGTTGTTATCTCATCACATCATCATCTGTTTTTCAATGTGATGTTTAACGAACTAAAAAAACACAAAAGCAAAAACTATTTCCTGCATAAAAAGAGAGATGGAGAGTATGCCTTACGAGCAATTGGCGACACTCCATTCTTTCATCATATCGCACTTCTTGGAGAATTGAAAAGCTCGGTAGAGAGTGGAAATATCAAAACATATCATTTTAATATGCTCAGAAGCATACTTGAAAAAACTGCCTCATTCTTTGGTCATACTGATTTTTCAAGATGTATTGAAGGTGTGGAGGATCAAGTTTTACATGAACGAGCTCTAAATCTACTTAGTCACGGAGCATATTCTCTATACGAGCCTGTCGATATGGGAGATGATACAAAAGAGCTATTTATAAAGGTTTTTAGAATATTCATTGGTAAATATGACTTTTTTCTACCTGAGATTTTAACTGAGAACACACAACAAGAACAATAATATTATGACAAAAGAAGATAAAAACAGGTTAGGTAAAACGCTGTGGGATATAGCAAGTAAATATCTTAGAGGAGGTATGAATCCCGATGATTTTCGTGATTATATGCTTTCATTCCTTTTTCTACGCTATCTATCCAGTAATTACGAAAAGGCAGCCAAAGAGGAGTTAGGATCCGATTACCCTGTAATCGAGGAGTCAAATAAACCTACTAACAAAGATGAAAGAACTGAAGTAAAAGAGTTTAATAATCCTCTTTTGAAATGGTACAAAGAAAATCCTGACGATGTAGCAGAGTTTGAGAAGATGATGAAGCGTAATGCCCACTATGTAATAATCCCAAAGTATCTGTGGTCTAATATTTTAGAGCTGGCACTTCAAAAAGATGCTAACAGTGATTTACTAAATGTATTAGAGAAAGGCTTTGACTATATCGAAACAGAATCTTTTGACAGTACTTTTCAAGGATTATTCTCTGAAATTAATCTTAGCTCAGATAAATTAGGTAAAGACTATGGCGAACGAAACCTGATAATATCTAATATTATTGTAGATATTAACGATGGCGTTGCGGAATTTGACAAGGGAGCTGATATACTTGGTGATGCTTATGAGTATTTAATTGGGCAGTTTGCAGCAGGATCTGGCAAAAAAGCAGGCGAGTTCTACACACCACAACCTATATCATCAATCCTCTCTGGAATTGTAACGCTTGACGGTCAAAATCCTACAACTGGTCCTAAAAAGCATTTAGATAAGGTGCTCGATTTTGCGTGTGGTTCAGGTTCGCTATTGCTAAATGTGCGACACAAAGTAGTGGGCAAAGATGGCAAACAAGGTACGATAGGTAAAATATATGGTGGGGAGAAAAATATTACTACTTATAACCTTGCCCGAATGAATATGCTCCTGCACGGAGTGAAAGATAGTGAATTCGAGATACATCACGGAGATTCTTTGCTTAATGATTGGGATATACTAAGCGAACAGAATCCTGCAAAAAAAATCTCTTTTGATGCAATTGTTGCAAATCCTCCTTTTAGTTTAAAATGGGATCCGTCAGATGCAATGGCACAAGATTTCAGGTTCAAAGGTTATGGAGTTGCTCCAAAGTCAGCAGCAGACTTTGCATTTCTACTTCACGGCTTCCACTTCCTGGCTCCAGAGGGCGTAATGGCAATAGTTCTGCCTCACGGGGTTTTATTCCGTGGAGGAGCAGAGGAACATATTCGCACTAAGCTATTGAAAGGTGATGGTGAAAATGGCGGTTATATAGACACTGTTATTGGTTTGCCTAGCAATCTTTTTTACAATACAGGTATTCCTGTATGTATTATTGTCCTGAAGAAGTGCAAACGTACAAAAGATGTTTTATTCATTAATGCTAGTGAACACTATGCTAAAGAGAAGAGACAAAATAGACTTAGAGAGGGGGAAAATGGTGAGCCAAACGATATTGGGAAAATAATTGAAACCTACAAAAATCGTAGTGAAGAAGATCGCTATTCTCGTGTTGTGCAGATGGATGAGATAGAGAAAAATGGCTTTAATTTAAATATCTCTCGTTATGTAAGTACTGCTGTTGAAGATGCTAAAATCAACCTTGAAGAGGTTAATGAAAAGTTGATCGCATTGGAAGATAAAATCTTTGATGCCTCTGAAAAACACAACAAATTCCTTGCAGAATTAGGGTTGTCGTTAATAACAAAAGCCAAAAAAGAGAACTGAAGTCAATGAGGCAATAGTACAAATTATCAGAATAGTCAGGACAAAAATGATGCGTTTCTTGTCCTGCGTTCTTTGAATTTGGTGAATGTTGCCGTGAAGATAGATTTGAGTTTTGATGTTCACTTCCATTTGGTAACCATTCATCCTTGGGCTGATGGTAACGGGAGAATGTCCCGTTTGCTGATGAATCAGTTGCAATTTGAGTTTGGTATTATCCTTATCAATATCAATAAAGAGCATAAAGCGAAATATATAGAGGCTCTTATTGCTACCCGTGAAAATGATGATATGGAGACATTCCGAAACTTCATGTTTGATGAGCATATCCGCAATCTGGAGCAGATGATACACAATTATCAATCCTCAATAGCCGATGAGGGAATCCAAACAGACAACGATGTCCCTGTAAATGTCCCTATAAAATAACAGATCGAGAACGTAAGATTATTGAGTTGATTGCAACGAATGAAAATATAACTATTCTTCAGCTTGCAACAGTCTTGATGTGAATGAAAGGACTATCCGAAGATATATTACAAATCTCAAAAAGTATGGCGTTTTAATTCGAATAGATGCTGATAAGAACGGAGTTTGGAAGATAAATGATGGGGAATAGTTGTTTTCGGAACAGATAATCCGAAAAATAAGTATTATGTGTTCGGATTTTGACTATATTTGTTCTCGAATAGAGGAAGATTATATGTTGACACTATCTGAAATAGGTAATACCCCTATTGATTTTGCAGTCTTGAAATCAATGTTTTCCGACCATAAGTCGGTACACAACAAAATCAGCGAGCTGGAAAAGTCCGGTACACTTATCAGACTAAAAAAAGGGATGTACGTAGTATCTCCCCAAGAAAGTGGAAAGTTAGTATCGGTGGAGCTTGTAGCTAATCACCTCTATGGTCCGTCGTATGTGTCGATGGAATCAGCTTTGCGTTATTACGGACTCATCCCGGAGAGTGTTTACACCATCCAATCAATGACTACCAAACATTCAAGAGTGTTTAAAAATTCACTTGGTAAGTTTGAATACACCCAATGCGCAAGAGAGTATTTTCCGATAGGTATCAGACAGGAGATCAAGGATAACACTTCGTTCCTTATTGCCAGTCCGGAAAAAGCCTTATGCGACTTAATCATTCATACTCCCAACCTTAATTTACGATTTCAGAAAGAGTTGCTCACATACCTGAAAGATGATCTTCGTTTCGATATGGAGGCATTCTATCGGATGGATAGCCGTATTTTTGAGCAATGTGCACAAATAGGCAGGAAAAAGGTTACTATTACAAATATTCTCAAAATCATACAGCGATGAACAATATCTTTGAGCAGATGCTTGCGCAATATCAGATCGTTACCGACAAAGACCGTCGTAACGCTATCTATGAAGTGATGCAACAAATCACTTTAGCCGGATTGTATCGTGGAGGTTTTTTTGATAAAGCCGCCTTTTATGGCGGTACGTGTCTGAGAATATTTCATAAGCTGGATCGTTTTTCTGAAGATATGGATTTCTCGCTTTTAGCACCCGATGAGTCTTTTAAACTGGAAACGTACTTTCCTGCTATTATAGAAGAATTTAGCACATTAGGACGTGAGGTTGTCATCACCAAAAAAGACAAACAGAATTTTGGTAAGGTAGAATCTGCTTTTTTGAAAGATGGTACGGAAGTATATGACGTAGCCTTTCGGACGGAAAGAAGTTTAAGGATAAAAATAGAGGTGGATACCCAACCACCTTTGAGGTTTCAGACCGAGCAAAAGTTATTATTGCATCCTTTCTCGTTTATGACACGTTGCTTCACACTTCCCGATTTATATGCAGGCAAGATGCACGCTTTAGTTTTCAGAACCTGGAAAAATCGGGTAAAAGGTCGGGATTGGTATGACTTTGAATGGTATGTGAGAAATGGCGTTAAGTTGGATTTTGTCCACTTACAAGAACGTATTCGGGAGTTTAACGGAATTGAGATAGATAAAGAAGAATTTATCAAATTACTGCAAGAACGGCTTACATCAACGGATATAAAAATGGTAAAACAAGATGTAGAGCCTTTTATTAAGAATTCAGAGAACCTTGAAATATGGTCTAATGACTATTTTTTGCAATTGGCAAGTATGATAAAATTTGAATAAATAATTATCTTTACCCTTACAAACTATTTGTAACCACATAGAGGTAACAGTCAGAAAATCAAGTGAATAAAATTGATTTCCGACCATTGCAAATGGACTGAAAAATAGCGGTACAACACGTATGTTGAAAACACTCATATACAACACTTTGCATTTGTCCCCACATTCTGTGCAGTTGTAAAAATGAGGTCTGTACCGTTTAAGAAGAAAGACGCTGAAAGTCAATAGCGTAAATATGCTGCATCGGAAAAACATTTGGAAGATTTCCTGATCAAAAATTGGAAGAACACTCCGCTTGGTGCTAAGTATGATATTTATGAAGAAGAAGGCGATCTTATAGGTCAACAGTATCCATCGGACACTGGCCCAATTGATATTTTGGCAATAAGTAAGGATAAGAAGACTTTGCTTGTGATTGAGTTGAAGAAAGGTCGGGCTTCTGATGTGGTTGTAGGACAGATTCAGCGTTATATGGGGTATATTAAGGAGGAGCTGGCTGAAGCTAATCAAATGGTGAAGGGGGTTATTATCGGTTTGAATTGTGATACCCGATTGAAGCGGGCTTTGTCGGTGACAAGCCATATTGAGTTTTACCGATACCAGATTGATTTTAAGTTGGTGAAGTAGCAGTCGGTGGGGGATGAGGATTGTTTTTCCGCCGTTGTTTTAGAGCCGGAAGTGTATGAGTTGTTTTGTCGTGATTTAATTCATGTGGTGATGCGGTTTAATAAAGGATCGTAAAGTTTTTATATTTGGTGTGGTGAGCTGTGTGGGGGATTGGGTTATTTATTTGTTTCCCGATATAGCTATCTTGATGACTCCGTCGAGTTTGTTTTCGAAGAGGTGGTAGGCTTTTTCGATTTGGGTTAATGGAAATTTGTGGGTGATGAGAGGGGTGGTATCTATTTTGCCTTGTTCGATGAGGGAGAGGATTTCGGCGCAGTCGCAGCCGTCCACTCCGCCTGTTTTGAAGGTCAGGTTTTTGCCGTACATGTCGGGCAGGGGGAGAAGCTGGGGGGTGTCGTAGAGGGCTACGATGGTGACGGTGGCGTTGGGGCGGGCGCATTGCCATGCCAGGCGGAAGGTGTCTTCGGCTCCGGCTACTTCGAGCACGATGTCGGCTCCGCCGTGGTCGCTGTTTTGGAGGGTGAAATCTTTGCAGTTTTCAGGGGTTGTGATTAACACTTCGGGATAGTGGTCACGGATAAAACGGATTCTTTCGGGGGATTTTTCACAGACGATGATGCGCCGGGGGGTTTTTAGCATGACGCAGAGCAGGGTGCAGATTCCGGTGGGACCGGCGCCGATGATGAGGACGGTGTCGTCTTCGGAAATTTCGGAGATACGAGCGGCCCAAAAGCCTGTTGCGAGGATGTCGCCGACGAATAGAGCCTGTTCATCGCTGACGGTGTCGGGAATCCGGTTTAAGCCCTGGTCGGCATGAGGAACTCTGACGTATTCTGCCTGGCCGCCGTCGATGCGACAACCTAAGGCCCATCCTCCGTCGGGGGCGGTGCAGTTGTTTACATAGCCGTGACGGCAGAAAAAACATTCTCCGCAGAAAGTTTCGACGTTTACGGTTACCCTGTTTCCGGGTTTAACGGTGGTGACTTCTGTGCCTATTTTTTCTACGATGCCTACCATTTCGTGCCCGATGGTTATTCCGGGGATTGCGCGCGGTACGCTACCGTGTTTGATGTGTAGGTCGCTGGTACAGATGCTGCTGAGGGTTACGCGTATGATTGCATCTTTTGTGTCTTTTATTTCCGGTTCCGGCTTTTCCCGCAGTTCAAATTTTCCGTGTTCAATGTATGTGTAGGCCAGCATGGTGTTTTTTCTGTTGGTTTGCGTGTTGTATTTTCCGGCAAAGGTAATGATTTCTTAGAAGGGATGTAAGAGGTGAGGCAGTAGTTTTGAAGGGATATGTTGCAGGAGTGGGTATAAGTGGGGGTGTTGTTGTGTTTATGGGGCGGGCGGATATAAGAATCTCCCTCTTATGCCAAGCACAGGAGGGAGATTTTCAAGATTTTTTATCTTAGTACTGGAATCTTCTTTCAGAGTTGTAGTTGTTGTTATTTCTGTTGTAATTGTTTCCATTGTTGTAGTTTCCTCTCGAGTTGGAGCGGTCGGTTCTGGGTTTTGCGATGTTTACGTTGATTACTTTTCCATCGTATTCTGCTTCGTGCAGTTCGCTGATTGCCTTTTGTGCGGCTGTATCGTCGGGCATTTCGATGAATCCGAATCCTCTTGAACGTCCGGTTTCACGATCCATGATTACTTTTGCTGAAGAAATTTCGCCAAATTCTGAAAATAAATCTTTTAAATCGGCATCGTTCACGCCGTAGCTTAAATTTGAAATGTAAATGTTCATTAAATAAATTATAAATTGTAAATATTACAGAAGAGAGGAGAGAAATTGCGGAAAGACTACTTTAAAGTTTGATTAAAAAGAGATGTATTTCAAGAATGTTCTGACTCAATTCTGCTACAAAGATAGTTTAATTATCGGATATGTGTGTGTTTATCTGTTTTTTATTGCGGAATTTTTATTTATGATGTTGACAGCGTTCATGCCTTTTTTTCCTCTTTCGAGTTCGAATTGTACGAAATCGCCTTCATGCAGGTTTTGCGGAGCGTTGCTGGCATGGAAGAAGTATTTTTCGGTGGAGTTGATGTCTTTTATGAATCCGAAGCCTTTTGTGGTGTTGTAGTGTTCCACTCTTCCATCGTATATGGATGGTTCGTCGTATTCTTCCTGTTTTGGGACAGAGATGACGATGTCTTCCGGGTTTATGTCTTCTTTTGCCTGAGGTAGGGGGGGCTCGGATGTGATTCTTCCGTTTTCATCTACGTAGGCGATCATGTCGTCGAGGGAGCTTTTCCCGGTTGTTTTTTTGTCTTCTTTTCTTTGCTGTTTTTGTTTGCGTTTTTCCGCTTTTTTCTTTTCGATGTCTTTTTTGTTGAATGATGTGGGTCTTGCCATATTTTCCTGTTTGTGTGAAAATCTTACACCGTTTCCGGTGTTGTGTTGTTTGTATTATGTATTTGTTTCCGGTTGTCTTTACCGGAGAGTTGACAGGTTTTTATTCCGGAGGTGTTGTTATCAGTCCGGATTCCCTGTGCGGGGTAGTTGTTTTTCCAGTTGTTAGGCCGGGTGTGTACCCCTTTGTGCAGCTAATAAGGTCGACTTATTATTTATAGAAATTCACGAAAAAAAGACCGCGAAGAAGTTGCCAAAAAATAAGGAGCTGTATTGTCTGTCTGTTATTTTACAAAGGTAGTTAAAATTCCGGGATTGTTTGTTTTTATGGGGTATGTTTTTGATGTGTGTGGATGAATTGCTGTTAGCTGGAGGGGCGAGGATGTCGGCTTTGGGGATATATGCGCTTGATATAATGGTGTTTATGGTTGCATTCCGATAGGTCGGGTATCAGGGGAAAATGGCTGGAGATTATTATTTGTGTTAAATATATACATAATGTTGTGTGATTTATATTATTATTTATATTTGTATATATTTTGTTTAACGTTGGTTGAGTTAAATGAGGTTGTGCATTATCTGATTGTTAGATTCTTTTAATTAAATTTTTTTGCTTATGAAAACGATGTTTATTATTCTTTTGACAGCCCTTATGGTTGGGGTTACAGGTGTTGAGAAGGTAAAGGCTGCAGACCGCGAAGGACAGCCGCTGAAGATTACTGTGATTCAAAAGTGTCAGTATGTGGAGTCGGAAATTTGGATCAGTACAGTGAATCAAAATTACGAGACTTATAAGTTTTCGGCAGATCCGGTAAATAATTATGCTGTTTTTACGAGAGATTATTTTCCTGGTTCCGGCATTTATATGTCTTTTAATGCGCCCTATGTTCCTGGAATTCCTTCCTGGTTTCAGATTAAGGTTTATCAGGATGATCCTTCAAATGTGCTGGTAAATGCGACTATTTCGGCTTCCGGAGGGATGTGGGGTGATTATGTGATTCCGAAACCTACTCAATTTGAAGGGGAGCAGATTAATTTGTTTATCGAGGTTACGGTTTTGTGGTAGGCGTTTTGATTTGAGAGAGAGAGAATGTGTTTTTTATCGATAGGCTGGCTTTTCGGAGCCAGCTTTTTTGTTGTTGGGGTACGGTGAGTTGTATGGAGTTTTGTTTTTTATAGAAGGATGGATGTGAAGGATGGATGTGAAGGGTGGATGTGAAAGAGGGAGGTGTGGGGATGGGTGGAGTTTTTTTTACCGGATGAATTTGTGTTTGTTGTTGGGGTGACGATGTATGCTATTGATTTTAAGCCGGAAATGAATAGGGGAAGGAGTGTGGGTAGATTTGTTGCAGAGATTTTTTTCAAAGTTTTTTTCAACATTAGAGTTTGTTATCTATTTTTTATATCTTTATCACATCTGTGTTTTAAAGGGATGTTTATTTTTTATGTAAATCTTTAAGTGTCGAGATATGAAGCTTTGTGATGTGAAGTTTATATTACCCGTGTTGCCGGTAGTGACGTGTTCGGTGTTGCCGGTGGCGGGAGCCGACCGGGGAAAGCAACCGGAACGGCCGAATATTTTGTTTATTATGGCGGATGAGTGGCGGGGTGACGCTGTGGGATATATGGGACGGGAACCGGTGCAGACGCCGAATATGGACAGGCTTGCCGGGCAGAGTGTGGTGTTCCGGAATGCGGTGAGCCATTATCCGGTGTCGTCGCCTGCGCGGGCGCAGCTGATGACGGGGATGTTTCCGTTGCAAACGCGGGTGACGGGGAATTGCAATAGTACGAATGCGCCTTATGGGGTGGAGTTGCAGGAGGATGCGGTTTGCTGGTCGGATGTGTTGAAAGGACAGGGGTATTCGCTGGGTTATATCGGGAAGTGGCATTTGGATTCTCCTTATACACCTTATATCGATTGCTCAAACAACCGGGGGAAGGTGGCCTGGAATGAGTGGTGTCCGCCGGAACGGAGGCATGGATTCGATTTTTGGTTGTCGTATGGGACGTATGATGTGCATATGCGTCCGATGTATTGGAGTACGGATGCGGGGCGGCAGGATTTTAAGTATGTGAATCAGTGGGGGCCGGAGTTCGAGGCGGATCAGGCTATCGCTTATCTGAAGAACGAGGGCGGGAAGTTCCGCCGGGAGGGTGAGCCTTTTGCTTTGGTGGTGTCGATGAATCCTCCGCATATGGATTATCATGCCGTGCCTAAACGGTATAAGCAGATGTATGCGGGTTTGAATGTGGATTCTATTGCGGAGTCGCGTCCGGATGTGCCACCAGCCAGCGATCCGATGGGGCGTAATTTCCGGCAGGTGTTGCGTAGTTATTATGCTTGTGTGACAGGGGTGGACGAGAATATCGGGCGGATTGTGGATGCGCTGGACGAGTTGGGGATGGGTGAGCATACGATTGTGGTGGTTACTTCGGATCACGGGGATTGTATGGGAACGAACGGACAGTTGACGAAGAATGTGATTTACGATCTTTCGATGGTGGTTCCGATGTTGGTGCGTTATCCGGCGGCGGTGCAGCCCCGGATGGAGGATCAGATGATTTCGCTGATGGATTTGTATCCTACGATGCTGGGGCTTGCTGGATTGGGGGATGAGGTCGGCGAGCAGGTGCAGGGGATGGATTTTTCTCCGTTGATTGTTGCGGGAAAAGGGAGGTATCCTTCTTCACAGCCTTATTTCAGGTATTTTCCGACTGAACCGGAGAGTGGAAAGCGGGGAGTACGTACGGAACGATATAGTTATTGTCTGAGTTTTAAGAATGGGGTGGCGACGGATACGTTGTTGTTCGACCGGAAGAATGATCCTTTTATGGTGAAGAATATTGCCGGGGATGTGAAGCCGGGTGTGTATAAAAAACTCGACCGGGAGTTGAAGCAATGGCTGGTGAAGGCAAAGGATCCGCTTGCCGGAAAAATCGGGAAATGAGGTCAGGTATAAGTTTGTTTATTGGATAGATAGATAGATAGATAGATAGATAGATAGATAGATAGATAGATAGGGTTCGGTTTTGTAAAAGAGTTTTGCTGTTTGCTAAATTAAGGTTATTTTTGCGAGGCGAGAATTTTTAGATATGAGAAAAGGCTGGTTGTATGGCATGTTGAAGGTGTTGCTCCTCACGATCTTTTTGGGATATGTGGGGATACTGGTCTTTTATTCCCACGTCCATGTGGTGGGTGGTGTGACGATTGTGCATGCGCACCCTTTTCATCAGGACGACGGGTCTCCTTTCCATACTCACTCGCAGGCAGAGTTTCAGTTGTACCATGTTTTGTCGTCGCTGAATGCGGGCGACGATGTGGTTCCTCATTTTATTTTCGGAGTGCTGCCGGCTTTGGTGGTGGCAGAGTTTCCGGTTTTTGAATGTGGGGGATATGCTTCGATGCAGCCCTCCGATGTTTCTTTGCGGGCTCCTCCCGTGTGTTGATCTTTCCTTTTACCGTATCGATTGTTTTTTAGGACGCAGTGTGCTGTGTCCCTGCCGGGTGTGTTTGTGGTGTGCCGGGTTACCGGGAGTGTGCCTGAACGAAGGGGGGAAGGTGTGTGCTGTCTGTTCCGGGGTACGGTTTTTAATGTTTTTTATTTGTCAGCGGGATGCAATGGTATGGAAGTGCCGTTGTTGCCGGGCATGTGTGTAATTTTAATTCGGAATAGATTATGATGAAATATGTTTTTTTATTTTTTGTATTGCTGTGGACGGGTGTGGTGTGCGGGGAGGAAATTCCGGCAGGTTTTAAAGCTACGGATGCTAATTTGTTCGGGCATGTGGTGGATAAGAAGACGGGGGGGCATTTGCCTTATATTACGGTGTTTTTGAAGGGAACGACTATTGGTTCGGTGACGGATGCATCGGGGCATTATTATTTGAAGAATTTGCCGGAGGGGAGTTTTGTGTTGGTGGCTAAGTCGGTGGGGTATAGAACGGTGGAGCGACCGGTGACGTTGAAACGCGGGGTGACGCAGGAGGTTAATTTTGAAATAGAGGAGGATTTGGTGGCGTTGGACGAGGTGGTGGTGTCGGCCAATCGGAGTGAAACGACGCGGCGTATGGCTCCAACGTTGGTGAAGGTGTTGGACGATAAGTTGTTTGAGCTGAAAGGGGCTTCCTGCCTGGCAGAAGGGTTGAGTTTTCAGCCGGGGGTGCGGGTGGAGAACAGTTGCCAGAATTGCGGTTCGTCGCAGGTGCGTATTAATGGGTTGGATGGGCCTTATACACAGTTGTTGATCGATTCGCGACCTGTGTTTAGTGCTTTGAGTGGGGTGTACGGGCTGGAACAGATTCCGGCGAATATGATCGAGCGGGTGGAGGTGATGCGTGGAGGGGGAAGTGCGTTGTTCGGGGCTTCGGCGATTGCCGGGACGATTAATGTGATTACGAAGGAGCCACAACGGAATATGGCTCAGATTTCTCACCATATTATGAATGTCGGCGGGAGTAGTTCATGGGATAATGTGACGGCGTTGAATGGTTCGCTGGTGACCGATAACCGGAAGGCGGGGATGTATATTTTTGCCCAGGGGCGTCATCGTTCGGGGTATGACCATGACGGTGACGGCTTTACGGAGCTGCCGAAGATTAATAGTAAGATGGTGGGTTTCCGGGCTTATCTGAAGACGGGGGTTTATACGCGGTTGACGGCGGAGTATCATACTGTGCATGAATATCGCCGGGGCGGGGACAGTCTTTCACAGCCTCCCCATACGGCCTGGATTGCAGAGGAGCTGGATCATGATATTAATACGGGGAGTTTGAAGTTTGATTATTTTTCTCCGAACGAGAAGCATCGCCTGAGTGTGTTTTCTTCGTTGCAGAGTATCGACCGGGAGAGTTATTACGGAACGGGGCGGAATTTGAATGCTTACGGGAATACGGATAATTTGACGATGGTGGCGGGTGCGCAGTATGTGGGACATTTCGACCGGGTGCTGTTTATGCCTTCGGACTTGACGGCGGGGATGGAGTATAGTTATGATGATATACATGATGTGATTAAGGGGTATAAGCGTGATTTTTCGCAGACTACCCGGGTGATGAGTGCGTTTTTGCAGAATGAGTGGAAGGATGACCGTTGGGGTTTTTTGCTGGGAGGGCGTTTGGATAAGCATAATTTGCTGGATGATCCGGTGTTTAGCCCGCGTGTGAATTTGCGTTTTAACCCTTTCCCGGATTTGAATTTCCGGGCGAGTTATTCGGCGGGTTTCCGTGCGCCTCAGGCTTTTGACGAGGATATGCATGTGTCGATGGTGGGTGAGGGGAAGCTGGCTTCTATCCGGAATATGGAGGGGTTGAAGAAGGAGAAGTCGCATAGTTTTAGTGTGTCGGCGGATTGGTTCGGGGCTTTGGGGCAGGTGCGGCTGAATTTGCTGGCAGAGGGTTTTTATACGAAGCTGAATGATGTGTTTGCGTTGCGGGATTTGGGGATTGAGGATGGTTTGCTGATCCGGGAGCGTTATAATGGTTCGGGAGCGAAGGTGATGGGTGTGAATTTGGAGGGCCGGGCGATGTATAGGCGTTGGCTGGAGTTGCAGGCCGGGGCTACGATTCAGCGGAGCCGTTATGATGAGCCGGAGGTGTGGAGTGAGGATGAGGAGGTTCCGGGAGAACGGAAGATGTTCCGTACGCCGAATGTGTATGGTTATTTTACGGCTTCGTTTACGCCTGTGAAGCGTTTTTCCGCTTATTTGTCGGGTACTTATACGGGGAAGATGCTGGTGCAGCATATTGCCGGGGTGATTGAGCAGGATGAGGCGGTGCTGGTGCGTGATTTTTTCGATATGGAGGTGAAGCTGGCTTATGATTTCCAACTTTACAAGGAAGTGGGGTTGCAGTTGAGTGCGGGGGTGAAGAATGTTTTCGAGGCTTATCAAAAGGATTTGGACCGGGGGCCTAACCGGGATTCCGGTTATGTGTACGGTCCTTCGCTACCCCGGAGTTTTCAGGCCGGGGTGAAGCTGACGTTTTAAGGAGGCCGGAGGGTGTATGTGTGAATGGGCTTACGGTGTGTAAGCCCATTTTTTGTGTGGAGGAGGCAGTTGATTTGGGGGAATGGGAAGGTTGAGGTTGTGTTTGGATGTGGGAAGGGGTGTTTGGTGGGGATCAGGAAAGGAGGCGGGGAGAGGTTTGGCAGGGAGGAAGGTTTATGGGGGAGTGGGGAGAGGTTTGGTTTTGGAGGGAAGATATAGGGGTGGTGAGTGTGGTGGTTGGTCGGTAGGAAAGGAAGGAAAAAGGAGGGGAGAAGAAAGAGGAGACAGGAGAGAAGGGGAGGTGAAAAGAACAGCCCGGAGAAAATTCTCCGGGCTGTTTGTATGTTCCCCTGTCCTTTCAGGGGAACGGTGTAAGGTGAGTGGTTTAAAAGCGGTGGGTGTTGAGGTTTTTGTCGATCAGCATGCCGTCGATGGGCTTGAGGTCGAATTTCACTTTCCGTTTTGCTTTGAGTTTGAGGATGAAGAGGTCGGCTGTGCCTTCGAGTGTCTCTTGTTCCCCGATGTTTACAAAGGTGGGGTAAAGCGCCTTAACACCGTTGGTGTGCAGACGGTCGTTGGTGAGGTTTTCCATTGCTTTGAGGTTTAATGGTTCTACACCTACGAAGTCGAAGTCCTGCGGGTTGTAGGGCAGAGCGAAGCTGAGTGCGTTGACTGAGCGGAGGTCTGTTCCCTTGACGTGGATTTCAACGATTTCGTCTTTGTTGTAATTTTGTTTCGGGGTGGAGATGGTGAGTTTTCCATCTACTTTTTCCGTTTGTCGGCGGTTCACTCCGTCTTCGAGCTGGGTGGCTACGACGGAGATGTCGTAGGCATCGATCAGGCCGTTGCGGTTGATGTCGCCGTTGCTTACGTATCCTTCGAAGTCGCTGTCGCCCTGTCGCAGTCCGGTGTAGTTCATGTAGGAGGTGAGGTCGTTGTTGTCGATCTTACCGTCGTTGTTGATGTCGCCCGGCAGGTAGCTTTCGGTGCCCGGTACTTTGAAGATGTAGAGTTCGCGTCCTGAGCCGTAGTTGCCTACTGCTTCGGTTACGGCTATTTTTACGTAGCGGGCGGTAGGACGTTTTTCGAAGGTGAATATTTTGATTTCTCCGTCTTTTGCCCATTCAAATTCTCCGTCTTCTGTCCAGTTTTCCTTGTCGAGGCTGGTGGAGATTTTTCCTTTGAGGATTGTTCCGTTTCCGGCGTCGGTGCGAGGCAGGTAGTGGAATTTATCAAGCTGGTTGACTGTGCGGAGGTCGGCGATTACTTCGCATGGGATGGCTTTTTCTCCGTATTTGGTGTGCCATGTGTTCTTTTCGTCGAAGTCGAACAGTTTTTGTACTTTCTGTCCACCCTGATCGGCTACGCTGTTTTCTGCGATGATGCCCTGGATGGCAAATTCCAACGGGTTGGATTTTGTGGTGGCGCGAAGTTCTGTCCAGTCGGATGCTCCGTCTTTGTTCACAGCCCGCAGCTTGAGGGTGTAGGGAGTTTCCGCCGTCAGGTCTTCGAAGAGCAGCGCGGTGTCTTTGATGGTGGTGTAGAGCATGCCGTTGAAGCTGATTTCATAGAAGTCGGCGTTGTCTACTTTTTTCCAGGTGGGTGTCAGTTTGTAGGCTTCGGTGTTGGTGTCCGTGATTTGGGCGTTTGCCGGAGCTGAGAGCGCACCTGTGCTTACCCGGTGTTTGTCTGCCGGATTGAATGCGAATCCATCGACTGTGAGGACGGTGGTGTTTGCCGTGATGTCCGCCGGAGCGAGTTTCACGAGTAGTTGCGGATTTTTAGTGATGACCTGTTTTTCAAATTCGCTTCCTTTGGTGGCGAATTGGTTGAGGTTGGGCGCAGCGTCGTAGAAGTATATGTTTTGTTTTTCGCGGTATTCGTCGAGGCTGGCAGCTTCGGTGAGTTTGATTTTGCTTTTCCCGATTTTAGCCGCGATTTTTTTCGGTTTCTCGGTTACGTTGATTTTGAACTCGGTGGCTTTTTCTTTTACGAAGCCGTTGAAGTTGCCTTTTGCCGGATGGATGGTGACGGTGGCCCTGTTTTTGGAATCCAGATCGGATTCGATGAGGGTGGTTACGCCTTTGCCTTGCCGATATAGTTCGGTGGTTCCGTCGTCGTCGTATTCGGTGAAGGTGGTGTGTCCGTCAGGATAGATTTCGTAGATCCGGAGGTTTTTGTCGATTTCCGTTACGTTGTTGTTCGGGTTTGCCATCGGGATGATTGCTCCGTTTTTCACGAATACGGGGAGTTTCCAAATGGGTGCGGCAAAGTTGCTGAGGATGCAGTTGCCGGAGTATTTTTCTCCGGTAAAGTAGTCGATCCAAGTGCCTTCGGGCAGGTAGATGCCGTTACGGATGTCGTTTCCGGCCTCATCGGATGCGGTGGCCTGGTAGATCGGTGCAACGAGGAAGTAAGGGCCGTACAGGAATTGGTATTGTGTGGCTTTCCCTAATGTGTAGGCATTGGGGTATTCCAGGAACATGGCCCGGATCATCGGCATGCCGTCTACGGCTTCTTCAGCGATGCTGTATGCGTAGGGGATTAGCTCTGATTTGAGTTTGAGATACCAGCGGTTGATCGAGGTGACAGGTTCACCGAGTGCGTGCGGGTATTTTTCGTTAGCACCCCAGCCGTCCATGTTGAGTTGCATGGGGGTGAAGGTTTTCCATTGGAAATCGCGGGTGTTGATGATGGGGTTTTTCCCACCGAAGATTCCGTCCATGTCGGAGCAGATGTTCGGTTGTCCCGAAAGTCCGGATCCGATGTATGTGGGGATGTGGAAGCGGATGTATTCCCATACGCCTCCGGTTTGGTCGCCTGACCAGATTCCTGCATAGCGTTGTGTGCCTGCCCATCCGTCGAGCGAGATGATGAAGGGGCGTGCGTCGTTGCCGTAGTAGCTCATGATGCCTGCCACGTCGGTGATTCCGTTTAAGCCGAATGAGTATCCGGCACCCACCCAGGCTACGTCGGTTTTGAGTACGCGAACGCCTGCGTCACGCACTTCTTTTACGATGTCGCGTTGGAGCAGGGCGCTGATTTCCGGGTTCGGGTGGAGTGCGGATTGTGTCCAGAGTCCGATCTCTACGCCGTTTTTGTTTGCGTAGTCGGCTAAGTTTCTCAGGTTTTGAATGTTGCTGTCGAGGGTGGAGGTTTGTCCGTATCCGGCTCCATATCCGTCGTTCGGCAGTAACCAGCCCAGCGGCATGTCGTGGCGTTTGTAGCGGTCGATTACGGCGCGTGCTGAGAATTGGTAGTTGTTTTTTTCACCGTTGAGCGATTCTTTGATGCCTCCGTTGTCTTTCTGGCTTTCTTTGTAGCGTTTGCCGTCTTCAAAGAGGATTCCTTTTTCGTCTTCTTTCCAGTAGTCGCGGTTGTAGGCGTTGAGGTGTCCTTGGTAAAGACCGAATTTCGGGAGCAGTACCGGGTTCCCGGTGAGCTGGTAGAAGTCGTTGAGCAGGGCCACTGCTCCGTCGTTGATCATGAAGAACACGTCGAGGTAGTCGGTTTCGTGGTGCAACTGGACTGTGCCCGGCTGTTCCGCTCCGAAGTTATATTGTCCCTTTTTAAAGGTGTACCACATGAAGGCGTAGCCGTTGGTGGACCAGTAGTAAGGGGTGGGAGAAGCCACTCCCCCGTCGGTCCAGCTGTTTTGGTTTTCGATGGCTATGTTTTTGCCTTTGTGGGAGAATCGTCCGTTTTGTACCCCACCGCCGTAGAAGTATTCTTCCGGGTTTTCTTTGAGGGTGATGATGGTTTTGTTTTTCGCAAATTGTATGGGTTGTGTTTCTTCTATAACTGTTTTGCCGGTGGCAAGGTTGATAATTTTGAATTGCGATGTTTTTTTGTCGATCAGGATTTTGATTTTCCCGGTGGTGATGGTGACGTTGTTTCCTTCTTCACCGAGTTCCACTTTGCTCACGGCCTTGCGGGGCTGCTCTACGAGGATTTTTGCTTCGGGCTTTGCTTCCGGATCGCGGAGAATGCCTCCATTGTTGTCCTGGAAAAGGCGGAAGATGTTGTCGCCGTAGAAGTCGAAAGCCATTGTTTGATTTCCGGAGAGGTTGATTTCGACTGTGGTGGGGTTGATTTTTTTAGCCCCGATGATGTTGGGCGACTGCTGGGTGGTTTCTCCGGCTGCCGGTGTTTGCTGTGCTGCCTGTGAAGGGGCGTAAGCGAACAGGCACGGCAGGAGAATGGCCAGTAGGAGCGCTTTTCTCTTTGTTGAGTTGCCGATGATGTTGTTCATAATTTTTGTGTGATTATTAAATATGTATATTGTTTGTTTTGTTTCGTTTTTCTGCCATCGAATTTACAAAAATAGGTAAAAGTTTTTAGTGTATGTTTATTGGTTGTTAAAAAGGTTGTCGCGATTGTGCAACTTAACATTCGTTAAGATTGGAAAGCCAGGATGTGAGGGGGCGGGGTGTTTGTGGGGATTTCCCGGGAGGAGGGAGGTGTCCGGTCCGGGGAAAAGTCCCGGAGAGGGGTGGAGAGGGTTAGAACAGGGATAGTTGGTCGGTGCGGAGGCTGTGCATTTCCCGGTTTTTGATGATGTCGTCGGGGGTGATGTGCCCGACGAGTTTGGGGGAGTTTTTGTCGTGGGCGCGCAGGTTGATGCGGAGGTTGTTTTTGGTTTTGATGGCGTAGCAGTAGATGCAGCCGTTGGGACAGGTGTCGTATGTGCCGATGTCGATGCTTTCGATGCAATGGCAGACATCGCGCTGGTTTTTGTCTTTGTGTGCGGAGATCGGGTAGCCTGTGAGCTGTTCTATGAGTTTGTGGTCGATGCACATGCCGGGAGGGATGCCTAAGCCGGAGAGGTCGATTTTTACGGTGCAGGTGTTGAGCCGGATGGAGGTTCCTGTGGTGGTTTCGAGGAAGGAGGCGGCCATTTCGCCGATTTCTTGCCTGGTTAGCGGATCGATGTGGAATTGGCGTGCCGCAGTGCGGATGTGCGGATAGTGGTCGATGAATCCGAGCATGCAGGTTTCCGTGTAGCCATTGAGCCGGGCGGCTATTTCAGCGAAGGCTTTCCGGTGGAATGCGGTGTCGTATTTTTCGTTGGTGAGTATGGGGTCGTAACGCCAGATTATTTTTTCTTTTCCTATTTTTTCAGATAGTTGTTTGAAGGTTTCTATTCTTTGTTCCAGCGGGGGGAGGTTGTTTTCGATGTCGTGCCCGTAGGGATTGAGGGTGTATTGGAAATAATATTTGTAGTGGCATAGTTCGTGAAGCCTGCCGAGCATGGGTGCGGGGTTTTTGGTCCAAAATACGATGCAGTCGATGAGTTCGGGATGCAGGGATATTCTGCTGACCATTTTGGCGTTGAAGGGGTTGGGTACTAAGAGGTAGCCTTCTTTAATCCGGTTGAAGAACCATTCGGAAAAGAAGGCGGGAATGTCTGTCCGCCGGCTTGCACTGATTATCATGGTATGAAGTTATTTTTTTGTCGTCGGTTTGCCAAATGTTTTGTGTGAATAATGTTTAACGGGGAGGGTTTGTTTGTGGAGGACGGAACTGTCCGGGGTGGGGTGTTTATAAGTTTGGAAATGACTTTGGGTGGGGATGGTTGGGTGTATGGGGAGGTAAGTTCCGTTCCGGTGGAAATGAATCTGGCAGGTGATTCCTTGCCGGATAAGGGATGCAGGGGGTAGGACGGGATGTGGCGGATTTCCGGAGAGGGGATGGGAGGGAGATGTTTTTGAGGAGGTGTTTGTTTTTATAAGTGTTAATTTGGTGTAAAGTTGAAAAAAAGGTTTATTTTTGTGGCGTGATGGTTCTCTATCCGGTGCCTGCCGGAGCGTGAGATTAAAAGGGAATGCCGTGTGAATCGGCAACAGTTCCCGCTGCTGTGAATTCCTGCTTTTGTTATGAAAGTATGATGCTTACAGGACTACGCCACTGTTCTAATAGGAGGAATGGGAAGGCCCTGTGGGAGGGATGAGTCAGAAGACCTGCCATTGTGTTACGGATTTTACTCTTACGGTGAATGAGAGGTAGGTCATTAGGTGTTTTCGATCACTTTTTAATGGACTATTGTAGGTGTGTACCTGTAAAATTCGTATGTGAGTTTTTCAGGTATTTTTTTTGTGCTTCCCGGAAGGGGGGGCGGAATGTATAAAGTCCGGTGATATGTCGAGAGTTTTTCTATTTGTGGTGTTTTTGATGTGGTGTGCGCCTTGGGTGTGGGGGCAGACGGTGGATTCCGCCCGGGTGTATGAGTTGCAGGAGGCTGTGGTGGTGGGTCGCGGGATGGCGAAGGAGGTTGTTCCGGTGCAGGTGCTTGCCGGGGAGGAGCTGGAACGGTTGAGTGTTCATTCGGTGGCGGATGCGATGCGTTATTTTTCAGGGGTACAGGTGAAGGATTACGGTGGAATCGGCGGTTTGAAGACGGTGAATATCCGGAGTATGGGCAGCCAGCATGTGGGGGTGTTTTATGATGGGATCGAGTTGGGGAATGCGCAGAATGGGGTGATCGACCTGGGACGTTTTTCGCTGGATAATATGGAGGCTATTTCTATGTATAACGGGCAGCGGAGCGCGATTTTGCAGCCCGCAAAGGATTTTGCTTCGGCAGGTTCGGTGTATTTAAGGGCCCGTGTGCCTTCTTTCGATTCTTTGGAGAGGTTTCATGTGAAGGGAGTTTTTAAGACGGGTTCGTTCGGGCTGGCCAATCCTTCGCTGTTGTGGGAACAACGGTTAGGGAAACGGGTGAGCAGTTCGCTGAGTGCAGAGTATATGTATACAACCGGGAGGTACCGGTTTAGTTATAGTAAGAAAGGCCCGGACGGGGTGGGGTATGATACGACGGAAATTCGCCGGAACGGGGATGTACGGTCGATGAGGGGGGAGTATGGGTTGTTCGGGGATGTGGATGAGGGGGAATGGAAGGCTAAGGTGTATTTTTATCATTCGGAGCGGGGTTATCCGGGGGCTTCGGTGCGGGAGAATCCGGGGGAATTTAAGCATCAGGACCGACAGTGGGATACGGATTTTTTTATGCAGGGGTCTTTTCGTAAGCGTGTTTCGGACAGGTATAGTTTTTTGCTGAACGGGAAGTATGGTTATAATTATTTGCATTATCGTTCGGATCCGAGGCTGGATGTGACGACGATGTATGTGGATAATAATTTCCGGCAGCAGGAGGGGTATGTGTCGGCGGGGAATGAGTTTACGATTTTCCCGTTTTGGAATGCCGGGGTTTCTGCGGATTTTTTGTGGAATCAGTTGCGGGCGGATTTGGTGGATTTTGTGTATCCGAAACGTTATACGACGCTGGTGGCAGCGGCTACGGGGTTGGATTTCGAGCGTTTTAAGTTGCAGGCGAGCCTGTTGGGCACTTTTGTGCAGGAGCGGACGCGATTGCCTTATGCGGCTGCGGGGAATAAGCACCGGTTTACGCCTACGGTGATTGTTTCGGGGCAGCCTTTCCGGAGTCCGGATTTTCATTTGCGGGCTTTTTATAAGCGTATTTTCCGGATGCCTACGTTGAATGATTTGTATTATACGTTTATCGGGAATAAGGATTTGAAGCCGGAGTACACGGTGCAATATGATGTGGGTGCTACGTATGGGCGGAGTTTCAGGCGGGGTGTGTTGCGGCGGCTGGAGGTGCAGGGGGATGTGTATTATAATGAGGTGACGGATAAGATTGTGGCGATGCCTACTTCGAATCAGTTCCGGTGGACGATGGTGAATTTGGGACTGGTGGAGGTGAGGGGTGCCGATGTGGCGGTGCAGGCGGACTGGAAGTGGAGGGGAGGCTGGCAGCTGGGGACGCGGGTGACTTATACGTGGCAGCGGGCGGAGGATTATACGAATCCGAACGGAAATTATTACGGGGACCAGATTCCCTATATTCCCTGGCACAGTACTTCTGTGGTGCTGAACGGGACGTGGCGGCAGTGGGATTTGAATTATAGTTTTATTTATACGGGTGAGCGTTATGAGTCGAGTGCCAATATTCCGGAGAATTATGCACAGCCCTGGTATACGAGCGATGTTTCTCTGTCGCGGCAGTTGCGTTTGCGGGATGTGGGGCTGAGGCTGACGGTGGAGGTGAATAATTTGTTCAATCAGCAGTATGAGGTGGTGCAGTGTTATCCGATGCCGGGGACGAATTGTAAGGTGATTATTCATGTTATTATATAGGTTAATGAAGCGATTTTATTTTTTATTCTGGTTGGCGGCTGTGAGTGTGTGCCTCATTGGCTGCCGGAAAGAGGAGGGCATTATTCCTTCGGTGGTTACGCCTGTTGTTCCGGGACATTTGCCGGGCCCGGTGAAAGGGTTTTATTTGCTGAACGAGGGGAATATGGGGAGCAATAAGGCTTCGCTGGATTATTTCGATTATGAGACCGGGAGTTACCACAAGAATATTTTTGCGGAGCGGAATCCGACGGTGGTGAAGGAGTTGGGGGATGTGGGGAACGATATTCAGATTTATGGGAATAAGTTGTATGCGGTGATTAATTGTTCGCATTTGATGGAGGTGATGGATGTGCGGACGGCGCAGCATATTAAGGCGGTTTCTATTCCGAATTGCCGTTATGTGGTGTTTCAGGGGAAATATGCTTATGTGAGTTCTTATGCCGGGCCTGTGAAGATTGACCCGAATGCCCGGCTGGGGTATGTGGCGAAGGTGGACACGGCTACGCTGGCGGTGGTGGATACTTGCGTGGTGGGTTATCAGCCGGAGGAGATGGTGATTTACGGGGATCGTTTGTTTGTGGCTAATTCGGGTGGCTACCGGGTGCCGGATTACGATTATACGGTGTCGGTGATCGATCTGAAAGATTTTAAAGAGGTGAAGAAGATTCCGGTGGGGATTAATTTGCACCGGATGGAATTGGATGCGTATGGCAAGATTTATGTGACTTCGCGGGGGGATTATAAGACGATTCATTCGAGGACGTATGTGATTGATGCGAAGGATGAGGTGCTGGAACGGGAGCTGGATTTGCCTGCAAGCGAGATTACGATTTGCGGGGATTCCCTGTATGCGTATAGTGTGGAGTGGAGCCATCTGACGCAGAAGAATACGATTTCGTATGCGATTTTGAATACCCGGACGCAGAGTATCGTGTCGCGGAGGTTTATTACGGACGGTACGGATAAGAAGATCGAGATTCCGTATGGATTGCTGGTGAATCCGGAGACGAAGGAGATTTTTGTGACGGATGCGAAGGATTATGTGACTCCGGGGACGTTGTATTGTTTTTCGCCGGATGGAAAGCTGAAGTGGTCGGTGGTGACGGGGGATATTCCGGCCCATATGGTTTTTACGACGCAAAAGGTGGTGGATGTCGAGCAGTAATGAAAGTGATTATGGTGTTTTGAATGTGTAATTAATTTTGATAGGATACTGATTATGAAAAGAGGTTTGTTTTTATGGGGCATGGCGGCACTTTTGGGTGCGGTGTGCCTGTGTCTGCCGTCGTGTTCGGATGAGAAGGACGGTGTGGATGGTCCGAAAGTGGAAGGAACGCCGAGGGTGTCGTTTAATACGCAGTCGGGGTTATATGTGGTGAAAGTGAATAAGAGTGTGGATTTGAAGGCTACGGTGAGCAATGCGCTGAATCCGGAGGTTAGCTGGAAACAGGATGGGAAGATTGTGTCGCGGGATACGGTGTATACGTTTTCCAGTAAAGTGATGGGGGAGTATTACCTGAAATTCCGGGTAGATGCCACCAATGGATCGACGGAGGAGGAGGTGCGTGTGGATGTAGTGGATAAGACGCCGCCTGTGGTGTCGCTGCCGATTCCGGAGGAAGGTTTCCTGACGGCTGTGACCGGACAGGAGTTGTTGATTTCGCCTTCGGTGAAGTATAGTGAGGGGGCGACGTATGAGTGGGCTCTGGAGGGGCAGAAGGTGGGGACGGATAGTGTGTATGTGTTTAAGCAGACCGTGGAAACGGAGTATGCTATGACTTTGACGGTGAAGAATGAGGACGGACAGGACCGGATTGCTTTCCGGGTGAGGGTGGTGCCTGTGCCTGTTTTAAATATTGCTTTCGAGCAGGAGGAAATGGTGGTGCCTTTGGGACGTACGCTGTATTTGCAGCCTATTGTGCAGTATGCTACCGAGGCTGCGGTGTATGAATGGAAGGTGGACGGGACGGTGCAGGCAGGTGCTACGGGAACGATGTTTGCCTATACTCCTGCCCAAGAGGGGAAGGTGACCGTGGAGGTGACCGGACGTGACGGAGAAACGGTGGAGAGCGCAACGGTGACGGTGGAGTGTGTGGAGGCAGAGGGGGCTTATTACCGGAAGGCTACGGCAACGAGCCAGGTGAAATGTAACCGGGTGTATGAGTTTTTGCCTGCTCCGGGCCAGTTTGTGAATGAGGGGTATACGGCTACTACGATGGCGGAGGCGTGTGCCTATGCCGAGGAACGGCTGAGGATTGAGGCGTATGTGTCGTTGGGCGGTTTCGGTGGTTATGTGGTGGTGGGTTTCGATCATAGTATCGATAATAAGGCCGGGGAGTATGATTTCGGGATTACCGGAAATTCGTTTGCCGGGAGTTCAGAGCCGGGGATTGTGTGGGTGATGCAGGATGAGAATGGAAATGGTTTGCCGGACGATACGTGGTATGAGTTGAAAGGGAGCGAGAGCGGAAAGCCGGAGACTACTCAGGGGTATGCGGTGACTTATTATCGCCCGAAAGCCCCGAAGATGGATGTGCAGTGGACGGATAGCCGGGGAAAGAGCGGGTGTGTGGATTATATGGCGGCTTATCATCATCAGGATTATTATTATCCGGCCTGGGTGAAGGAGAATAGTTATACGTTGCGCGGAACTTGCCTGGGGTTAAGGAATACGCAGAGCGGGGAGACCGGGTTTTGGTATAATGGGGAGTATGATTGGGGGTATGCGGATAATTTCGGAAATGACCGTTTGTCGCAGGATGATAATCATGATGCGGCTCCTAATTCCAATTATTTTAAGATCGAGAATGCTGTTTATCCGGATGGTTCGCCTGTGGATTTGAAGTATATCGATTTTGTGAAGGTGCAGTGCGGGGTGAATGGTAAGTCGGGCTGGCTGGGAGAGATTTCTACGGAAGTGTTTGGTGTTTTTGATTATAAAATGAAGTATTAAAATGAAAAGTATGAAGATGAATTTTTTTAAGAAAGTTTTGTTGGGGCTTTGCCTGGCAACGGCGTTTACCGCTTGTAGTGACGATGATAGCGATTTTGTGGGGACGGATAACAGTATTACGGCTTTTACGCTGAGTTTGAACGGACAGTCTTATAAGGCTTATGTTTCGGATAATGAGATTGTGGTGGCTGTTCCGGAAGGTGTTTCGCTGAATGGAGCGAACGCTGTGGTGAAGTTGAGCGAGAATGCGGTGATTAGTCCTGATCCCGCCGGGATTACTGCCTGGGACGAGGAGTATAGTTTTACGGTGAAGGCTTATAATGAGGTGACCCGCAGTTATACTTACCGCCTGGTATATACTCCGGTGGTTTCGGAAGGGAATATTGTGTTGGGAACTCAGGCTGCCGTGGATGCTTTTGCTGCGAGCGGAGTGTCGGTGGTGGAAGGAAGCCTGACGATCGGGGTGAGCGGATCGGAGGATACGATCCGGGATTTGTCGGGGTTGTCGAAGTTGAAGGAGGTTACTTATACGCTTTCGGTTTCTTCTAATTATGCCGGAACGGATTTGAGCGGTTTGTCTAAGCTGGAGAAGGTGGGACGGTTGAGTATCGGGAATAATCCGGCTTTTACCGGGGTGAATTTGCCGGCTTTGACCCGTGTGGGACAAGGGGTGAGTATCGAAAGTCCTTATATTGCACAGGTGAGTTTGCCTGAGCTGGAGTTTGTGGGTGAAGGGTTTACGATGGGTTGCGATTCTTTGAAGAGTATGAATTTTGCTTCTCTGGAGAGTGTGGGTGGTGATTTGACGTTGAAAGGGGTGTCGGGTTACCGGGGTGAGAATTTAAAGATTACTAAGCTGGATTTTCCGATGCTGAAGACGATTGGGGGTAAGCTGGATTTGGAGAATTGGTCGAATGTGAATCAGATTTCTTTCCCGGAGTTGATTTCGTGCGGCGATTTTTATATGTATACTTTCCCGATGTTGACTCAGGTGGAGTTTCCGAAGTTGCAGCGGTGTGAGGAAAAGATTTATATGATTAGTTTGAGTGAGTTGACGGATGTGGCATTTCCTAAATTGGAATGGGTGAAGAATGTGGAGATTCGTCTTTGCAGTAAGGTTGCTAAATTGGATATGAGCAGTTTGAAGGAGGTGGGTGAAAAGTTGGATTTGCAGGATTTGGCGATTACGGATTTGAGTGGTTTGAGGAGTTTGGAGAAGGTGGGGACGAAGTTTAATTTGCAGGGTATGTCGAAGGTGACGAGTTTGGACGGTTTGACTGCTTTGAAGAGTGCGGGTGAATGGCAGATTTATAATTTGCCGGGTATTTCGGAGATTGATGTGAGAGGTTTGGAATTGGGTACTTTGTCGTTGCAGGGGAGTACGATGATCGATACGAAGGTTGTGGGCGAGCGGGTGTTTAGCGGTGTGCTGGATTTGAATGATGCGAGCAATTCGCAGGTGACGATGCCGAAGCTGGAAGGTATCGAGGTGTTGGGAGGTTTTTCGCTTTCGGCTCAGTCTCTTACGACTTTCGAGTGGGCAGGGATTAAGGAGATTACCGGAAAGATTGAGTTTAACAGTGTGAATGCCGCTACCCGGATTTATATGCCTGACCTGGAGAAGGTGGGGACGTTGAAGTTCAGTTATACGAATCGTATGCAGTCCGTAGAGTTGCCGAAGCTGGTTTCTGTGGAGAAGGATGTGGAATGGCAGGTGACTTCTTCGGCTATGACGAAGGTGGAGTTGCCGGAGCTGGCGAGTGTGGGTGGAAATTTCACGTTGCAGCTGGGTACGAATCCGGTGTCGGTGGTGAATATGCCGAAGCTGACGACGATCGGCGGTGAGTTTAAGTTGCCGGGCAGTAATTGGAGTAAGAATAATTCTTTAACGAGTCTGGACGGTTTTGCTGCTTTGACTTCAGTGGGGAAAGTGACGATTCAGTATCATTCGGCTTTGGTTTCTTTTGCAGGTTTGAAGAATGTGGTCGGCGCTTTGGAAGATGGCCAATGGACGGTGAGCGGCAATGGCTATAATCCTTCGCTGGCGGATATGAAGGCCGGGAAGTATACGAAGGAATAAATTCGTTTTTTTGTGATCGTTCTCTGAAAGGGGAACAGAATGGGTTTACCGGACGAGGTTCCGGTGAGCCCATTTTTTTGTAGAAAATATTGAAGGGTATTTTTAATGAGATGCCTTTGGGGCTGCCAGTCAAAGAAGGTGGTTTTAGAAAAATATTATCCCTGTATCGTGGAGAATATAGATATTATTCTTACCATACAGGGATTTATCGATAGAGATTGTCCTGTTTTTGCAGGAGAAAGATGTTGGGGCGTTATGCTCCTATCATTAGGGTTCCTTGGAGTGATTTTGTTAAAATACAATCGTATACTTCGGATTTTTTTGCTGAAAAGATGTTTCTATTGTAGGAATCGGGAAGAAATTCGTCGAGGGTGTTGCCTATTAAGTCGATTACTTTTTCCCGTTGAACGGTGTCTTTGTACCATTCGTTTATCAGGAGTGTCCGGCTATTTTCTTTCAGTTTGATTAAAAGTTGTTTGGCGGCCAGTTTTACTTTTTGGTTTTCTTCTTTTGTAAGGTTTTCTTTTTTCAGCAGGTCAAAAATTTCAAGTTCTTCTTCTGACAGTCCTTCTCTTGCTGCGCGGCCTTGTTCTTCGGATAAAGAAGCCTGATATTTAAGTAATTCTTCAAAAAATTCTTCATTTTCGGAGCTTCCGGCATTATATCGGTCGATGATGTCTTGCAATTTTGTGGCAAGATCGGTTCTTGTATGATTTTGGGAGAGCATTTCTCTTAGTTTTATCTCTAAGAAATTTCTAAGGTCGTCGATTTCTATGTTTTTGTAGAGAGATTGTTTATATTCTTTTTTTAGTTGGTCTATATCCAGTTTGCTGAGGTCTATTTCCCGATATGCCTTTATGCCGTGATTGCCGATTGCCGGTTCTTCAACCGAATTGGGATCGGTTAATGATTTTTCGGAGATAATGCTTTCGTTCAATAGGTTTTTTATGCGGTGTCTGGCGTTGTCGGTGTCGATGTCGTTCGGGCTGTTTTCTATGATTTTTCTTAAGTAGTGAATGACTTCTGCTAAAATAAATTCCTGTTTCCGCTGTAATATTTCAGGACGGCAACTATCGTAAAAGGAGCAGATAGCATTGTCGTATACTTTAAATTGTTCCCTTCCGTTTTCTATACCTATTATGGTGTCGGCAAATTTGTAGAAGTCTTCAATTTGATTGAAGGTTTGGTCGTGTTTTAGAATGGAGTTGAGGTCGATGTCGTGGTTTTTACACCAAGTGACGCATTCGTCAATTGTTTTTTGTAAGAGATCGAATAGGGTGTCGGCTTCTTTTACTGTATATTCTGAAGTGTTTGCATCATGTAGATTTTCCGACAGGCTTCCTCCATAAGTCGATATGGCTTTTTTTAATCTTCCGAAGACGTTACAATAGTCTATAATTAGACCATTTTTTTTAGGTTTCCCGTTTATTTCGTAATCGGTTATCCGGTTTACCCGGGCAATGGTTTGCATCAAGGTGTGGTCTTTCATCGGTTTGTCGAGGTATAGAACCGAAGCTGTTGGAACGTCGAAACCTGTGAGCCATTTGCTACAAAGAAATACGAGACGGAATTTGGAGTCCGGATTTTTAAAGATGTCTTCCAGGTCCTGTCCTTCGTCGTTTATCTGGTTCATTTTGGCCCGGTGAGGTTTTATATCAAGGCCTTCTTTTTCAAATTTTTCTTCTTCTCCGGCTTCTTCACTGACTACAACTGCCATTTCCGTTTCGCGCATCCATTGCCGCTTTTGCAATAGTTCTTCTTTTGTTTGGCCTGTGGCTGATGCTATTTGTTTGTTTAGTTTTTTGATTTCTTTTTGCCAATGTTTGGAAACGAGATTATAGAGGTGTACTGTGGTGAATTTATCGACTGCAACTATCATCCCTTTGCCTAAGTACCCCCTGTTTGGGAAATGGCAGGCGATGTCTTTGGCTATGTCATCGAGACGCTCCGGGTTTCGCAACACTGTGAGTTCTGTGCTGAATTCTTTTTCTAAACGGGTACGATCCTGCTCGCTGAGGTTTTCGTCTTCTATGATGTCGAGGAAATCTTCGTTGAGGGTGGTGTTTGCCTGTTGCATCTGGGGCAGGCGTTTCCGGTAGTATAACGGGACGGTGGCCTCATCTTCCACAGCTTGTTGAAAATTATATTCCGAAACGTTTTTTCCGAACCATTGGTTTGTCAGTTTCTTACTTCCAAAAAGAGGAGTTCCTGTAAATGCCATAAACTGGGCATTGGGGAGGCCTATGCGCATGTTGTCGGCTAAATTTTTATATTGGGATCGGTGAGCTTCATCGATAAAGACGATGATGTCGTTACGGTCGGAGAGTTTAGGGTATTTTTTGCCTTTATCGTATCTGAATTTTTGTATCAGGGTAAAGATACATTTTGCGTTGGTGGCTAATGCCGATCGTAATGCCGAACTATTGGCGGGACGGCAGTTGTCTTTTTCACCGATGACCCCGGAACGCAGGAAGTTTTTATAGATTTGTTCGTCTAAATCGTCACGATCGGTGACGATCAGGAATGTGTAGTTACCCTGGAAACGACGCATGATTTTACGGGCAAGCAGTATCATGCTAAAACTTTTTCCACTGCCCTGTGTGTGCCAAAATACGCCTAATTTGTTTAGTTCCTCGTTTTTAACTCCTTTTTTTATTTCTTCCCGTAAGTATGCGAAACGATCGATGGCATGGTTAACTCCTAAAAATTGATGGTTCTTTGCACAAATTTTAGCAACGTCGTTGTAGAAGAATATGAAGTTGTCGATATAGTCGATTAAGTTTTGAGGATGAAGCAGGCCTTTGATGGCGTAATCGAGGCTTCGTCCGTCGTTTTCGATGCTTTCTTTGTCGATTTTTTGTTTTTCATCGCAAATCCGGAACCAGGGGAAGAAAAATTCCCATGAGGCAAATGTGCTTCCGATACGGGTTTTACTTCCGTTGCTTACTATTAGAAATGCGTTGTACAGGAAAAGGTCGGGTATGGCTTTTTTGTACCGGGTGAGGTTGTCGGCGTAGCCTTGTTTTATCTGTATGTTGCTATTTTTTAGTTCGATGAGGACTAATGGTAGACCATTCACGAAAATGATTAGATCGGGACGGAGGCGATATACATCGCCTTGAATCCAAAGTTGGGAAACGACCAGAAAGTCGTTGTTTTTGTGGTGTTCCCAATCGATCACTTTTATGTATCGGGGTTCACGTTTTCCATCGGGTAGGGTGATGTCTATTTTTACGCCTAATGTGAGGTTTTTCATCATTTCCCGATTGGCCTGAAACGGAGTTGCAATTTTATTGACCGTCGTTAGTTTGTTTAGTGCTGTTTTTAGTGCGTCAGTAGGAATATCGGGGTTTAGCTCTTTCAGCTTGTCCCACAGTAAAGGCTTTATAACTACTTCTTTTTCTGATGTGCGACCAGTTTTGTCGATTGTGAAACAATCGAGGTGTCGATAGTTTATGTCGGGTTGAGTAAAAACTTTTATCGCAGCTTTTTCTATTTGGTCTTCGGATATAAAGTTACGTATTCCCATGATGTTTTGAGTTTATGCTTTTACTTCGAGTTTTCCACTAATTAGGCGAGGTAATAAACGGTCGCGTATGGCGGTTAGTTCCTGGTTTTGTTTGCCTATTAATGCTATTTGCTTTTGGATTAGTAGTGTTCTTTCATGAAAGTTTATTAGTAGATTATCTGGTGGGATTATCATTTCCTGGAATTTGAGAAAGGGTTCAAATTGATAGTTGCTGATTCCTGTTGATTGTAATTGGAAGGTTTCAATTAGCCCCGTGTTGTAAAGATAATTTAAAAAGTAATATAAGTATAATGAAATTTTTTTTTCTGCTCTGATTAGTTTACAAAAACTGGCTGGAATAACTTTGTCTCCATAAGTTTCAAGGAGCTCGTTCGTGATGTAGCAAGTTCGCCCTAATAATTGTCCTTCACTACCTCCTGCTGCTTCAAAAATAATATCTCCTTCGATCAGTTCGCGAGATTTGATGTTACCGGGTTTATGAAATCTATATATGTCCTTGTTAGGGATTCCTGATTTTATTTTGGGTATATCTGTTCCTCTAATTATGTAGGCTGGAATTGTATAGGTTATGTTTTTTTTATCTTCGCCCCAACCTCCTCCAATTTGAAAGGATATGTTTTCATTTATTTTATTTATTTTCCATCCTTCAGGAATGCCTTTGTTAAATTTGGTATTCTGGTAGTTAGGGAAACGCATTCTGACAAACCATTCTTTGTAAAGTTCCCGGGCTGATTGTTCGAGCAGTTCTATTCGCTGGTTGTTTACTTCTATTAGGTTGTCGTAAGCGGATAGAATAGAAGCGATGTGTTTTTGGATTGATAGTTCCGGCAGGTTGATTTTAATTTTTTCTATTTTGTAAATGCCTAATTTAGCTTGTGCCGCACCGGCAGCAAGTGATTCCATGTATTCTTTGTAATCTTTTTGAGATAGTATGTATGTTAAATATTGAGCATCTACAAAGAGTTTTAAATTGGTTAGCCTTACTGCATTTTCTGTAAGGTTTGCATGGTTTAATTTTTTAGGTACAATGCCTACATCCCCGATGTTTGCGACTATTGTTATGAGGACATCGTTTTCTGAAACGATGTATTTTGCGATTTTTTTTCTTGTCGATTCATCGACAAATTCTAATCCAATGGAATTAACTTTTCCTTTTTTTATGTCTTTGGCTTTTATGTAGGGGTACGGACTGGGGGTATTACTTAGTTCGTGCCCTTTGGGTAGTCTTTTCCCGCTTTTTATTGTGGCTATTTCTGATAGGGTATATTCTTTCATTGCCAGAGATTTTTAAGATTTTGCTCTATCAGGGTTTCTAATTCGTGGGCTTTTTGATTGAGGGCTGTCAATGCGTTGTGGCGTTCTTTCATTTCGGTTTTGAATTCTTCTTCGGTTAGGCCGTCTTCTTCAATGACTACTCCTACGTATCTGCCAGGATTCAGGCTATAATCCTGTTCGGCTATTTCTTCCAGGGTGGCTGCTTTACATAGTCCTGTGACATCTTCGTATTGTCCGTTGGGGAAACGGTTGTTGAGCCAGGATATTTGATCTTTGAAGTAGTGTAGTTCAGCTGATTTGTCGCTCCACGCTTTTTCTGCTTCCATGAATGCTTTTTCTGCCTGTTTCAGCAGTTTTTCCGCTTCTTTCCATTCTTTCGCTGTTTCTTTGGACAGGGTGGAGCCTTCGCTTAGACCTTTTTGTGTTATTTTGTCGAGCGTTTTTTGATGCAGATTTTTTTCTTTTAAAGTTTCTTCGTGTTTTTGGGCGAGTTTGTTTGCCTCGTCCGATAAAGTCGCTACTTGTTGTTCGTATTCTGCGAGCAGGTCTGCGAGGTATTGTTTATCTCCCTGAAATAAGTGACGAATACAGGCTATGTTGCGGATTTGTTCGGGGGTAAATTCCCGGTGTGCCCGATCTATTTGCCGGAATATATTCCGGGCATCGATAAAAAGTATGCGTTTGTCGTCGGTACGTGCTTTGTCGAAAAACCAGAGTGTGGCGGGTAGTGTTACCGTGTAGAACATGTTTTTGGGTAACGAAAGCATGCAGCTAATGATTCCGTCTTTTATTAAACGTTCGCGAATTTCGGCTTCACTGTTCCGGGCATCGCTTGCGGAGTTTGCCATAACCAAGGCGGCGCGCCCGTTCGGTTTGAGCGAGGTTGCAAAAAGGCTTATCCAAAGATAGTTGGCGTTGGGTACGGTTTCTTTGTCTTCCTGTTCGCTTTTTTTGTTTTTTGAAGTTTTGTTTTGTGGTACGCCGTATTTATTGAACCGTTTTTGTGATTTTACGCTGCTGAGTTTTACGTCGTCTACGTTGAATGGGGGATTGGCCATTACGAAATCGAATTTTTCGTAACTATCATAAGGATCCTCATAGTAGCTATTGGCTTGCAGGATTTGATTTTGCAGACCGTGCAGGAATACGTTCATGCGGGCAATCTTGGTGGTCTCTTCTTCTTTTTCACAACCGTAAATCTGTAAGGGAATTGTTTGGGTAGTTTGGTTGTGTTCCCGTATTCGCTTTACAAATTCCGAACTTTGAACGAACATGCCTCCACTTCCACAGGCCGGATCGAATAGCGTGCCTCCATACGGTTCGATCATTTCTACCATGAGTTGAACCACGCTGGTAGGTGTGTAGAATTCTCCACCTCCCTGACCTTCTGCGAGGGCAAATTTACCGAGAAAAAATTCGTACACTTTACCGAAAATATCTCCTTCTATTTCTTCAGGAATGTCTTTTAAGATTTTCAGTAGGTCTTTTGCAAAACTAAAGTCTTCGTCTTTTTCGGATTTTAATTTTAAGTATTCGTCTTTGGGAAGACAACCTCCCAATTCCGGCCGGTATTTTTCGATTTCTTCCATAGCCTCTTTTATAGCTTGAGGAATGTTATCCGTTGTGGTGAGTGCCAGCAGGTGGTCGTATCTTGATTTTTCCGGCAGATAGAATCCGCAAATCCGTAATGCAATTTGTTCTATGGTTTTAGCATTACGCGAGTTTTTGCTTTGTTCGTATTCTTTTAATATGGCAGCCTCATGTTGCTTGTATTTAATCGATGCAAAACGTAAGAATATCAATCCGAGCAGGGGAGCCGAGTATTGTGTGGCTTTTAAAGGGCTGTTGGCCCTTAAATTGTCGGCAGCCCGCCACAGCCTGTCTTCTAAATTTTTTAATTTTTGTTTATCCATCCTTATTGTATTTTGGACAAAAATAATATAAAATGACTAAAGTGGATAAGTACAAGGGCTTGCTTTCTTTTTATAGGTAGCAGTTATGTTATATCTTTTATAAATATGATGTGAGTGGACAGGTCGTCATTTGTCCGGGGTTTATCTTTCCATGTTTTATTTTGTTTATTTTATTTTGTGAAAATAGTTATTATTTTGTTTGTTTGTATGTTCTGATTTATTATTTATGAAAGTGTGGGGTGAATGGGAATATGAAAAAATAATGTGTGGGATGTTGTGTAGGGGATGAAAGTTTGTTCATGTGTTGGGGGGTAAAGAGTTTGTTTTATTAATGAAAATGTTATGGAAAAGAATGTTTTGTTTCGCAAAATCATTGACCAGTTGGATTGGTGGACAGGATGGAGAGATAGTTATCATCGTTTTGTTCCTTTATTTATTGAAGAGGCGAAGACGAAAGAAAGGTGGCAGGATTGGGATAGTGAGGTTTTTAATGAATTTTTCGAACGGTCGAGCGGACAGTGTGTGGTGTCGTTAAAGCAGGGTTATTTTTCTTATACGGAAAAGGAGCGAATCAGGGAAAATTGGGAGAAGGTTGCTCCCTTGCTGAGGCGGATAGCCGAGCAACAAGATGAACCTGATTTTAATACATACTATGAATTGAAGGGAGTGCTCCGGACCTATACAGATGTGGACCGACGTGCAGCAACGAACAGATTGATTGCTTCCCTTCAACCGAAGTTGTTGTGTACGGTGGTGAATGAGAAGTATTTGTATGAACTTTTTGAATATTTGTCGTGTCGGGTGAATGTTAAGCTTGTGTATGTGGGTGGGGATTGGTTTCAGAATAGTTATCGTTTGTGGCAGTATTATCAGGAACAGTTATCCGACCAGGTTTATTGGGATATTATGACTTTGCCGTGGGAAACGTATGAGTATTTTAGAAATGGAGGTAATGTTTTAGATGAAACTCAGGATATGAGTGAAGATGCGATTTATGGGGAGATTTTGAATTTGCTGGAGGAGAAGCATCAGGTGATTTTACAGGGTGCTCCCGGAACCGGAAAGACTTATGTGGCGAAGCAGGTGGCCAGGATGCTGGCCGGACCGGGCAAGCTGGTGAAGCCGGACCGAATCGGGAGGGAAACGGTGGAAAAGTTGTTGCATGTGGGGGATAAGATCAAGAGTGTGAGCGAGTATACTATGTATACGATCGAGAGTATGAAGGGGGGACGTATTGTGGTGAGCGGGCCAGATATGACGACCAATAAAGAAGTGGGAATCGATAAGGTGGTTGCGGCTTATCAGAAGAAGAAATGGGAGCCGAAGAAGATTGTGAACGGACTGGATTCGTATGAGGCTGCTTTGGCTCTTGCCGTTTATGAACGGGTGGAGTGTGTGGAAGAAGAGGATACGAAAGGACGGAGGGTGAGGCTGGTGCAGTTTCATCCGGCGTATACTTATGAAGATTTTGTGCGTGGTATTGCGGTGGAGTCGGGAGCGGGCGGTTTGGAATACCGGGCTTGCGATCAGATGCTGGGACGTTTGTCCAAAGAGGCGTGGAAGAATTGGGAGGATAGTCAAAAAGATGTGGAGGAGGTGTCTAAGGAGCAATGGCTGGATGAACAGTTCAATGAGTTTGTCGATTTTATCGCAGAGAAGGTGGAGGCTTCGGCAGGTTTTCCTTTGACAGATTGTGTCAGAATTGTTGGAGTAGAACCGGGCGCTTTTCGGTATACAGGAAATGAATGGGAACATGGAACTATTCGTATGCAATTCCGTGATTTGAAACGGGCTTATCTGGATGGGAATGAAGTCCGGCAGGATATTAAACGGAATGTGAATCTTTCCGGCCTTGCCCGTTGGCATTCTTCGTATTATGTGCGTATGTTGAGTGCTTTTAAGGATTATTTGAAAGAGCGTTCTGTTTCTTATGTTCCGGGGAGGGCGGAGCAAGTGGAACTTCAGAAATATGTGTTGATTGTGGATGAAATTAACCGGGCGAATCTGCCCGCCGTGTTGGGGGAGTTGATTTATGCGCTGGAGTACCGGGGCGAAGGAGTGGATTGTATGTATGCTGTGGATGATGACCGCAGGCTGGTGTTGCCCCCTAATTTATATATTATCGGGACGATGAATACGGCCGACCGGAGTGTGGGGCAGGTGGATTATGCCATTCGCCGCCGTTTTGCTTTTGTAGATATGTTGCCGAGGGTTTTGTATGGTGTGGATGGATTCGATTCAGAGTTGTTTAAGAAAGTGTCGGAGCTGTTTATCGATAATGTGGAGGAGTATGTGAAGGGGATAGAGGATGGAATAGAAGTGCCGCTAAAACGATCGGGGTATTTGTCGGAAGATTTTCGTCCGGAAGATGTGTGGCTGGGACATAGTTATTTTATTATGAAGGATTGCCGGAAAGAAACGCGAATCCGGTATGAGATTAAGCCGCTTTTGAAGGAGTATGTGAGGGATGGTGTTTTGAAAGATAAGGATAGTAGTCATTCTGTGATGGATTTTATCAATGCGTTATGATTTGTTTGTTTGAACAGTATGGTTATAAGCGGACAGGGTTTTACGAAGGGTTGAGTGAGGAGCAGGTTGCCCGGTTGGAACAGGTGAAAGAAAAGGGATGTGAAAGAACGGTGCGGCGGAAGGGGAAACAGGAGATGTGTTTTAGATTGGATTTCGATAAGCACCGGGAAATGTTTCATTTCGAAACGTCGTATTTTGTAGGGGTGGATTGGGTGGTGGAGGGTAGGCTGCCGTTATATGTGCAGCCTAAGTTGAATGGTGAAGTACGTGAGGTAAATTATCTGGGGATGCTTTTTGAGGCGTTACAGGAGCCGGAGAATTTTGAGCATTTGGAGGATTTGGTGACGGTTGATTTTGAGAGGCCGCCGATTGTGTTGAAGCAGCAGGAAGATATTTTATCCCCCTTTTTATTGGTTGAGTTTTTATTGATGTTGAGAAGGATTGTAAGGAAGGGGTTGAAACGTTCTTATTATCCGGTGGTGAAGAATTTAGAGGGACGGGTGAAGGGGAAGGTTTTGGTTGCCCAGACTTTGAAACGGGATGTGGTGCAGGGGAAACCGATGCGAACGATGTGCCGTTATGATTATTTTGGTTGGGATTGTGAAGAAAACCGGATTTTAAAGCGGGCTTTTGGGTTTGCCTGCCGGATGGTTGGACGATATGCCGGATTGAAAAAAGAGAAGATTAGTGAGGTGATGGCGTTTATTCGTCCTGCTTTTGAAGGGGTGTCGGACGAGGTTTTGCCTGAAAAATGGAAGGGGTTTCGGGTTAATCCGGTGTATAAGGAGTATGGGCAGGCTTTGAAGCTGGCCTTGTTGATTTTGAAACGTTTTTCATATAATATTAGCCAGACCGAGGTGCAGGAGGTTGCTACTCCTCCGTTTTGGATTGATATGAGTAAGTTGTTTGAGTTGTATGTGTATAAAAAGTTACGGGAAGTGTTCCCTGGGCGTGAAGCTGTGCGTTATCATGTGAAAAGCCATCAGCAGGAATTGGATTTTTTGCTGAATTGTCAAGGAGAGGATGGGACGGTTTTGAAATCGGTTGTCGATGCAAAGTATAAACCGCGTTATTATGATGAAGAGGTGGAGACGAAGGATGCCCGGCAGGTGTGCGGTTATGCCCGCCTGACGGATATTTATAACGCTTTGGAGGTGGATTGTTCGAAGGTGATTCCTTGTGTGATTGTGTATTCAAGCCAGAAGTGTAAGCAGGAACATTTTACAGCGAATGAATTTTATCCGAGGGAAGGCGGAAAGTATGTTGTGTTTCATAAGGTGGGGATCCGGTTGCCTGAAATCAGGAAGGAATGTTGCGGGGGTGATTCGATAGAAATTGAAAAAAATCAGGAAGTTGTATAGGTAGAGGATTTATTTGTATTAAGGTTATGGTCAAGCAGGTAGAGTTTAGTTTGAGGCCGAGGAGGCGGGGGTTTCATTTGGTGACGGAGGAGGTGGAGGGACATTTGCCGGAGTTACCGGAAGTGGGGATGGTGCATTTGTTTTTGAAGCATTGCAGCGCGGGGTTGTCGATTAATGAGAATGCCGACCCGGATGTGCGGACGGATTTGGAGGTGATTTTCGATCGATTGGTGCGGGAACGGGAGGCGTTTTATCGGCATACGTGTGAGGGGGACGATGATATGCCGGCACACGGGAAGTCAGCGCTGACGGGAGTGAGCCTGATGATTTCGGTGACGAACGGGCGGTTGAATCTGGGGACGTGGCAGGGGATTTATTTGTGTGAGTTCCGCAACCGGGCTTCGGGAAGGCGAATTGTGGCGACGGTGATGGGGTGAAGTGGAGGGGAAGATGCCGGATGAGGGAGGATGATGGAAGGAACGGAAAAGTAGAGGTATGGTTTTCGTAAGGGAAAATGTGAAGAAGGGATGATAAGCAAGATTGAATTTAACGAAATTCTCCGGTTTTTCCGGGGATTTTTTTATTGTATTTGTTTGAAAGAAAACTTTTAAAGCGGAAAGGCGTAAAAAATTAAAGATAGCTAATTGGATTATATAGAAAGAAAACAGGCGTGGGTATCATTACTTAGGCTAACAAGTATACCCGACTCGAGACAATAAATAACGATAGTCCACACCTGTAGACTGTATCGTTTTATTCTCTTGTCTCTTAGAATTGTTGGGTATTTTGTTGTTTAAGAATAAAAGCAATATATCTTTCCAAAATTGATGAATCCTCTTGATTCGTTACAAATGTAGTGTTTGAGGTTAATATTATGAAATTTTTTGTGACTTTTATTTCTGAATTTTGTTGTTTGTGGGAGTGACGGGGGAAGAACGGTTGGAGGTGTTTATTTGCCGGCAAGGAAGAATGGCAGGAGGTGTCCGGAGGAATCGTGACGGGCGGGGGGAACGAAGAAGGGAGGAGAGGAAAAGGAGGATCGGGGGAGTTGTTCGGGGTGTTTGACGGTGTTTTCCGGGTTTGAGGAATCTGTTGGGGATATGTTTGTTGAGGAGAGGAGTTAGAGAGAGTGGAAAGTTTTGTGATTTCTTTTTGGTTTAGATTATGTTTATTATATTTGTTTGTATATGTGCTGAGGTGTATAATTTTATTTGTTATTTGATATGGAAGGTAATAAGCGAGTATCGGGTAAAAGAGCTTCTGTGGCTAAGCATGATTTGTATCGTGTCGGGACAAGACATAGGCAGGCTAAGCTGGTTTTTAGGAGGATGTCGGGAGAAGGTTTGCGGGTGGAGGCTAAGGAAGGAGCAGGGATAAAAAGAATAAGCGTCAGGCTGAAAATGAGTAGGGATGTGGTTGTGGGAGAAGGGAGCTATCTGGGAATCGGGCAGAAGGAGTTGAAGAAGATCGAGAGTATGGCGATTAAGGTGACGCCTCATCGTTGTTTCGGAGGAGGGGGATATACGGATGGTCCGGGAAATCGTTTAAATCGTAGAGGTAATGAAAAATCAGGATTTAGAAAGGATATTGGAAAAGTTCAATAAGCGTTCCGAAACGGTGAGTACGCTGACGAGGAGTTTGGCATTTGCGGGGATTGGGGTGATTTGGATTATGTCGAATCAGAAGCTTGCGGAAATTGTGTTTTACTGGTTGCCTCTTGCTTTTTTTGTGGCAGGCTTGTTGGCGGATGTTTTGCAGTATTTATGGCAGACGGTGACTCTTTTTATTTTGTATAACAGGAAGGAGAACGATTATTTGGAAGGGAGGCTGAAAGATGATGAGCGGGTGCTGATCCCGAATTATATTGCTTTGGGCGGATGGGTGTTTTTTGCGTTGAAGGTGTTGTTTGCCTTGACGGGGTTTGTGATGGTGTTTGTGAATTTATTGATGTTGTTTTAGTTTATTTTATTCGGATGGCCGGGGAAGATGGGCACAGGCGGGGGTGTTGGCGGAGGGAGAGATTTTGAGTAGATAGAAAGGGGGGAGGAGTCGTGAAATTATTTTTGAGTTTAGTGTGACTTATTGGAGGTGTTTTGTGTGGAAAGAGGATGGCGGAGGGGATACTTTACGTATATTTGTTTTGTAATAGTGAAATGTCTATGGAGAGACTTGCTGCGAGGGTGGCGGGTCTTTTTTTAATTTTTAAGTTATGATTGAGGAAAGAAGTGATAAGGACAGGGTGAAGTGCCCGCAGTGCGGGGCTTTTTTGATGGAGGTGAAACCCAGAATGGAAGACGGCCAGACCGTGAATTGCAGGTGCTGGAGATGTCACAGCGATGTGAGTGTGACGAAGGGATAGGAGTATATTCTGGTGGGATGTCCGGTTGGGGGATTGTGCTGCGTTGAGTGGCATGATCCCCTTTTTTATGGTTTATGGGTGAGGGGCTATATGGAGAGGTTTAGGATATAGTTTTTTTTGTTTTACGTTTTAATTTTATGTTGTTATGGGAACACAGATTTCAGCAGTGGAACTGCAAAAGTTGGAGATTGCCCCTATCGCGGCTGACGGGGGTGCGGGTACGGAGTTCGAGGAAGTGCCTGTGGTGCATGAGGCTACTTTTACTTATGAGGACAGTGAGCCGGAAGCGAAGGATTACAAGGATGTGAAAGGAAATGTTTATTTCCGCACGAAGAAGCCGGGTGTGGTGAAGATGAATGCTTCTATCGGCCGTTATGATTTGGAAACTAAGGCTAAGTTGCAGGGGGGTAAGTATACCGCCGGAGCGGAAGGTAAACCGGGTAGCTGGGTGCGTCCGGACGGCGCTCCGATCATTGAGTATACGGTGCGCGGTACAACTTTGGACGGGGTGCGTATCACTTTCCCTCGTGCGGAGGTATCGGCATCGGGCAAGGCAAACGATCAGGCGATCGGGTTGTCGCTGGTGTTTACCGCGCTGAAGCCGACTAAGGCAGGGGTTCCGGTGGAGATTTGGGAGGACGGAGTGGATGAAACTCCGGCAGTGTAAACCAGAGAGGGGGCGGGCAGTTTCGCCCGCCCTTTTTTATTGATGTGAAATAGGTATGATGAATCAGGCTGCGGGTTTGATGTCGGGCGCTATCGGGGATGGCGTTTTTAAGACGGTGGTTTTAGGGAGCAGGGCTTATACGGTGTATGCTCCGACGATTTATGTGATTGCGAAGATGTTGGAGCCTTTGGGGTGTGTGGATTTGGAAGGTGTGCAGACGAAGCCGGAGGTGGTGAGGGTGATCCCAGAGCAGGGGCGCCGGATTGCTTTGGCGGTAGCTTTGGCGATTACCGGGGATGTGCGGTTTGCCGGGATACGTGCCTGGTGGCTACACCGGAGGTTATTGCACGCTACGCCTAAGGAGTTGTTTGAGGCTTTCCGGGAGGTCGTGGGGTTGATTCAGGCTCAGGATTTTTTCGACTGTGCCACCTTAGCCCGGGAGGTGGCAAATCAGATGGCAAGACGCAAGTGACCGGGAATAATTGTTTGCTGGGACAGATTGCAACGTTTCGGGAGTCGCTGGGGTTTTCGTATGATGAGATTGTGAGGCGTATCCCGTACCAGAATTTGCTGGTGATGCAGATGGATAAGTTACAGGTGAGGAGCGGGGATGAGCCGGAGGTGAAGATGATGACGGGACGGGAGATGCTGGGACGAAAGCGCGGAGGCGGGTGATCATTGGCGGGAGGTTGCCGAAAGGGATATAGAGGTTTATCCTGTGTTGGCAATACGGTTGAATTTTGGGGTTAAAGGTTGCTTTATAGGGGTGATCCGGGGTGAAAACAGGAGGTTTCCCGTGTTCCCTTTTGTATATTTGTATAGAGGATAAGCGAGGAGTGATGTCGAGACTCAATACCATTGGTGTGTTGAGTCTTTTTTTTGTTTTAAGGCAGGAGTATTGTTTTTTATAGGAGTTTGAGTATGGAAACAGGAATGAATTTGGAGGAAGCGGAGAAGTTGCGGCAGGAGATCGAGCGTTTGAACGAGCAGTTGCAGGCGATGAGCCGCGTGACCGACCCGGGTGGTTTCGACCGCCTGGTGAAGAAGCTGGCAGAGGCGGAACGGGCGCTGATGCAGGTGAATGTGGCAGCTGCTAAGGTGGAACGGGAAGGGCGGAGTGTTGCCGGAAGTGTGGAAAAAGTGGCGGCCGGTTTTTCCGGACTGCGGGATAATGCCGGGAGTGCCGGAGAGGAAATGGGGAGGAGTGTGGCGGCTCAGCGGGAAGTGTTGCGGGAGCTGGAGGCTGTGTATGAAAGGCTGGCGGAGACTGCCGGAAATTTGGCGGACGGTGTGGTGAAGTCGGGGATTCAGGGGGAATTGGCTACGATCAGGCAGTTGGTGGATGAGGAAACGCGGGCGCTGGACGAACAGCAACAGGTGCAGGAGGAGTATGGAGTGAAATTGGTGTCGCTGAGCGGACAGATGTCCGGAGTGCGGGGACAGATGGATCAGTTGGTGCTGTCGGGAAAGCTGAATAGTGAGGAGTACCGGAAATTACAGCAGGAACTGGCGGGACTGGAAGGTGCTTACCGGGAGGTGGAGCAGAAGCAGGCGAGGCTGGCGAACGGAAAATCGGTTTTGTCCGGTATGATCGCCGGAGTTCAGGGGGTGTCGAGTGCTTTGTCGGTGGGACAGAGTGTGTTGAGTGTTTTTGTGGGTGACAATGAGCGTTTGGCGGCTATTCAGGCACGTTTGCAGGGGGTGATGTCGGTGCTGGTGAATGTGCAGCAGGTGTCGAATGCGCTGCATGCTGCGGGTGCTTTACGTGTGGGAGTGCTGAGCCGGGTGACGGGTGTGTTGGCCGGAGCGCAGACAGGATTGGCGGCGGGGGTCAAGTCATCG
>OBYR01000064.1_pt1 | contig 126387 bp, 110 predicted proteins | sample 1495491 | NCBI WGS metagenome assembly OBYR01 (sample SAMEA2580206, study PRJEB22360) | human gut metagenome | biome: human gut; feature: human-associated habitat; material: faeces | place: Denmark | collected 2008/2010 | reverse complement strand
ACCCGCCCCTACAGGGCCTGCCCTATTCAAATAAGCCCCCCCATTCAAATAAGCCCCCCTTATAGCATATTCAGATAGAGGCAAAAGAGCGGCGATGCCACAATATCCATTGCATAATTCCTCGTAACGATAAATAAATCAAAAACGCCATCCATAATGCATGGTTTCCCATTATTTCGTAAAACAGATAATAGACAACGAAGAATGTACCTGAAGCGACCAGCATCGAATAAAGCATCAGGCGGGTAGCCGTAGCCCCGATCAGGATGCCATCCCAAAGAAAAGCGGCAAAACCGGCCAATGGGATAGCCAGCACCCAGTAATAATAAGTTCCGGCAGCCTCTATGACTGTCGTGTCGTTGGTCAATAAACCCAAAAAGCCTTGACCGCCTATCATATACAGAATTGTAAAGGATAATGATAACCCCCAGCCCCAACGGAATAATAGCCGGATCATCCTTTGTAATCCATTCCGGTTCTGTGCACCGACATAACGCCCTGTCATCGCTTCGCCGGCATAGGCAAAGCCATCCATGATATAAGAAAACAAGGTGAACAACTGCATTAATAAGGTATTGACAGCCAATACGACATCCCCCTGCCGCGCCCCTGTCGACGTGAAAAAGGTTGTGACAGCTACCAGGCACAACGTACGGAAAAAGATATCGCTATTTACCTGAAAGAAACGATGCATAGCTGTCCAGCCCAAAATCTCCCGCCAGTGAAAAGGGATTCTCAGTCTTCCGTAATAACGTAGCCAAAGCAGTAAAGCCATAAAAAGTCCGGCGTATTGGGCAATCAGCGTACCCAATGCCACGCCCTCGATCTTCATATCCAACAGATAGACAAAAGCCAGACTCGCCACGATATTCACTATATTTTGTGTAATCGCTATAAACATCGGGAAACGGGAATTCTGCATGCCGATAAACCACCCGGCAAAACCATACAACCCTAGTACAGCGGGTGCTCCCCATACACAGATACTAAAATAAACCGTAGCCAACTCGCGAACCTCAGCGGTAGCATCTATCAAAAGAAAAGCGACTTTCCGAATCGGATACTGAAGCAGTAACAGGCATAAAGCTATAAAAAGCCCTACTCCCACCGCCCGCAACAAAACACGGGTCACCTCTTTCAAATCACGTTTACCAAAAGCCTGCGAAGTCATCCCACTCGTCCCCATCCGCAAGAAACCAAACAACCAATAGATTATATTAAACAGCATCCCTCCCACTGCGATCGCTCCGATATAGGAAGCCGATCCCAAGTGCCCCACAATGGCGACATCAATCAGTCCCAATAGAGGAACGGTTATATTTGAGACAATAGAGGGAATTGCCAGTTGAAGTATCTTTTTATTCATTCTATTTTATTTTACCTGCAAAAATAGCCTTATTTTACAGTCCTACACAATTTTAGCAGCAAAGACATCGTTAATCATAAATAAACCCCATTACCATGTTACACCTGAAAGTTCTTATCAGAAGCTTATTACACAATAAATGGATCACGTTTATTCATGTTGGAGGACTGGCTATCGCCTTTACCTTTGTCCTCCTCCTCTCCTTTTATGTAAGAACTGAATCAAGTGTGGATAAGTTTCATGAACAGGAGGAAAATATCTACCGGGTACTACGCGACAACACCTGCGCCTTCTCCCCTCCTTTCGCCGACTATGTGAAAGAACATGTTGCCGGAATCAAAGCATATACCCGTATATTTGAGATGGAAACAGTACTGAAATATGATGAGAACATATTGAAAACGAAAAACTGTATCTTTGTCGATACCTCTTTCTTCTCAATATTCTCTTTCCCTTTCATATCCGGTGCGCTTCAAGATAAAAATGATGTAGCCATATCGGAAAGCTTCTCCAAAGCCATGTTCGGAAATGACAACCCTTTGGGTAAAACCATACGGATCAACGACAGACTGAGCGTAACAGTATCCGGTATAATAAAAGACTTTGGCGAAAATACACATTTCAGAAAGCCGGATGCAGTTTTTTCATTCGATCTGCTGACTGAATTTTTCGGACAGAACTATCCGGAACAGTACGACTTACCTATGTTTATGCCCGGACTATATGTATTGGCGGAGGAAGGTGTAGACATGAGCCGGAAAGGAGAAGAATTATTCAATCTGGCCCAGCCCTGGTACTGGCTACTGCAAAACGGCCTGAATAAAAGTATTACTTTCCAACCTCTATCCGATGCCTATTTCCATCCTTCCCAATATGGTTTCCCTACCGGAGAACGGGAAGGGAACAAAACCCGCTTGTTTATCATGTCTGCTATTGCACTGGCTATACTGCTGATCGTTGCGATCAACTATATTAATCTCTCTGTTGCACAATCCATGCGGAGAGCCAAAGATATAGGAATCCGAAAAATAGCCGGTGCGGAAAACTTTGGAATCATCCGTCAGGCAATGCTGGAAACGACAGTCGTATGCCTTATTTCTGCCTTACTGGCTTATCTTTTGGTTTTGATTGCTTTGCCATTCTACAATAACTTAGCAGGATATCATATAGGTATCAGAGAGTTGATTAGTGGTGATTTCATGGGAATCTATTTACTGCTGACAGTAATCACCATTTTGCTTATCGGCATAGTACCTGCATTCACACTCACCAGGTTTTCTCCTGCCGCTCTCATCCAGGGAAAAGTTGCTCAGTTGAATACTACTCTTATCCAGAAAGTACTGCTCACATTTCAGTTCTTTGTTTCCACCACATTAATTATCTGTATGCTGATCCTGTTAAAGCAAGAGGCATATATCCGAAAATTCGATTTAGGATTTGATGCCAAAGAGACATTGTATATTCCATTGAACCGTGAGTTTAAAGGAAAAACAGAAACTCTCAAAGAAAGCCTCAAGCAATTGTCAGGCGTTCGGGAAGTATCGTTTTGCAACGGAATGCCAGGCGTTGGTATTATCCCTATGACCTTTGATTACAAAGGAGCTAATTTCGAATTTGAACACATGGAAATAGACGACACCTATTTCCGGTTGATGAATATAGCGGTTGAAAGTTCTGTCATGGAAGATAATAGCTGTTGGTTGAATAAGAAAGCATCCCAAATGCTGGAAGTCTCTTCCGATGAAGAGTTTCTCAAGATAATGGTAAATAAGAATCCCATGACATACAAAATAAAAGGTATCCTGCCGGATATACAATTCGAACCATTATATTCAGAAGCCAAGCCGGTCATTTTCACTAAGATCAACACTGATAACTGGGCCGAATATGCCTTTATCCGTTTTGACTCTATCGGATTAACCTCTTTGATACCGGAACTTGAAAAGGTGTACAAACAGTATTCTTCCATTTTCCCTTTTGAATATTATCTCTTGGAAAATACCTTAAACAAGGCGTATGAGAAAGAATACAGGAACACCAAAATTATTATCGTATTCACCATATTCGCACTACTTATATCCTCTTTGGGTGTTTTTGCTTTAGCTTTCTATTTTTGTCAGGGAAAGCAGAAAGAAATGGCAATCCGAAAAGTAAACGGAGCTACAAACTTTCAGATATGGTCATTAATAGTCAGATACTTTCTCCGGCTGGTACTCATTTCATTTGTTATTGCATGCCCGTTCGCCGGATACTTTATGAATGAATGGCTAAGTAATTTTGTATATAAAACATCCTTAGACCTCTGGATTTTTGCATTAGCAGGCATCGTAGTCTCTATTATCTCGGTGCTGGTAGTAAGTAATCAAAGTTTATGGACGGTACGACAGAATCCGCTGGATGTTTTGAAGTAAACTCAACAAGCTCCACACATATCCACACAACGATGAGGACGATGGTTATTATAGATACCGAACTTCACCTACTAGATTACGAGCCTGACTGAGCGTTGTAATCATTTCTTTATTCAACCATTCTTCTTTCAATATATCATTTACATGTTCGGCTATTGCAATCTCTCTGTGATCTCTATTTTCTGTCATACTGGCGCAACACGCAATACCTTGTAAAATAGAGATATTCTTTGCTACAATACTGTATAACTCTGTCCATATCAGACACATATAATTGATTAACTGATAATGGATCATAATCTTTTATCTGGTTAGGATACCCACAATGGCAACATCGATCAGACCTAATAAAAGAACCGTTATATTCGAAATGATAGAAGGTTTTGCTAGTTGAAGATTTTTTTATTCATGGTGTTGTATATAATAAAAGCTTATTCTTATTTTTGTAGACGAAATTACAGATTACTTTATATATAACATTATTACACAACAATGTTTCAATTATAGATAAAACGCGAACCATAAGTGATAACAAAAACATAGGACATTCGCACTCCCTGTAATACAGATGTTTACATTTTTATTGATAATAAGACAGACATTGTTTATTGTCTTATATCATTATTCGCAGAATCATTCGCTGAAAGTGTTATAAATAAAGCTTTTGGTAAACATGCAGTCGTATCCTTTACGGGTACGTGGATTGAAACATATGATAATTGATAGATTAAAATGGGCTAACAGTCGTATCCTTTACGGGTACGTGGATTGAAACTCTTGAAGCTATTACTCATATCCCTAAAAACCCGAAGTCGTATCCTTTACGGGTACGTGGATTGAAACCTATTTGAACAGGATCATAAGCATGGGACGCATAGTCGTATCCTTTACGGGTACGTGGATTGAAACGAAAAGCCTTTTAAAACAAGAATGGTGCAAGTATTGTCGTATCCTTTACGGGTACGTGGATTGAAACAAATTCTAAGCCTCCATTAACAGCGGAAGATGCGTCGTATCCTTTACGGGTACGTGGATTGAAACAGCTATACCATATTGACGGTTAATTTCCCTTATCGTCGTATCCTTTACGGGTACGTGGATTGAAACAGTCTCATTCTGTAATCTACGTGTAGCATGGCAAAGTCGTATCCTTTACGGGTACGTAAATTGAAACTTAAACCAGCCCATAGAATCGTTCACGTCGCCTTCGTCATACCTTAAGGTACGTGGGTGAAATTCCAAGATGATAATTTGAATAGGTTAAGCCGATATGTCGCATCCTCACAGGTGCATAAACAATCCAGCACACATTTAAATTTAAGGGCTGAGAATAGCTATTTATCAAAAAATAAAATGTAGATTTGTATCCATAGGGGTAATTAATAAAGCTCTGTTTTCTAAGTACAGACTCCTATATTTTAATTAATCAACAGTTAACCTGACAATTATGGAATATCATAATAAAGAATATTGTTTAGAAGTTGAAGGTAAGCTTGCCTGTTTTACCCGCCCTGAAATGAAGATCGAGCGAGTCAGTTATGATGTTATTACACCTTCTGCTGCACGTGCTATCTTTGAAGCCATATTCTGGAAACCTGCCATTCGATGGAATATAACACGGATAGAAGTTTTGAAACCAATAAAATGGATTTCTTTTAAAAGAAATGAAGTAGGGAGTTTGATGAGTCCACGTGCTTCCGACTTATTCATAGAAGACAACCGACAACAAAAGTCCAGTTTGTTATTGAAAGATGTTCACTATAGGATATATGCAGAGCTAGAATTTATTCCACCAAGAAAAAGGAATGCAGAAGAAAAAGACAAAAACACATCAGTGCAAGCCGATGAAAACCCAGGTAAGTATAACGCCATGTTTGAACGCCGAGCTAAAAAAGGACAATGCTTCAATCAACCCTATTTAGGCTGTAGAGAATTTTCCGCTAACTTCACATATATAGATAATCCGATAAAAGGGAATGGTATACAGGAAGATCGCGATTTAGGATATATGTTATATGATATGGATTTCACAAATGAAAAGAATCCCAAACCAATGTTCTTTCGTGCTATTTTGAAACAAGGAGTTTTAGAGGTTCCTGCAATAAACAGTGAGGAGGTACGCCGATGATTTTACAAGCATTATATGATTATTATCAACGTAAAGCGGCTGATCCGGATAGTACTATTGCCCCTAGAGGGCTGGAATGGAAAGAAATCCCCTATCTTATCCTGATTGATAAAGATGGAACATTTGTGGAATTACAGGATACAACAGAAGGTTCAGCAAAACAAAAACGCGCTAAGAAATATTTAGTCGTTAAGAGCAAAGGACGTTCAGGTAGCGGTAGTTGGCAAACCGTAAATATTCTATGGGATCATTTCGGTTACGTTTTGGCACAACCCAAAAACACCGATGAAAAAGGAATGCCTAAAGCATTAGAGGATGCCCGCAAACAAAATAAATCGTTTGTACAGGAAGTGAAACGGATAGCAACACTTTTCCCTTCTAATGAAGAGATTCAGGCTGTATCCCGATTTTATGATATGGCAGAAAATATCGAACGGATAAAAGCAGATCCTTTATGGGAAGAATGTATAAAGAAAGACGGAACAAATTTATCTTTCAAAGTGATCGGTAATACGTCTATTGTTGCAGCAAATCCGGATATAACATCTTTAATAGAATGCAGTTCGGAGGAAAATGAAGAAGAGGGGATATGTCTTATTACCGGAAAAAAAGCACCGATTGCTTTATTAAATAGTGCTATTGCTATACCCGGAGGAAAAAGCGGAGCCAAATTGGTCGGTTTCCAAAAGAAATCAGGGTATGATTCTTATTACAAAGAACAGGGAATGAATGCCCCTATTTCAAAAGAAGCAGAAGATGCCTATACAACAGCACTTAATACGCTTTTAGGAAAAGACTCTTCCAATAAATACCGACTACATGATACATCCGTTGTTTTCTGGTCACAAAAACCAACTAAACTGGAACAAAGTTTTGCTTTCCTTGTATCGGCTCCACCCAAAGATAATCCGGATAAGAATATAGAAGTTATTAAAAGCTTTTTATCTTCTTTGGAATCCGGGGTATTGGATGAAAAAGATAAAACTCCTTTTTATATTTTGGGACTATCCCCTAATGCAGCTCGTATCTCCGTGCGATTTTGGCGTCAGGGGACAGTAGGGGAATTTTCAAGTTATTTCAGACAACATTTTGAAGACCTGGACATAGTAAGAAATAAAAGCAAAAAGGAATATTACTCTCTCTTTAACTTGCTTACTCAGATTTCTTTTCAGAATAAAATGGAAAACCTTCCACCCAATCTGGCAAGTGATTTGACCCAAAGTATTCTGGATAACGGACCTTATCCTGCAACACTGCAAATGCAATGTCTCACTCGGATAAAGGCCGACCGGAATATAACATCCATAAGGGCTGCTATTCTCAAAGCATATTTAAATCGAAAATATAGAAATCGTACTAATAAACCTAAAGATATTATCATGGGATTAGATTTAACAAATACAAATCAGGCATACTTATGTGGCCGCTTGTTTGCTATCCTCGAAAAAATTCAGAGTGATGCAATCCCCGGAGCTAATTCAACCATAAAGGAACGCTATTACGGTGCAGCTTCGACAACACCGGCAACCGTCTTTGGACGTTTACTCTCCTTATCCAGACATCATCTGGCAAAATTAGATACAGGCAAATGTGTCTATTACGAGAAGTTACTACAAGGGGTAATTTCTGATTTGGATAGTAACGGCTTACCGAAATATCTGTCGATAGACGATCAATCCCGCTTTGCGATAGGCTATTATCATCAGAGAGAAGAGTTATATACAAAAAAGGAAACAACAGATAAAGAATAAAAATAATAATTCTATACAATATGGAAACAGCAATAAAAAACCGTTATGATTTCGTCTATTTATTTGATGTACAAGATGGTAATCCCAACGGAGACCCTGACGCAGGTAACTTACCCAGAGTAGACTCCGAAACCGGTGAAGGTCTGGTATCAGATGTTTGTTTGAAGCGAAAAGTCAGAAACTTCATTCAGATAGTAAAAGACTGTGAAAAACCTTATGATATTTTCATTAAGGAAAAAGCTATTTTGAATAACCAGATAGCAGAAGCTCATAAGCAGGAAGATGTAAAAGCGAAAGAAAAAGGAGATAAGACAGAGGCAGCCCGTCAATGGATGTGCCGGAATTTCTATGATATCAGGACATTCGGTGCAGTATTGAGTACCGGAGAGAATGCAGGACAGGTTCGCGGTCCAATCCAATTTACTTTTGCTCGTTCTATTGATCCTATTGTGACAGCAGAGCATAGTATTACCCGCATGGCAGTAGCGACTGAAGACGAGGCTAAAAAACAAAGCGGTGACAACCGTACCATGGGACGAAAATATACAGTACCCTATGGATTATATAAAGCTAACGGATTCATCTCTGCACATTTGGCGACCCAGACCGGATTTAATGAAGATGATCTGAATTTATTCTGGGAGTCATTAAAGAATATGTTCGATCATGATCATTCGGCTGCAAGAGGTATGATGAATGCCCGTAAATTGATCGTATTCAAACATAGTTCAGCACTAGGAAATGCTTCTGCTCATACGTTGTTTAATCTGATTGATGTAAAGTTGAAAAATGAAGCGGTTCCTCCCCGCTCGTTCAATGATTATGTAGTGACTATCGATAAGGATAAACTTCCCGAAGGAGTAGAACTTTTAGATATGATATGATAGAATACGGAGATGAGGATCTGTTGATGCTTTCCGGTATTCAACATATTACATTTTGCGAGCGTCAATGGGCACTTATACATATAGAACAACAGTGGGCTGAAAACAAGCTCACTGTTGAAGGTAACTGGATGCATCAAAAGGTAGATGATCCCCTGTTAATGAACCGCAATAAAGAGGTCGTAACATTAAGATCCGTAACTCTTGTTTCCAGAAGACTGGGACTTTATGGAATATCTGACGTTGTAGAAATGGTTGCGTCATCTTCCGAAGAAAACGCAATACGGCATCCTAAATATCCGGGATTATGGCGATTAATTCCGGTAGAATATAAACGGGGAAAACCAAAGAAAGATCAGATTGACGAAGTCCAGCTATGTGCTCAAGCCATCTGCCTGGAAGAAATGTATGACATTTGTATTGAAAAAGGCTTTTTATATTATGGTGAAACCCGCCATCGGGAAGAGGTTCTGCTAACAAAAGAGTTACGGACTTTAGTTGAAGAAAAGTGCACGAGAATGCATCAGTTATATGAACAGAAACTTCTTCCGCCTGCTATATACAAAGCACACTGCAAGTCTTGTTCCCTGAATGATGTATGCATGCCTAAAGTGCTGACCAAAACACCAAAAGTGAATTCTTACCTTACCCAATTATACGAATAGAGTATGAGAAAATTGTTGAATACGTTGTATGTAACAACTCCGGAAGCCTATCTTACCAAAGATGGGGAAAACGTTGTAATCAGAGTAAAAGAGAAGGATATTTTCCGTATTCCGGTATTGAATATAGAAGGTATCGTTTCGTTTGGATATATGGGAGCATCTCCGGCTTTGATGAAGATGTGCGCCGAGAGAAACGTAGGATTATGTTTCTTAAGTGCTAACGGGCAATTTCAGGGACGGCTTTCGGGACCGGTAAAAGGGAATGTGCTTTTAAGAAGAACGCAGTACAGAATAGCAGATGATGCAAACAAATCGTTGGAGATCAGTCGTATCTGTATAGCCGGGAAGATAGCGAACTCAAGAGCTGTAATAGAGCGATTCAAGAGGGATCATATATCTTCTGATGAACAACTTTCTGTATTTCTATCAGCTTCTGAAAAATTGAAAAGATCGAAAAATCAAGCATTAACAGCAGATTCATCCGATAGCCTCAGAGGAATAGAAGGAGAAGCAGCAACAACCTATTTCTCTGTCTTTAGTCAGATGATTATTGCTCAGCATGAAGATTTTCCTTTTAGCGGAAGAAACCGGAGACCGCCAAAAGATAAAGTAAATGCATTGTTATCGTTTGTGTATACATTATTAAATCATGAGATCCAATCTGCATTAGAGTCTGTTGGACTTGATCCGTATGTTGGTTTTCTGCATACAGATCGTCCGGGTAGGGCTGGGTTAGCGTTAGATATGATGGAGGAGCTGCGAGCTTATATGGCAGACAGGTTGGTTTTGTCATTGATTAATCGCAAACAAATTTCAGGCAAAGGTTTTATCGAACATGGAGATAATGGAATTGTTATGAATGATGATGTCAGGAAAGAGGTTTTATCTGCCTGGCAAAAAAGAAAGAAGGAAACTATTATTCATCCATATTTGAATGAATCTGTTCCCATAGGACTGATTCCATATATCCAGGCAATGTTATTAGCCCGATTCCTGAGAAATGATTTAGATAATTATCCTGTCTTTTTAATAAAATAGCAGTATGTATGTTCTGGTCACATATGATGTAGAAACAATGACTCCTCAGGGACAACGCCGGTTACGACAAGTAGCACGACAGTGCATGAATTACGGGCAACGTGTTCAAAACTCCGTTTTTGAATGTTCTGTGTCTCCTACTCAGTTCACTGAATTAAGATTGAAACTATTAGATATTATAGATAGTAATAAAGATAGTATCCGTTTCTATTTCCTGGGTAATAATTACTCTAAAAGAGTCGAGTATATCGGAGTTGTCACGTCTTATAATGTAGAGGATGAGTTAATAATTTAAGTCTCTGCGAACCTGAAGTGGTAACGGATATACAAGGATGTTCGCTATTTCTGATTTTCAGCATATTATATGCTTTACCTTTCGTTCCACCATAAAGAAATAAGACAGTAAATAAAGTTTCGCATAACAGCATATCTAATATGCTGTAAATGTTTGTGTTATTTATTATGGAGTCGTACCTTATGTAGGTACGTGGATTGAAACTCGTAAAGCGATCAATGCCTTGCGACGCTGATGGTCGTACCTTATGTAGGTACGTGGATTGAAACGATCGTGAACAGATGATCCGGGTCGTGGCGGGAAGTCGTACCTTATGTAGGTACGTGGATTGAAACTGGGCATCAGAGTTTGCACACTTACTCGGCAGTAAGTCGTACCTTATGTAGGTACGTGGATTGAAACCTATCACAGCAAAAAGATTAAAAAAGCGGCTTAGGTCGTACCTTATGTAGGTACGTGGGTTGAAACAATGTAAATACTTAAGTCTTTTTTATCACTCATGAGTCGTATCTTTTACGGGTACATGGATTGAAACTACAATAGGGAAGAGAGAGTATCGCTTTTATGTCGTAACTTATATAGGTACGACTTAATTCATTTACCTATTTAAGGTTATTACCATGTTTCAATCCACATACTTCGTAGAGTATGACAAAACACCTCACAAAGAAACAAATCCAGTCCTTTCTTTATTCTATCAGCAACAGCTCTTCCGCCCAAGCCCCATCCAACACCAGTCCTGCCTGCGGATCATAGCTACTCGGATCCTCCAGAATGAAAACGCCCGAATACTCGATAACTTTGCCACTCCGTGCCAGCTCTTCAAAGTCCCACTTTTTCACAGAGACACTATATTGCTGTAACTTGCGTAATAGCCAAAACTCCGGACCTTTTTCTTTCAACTCCCTAATAAGATCTGCGCCATCACCATAATTGACCAGGATGGAAACAGAGTTCTTATCATCAATCAGGCAGAACTTCTCGGCAGCAGTTGCAAACATAAAGTTCATTTCTGCAAAACCTTTATATAACAAACCTTTTATATCTGCTTTATCAAAGGTATTACAACCACCATAAAAGAGCGTAAAATAACGAGCCATAACAGCCGGATCAAACAAATCCGTACGATCAGACACCCGAAGCAATTCTCTCAAGGCAGTAGCTCCCTTCCCCATCAGACCACGTAAAAGAGTATTCTCTAAATTAAAGACAAAAACCTGACCTAATTGACCCGTATGATTCAGTTTACCTTCCCGATTACACCGGCCTGCCGCCTGTATGACAGAATCCAATCCGGCAAAAGCCCGGTATACCACAGGAAAATCAATATCTACACCGGCTTCCACCAGTTGCGTGCTAATCACCCGAACCGGCTCATTGTTCTTCAGCTTTTCTTTTATCAATTTGATCACCTTCATTATATGTGCGGAACACATCATACGGGACAAGTGTAAAGTTCCTTTTGGCATCCTTTGATAAAGCTCCCGAGCCTCCTTACGGGTATTAACGATACAGAGCACACATTCGTAGCCGGTCAGTTCGTCGGCCAGATCATCGAAAGTCGTTGTCGACTCCGGCCAGTGTAATTCCACACGCTTAAAAGCTTCGAACAGATTTTCATGGGCAGAAGTTATTTCCTCAACCGGACTCTTCAATCCGTTAAAAGCCTCTTGCCCCGTACCGATACGACCGCTGAATACGGGCAACGTAGCGGTAGTAAACAGAACACTCACCTTGAAAACAGATTGCAAACCTTGTAAAACCTCCAACACCGGTCGCAGAAATTCGACCGGCAACATCTGTGCCTCATCCAAAATAACAATAGAATTACAGATATTATGAAGTTTCCGGCATCTCGAACTTCTACAGGCATACAATGACTCGAAGAACTGTACATTGGTGGTTACAACAATAGGAGCATCCCAGTTTTCCGTTGCCAGCAAAGAAGCCGACCGTTCATCCAGCCTATCCACCTGCAAATTACTATGATGCTCCACCACATTTTCTTCTCCGAAGATTTTGCGTAATACAGCTGCCGTTTGCACAATAATGCTGGTGTAAGGGATAACGACTATAATCCGATCCTTTTTATAACGAACCGCATGATCTAAAGCCCAGGCCATCGAAGCCAACGTCTTTCCTCCACCCGTGGGCACCGTCAGACTGAAAAAGCCGGGGAGATCTTTTGCCTTCTCCCGACAACGGGACAAAATAGAAGCTCTCTTTTCATTGATAAAAGAAGAGGGAGCCTTCACCGACAACTCTTCCATGTGTTTATCAAAACGAATTTTCAGCTCTTGCAAACTATCGTACTTCCCTCTACGCCCTGCCTGGTCAGGCATCATAAACTGCTCCGTATCCAAATAATCGGCATCTACCAAACAAGAAAACAACATACGTATCCACAGATGAAACTCCTTTTCCGGATCACTCAATGCCGGAGCTTCCAGAGGTAGCAATTCTTCCAGTACTTCCACCGGAGCATCCTTTCGCATCTCCTCGCAGCACGACTCCTTTTGATAACGCCGGCTCATATTCGCATCTCCGTCCGAAACCCAATCCAGTAAACCAGAGTGATGTCCGGCAATACAATAGGACAACGGAGGATAACAATGTGGCAATCTCATCTTCGCCCAAATAGCTCCCGCTGTCGAATGATCCGGCTTATTCATTGGCTTCTTACTCTCTCCGGTCATCCCGGAGGCATTACGAATATACGGCTGAAATTCATCTGCGGTATACTTTCCCAAATCGTGCCATACCCCGGCCTGTTTACCCCAGCCGGAAGCTCCAAATACGGATGCAAAAGATTCACTTAATACGGATGTCCCTGTCAAATGCTCCTGCAATGTTTGAATTTTGAAAGATTCTTCATCCTTCCGGACATGGGCTATAAAGACATTTTCATCTCCAACTTCTTTCATACACAAAGTTTTATTCTTTTATTTGTTATTTGCAATACTAAACCATACAAAGCTATGTTACAATAATTTACAGCATTGCAAACACCTTATTCGTTTGCAATGCCGTTTGTCATCTGTCATACATCATTCATTCTTTACAACTGAATAACACGTTCCTTTCATAGTACGCCGCGAAGGTATTTTGTTTTTCTGGAGCAAACGACCGAAGTAAGTCAACCGCTTGTTTCCCAACTTCACTCCACTTTTAGCCTGCAAATATTGAAGAATTTCAATTGCAGAAAGACTTTCACAGACCTCGTCGGGATGTGCCGCACGAAAATACTGTAGGAATAACTGCTCTTCTACCGGAAGTTGCTGAAAAGCCTCGTTGCTTTTTGTCGTTGAAAACTCCTCTTCCGAAGTAAACCAATAACGTTCGCCAGCCGCCAAAGCAGCAGAAGCCTGTGCATAAAGCTGCTCGTAATTAATTGAAGCGGTATTGTCGATCGTCCCCGTTATGTCGATACAGATAAAACGCCGGCTTCCGGTCGGATCGGTCAACAAATCATAATTATTGCAGGTCGCTATAAAAGAGGCATAACGATGTAAAGCCTGAACACTTCGCTTATAAGGCTGCCGGGCATTCACTACCGGCTTCTGAAGCACATGCTTCAGAAAACTCTGATAACCGGAACTGACCGAGTCGAACTCATCAATGTTTATCAGTGCAAAGCGGGTAAGCAATAACTCTGCATCACGTTTATTTCCAAAATCGATACTGTCCGTATAATACATACGCAAAGTCGGCGGCAACAAATTCCGGCACCACGTCGATTTGCCGCATCCCTGTGGACCGACCAGCAAAGGCAACGAACTATTAGCATGCAAATGATCGCGCCGACGCCAATGTGCCACCATACTCAAAAACCAGATATAAAACAGATTACGCCACGCCGGATTATCCGTCGGCAACGTATCTGCCAATGCCCGGATGTGATCTTTACCATCCCAGGCCGGCAGATAATCCAGAAAATCTTCCAGCGGATGGAAAACCGGAATCCGGTCTGAGTAGATATAACGTTTCACATCCCTATCCCATAAAGCCAGCCCTTCCGCTTGCGCGTTAAGCCCGATACTGTTCAATACCGTTTCGGTAACCGGGGCAAAATGAATATAAAAGGAACCTCTTGCCCGAAACTCCACTTCGCCGGACAGCATATTCCGTCGAAACTCGTAACGCCGCTTCATAAACTCATTCGTTTTCACAGACAATAATTGCTCGGGAGCAACAGCCGGTTTCTTTCCGAAGTTCTTCGACAACTGATAAGTCGTATGAATCATATCCCTTACCTCTTCTTCAAAAATAGACAAATACTGATAAACCATTGTCCAGCGTACGACATCTTCTTCGGGAATACCGGAATGAAAACAGTTTTCAGCCAACCTGACAAGAAAAGGTCTGAGCTCTTTTCCCTCATCCAGTCCTCCGGTTTTATCCAAAGCGTCCTGCATACAGGCATTATAAAAACGGGAAATGATACGACTACGGTCGTAACCGGGCATCATACGCAGCAAAGGATCTTCATATTCCCCGACCACTTCCCGGTAAGTCGCTTCCGCCGGCATTTGTAAAGGTTGTTCCTGTGTAAGTGGGATAGCCTGAGGATTATAATACAGCTCCGGATCATACGAATGCCGGCAACCCTGATCCAGTACCGGCTTTTTCTGTTCTATATCCCGATTCAACTGAGCCTGGTAATAATTCACTGCACGCCGATAAGCTGCCGCATGAAAATATTCAGCCAGTTCTTTCGTCTGCGGCAGTGAGCCGTCCGGCAAAACGAAAGGTACCAGAATTTTTACGCTCTTTCCGCTTGAACCGGCAAAAGCAGCCAGCGTTTGCGGAGCCTGCGAGGCCAATGTTTTTATTTTCAAGACCTCCTGCCGATCAGCCAAGCGGTCGACTTCCACCAGGATCAATCCGTTATAAGCCCGAAACTCCAAATTATTTTGTTTTCCCCGAAATACCGCGGCAAACAATAATACCGGAATTTTACCTGCATGTATATTCCTGTCGCAAGGCATCGAAGAAGATAATAACTCCCGCAGGTTATTTACTTCCCGGCTTTGTTCACCGGTCTCTATTGCAGCCATAACTGCTGATAATTCTATATTTTTCAACGACTTACCATCGCCCTTTATTTGTGTAATTTTCATTCTTAGCCCTATAAGTTCAACAATTCCATATGACAGATGACAAATGCCATTGCAAACAAACAAGGCGTTTGCAATAGTATATCCTACTCAAGTACATACAATTACAGGAAAATATGACAAATAACAAATACTTTCCCAAAACTTTATGTATAAACGATTATTTCAGCTTCGTAAACTCTATATCGCTCAGCTTTTCTTTTAGTTTCGGACTGGGTTTAAAGCTGATACTTTTCAATTTGATGGACTCGGCACGTACCTTGGAAGGAACTTCCACCTCCCGGTTCGGTTGGGCGGTGATACTGAACGTGCCCAAACCGTCTATCGTAACGGTGTAACCATCTTTCAGATGAAATGCGATCATACGGGTCAGGTTTTCGATCATCCCTTTCACCTCTCCGTAGTTGAAGGTGCTCATATCGGCCATCTGATTGGCCAAAGCATCGAGATTTACATTACCGTAACTTACGGTGGTTACTGAGTACTTCACCTGCTCTTTGTCGGTGATATTGTCATTGATTTTCGTGAGTTTGTACCTTACAGCCATGCGGTTCCCTTTCTTTTAGATTTAATATTACTACTAGTTATGTCAAAGGTTACTACCTTTTATCTCTTTAGTCACTAGTTAGTAATACTACCCTGTACAGGATAATTGAATAGGGTGTACAGGGTGGCTTGGCAAGGTGTACAGGATAGTCAGCCAGGGTGTACAGGATGATATTACTAAGTAAGGACTAAAGGTATAAAATATAAGGAGATACACAATAGTTTGTGGGAAGTTTATTTACAAAAGCTCTCACGCAACTCTCTTATCGATGGTACAAAGAATGAAACCAGTCCAATCATTCCAACCAACACTCCCCCTATTATAAATGTATTCCCGATCCCGATATTATCCGCCAGGAAACCGGTACTCAGCAATCCTATCATTGAAGGAAGCAAACTGACACTCATATAAAATGAGAACACCCGCCCCATTACTACCGGATTGATGCGTGTCTGCATCACTGTAGTGAAAGATGCCATATAAAGAGAACCGGATATCCCACCGACCGCCGTCAACCCGACAAACAAAGGATAACCCGAAACAGGTAATACTCCGGATAACAGGAATGTGATCCCTAACAAAATATACATCCAGTTGATCAGTGATATCTCATTCAACCTAAACTTCTTGATCCCCAGAAAAGCACCGCCTAACAAGGCGCCGATTCCCCAGGCCGCTTCTACCAGACTGATCTGATAAGCATTCCCCGAATAGTGATTCAGTGTCATCAAAGGGAACAACACACCGACCGGCATAATAAAGAAAGTAGCCAGGATAGACAGGACAAACAACCACGACAATCCATTCTGCGCACGCACCTCCGTATAGGCTTCTTTGGCTTCCTTCAATAATTGTACCTTTTGACTTCTCTCTTCATTCTCCGGATCGGGAATCTTTACAAACAGAAGCGAAGTACAAGCCAATGCCGCCCCGATCACATCCAACAGCAATATATTCGTCATCTCCATAAAGGAAATAAAAAGTGCAGCCAGAGCAGGACCGGCAATATTACAGGCCGACTGAATGATCTGATTGATCCCGGCTATACGGATCAGTTCCGATTTAGGAGCCAGTAAAGGTACGGAAGCCTGCATCGCCGGCATATGAAATGCCGATCCAACCGAACGCAAAGCCAGTAGGATATACACATGTCCGAGCTTCGCCACATCCAGATAGAACAGGAAGGCAAGGATCAGCGTACAGAAAGCAATGAAGCTATCCGCCATGATCATGACCCGCTTCCTCTTCCAGCGGTCGACAAATATACCTGCAAATAACCCGAGTACCGACTGCGGAAGCATGGCGGCAATGGCTGCAAAAGCGAGTACTTCAGCCGATTTAGTTTCGAAACTAAGCCATAAGATGATTGCAAAATTGACGATCGAACTGGTCAGGATAGAGAAGAACTGCCCGGTCCATATAATAGCGAATACTTTTTTCCAGTTATTCATAACTTCTTTTAATTAAAATAAAATATGTATAGAAATATACTTCCCGAAACCTCTCCGGAAGTAAAAAATGAAGGTTCAAAAGATAAGAAGGCTCTTATCTGCCGTTACACAAAGTAAACGAAACCAAATTTAGAAGTTATTGAACACATAAAAGATGATTAATTTGCTGCAAGTATACGAATAAAATCCGAATTATCAAACTCTTTAAAAAACGAAGGCTGCGGGATTCACATCCGACAGCCTTCTACACTAACCCTTAACTTTAACCAATGAAAAACAATAATCTACTTAATTAGTTTTTTAGCGAAGCGATTGCGGCTTCGTAATTCGGTTCGTTGGTAATTTCGGAAACGAGTTCCTCATAAACCACTTTACCTGCTTCGTTGACAACTATCACGCCACGGGCCAATAGACCTTTCAGCGGACCGTCAACCATCAGCATCCCGTACTTATCTTCAAAACATGAACACCGGAATGCAGAAAGTGTGATCACTTTATCGATGCCTTCCGTCGTACAGAAGCGTCCATGTGCAAAAGGTAAATCTTTTGATACGGCAAGTACCACAGTGTTGGGTAAAGAAGCGGCTTCTTTGTTGAAACGTCTCACCGAAGCGGCGCACACAGCAGTGTCCAGACTGGGAAATACGTTAATTACAACATTCTTACCTTTCAATTCTTTGAGAGATAATTCCGATAGATCACTTTTTACTCCTTTGAAATCCGGAGCCTCTGCTCCAACTGCCGGTAATGTACCGTTGGTATTTACTTCATTTCCTTTAAATGTTATTTTTGCCATCTTTGTAGTATTTTATGTTTTACGTTAAAAGCGGCTCACAAATATAAGCGGCTTTGTATGACTAAAACAAAAGTTAAAGAATAATGTTTTTCCTTTTAACTCTTTTTAATTACTTGTTCAGAGAACAGTTTTTCTATCTTTGACGCAAAATTGAATGACATGGATTGGTTGATTATTTGTACATTACTTATCATCATTGTTTTACAGATCTTATTCCGTCCTAAAAAGGACAATACCGATACACAAAACGAATTGAAACGCCTGCTGGATGAAATGCAGCGTTCTTTCGAACGCATTGAAAAAAACTTCCGGGAGGACTTCCGCCTGAACCGCGAAGAAGGCCGCATCGTTGCCCGCGATAACCGGGAAGAGCTGACCCGTTCCATGAACGAATTTCGGGAAGCTTTCGACCGGGGGATCGCTTCCTTTAACAACCTGCAACGGGAAAAGTTCGCCAACCTGGACGAACAGCAGCGCATGTTGGTTGCGAACACCGAAAAACGTTTGGAGGAGATCCGTGTTACGGTAGACGAGAAATTACAAAAAACATTGAACGACCGGATCGGTCAGTCGTTCCGCCTGGTCACCGAACAACTGGAGAGTGTACAGAAAGGACTCGGGGAAATGCAGACACTGGCACAGGATGTAGGCGGCCTGAAACGGGTATTGAGCAATGTCAAGACACGGGGGAATATCGGAGAGATACAACTGAGTATGTTGCTGGAACAGATACTGGCTCCGGAACAATATGAGGCCAATGTTCATACCCGTAAAGGTTCGGATGCTGTCGTCGAATTTGCCGTCAAGCTGCCGGGACGGGATGATATACGCGAATACGTTTATCTTCCGATAGATGCCAAATTCCCGAAAGATATCTACGAACAGTTGCTGGATGCCTACGACAATGCCGATCCGCAAGCGATCGAGGCTGCCGGGAAGTTACTGGAAACGACGATCAAGAAGATGGCTAAAGATATTTCCGACAAATACCTGGCTCCGCCTGCGACAACCGATTTCGGTATCATGTTCCTGCCGTTCGAAGGTATTTATGCCGAAGTGGTACGCCGTTCTGCTTTAATGGAAGAGTTACAGCGTACTTACAAAGTGGTTGTAACGGGGCCTACTACGCTTGCCGCCATCCTGAACAGTTTGCAAATGGGTTTCCGTACACTGGCTATCCAGAAACATTCGGGAGAAGTATGGACCATTCTCGGTGCCGTAAAAAAGGAGTTCGAAAAGGTGGGCGGCATGCTGGAGAAAGCACAAAAGAACCTGCAAACGGCCAGCGGCCAGATAGAAGAAGTACTCGGTACCCGTACCCGCGCTATCCAGCGAAAGCTGAAAGATGTCGATACACTGAGCGACCGCGAAGCTCGTGCGATCATTCCTGAATTGGGACCGTTGACGGAGGATGAGGATAATATAGAGGCTTAATTTTAGATCATACTAATTTGCAGAGATAAAGAATTATTATTTCCTTTGTATCAGTAAACATGTTCGTATGAAAAGGGATATAGTACTAAAAAAGCTCGCATTCTTAAAAGAGACGCTCTCGTCCCAATACGGGGTAAGCAAGATCGGCCTTTTTGGTTCCACTATACGCGGTGAGAACAAAAAGAATAGCGATATTGATATTTTGATAGATTTCCAGGAAGGAAAAGAAACCTATCAAAACTATATTTCAGTATGTGATATCCTGGAAAATTTCTTTCATAAACATAAACTGGATATAGTCACATTAAAAGGTCTCAGCCCTTTCATTGGCAAACAAATCCTCAATGAAGTAGAATATGTCTAAATCACATATCGTTTATTTACAACATATACTTCAAGAATGTTGCTACGTCACATCTGTTGTAACGGATAGTTTGCCTATGTACCAGTTCTTATCGGATGAAACATTAAAAAGAGCTGTTACCCGTAGCCTGGAAATCATAGGTGAAGCGACTAAGAAAATTCCGGCTGATGTAAAATATGAATGGAATGACATTTCATGGAAACAAATGGCAGGTATGAGAGATAAGTTAATTCATGATTATATGGGCGTTAATTATCTCATTGTTTGGGATGTTGCTAAAAATATTATACCGGTTCTTATTCCTCAGATTGAAGCCATTATTGATAAAGAAAAAGAGAACAGGATAAACAGATGAAAAACGACGGTTTTACTTTCCGCAAACGGTTACGGAGTTTCCGGTATGCTTTTAATGGGATACGCTTATTGATTACCCGGGAACATAATGCCTGGATACATTGTTTTGCTGCTGTTTGTGTGGTTGTCGCTGGTATTTTGCTGGGACTGTCAGAGACGGAATGGATCGCTGTTGTGATCGTAATCGGTGCGGTACTGGCAGCCGAAGCAGTCAACTCGGCACTGGAAGCGATAGCGGACTTCGTTTCACCGGAATACAGCGAAGCCATTAAACGAACCAAAGACCTGGCGGCGGGAGCCGTATTAATCATGGCTATTGCCGCCGCAATCGTAGGCGGAATCATCTTTTTCCCTAAACTGATCGCTTTATATTAAAACCGCCCGTTTTGAACAAAATAGTATATATCACAGTTATTTAATTTAAATGATGAAAACAATGAAACTCCCCGAAGACCCGACGATGCTCTTTAGCGTAATCAACATGAAGCTACGCGACCGATATGCATCACTCGATGAATTATGCAGTAAAATGGATGTAGACAAGGATATGCTTGTACATAAACTGGCTATTGCCGGCTTTGAATACAGTGCTGAAAACAATAAGTTCTGGTAACTTCCGTTTCTATATTTGCACTAACAATAAATATATGAAACGTACAACCTATCTCTTTATCTTCCTCCTGGCCTTTATCGCCTGTTTCAACGGACATGCACAAGAAGTCAAGTTAAGCGGCAGCCGGAAAGCCGTCCGCACCTCGGGCGACGTACTTGCCTGCCTGACTCCGGCAGCCAGCCTGGCGACGGTATTGATCTTACAGGACTGGCAAGGATTGAAGCAAGGAGCACTAGCTGGTGTAAGTACCGTCGGAATGACGTATGCCCTGAAGTATCTGATCAAGAAAGAACGTCCGGACGGCAGCGACAATCACTCCTTCCCTTCCATGCACACCTCGGTATCTTTTACCGGAGCAGCTTTTATCCAACGCAGATATGGTTGGAAATGGGGTATTCCGGCATATGCCGTAGCTACCTATGTAGGTTGGAGCCGTACGTATGCCAAGAAGCACGATTGGTGGGACGTGGCAGCCGGAGCCGCTATGGGTATCGGCAGTGCCTATATCTTTACCCGTCCGTTCGCCCAAAAGCATAACCTGACACTCAGCCCGCTTGCCGGTGACAAACATTTCGGTATTTATGCCTCGATGACTTTCTGATGACATACGGCACAGATAAAAAACAGCCCGGACATGTACTCGCTACAGATCCGGGCTCTATTAGCTCTATGTGACTAATGTAATTTATATGAGAAATAATCACTCATAATGTAAAGCCTCTGCCGGTTTCAGGCGTGCTGCTTCGTTGGCCGGATACCAGATTCCGGCAATGATCATACCTACGATCAACAGGTAAGTGATCAGCATGCCTACGACAAAACGAAGGACCGTGTTATCCATCAGTACTGTATTTGTCAGATCTGCAAACATGATATTGCCACAGATCACTACTGCCGGAACAAAAGCAAGAGTCAACAGCAAGACACCTTCCCCCAGGACAGTACTCCGCAGTTGGTTACGGGTAGCACCCAATGCCATGCGAAGCCCCATCTCCCCCTGCCGCTGGCGGGTACGGAACCAGAATGTTCCGACTATTCCCAGGAAGATATTGATCAACAGGAAGAGCAGGATCGACAAACGGGTATTCATCTCCCCTTTGCCTTCACGTATGCCGTCCTCCCGTATAGTAGATACAGGAGTGATGCTTTGCAAGTAAAGGTTCCCTATCTCTACCTGATTACTGTTCTCTTTCATAAAGGTTTCGGCAAAATCCCTGTCCGCTTCCGGTTTTACCCTTACCGAGACTTCGGCCCAGGGAAGAAAACCGGCATCTATCGTCTTTATATCCCCTTCTCCCATACAGAGATACACATTCGGTCTGGGACGCTTAAACTCAGAACTACGAACTACCCCACAAATGGCCCCTACTTTGGTTGTCCAGGTATTATCGCCGGAATAGACCATCTTTCCGAGAGCATCCTGCCCTTCGAATATCTTATCGGCTGCATCTTCTGTCAGGACAATACTATTGGCAGTCACACCCTCTCCCGGCTGCCGGTTACTTCCCGGTGCCGCAGGGATACGGTAGACATCGAAATATTCCGGTGTTACGTAATAGATGCGACAAGCCGTCTTCTCCACCACCGTATCACGTCCCAAGGGCATATAATTGATTATATCGTTGTACGGTACACCGAATCTCGACAAAGTAACCGCTTCCACCCCCGCATGCAGCCTGAGCCTGTTCATCGCATCCCACAAGTCCTCACCTACGGCTGCCGGATGTTCTTCGGACGACAGATATCCCTCAGCACCTTCTTCGCGTGCGCTGAACTGGAACTTATAGGTATGGTCGATATCAAACCCCATAGGAGCATTGAAAGCATACAGCGTCACCAGCAAAAAGTCGACTATGTACCACAGGCAAACGGCAACAAGCAACAGTTCACCGAACAACCAGCCGTTACTCTTCCGCTGGTTCCATATTTGTTTTAATATATGATTGATCATCTTCGTATGGGTTTAGTATTCGTTCAACGCTTCCATTACATTCTTCCGGGCCATCCGGTAAGCCGGTATTCCCGCCGACAGCAGGTTCAGTATCAGGCAGAACACAAAGGCATAGAGGAATATCACCGGGTTAAGCAGTTCCGTCACCGACAACGCCGGTGTGCCTCCAAAGACAGAGGAGATAGAAGCAAAACTGTTGCTCAATAACCAGGTACGCATCAGCCAGATCGCGATATAAGAGATAAACAACCCGATAACGCCCCCCAGCAGGGTTAAGACCATACTCTCCGAAAGGATCTGCACCAACAATGTTCCCCGGGTTGCCCCGAAAGCCTTACGGATACCTATTTCCGACATACGTTTCCGCATCTGCGACAAGGTCATACCCGACAGGTTGATAGCCGGAACGAGCAGCAAGATAACGATCACCAGCAGATATTGCAGGATGGTCTTTGTCTTGTCAGGCCCCATTGCCCCCAGGCCTTTGATCTCCCAATCCAGATGGGTATCGGGCTGGTCGTACAGCGTGAGTTTATAATCGGCCAGCGAACTGTTGTAACGAACCAGTTGCCTGTCCATCTCCTGCCGGATAGCATCGAAATCGGCAGGGGAATGTGCCAGGATAATGGCCTGATACCAGCCGGTTATACTCTCCGCCCAGGTATCGTCGGGGAAAGGCTGCGCCGAATAAGACACCCATACTTCGGAATACGATGCTTTGGCAATCGTAGACACATCTTTTACTACGCCGCTGACGGTATAGGGTTTATAGCTGATCATGATCGTCTTGCCTGCCGCATCGGAAGTTCCGTAGAGCCGGCGGGCAAGCGACTCCGCGATAACGACCTTTTTGATACCCGACTGCACCTCTTCTTTCGTATACGGGCTACCGGACACAAAGTCGAAATTGAATATCTTCCAGAACACATCGTCGGTAAACAGCATCAGGCAATCTTTCTTTTCCTGTCCTCCCGGAATGGATGCCAACTGGCTGCGCCAGGGGGAAACGATGGCGACTGCTTCCGGCGTTTCCATCGTTTGGATACATTCCCGGATCGTTTTCAGGGAGAGGTAACCGTTGCCATAGTTTGAACCTTTAAAGTCACGCCCGCCCCACCGCACATACATCGTGCGGTCGCGGTTGTCCTCCGGCGAATAGTTATTTACCCTCACCTCGTAAGTGATCACCATCACCATGATCATACAGATGGCCAAAGCTGTTCCCAGAATGGAGATCAGGCTGAGGAGTTTATTCTCTTTCAGCATGGCCAGGGCTTGTTTGAAATAGAGTTTATACATAATCTTTATTGTTGTTTATGCAGGGGCGGTTCGCGAACCGCCCGTACGGGATCTGTTATTCGTAATGCAGGGCTTCGGCAGGTTCCATCTTCATGGCACGCCAGGCCGGATATAAAATGCCGGAGATGATCATCAGCGACATAAGCAGGCAGGTCAACACCGTTCCTATCAGGAAACGAGGGAGGGTAAAGTCCGCCCAATAGATGTTGACCAGTTCGGCTACTCCCAGGTTAAAGCAGATGATGACGGCAGGCAGCATGGCCAGGAACAGCATCACCAGTCCTTCGCTTATCAACAAAGTTCGCAAACCTTGTGAAGTAGAACCCAGGGCGACACGCAGTCCCATCTCCCCCCGGCGGTGCTGCGTACGAAACCAGAACGTTCCGGAGATACCCAGGAAGATATTCACAACCAGAAAAAACAGAAGGAACAGGCGCATCCTTATATCGCTCAGTACCGGGCTTACGACTGCCCTCTTTATTAATGAAGAGGGACGGACATCTATCATATATAGATTACCTACCGACAACTGCGTCGCCATATCCCGACGGAACTCGTCACTGAAACGGAGAGCGGCATCCGGACGGATACGGACGCAGAGTTCCATATTCGCCAGGTCGTTCGAACTCATTTCACCGGCTATTTCATCTTCCGGCAGCAAGGTATAAAAACAAGGCCTACTCTTTTCATACTCCGTCCAGCGGATAGGGGTACAAAGGGCTTTTACCTCCTTAAAGTAGCCGTCTTTACCGATCTGTAGACTTTTGCCTACCGCATTTTCGCCCGGCAGCAGTTCTGCGGCGCCATTGGCCGACAAAACGATCGAACGTACATCGAGCGCATCGGCCAGGGTCGGCCCGTTCCCGCCTTCGCGTTCTATACGGAAGACACGGAAGAAGGAAGGCGTTACTTTGTAGCGTTGCATGGTCACCCCGACCGTATCCTTATAGAACAGGCGGCTGTAATAAACCTGATTGGTATAATGTGTTGCGGCATACGGCTGAGAGCCTATCGACAACGATACTTCCTCCACACCCGGGTATTGCCGGATACGCTCCATGATGGTCAACAGATCCTGGCCGGTAGTCGTTTCTTTGGTGGCGGGGTCGAGGTAGTTGTCGCTATCGGGAGTACGTTCGTTGATATCGACACGATAAGTATCGGTTATATCGAATCCCAGCGGAGTACGGACGATCGTGGACAATACGCTCATATAATCGATAATGTACCACAGGCAGACAGAGACCAACATCAATTCCGTCAGTATCCAGACGTTACTCTTACGCTGGTTCCATATTATTTTAAACAGGTGCTTTATCATCATACGTTCCTCCTTATTCCCCTTTTAATGATTCAACAATAGGTATCGACGACACACGCCACGCCGGAACACAGGCACTCAATAAGTTCAGCAGCGAACAGAACAGGAAAGCGATCAGGAACACCTCCGGACGGAACAGGATCGATAACGGCACCTCTGCCGTCACATCCATACCGAAGTAGGTGGAAGAGGTGAACACCCAATCCTTCAACAGGTAAAGGAACCAATAGGAGAACAGCAACCCCAGTAACCCGCTGACTACCGACAACACGATATTCTCGTAAACGATCTGTCCGAGCAACCCGGCCCGGGTACATCCGAACGCCTTACGCACTCCCAGTTCGCTCACCCGTTCTTTCATACGCGATAAAGTCAGGCCCGAGAGGTTGATGGCAGGCACCAATAATGCGATCAAGATCGGGATAATAGCATTGAGATAGACCATTCGCATATCCGGCATACCGGGACCGAAACGCATCTCTTCCACATATTTGGTATCCGGCTGTCGATAGTAATAGACCTTATGATCGACCAGCGTCTTATTATATTGTTCCGTCCGTCGGTCGATCTCCTCGCGTATCTCGTCGAAATCGGACGAAGAGCGGGCCACGATCATACATTTGTAATGTCCCATGATATTTTCCGATCCTTTTATCTCGGGGATATTAGCCGAAGTGAAAGGTACCCAGGCATGGGCATAGGAGAATGTAGTACGGGGAGTGACATCGGCCACCACAGCGCAGACCGTATAGGGAACGAAGCTGAGCTGCATGCTCTTCCCCACCACCTCGTCGATCGAGCCGAACATGCGGCGTGCCAGCTTTTCGCTGATCACCACTTTCCGGATACCGGCGTCGAACTCGGCTTTGGTGTATAGGTTTCCCCTCAATACATTGAAGGAGCATATCTTCCAGAACACATCGTCGGTGAAGAGAACGAAGCAGCGTTCGCCCGGATCACCGGGTATGGTTGCCAGGCGCGACTGTGCGGGGGAAGTGATACAAACCGCCTCCGGTATCTCCAACGACTGGAAACATTCGCGGATCGTCTTTAGCGACAGGTAACCGTTAGCCTGGGTGCTTTCGGTCAGTTTATCCTGCACACCGACCCACTTGACATAAAGCGTCCGTTCGCGTGCCGTCTCGGGAGGCATGTTCTTGTACATCGCCTGGTGAGCGATGATAATCGTCATGATAAGCGATATGGCCAATGCCGTACCGAAGATCGAGATGAAGCTGAGCCAGGGGCTCTCCTTCAACATGTGAAAGGTTTGTTTGAAGTATTGTTTATACATAGTTTTTTGTGTTGTGTAGGGGCGGTTCGCGAACCGCCCTTACAGGAGTCATTCATAGTGCAAGGCTTCTGCCGGCTCCAGATGCGCCGCTTTATGCGACGGGTACCAGACGGCAAGGGTGATGATACCGGCCAGGATTCCCCAGGTAAGGAGGCTGACGGTCAGCAGGCGGCCGAAAGTAACCTCCATCACTTCCGTACTAAGCAGGCCGGCGAAGGCTACATTCACACAGATCAGCAAGGCAGGTACGGCAGTAATAGTCAGTATCATCAATCCCTCGCCGATCAGCAACTGCTGCAGGCGGAGGCGGGTAGAACCGACAGCCATGCGAATCCCCAGCTCGTTACGGCGGCGGTTCACACGGAACCAAAATGTCCCGATCACAGCCAAAAAGACATTGATCAGCAGGAAGAGATTAATGGCAACGTCCAGCTTCTGCCCACCCGTATTCATCGAGGTCGCCTGATAGTTCGTACGTACATCGGGATAATATTGAACATTCACCAGCCAGAAGTTTCCCCCCGCTAGCCGGTGTTTCATCTCTTTCTTAAAACGGACGGCATATTCGGAAGCACTTTCCGCCGCGACATTCGGACGAACCCGGAAACAGATCTGCATCTTCCCCAGCTCCTGTTCACCCATCCTGAGGATACTCCGTTCCTTCATCTCTTTAAAGACAATCGAAGGCGGTTGACTGAACTCTTCGCGTTTCACGGCCCTCGTTACTCCCTTTACACGGAAACGAAAGGTATCATCCTGAAGGATAAGCAACTCCTCGCCGTCCACCTTCGTCGAACCGAAACATTCCATTGCCATCGGCTCACTGATAAGGATACCCTCCTGAATAGCTGCAGCCAGCTCGTCCGACGAATCGCCATCGGCTGTATGTATATCGAACACACGAAAATAACCGGGCGTAACGTTGAAGTCAAAGGCATTCCGGAAAAGAGAATCTTTCTCCTGAAAGTAAGTCTCCGAATTGGACATATATGTATAAGGCATCGAAGCCCCGTTCGCCATACCTACCACCTGCACGTCGGGATGTGCCTCCAACTGGCGGATGATACGCATGAAATCCTCTCCCGCCTCCTGGCTTCCCTTTTCGTAGGCAATATAGGAAGCGCTGCTTGAAGGACGTACTGCCAGCGTCACCTTATAGACATTTTCAAACGAATATTCCATCGGTTGCGCCTGTGTTATCCGGTTCATCATCATCCGGTCGACGGCGTACCAAAGCAGTACGAAGACGACAAGTAGTTCGATAAACACCCAGGTATTGCTGCGGCGTTGTGTCTTGATCAGTTTCAGTATATGTAACAGCATATCTATCTCTTTAATTGTGGTTTAATGACTCAGTTATATTCACACGGATCGCACGCCAAGCAGGGATCATCGACGACATCAGGTTCAATACGAAGCAAACCAGGAAGGCATAGCCGAACACAGCCGGGCTCAGTAGCATTCCGAATGTCAGTTCCGTCTGCACACTGCCCTGTACCATAGCGATGATACCCGGAGTAAGCAGCAACTGCTGGAAAAGCGCAACCATCCCATAAGAGACCAGTAGTCCAACCAATCCGCCCGGCAGCATCAGCAACAAGTTTTCTATCAGTACCTGTGTCAACAGCCGGTTCTTACGTGCCCCGAAAGCCTTCCGCACACCCAGTTCGGAGATGCGGTCCTGCATCCGTGAAGCGTTCAGTCCGGACAGGTTCAGAGCCGGGATCAGCATGAAAAGCAGGATCAGAAACAGGAGTATCAGATAAACCGCAGACACGGAGCCGCCCATCACAAACTGGCGGACCACATGCGTCAGATGTGTCTCCACCCCGTTCATCATACTGAGCTTTCCGTCGGCCAGGGTCGTATTATAACGGTCGATCATTTCTTCCAGTTCAAGGCTCACCTCATCGGCTCCCATCCCGTCGACAGGCAGAATACAGACCGTCAGCAAGCCGACTGACACATCGCGTTCGTTGGAGGCCGCCATAACCAGCGGTATGGAAGTATAAGGTATCCACATATCGGCATAAACGGACGGTGTAACGGCAGAGATATCTTTCACCACACCGCTGACGGAATATTCGGTATCATCGAGCAGGATGCTTTTTCCCGTCACACCGGTCGTCGTCGAAAAAATACGGCGTGCCAGCGATTCAGAAACGACCACACGGGGGAAACCCGACTGGAACTCTTCCTCACTAAACGGCTTCCCTTCGATAAATGAAAAAGAAAAGAGGCGCCAGAAGCTATTGTTCGTCCCCATCACCTGCACCTTCTGCGGGTCGTCTCCCCCGGGAATCTGCACATAGGTATCACCATGAAGCAGGCTTGTAATGGCCGTGTTGGTCATCAGTGCCACCTCCTTCGCCGACTTCAACGGCATCAGGCATTCTTTAGCAGAACGGATGCCCCAGAAGAAAGTAGTGTTGCTTTTGCCCCGCTCATATTTCATCTGGTCGATGTACAGGTATTTGCCGCGATGCACTTCGGGGGCAATGTCGGCGGTACGGATATGGTACACGATCGCCATGACCATCACCATCGAGATAGCCAATCCGGTACCGATGATATAGACCGCGCTGTAGAAGCGGTTTTGCTTCATCAGGTTCCAGGCTTGTTTGAAGTATTGTTTATACATGGTGCAATATTATTTGTTTTGATTCTGCAAAGGCAAATGCCGTGCCACAAACATAACTGACTGATAGTAAGCCCCAAGAGCAAATACCGTAGTGTTCAATAACGAACAGTGGTCACGGTATCGAACACTGCAGGTTTAGTTGGTTTAACTGTTTGAACATATCCCCCGCTGTCTTTTATTCATAATGCAATGCTTCCGCCGGTTCGATACGGGAAGAGCGGCGGGCCGGATACCAGGTACCGAGCACGACCACGAACACCAGCAAAGCCAGCGTGATCACCGTAGTCAATCCGCAACGTAAAGGCGTTACGTCCATATACTGCTTCGGGAGCAGGTCGAGATGTACCAGATTCAGGCAGACGACCAGTGCCGGAAGGAAAGCGATAAACAACAGGATCATCCCTTCTCCCACCATCTGCCACAGGATGGTACGCCGGGAAGAGCCGACCGCCATACGTAAGCCTATCTCCGAATTACGTTTATTGATACGCAGCCAGAACGTTCCGATCACTCCCAGGAATATGTTAAGCAGGAAAAAGACGGCAAAGCCAATCCGGTAATTCAAGATATTATAAGCCTTTTGGAGCTGCACGTCGCGGTAATTACTCAGAGGCGTGACCTCCGACAGATAGAAATTGCCGGCCTGCAACTGCTGTCGCATCTCCCGCCCAAAACGTTCGGCAAAGTCGTTCTTCGCCGCCCCTTTTTTCACACGGAAACAAATGTCGACAGAGCTCCAGAGGTCGTTCTCACTCTCTACGGACAACAAAGACTCGTTCAACGGGACAAAAAGGAAACGTGCCGGACGGTCGAACTCCGTCCGTTTCATCAGCCCGGTAACTCCCGTCACACGCATCTCCAGGCTATCGCCTTTATCGAGGATGGTCTGCCCGATAGCCGAAGAACCGGGAAAGAGCCGTTCTTCCACGGCGGAAGAAATCACATAGCCCTCAGTCATAGCCTGCGCCAACGTTTCGGGATAGCCATCGGAGCCGGCAACACGGAACACACGGAAGTAGTCGGGCGTAACGGTCAGAATATCGGCATTCACCCTCAACGTATCGTGCCAGAACAGGTTGCTCATATTGCTGCGGCAATAAGGGAAATGCCAGGAACCGACACTCACACCTTCTATATCCGGGTGCTGGCGAAGACGTTCGGCAATACGTTGCATATTCAGCCAGGGCTCGGGACTATCTTCTTCGTAAGTAATATACCCGTTTTCGTTCTTCTGACGGACGGCAAGGGTCAGCTTATAGGTGTTATCTATATGAAAGCCTGTCGGGGTAGAGGCGGTAATGGTCAGGACGGACAGGAAATCGACGATATACCACATCAGGGCGGAGACGACAAACAATTCGAGCACGATCCACAGGTTGAAACGGCGTTGTGTCCATATTAATTTAAATAGATGTCTTATCATAATATATCATTATTTATCGTTGATCGAGTCTGCTATCGGCCGGCGCACGGCTTTCCATACGGGCAGCAGCGACGAGAGCAGATTAAGGAACACGCAAAGCCCGAAAGCCGAAAAGAAAAGCGGGAAGTTGAACAACATGCCGAATGTGAGTTGTACATCACCCGTCGCAGCCATTTGCCCGACGCTGCCGAGCAGGAAGTTACGCAACACGACAACCAGCACCCACGACACCAGCAAACCGGCCAGTCCGCCGATACAGGTCAACATCAGGTTTTCGGTCAGTACCTGCGACACCAACGTACGCGCACCGGCCCCAAAGGCTTTCCTCAGTCCCATCTCTTCGGTGCGTTCCTGCATCCGCGAAGAGATAAGCCCCGTCAGGTTGATGGCGGGAACCAGCATGAAGACCAACGCGATAAGCAAGTAACGGCGGATGATGTCCGACAGCGAAGAACCGTAGTCGAGTTTCTGAAGCTCCGTCTGCTTCGGGGTGGATAGCCACAATGTATCCACATACCTCTCCTGCAAAGTAGCGTTGTATTGGAGCCGGCGGCGGTTCACCTCATCGCGGACGGCATCGAAACGGGCGGGACCGGAGACAAGCAGGTAGGCGACAACAGGGCCGGCAGACCTCTCGGCATTGGCCGTTTCCGCCAGGACAGGAACCGAGGTGATCGGTATCCAGATATCGGCACAAGTCATCGACATAACCGATGAAACATCTCTCACCACCCCACTGACGCGGTATTCCAGCCCGTTGAGTAGAACGGCTTTGCCTTCCGCCTCTATCGTTCCGAACAGGCGGCGGGCATACGATTCACTCAACACGACACGCTTCACGCCGCTTTCAAATTCTTCACCGGTAAAGGGTTTACCGCTGAGGAAACGAAACCGGAAGATCTGCCAGAACGCACCGTCGACAGCCTCAACCATCGCCCTATAACGGTCGGGACTTCCGGGCAACTGCGAATAGACGGTTCCCATCAATATATCCGTACCTTGCGGATTGATCACGAAGGTCACTTTCTCCACCTCCGACAATTCACTCAGTATCTGCCGGGCAGCATGAAACGAAAGCGACCAGTTGTGCGTTCCGCCATTCTCATCCTTCGACTTCACCGATGCACGGTCAAGCTGCAACAGCCTGCTCCGGCAATCCTCCGGAGCAATGTCTGCCGTGCGGATGTAATAGACCGTGGCCATGATCATCACCATCGAAATGGCAAGCCCCGTCCCCAGGATGTAAACGAAACTGAAGAAGCGGTTCTGCTTCATCAATTGCCAGGCCTGTTTGAGATATTGTTTATACATAATGTCTATCTTTGTTATTCAAACTTTAAAATCACACTAGTCATGGATAAGGAACTACCCAAATCGCAATTATCAGGCATCACACCGGCCCGAGTATTGCTACGCGTCAGTAAAAGCCATCTGCCCGCCCTTCCCGATACGGACAATGCATGAGGGCTCATCCTTACTGTACCTGTCGTCCGTCGAAGAACCTCACCGTACGGCTGGTCTGCTGTGCCTGCGCTTCGTTGTGGGTTACCATCACGATGGTGCGTCCGTCTTCCTTGTTCAGTTTATGAAGTATCTCCATGACCTCGATACCCATCTTCGAGTCCAGGTTACCGGTCGGCTCATCCGCCAGGATGATCTCGGGGTTACCGACAATCGCACGGGCAATGGCTACACGCTGGCACTGACCACCCGAAAGCTGCGTCGGGAAGTGACGCATACGATGGCTCAGACCGACCTTTTCGAGAACAGCTTCGGCTGCTTTGCGGCGTTCGGAGGAAGAGACGTTGCGGTAAAGTAACGGTAACTCCACATTATCCAGGACATTCAGTGAATTGATCAGATGGAACGACTGGAAGACAAAGCCCAGCGTCTTATTACGGAAAGCAGCCAGCTGCTTGTCGTTCATATTGCTGGTATTCGTACCGGCAATTTCCACCATACCGCCTGTCGGAGCGTCCAGCAGGCCGATAATGTTCAATAAGGTCGATTTTCCACAACCGGACGGTCCCATGATGCTCAGGAATTCACCTTTTTGGATATCCAAATTTACATTTTCCAGGGCAACTGTTTCAATCTCCTTCGTGCGGTAGATCTTTTCGAGGTTTGTTAACTTGATCATGATGTTTGATATTAATTGATTTTGAGTTTGTTCTTATCCTTGTAGCTGCTCATGTCGGAGACGATGACTTCGTCGCCGGGCTGCAGGCCGCTGACCACTTCCACGTATTCGTAATTGCTGTCACCGAGCTGGACTTTGCGCTTCAGCAGTTGGTCGCCGTTGATGACAAACAGTTCGTATTCACCTTTACCTACATAATAGGAAGCGTTGGCAATGCGCATGACGTCGTCTTTTACGGCGTTCATGACGTAGACGTCCGTCTTCAGGCCGGAGCGGAGACGGCGGTGGTTGTCTTCCTCCAACTGCACGGTAAAGGAGATCACGCCGTTCTTTGAAAGCGGGGTGACGTCGCTGACGGTACCTTCCAGCTTGTCACTGCCGATCTTAACGACCGCCTTACTGCCTGCGGCGATACGGTCGCCATACGTGTCGGCTATCTCTCCTTCGATCTTGAAGTGGGACAGGTCGGAGACGATGGCGACTTTCGTTCCCTGTGGCACCTGAGCACCGATCTCGTTGTTCACATACGTCAGGATAGCCTTACGCGGCGAACGGATCTGGGCATCGTCGAGCGTACGCTTGGTCTCGGCCAGGCCTTTGCGGAAGATGTTGAGTTCGAGTTCTTTTACCTTCAGATCAGCCTCGGAAAGAGCTTGTTCGTTGATGTATTTCTGTTCGTCTTCCTTCAGTTTGAGCTGGCTGACGTTGAAGTCGAGTTCTACCTGGCGCACTTTGTCGGTCGTTCCGGCACCGAGGCTGTCGAGATAGCGCTCGTTACGGAGTTCCACGGCTTTCCGGTCGAGTTCCATGCGGGACACTTTCAGTTTCATTTCCATTTCAGACAGCTTGCTTTGGTTGGTGACTTTCAGCTTTTCCAGTTCCAGGCGTTTCATCTGTTCTTCGTCCAGCAGTTTGTTGTATTCGGTTTCTGCGCTTTGCAGGTCCAGTTTCAGAATGGGGGTACCGACATCCACGGAATCACCGCCTTTTTTATAGATCTCGACGATGCGGGAATTGATCGGTGAGTTGATTATTTCTTCAAAGGCGGGAATCACTTTCCCGGATGCGCTGACCGATACTTCGATCACCCCTTTATCCACTTTCGAAATAGTAATGTCTTTACGATTCAGGCTGGTTTGCAGAAAAGAGATGACAACGGCAACGACGAGAACGATGCTCCCTACCCCTGCCCCGATCTTGATGATCTGTTTGCGTTGTTCTTTTCTCCGAACCTCTTTCGATATCTCTCTGTCCATATTTAGTATTGTTTTTATTTTCTGTCCTCCTAGGGGCAAACTCCGTGCCAAAAAGCTAAACAGCTGATTATGTGCAAAAAGGAAGGATGAACGGGTGTTCAATATCGGACAGTGTGTTCGGTTTTACGGAAAACATTCCTTATGTCTGGCTTGTTCTTTATCGACAAATAGAAATATGCACTTATTAATCGCTAAAACAATAAGAATATGAACATCAGGTCAATCTTTCTATCCCTTTTCGCCGTTTTGGGATTATTTCTCGCCAGTTGCGACAATAACGACGACGATCACAAAAATGCAATCGAACCGACCGAACCGGTCATGCAGGCTTTCAACAAGAAATATCCGAATGCCTCCAACCCGATCTTTACGATAGAGGGTAATTACTACGTAGCGGAATTCACGAACAACAGTGTCTCTACCGAAGCGTGGCTGACCGAACAGGGCAAGTGGATGATGGACAAAGCGGATACGCCTTTCAACCAGCTTCCGGAAGCGGTGACCGCCGCACTCAATAACGGACTTTATGCCGGTTGGAAAGTGGATGATTCCTATACGATCAACCGGGATAGTATGGCGGTCGTTTATAAGATCAATGCCGAAAAAGGGAACAGCGATATGGATCTGTATTACTCCCCGTACGGCAATCTTATCAAGGCTGTAAATGATGAAGGGAATGAGGATGCCCCGATCGTGATACCGGCAGAGGTACATACGTTGATGGCATTCACCTTTGCTACCTGCGACTTGCTGGATATACAGAGTAATGCCGACGGGTATATCCTGAATATGCTGGATGGAAAGGTGTACAAGATTGCTCAGTTGAATAAGAATTATTTATGGCAAAGTACTTCCTACCAGATCGCGGAGCAGGATGTACCTGAGATCATCATGGATAGTTTCCAATCTACGGGCTACGCCGGAGACACGATTGAATCGATCCTGGTAAAGATCGATGCAAACGGCACATTCTATACCTTTACCGTCGATCACAACGGGCAGAGCACGGAGGTTACGTTCGATGCGATCGGAAATATCGTACAATAAGTAATTTTAAACCTACTTTTCCCTTGATGGAAAAGTAGTCAAAAGATCAAGGCTGAACCGGCTTCACTGCTACGGTGAAAGACTACGCGGACGTTCATCCGTTTAGGCCTTTCATAGGAAGCAGAGCTTCCTCTTAGGATTGCCGACACCGCTTGCTTTTTGCACGATTCCGGGTCAAGCCCGGAATGACAAGCTTGGGACTTCGGGATTGATAACAAACCTGTCATCCCGGGATGACAGCCTAAAGAACTGTCAGTATCGGCAATCACAGGAGAACGCTTTACGTTCTATGAAAGGCCTCAGCTGGCGAGCGTAAAGCGTAGCAGCCGGAGAGAGCGTCCGGAGCATCCGCTGTAGGGGTCGTTCGCGAACGACCCTTACCTATCGACAGCGAACGCAGGATACGGAGTAGCGAGGCAGGTGCAGCCTTGAACTTTTGGTTACTTTTCTTTCAAGAGAAAAGTAACATACAAATAGAACAATATCCGAATCTATCCATAAAAAAATCCCCTTCGCAGAATAATGTGCGAAAGGGATTTTCTCTATACCTTGAAATAATCTTATCTACTTATCAACTCAATCCGTGCGCTCTTGACTCCCGGTGAAGAAGCTTCGAAGTAGATCGTACCCGGAGTCTCTTCCGTTTGTACGATGGCAGTCAGCTGTCCGCTGAACAGCTTCATCTGCGGAGCCTGGAAAGATTCGAGGCTTGCCGAATTACCGTTGGCAGCCGCTTTATATGTACCGGCTCCACGAACGTTGAACTTGATCTGGTTGGTGGCATCCGGACAAAGGTTACCGTTTTTATCCACTACCCGTACATTAATGAAAGACAGATCTTTGCCATCGGCAGTCAGATTGTTACGATCGGCAGAAAGCTCGATATGATGAGGTTTGCCGGCTGTATGTACTTCCTCTTCAGCAACTGCGTTTCCATCCTTATCGTAAGCAACCACTTTCAGCGTACCCGGCTCATATTTGGTATCCATCCACATCAGACGATAGCGTTTCTGACGTTCGAAACTCTTCTGAGCCGCTTCGGTATAGCTGCTGTCGATGCCGATGCTCAGATCTTTCGTACGTTTACCCTGGCTCTTTCCGTTGATGAACAGCTCGGCAGAAGGATAGTTGGTGTAAACGAACACTGGAGTTACTTCACCTTCGCGTCCCGGCCATGTCCAGTGAGGCAGGATATGTAACGTCTTTTCAGCCTTGTTCCAATGACTGCGATACAGATAGTAACGGTCCTTTGGAATACCGGCCAGATCAATGATACCGAACAGGGAGCTATGGCTCGGCCAGTTGGTATAATACGGAGTCGGTTCACCCAGATAGTCGAAACCGGTCCATACGAACTCGCCGATACAATAAGGCAGGTCTTCATGCTGGATGAAATCGTCTTCCGGCAGGTTTGACCAGCCGCAATGCTCTACGTCGTAAGAAGAACTCTGATGATCGTCGTAGACAGCCATCGCCTTACGTTCAACCGGGAATTTATAGACACCGCGTGAACTTACCGTTGAAGCCGTCTCACTTCCCAAAATAATTTCCTGCGGTAGTTTCTTGTAATTGACCTGATATCTGAACGGACGGTAGTTGAAACCGGCTACGTCCATTACGGCTGCAAAGTTATTGTTTACGACAGCATCCGGTGCATCCATACCCTGGGTTACCGGGCGAGTCGGGTCTTCCCGGTGGCAGATATCCTGCAGGAAGCGGGCAATCTTGGCATCTCCCTCGTTCCACTGGTTCGGCACTTCATTACCGATACACCACATCACCACACTCGGGTTATTACGGAAATGGTGAACCAGGTTTACCATGTCTTTTTCCGCCCATTCATCGAAGAAGAGATTGTAGCCGTTCTTGCATTTAGCGACATTCCATTCGTCGAAGCTTTCAGCCATCAGCATCATACCCATCTCATCACAAGCCTTCACCAGTTCAGGAGCAGGCATGTTGTGGGAAGTACGGACCGCATTACACCCCATCTCTTTTAGGATACGGATCTGGCGACGGATAGCGGCATCATTCACGGCTGCTCCCAACGGCCCCAGGTCATGGTGGTTACATACGCCTTTGAACACGGTCTTTTCACCGTTCAGGAAAAAGCCTTTACCCGGAATGATCTCGATGGAACGGATACCGAACGGGGTTGTGTATTCGTCTTTCAACTCGGTTCCGTTCCGGTACAAACGGCTTTCTGCCACATACAGGGCCGGCATATCCGGTGACCAAAGTGTCGGAGTATGAACAATAAACTCCTGGTCGACCGAACCGTTATTATATTTAATGTCGGTCAATGGAAGCATTGTCTCTACCAGCATCTGTCCGTTCGGATTACGAAGGCTTGTTTTTACTGCATATTGTTTCGGGTCAGCTCCTGCCGGCAGATTCACCTTCGTGTTTACATTCACTTTGGCAAATTCTTTCTTTACGATAGGAGTTGTCACATACGTTCCCCAAACAGGGATATGTGCATCTTCCGTAACAATCACATGTACGTTCCGATACAGACCGGCTCCGGGATACCAGCGGGATGATTCCGGCAGGTTTTCCAGGCGGACAGCCAATGTATTCTTCTGTTCCGGTTTCAGATACTTCGTAATATCGAAATGGAACGAGTTGTATCCATAAGGCCAATACCCTACTTCTTCTCCGTTAATATACACTTTCGCATGGCTCATCGCTCCATCGAACAGGATGGATGCTTTTTTACCTTCAGCGAACTGGGGGACTTCAAACTCGATACGGTACCAACCCACACCAACAAAAGGCAGACCACCTGTACGTCCAGCGTGTTCCATTGCCTCTTTCTGACCATCCTGTGAAATGGCTACTTCCTGCTTGTCGTTCTGGGAACTGAACGGACCGTATATCGCCCAATCGTGAGGGACTGTCACCGATTGCCATTTACTGTCGTCGAAAGCGGGTTTGATAAAGTCGGGGTTATCCTCACGAGTGAACTTCCAGTTTTTCTCTAGAAGGAACTCATTGCGTACTTGTGCTGAAAGGTTGGTCAGCAGTCCGAATAACGCGACTAAAATAACTAAATTGAATCTTTTCATGCGCATTTTAATGTTTTTGTAGTTCTTAGCGCAGCAAAAATAGCTAAATTTGCAGCTTTCACAAACTAAATCTACAATAACAAGTTACTGAATATGTTAATTCAACTAGCATTCGTATTAATTGCAATTATAATCGGAGCTCGCCTTGGTGGTATCGGGCTTGGTGTTTTAGGTGGGCTCGGGCTTGCCGTACTGACTTTTGTCTTCGGGCTCGAACCAACTTCTCCTCCTATCGACGTGATGTTGATGATCGTAGCCGTCATCGCTGCAGCCAGTTGCATGCAGGCAGCCGGTGGCCTGGACCTGATGGTGAAATGGGCAGAAAAACTTCTTCGTAAGAATCCTTCCAAAATTACAATATTAAGCCCGCTGGTTACCTATGTTTTCACATTCATTGCCGGGACAGGGCATGTGGCTTACTCGGTTTTACCCGTTATCGCAGAAGTGGCGACCGAAACGAAAATACGTCCGGAACGCCCGCTAGGTATTGCCGTGATCGCTTCACAGCAAGCTATTACAGCCAGTCCGATCTCTGCTGCTACCGTGGCTCTGTTAAGTATGCTGGTGGGACAAGGGTTCAATGTGACTTTATTCGATATTCTGATGATCTCCGTACCCTGTACGCTGGCAGGCGTGCTGGCTGGTGCTTTCTATTCCCTGCGTGTCGGTAAAGAGCTGGAAGACGATCCTGAATTTAAAAGACGTATTGCAGAAGGTGAATTCACAACCCAAAAGTATGAGTTGAAAGATGTAAAGAATCAGAAAGCGGCCGGCTGGTCGGTTATCATATTTATCCTGGCGACTATCGGCATCATCCTGTTCGGTTCCATCGAAAGTATCCGTCCGACATTCAACGGCCAGTCTCTGTCGATGGCTTACATTATCGAGATATTGATGTTGTCGGCTGCCGCCATTATCCTGCTGGCAACCCGGACAGACGGGATCAAAGCTGTTCAGGGTTCGGTCTTTTCTGCCGGTATGCAGGCTGTTGTCGCCATCTTCGGTATTGCCTGGATGGGCGATACGTTTATCGGAGGGAATATGGCGGAGCTGAAAGGCTCGATTGAACAAATCGTTACCGAAATGCCTTGGTTATTCGGGATCGCCCTGTTTCTGATGTCTATCCTGCTATTCAGCCAGGCGGCAACCGTACGTGCTTTATTGCCGCTGGGAATCGCTTTGGGAATATCTCCTTATATGTTGATCGCCCTTTTCCCTGCCGTGAACGGTTACTTTTTCATACCGAACTACCCGACAGTCGTAGCTGCGATCAATTTTGACCGTACAGGAACCACCCATATCGGGAAATATATCCTGAATCACTCTTTTATGATCCCCGGATTGATCGCGACAGGAGTTTCCGTAATGCTAGGTTTACTCCTTATACAGCTATTTTAATATACAGAGGCAGTAAAGCAATCCGGTAAAATTGACAAATATATTAGACATTTTGCTATCTCATCGCTTCTGAATCTTGTATAATTTTGCACTGTAAATAAAAACAATGAGCATATGAAACCAGTAGAATTGACAAAAGCAGATTTCATTCAGAAAGTTGGTAATTTTGAAGCAGATCCGAAAGATTGGAAATATATAGGAGACAAACCTTGTATCGTGGACTTCCAGGCACCGTGGTGCGGTTACTGCAAACGCCTGGATCCAATATTGGATGAGTTCGCAGAAACATACGATGGAAAACTGACTATCTATAAAGTGAATGTAGATAATGAGGAAGCTCTGGAGACGGCATTCAATATCCGTACCATCCCGACACTTCTTATCTGCAAACCGGACGGGACAAAAGAATTCATGCTCGGTACAATGCCCAAGCATGAGTTAAAAAAGATCATTGAAGAAAATATCCTGAAATAAGATTCACACAGTCTGTTATTTACGGACTGTGATATGAAAACAGCCTTGCTTGCGTTCGTGCTTGATATAACAGCGTTCAGCCTTTCGCTGATCGCGGAGCACAGACGCAAGTACCATTTTCAGACGGTCGCTATCGATATTCAATGTATCCTTTTCGTCTATTTTGGTGTAACGAACCCAAGATATATCAAAAGTAGTACCATAGCGGTGGGCTGAATTCATGGAAGCGTTATAGTTACGTTTTCCTAATTTCTTCACGTCATCGACCGTACGGGTAACGCTTGTCACCTTTACTTTATAGATGGAAGCATTCAGGTTATAAAGGGAATCCTGAAAATTACGTCCGATATCTTCCAGTAATGTAGCAGCTTCGGGGATGAGATAAGGGATGGAATGTTTCAATTCTTCCACTTCATAATAATCACAGGTCTTGATCTCTTTCATTTTTTTAGAGGCATGTTCGGCATCATCCCGGTTACTGATAGGTTCTATCCCTATTTTCTGCGCTACCGCCAACTGAACATCATTCAAGTCATTAAAGTCCCGGTTATAGCTACCATTATACCAAATAGTTTTCAACTCACCCCGCTTTTCCTTGCAAGAAGAAAAAGCACAAACAGCCAGCAATACGGCCACCAAACTTATTGTATTTATAAATAATTTCATCCTTTTTGATTTTGGGAAACAAAAATAAGAAAAATAACAGACTTAACAGGATAAGAGAAAAAAGATTTCGTACTTTTGTAAACAGCATAAATAAAAGAATATGGATATGAGTACTTTAGAACTAAGACTTTCACTGATTGAACAATTGACTCAAATCGATGATGAGCAGTTGTTGCACAAGATCAAAAATCTTATCAGCCAGCACACAGGCAAGAAAGCCGAACGCCTGCCGGCACAAATGACGGTAGATGAGCTGAAAGAGGTGTTGAAGAAATCTATAGAAGAATCCAAACAAGGATTAGGCATGACTTCCGATGAATTACGAAAAAGACATCCTCTATGCCAACAAGATTAAAGTGGTTACCACAAGCTATTACCTTACTTGAAAATATTTACGGTTATTACAGTAAGAGGAGTGAACGCTCTGCCGTTCGCTTATATAACAGAATCATTGATTCTGCTGAACCGTTAAAGACATTCCCTCACGCAGGACCTCTCGAACCTTTATTAAAGGATTTTCCACAGAATTTTCATTCGTTTGTTGTCGAAAAACATTATAAGCTGATCTATACAATCAGCCCCGACCTCATCGAAATACATGCCATATGGGATTGCAGGCAAGACGACTGGAAACTTAAAGAAATGTTCCGATAGTTATTCTCAAAAAAAAGCCCGAATCTATTTAGGAGACAAAGAATATTACTAATTTTGCGTACCTAAATAATAGATGGGATAAAAACATAAAAATTATAAGGAAAAAGGAAAAGAACGGATGATAGAACGAATATATATTCTGGAAAGCGTAGACCCGGTTATTTTTTACGGAGTGAACAATGCGAACATGCAGCTTATCAAAACACTGTTTCCCAAGCTTCGCATCGTTGCCCGAGGAAATGTGATGAAAGTAATCGGAGACGAAGATGAATCCGAACTGTTCCTGAAGAAAATCCGGGAAGTCGAGAAATACTGCGAGGAGTTCAATTCCCTGACCGAAGATGTCATACTCGACATTATCAAAGGTAAAACCCCGACCGTCGTTAAACAGGAGAACCTGATCATCCACGGAATGAATGGGAAAGCAATCGTTGCCCGTACCGAAAACCAGCAATTACTCGTGAAAGCATTCGAAGAGAACGACCTGGTATTTGCCACCGGTCCGGCTGGGACAGGCAAGACTTTCGTTGCGATCGCCCTGGCCGTAAAAGCATTAAAGAACAAAGAAATAAGGAAGATCATCCTGAGCCGACCTGCCGTCGAAGCCGGCGAGAAGCTGGGATTCCTTCCGGGAGAGATGAAAGACAAGCTCGATCCGTATCTCCAGCCGTTGTACGATGCCCTGCAGGATATGATACCGGGAGCGAAACTCAAAGAATATATGGAAAATAACGTGATTCAGATCGCTCCACTGGCTTTTATGCGCGGACGTACGCTGAACGATGCTGTTATTATCCTCGATGAAGCACAAAATACGACTACGCACCAGATCAAGATGTTCCTCACCCGCCTGGGTATGAATGCTAAAATGATCATTACCGGTGACGTAACGCAGATCGACCTTCCTCCCACAGCGACTTCCGGACTCGTGCAGGCCATGCAGATACTGAAAGGCGTAAAAGGGATCGGTAAGATTGAATTTGATAAGAAAGATATCGTACGCCATAAACTGGTGCAACGCATCGTCGAAGCGTACGATAAATTCGACGAAAAGAAAAAAGCAGCGCATGCCGCCGCTAAGACAACAACAGAAAAGAACAACAAACTATCAGAAAACAATTAAAAATAAATTGGTCATGAAGAAGGCGTTAGTTAAAACAGATTACAATTTCCCGGGACAAAAGAGTGTCTATCATGGTAAAGTACGCGACGTGTACAATATCAATGACGAAGTATTGGTGATGGTCGCAACCGACCGTATTTCAGCTTTCGACGTAGTATTGCCGGAAGGTATTCCTTACAAAGGCCAGATGTTGAACCAAATTGCTGCCAAATTCCTTGACGCGACCACCGACATTTGCCCGAACTGGAAAATGGCTTCACCCGACCCAATGGTTACCGTTGGTGTGCAGTGCGAAGGTTTCCCTGTTGAAATGATCGTACGCGGTTACCTTTGCGGTAGCGCATGGCGTGCTTACAAAAGCGGTGTACGCGAAATCTGCGGTGTGAAACTGCCGGAAGGTATGCGCGAAAACCAGCGTTTCCCGGAACCTATCATCACCCCGACAACGAAAGCTGCCATCGGTGCTCACGACGAAGATATCTCCAAAGAAGAAATCCTGAAACAGGGACTTGTTTCTGAAGCCGACTACGCCGTTCTTGAAAAATATACAATAGAGCTCTTCAAACGTGGTACAGAGATCGCAGCCGGACGCGGACTGATCCTGGTCGATACCAAATATGAATTCGGTCACCGTGACGGTAAGATCTACCTGATCGATGAGATCCATACACCGGACTCTTCCCGTTATTTCTATTCAGAAGGTTACGAAGACCGTTTCGCCAAAGGTGAACCGCAGAAACAGCTGTCTAAAGAATTCGTTCGCGAATGGTTGATGGATAACGGCTTCCAGGGTAAAGCAGGCCAGGTGGTTCCTGAAATGACTCCGGCTATCGTCGAAGGTATCAGCGACCGCTACATCGAGCTGTTCGAACATATCACCGGCGAAAAATTCGTGAAAGGCGATACAGACGACTTGCTTGCACGTATCGAAAAGAACGTTACAGATTATCTGAACAATAAATAAGAATGTATGAAGTACGGTTCGGAACAGATTTTACCTTACAACAGGGAAGAACAAAAGAGCACACAAGTCAGACGTATGTTCGACTCGATTGCAGGCACCTATGATCTGCTGAACCATACGCTCTCGTTCGGAATTGATAAAATATGGCGCAGGAAAGGTATCGCTTTCCTGCGTCCTTTTTCTCCGAAGTCGATACTGGATATCGCAACCGGAACAGGCGACCTGGCCATCTCCATGCAAAAGAAACTGAAGGCGGACCGGATCATCGGCGCCGACATTTCGGAAGGTATGATGCAGGTCGGACGTGAGAAAGTGGTCCGTGCCGGTCTTTCGGAGCATATCTCGTTCGAACAACAAGACTGTACGGCGCTTACTTATCCGGACAATTCGTTCGATGCCGTTACTGCCGCATTCGGAGTACGTAACTTTGAAAATATAGAACAAGGGATAGCAGAGATGTTCAGGGTCCTGAAACCCGGCGGCCATCTCATGATCCTGGAGCTTTCCACCCCGGAACATTTTCCGATGAAACAGCTCTACCCTATTTATTCAAAGACGATCATTCCTTTTATAGGCCGGTTGTTCTCAAAAGAAAAAGCGGCATACAGTTATTTGCCGGAATCCATCAAGGTCGTTCCTCAAGGAAAGGTCATGGAAGAACTACTCGCCCGTCAAGGTTTTACACAGGCGAAAGCACGCACCTTTACCTTTGGAATTTGTTCATTATATACAGCCAGTAAGGACAGTTCGCCCAGTAAGGGCAGTAGTAAGGGCAGTTCGCGAACTGCCCCTACAATTTAAACATAAAAAGAAGAAGGTTATGCAGAAATATGGTTTATTGGGATATCCACTCGGGCATTCATTTTCCAAAACTTATTTCAACCAAAAGTTTGAGGCGGAAAAGATAGATGCTCAATATGTAAATTTCGAGATTCCGAACATCAAAGAGATAAAGAATGTTCTGAAAGAGAATCCCGAATTAAAAGGTTTGAACGTTACGATCCCTTATAAAGAACAGGTGATCCCTTATCTGGACGAGCTGGATGAAGATGCACGCCTGATCGGTGCCGTCAACGTGATCAAGTTTACAAAAGGTCTTTTCGGAAGAACAAAGCTGATCGGTTACAATTCCGATATCATCGGTTTCAAGCAATCGATCGAACCTTTCCTGAACGAAACGCACCGGAAAGCCCTGATCCTCGGAACAGGCGGAGCTTCAAAGGCAGTCTTCCAGGGATTGAAACAACTGGGAGTCGGCGCTACTTTAGTCTCACGCAAGCCGAAAGAATTTTGCATTACCTATGAGGAGATCACAGCCAAAACGATGGAACAATACACGGTTATTGTCAATACGACTCCGCTCGGAATGTTCCCTAATATCAATGATTGCCCTGATATTCCCTACGATCTGCTCACCCCTGACCATCTGTTATACGACCTGCTGTATAATCCGGATGAAACACTTTTCATGAAGAAAGGAAAAGAAAAAGGAGCTGTCGTCAAAAACGGACTTGAGATGCTGTTGTTGCAGGCATTTGCCGGCTGGGAAATCTGGCAGAAATAAAAAACTGAAAAACAACTATCATACTATCACAAACAGTCAAGTACGCTTTGATATTTAAAGGATAAAACCAATGATAGTTAGTATGATAGTACTATTTTCAACCATCATACTATCACAAAACTACCCGACAAAGTTGGTGATGTATATATCTTATTATTAACAACATAGTTAGATATCTTTCTTGAGACCCGGGTCTCTATACCCTTCACACCCGGGTCTTAGCATCGTTCACATCCGGATGTAAAAGAGGGCAAAATGGGGGTCTAAACAAGAAGAACAAGCTATTTGCACGAAAAAAACAGCTTTATTCAGGCAAAAAAGATAGGATGCTATTGCTTTTCCGTCATATACTTCCAGAAACGGACAGGCATATGCTGGCGGTGCAGCTTCGGATTGATACGTTCTTTGATGGCAATCGTCTTGAAATACTCTTTCCACATCTGCTGGAACAGTTTCTCATCTTTATCCATCAGGCTCTCATTGAGGAAGCCGGATAACAGATGCTCTTCCTTTTGTTCGAAACGAACCTCGATCGTCTCTTTCAGATCATAATAATAGCCATACTCCCGGCGCATATCATAGATCAGCCATTTCTGATCGCCGAAACGATCGTTCAGATACGGAAGGACAAGCGGCAATACATTATATATAGGCTCGACGGCAGAGAAGTAAGTGCCATCCAATGCCTTTTGGAAACGGAGAAACTGCATGATGCGGAGACGTTCGTTGCTTACTTTCTTCCAAACCTTGGATATCTGTAGTACATCAGGATCACCGAAATTCATCTCAATAGATTTCGAATGGTCAAGCGCCTTGCGGATATAGCGGAACAACAGCATGTCGACCTCCGGCAGCTCCGACAGCCAGGAGACTGTCAGCCCCGACAGGGATAGTTTCGACACCTTCTTTTCAAGCCCTTTCCAAACCCGGTCCGCCTTTTTCTTGTCGGAATAAATCGTCACCGTTTCCTCGCAGAACAGAGGTAACGGCTCGCCCTCCGCCAGCAGCACATCGGGAAAAGACTTCCGGACGTAAGCGTCGAAGACGGCAGTCAGTAATCCCTCGAAAGTTTTGTCATATATAAAAGCAATCACAATATGTCCTGTTTCAATTCACGCATCCGTAAAAAATGCTACATTTCTACCTCTACATCACGTTCACAATACATCCTGAAATTGAATTGTTAGTTGACGGTCGTCCAGTTTCCTGCCTTTTTTCTGCGTCAGGATATGGCGTACATTCTCCGGTGTCAGTTCGTTTACCGTCCGCATCGCCAGCTCATGGCAGGTGATGAAGTATTGCGCTTTCTTCATCACGACCCCGATCTTTTTCAATTGTTCCGATCCCAAACGGGAATAGCGGCGGGAGACAACGATCATCTTCGCCGATTTTACCCCGATACCGGGTACACGGAGAAGCAATTCATAGTCCGCCTTATTGATATCGACCGGAAACATATGCGGGTTCCGCAGTGCCCACGATAACTTCGGATCGACCTCCAGATCCAGTTCCGGATAAGCATCGTTCACGATCTCATCCACCTTAAACTCATAAAAACGCAACAACCAATCCGCCTGATACAAGCGGTTTTCCCTCACCAAAGGCGGTTGCTTCAATGCCGGAAGCCGGTTATCATAATCATTCACAGGAATAAACCCCGAATAATAAACACGTTTCATCGTCGGACGCTGATAAAGGGCGGACGACAAACGGAGAATATCCTTGTCCGTATCGGCTGTCGCTCCGACAATCATCTGCGTGCTTTGCCCGGCAGGAGCAAAACGAGGAGCATGCCGGAAACGTTTCCTCTCCTCCGCACTTTGTAATACCCCCTGCTGAATGTAACGCATCGGGGTAAAGACGCTCTTAAAGTCCTTTTCCGGAGCAAGAGCCTGCAAACTTTTCTCATTGGGTATCTCGATATTCACGCTGAGACGGTCGGCATACAATCCGGCTTCATTCACCAGTTCCTGGCTGGCTCCGGGAATGCTCTTCATATGGATATAGCCGTTGAAACGGTGTATCAGACGCAGGTCTTTCACGACACGTACCAAACGCTCCATCGTATAATCCGGACTACGGACCACACCCGAACTCAGAAAGAGCCCTTCTATATAATTCCTCCGGTAAAACTCGATCGTCAGATTGACCAGCTCCGTCACGGAAAGCGTCGCCCGGGGCAGGTCGTTGCTCCGACGGTTGATGCAGTAGGCGCAATCATACATACAATAATTGGTCAACATGATCTTCAGCAGGGAAATACATCGCCCGTCTTCCGCAAAACTATGGCAAATCCCCCACCCAGCCGCACTTCCGACCATTCCTTTCTTTCCGGAACGGGTTGTGCCGCTTGACGCGCAGGATACATCATACTTAGCTGATTCTGCTAATATTTTCAGTTTTTCGAGAACAGTTTCATTCATATTTCAGGAGGATATACTATACAAAAATAAGGATTAAAAAGCTATCTTTGCGATAAAACAGAGTGAAATGTTCTTAGATAATATTCCCGTACATAACCTGGATGAAACGGACTTCTTTGTCGTCGAACGGATTGAGAATTGCGCGCCTTTGAATTTCAGAGGATCGCATCGGCATAATTTCTACGAACTGTTATTCTTCACGGAAACGGGAACAGACGAGAGCCACAGCATCGACTTTATCGAATACCCTTTACAGTCCAATCAGCTTTACCTGCTCCGCCCGGGACAAGTACATACGATGAAACTAAAAGGACAAATGGGATTCCTGTTTGCCATCAATCCCGATTATTTCGAGCGCCTCTGCCTCCATATCGAGAGTTATGCAGATCATACATTTCCCAGCATGCTTCTTCTCCCGGAGAAAGAAACCTCAGCGATCCGCCAAATCGCCCGTCTGATCTACACCGAACATGAAGGACTGCACCGGAAAAGCCTGCTCAACTCATACATGCACGCTTTGATCACCCATCTGCTATTATTATACACCGATACCCGGGTCGACCAGGATATACGCGTCAGTAAAGTCTTGTCCCTGATAGACAAACATTATATCAACGAGCGCTCCACCGACTTCTATGCCCGCGAAGTAAACCTCAGCAACAAACGGATGAACGAGCTTACAAAAAAGGCCGTTGGCCACACAGTCAAACAACTGATAGATCAACGGCTATTACTGGAAGCCAAACGCATGATCAGTTCCGGAGCTTCGAGCTTCAAGGAAATCGCGTTCAGCCTGGGATTCAGCGAAGCATCTTATTTCACCCGCTTCTTCAAGGAGCAAAGTGGCTGTACCCCCGAACAATTCCGGTTATTATTGAAAAAAGACCTGTCATGAACGGACTTTGATCACTGCCAGCCGCCGCCGTGTATCGACAAACAACAACACAAAAGAGGTCAGTCCGCAAACGAACAGCCCGCACATCATCGGCACTACCGAATTATTCTGCAGGAAACTGACTACAGCCGACAGTATTCCGGTAAACAATAATTGCAGGAATCCCATCAATGCCGAAGCCGCCCCGCTGTCTTCCTTAAAATAAGCGAGTCCAAGCGAAGTCGTTGCCGGAAGCAACAACCCGATCGGTATCAGATTCAGGAAAACCAACACCAATAAAGGCACGACAGAAGTCGACACCAACGAAGTCACCACCAGCAATACCCCGATCAGTAGTTGAAAGACAAGCGTATATCTCACCAGCTTCTTCAACGTCATATATTTCAGGAAGAAATTAATAATATAGGTACCGAACATCAACCCCAACGAATTGACTGCGAAAATAATGGCAAACGTATCTCCCGACATTCCGCCCTTTTCCATGATCAGGAACGGAGCATTGGAAACATATACCATCAAACCACCGTAAGCCATACAGCCAATAATCGTATAGACCATGAACGGCCATACTTTCATCACCCGTACATACCCTTTCACCATCTCACGCAACGAAGGTTTCTTCGCTTTCACACCTTCGGGTAAAGGCATCGGCTTACTTTTCGGAAGAAACGCCCAGGTTAGCAGGATAGTACAAGCGCCTAACAACGCCATCGTATTGAAAACCCCGTGCCAATGCCATTGTTTCAACAGCAAATTACCGATAGTCGGAGCAATGACAGGGGCAATACCAGAAATAATCACCAACAAAGAAAATACTTTTGTCCGTTGCTCATTCACAAACAGGTCGTTCACGGCAGCACGTCCGACCACTACGCCGGCACATCCACCGAAAGCCTGAAAGAAACGGATCACCCATAGTTGTTCGATCGAAGTCACATAGATGGAAGCAAACGAACTGACCGTATATAAAGCAGTCGCCAGCAAGATCGGATTTTTCCGTCCGTAATAATCGGAAAGCGATCCCCAAAACAGTTGTCCGATAGCAAAACCAGCCAGGAAGATGGATAAGGATATTTGTACCTCACTCAGAGAAACCTGCAGACTTTCAGCAATATCCGTAAAAGCCGGAAGATAAAGGTCTATACTCAAAGGTTCCAGTGCCGCTAATAAAGAAAGGACCAGAACCACGATTCCCATTTTTCTATTCATCACATTATACCTATTAAAATTACCGCGACAAAAGTACTGTCTTCCTTCCGTCCGCCTTTTACATTAATTGCACATTTACTGGTATAAATGGGAACATTCAGAAAAACAGACGAAACGGGATATTTCTTTTATGAGTGTGGTAATTAGGCAGGAAACATGTACATTTGTACGTTTTTTAAATTTACATCTTCAATAATGAACGACTTACTTATTTTCAACCATATAGAATTGATCTTGGCTTCTACAACAGCCGGTCTTTTCATCATCCAGCTTTTGTATTATCTTGTCACCTATGCCCGCCCGTTGAGACAGGCAAAAAGGAGACAAATGGAGGCAGGACAGGCTAAACCCGCCGTTTCCGTGATTGTCTATGCCAAGAACGAATCGGAGAATCTCAGGAAACATCTTCCGGCTTTGCTGAATCAGAACTATCCGGAATACGAAATTATCGTCGTCAACGACGGCTCCACAGACGAGAGTGACGAGGTTTTAAAAACATTCAAGAACGAATACGACCACCTCTATCATACCTATATCCCGGAAGACGTAAAATACCTGAGCCGCAAAAAACTGGCACTTACCGTCGGTATCAAAGCGGCCAAACACGAGATCCTCCTTTTCACCGAAGCCAATTGCGAACCGATGGGTAAAAACTGGATATCTGCCATGGCACGCAACTATACATCCCAGACAAGCATTATTTTAGGCTTTTGTGCATATGGTCCCCATAAAGGATTTTTCCACAAACTGGTCGCTTATGATAACCTGATAACCGGACTGCAATACATCTCGTCCACCCTTGCCGGAAACCCTTATACCGGAAACGGCCGGAACCTCTCCTACCGGAAAGACTTGTTCTTTGCCCATAAAGGTTATTACAAATCGCTCAGTCTGCATGCCGGAGACGATGATCTGTTCATCAATGAATCCGCCACCAAACAAAACACCTGGGTGGAATACTCGCCGGAAAGCATCACTGAAATGGCAAAGATAGACCGTTTCAGTATGTGGAAAGAAATGAAAGTATCGCGAGCTGCGACCCAGCGTTATTATAAGGGCTGGAACCTGACCTTCTTCAGAATGGAGAGCCTAAGTTATTTCCTGTTCTTTATCGCGGTGATTGCCAGTATCGTATTCGGTATCCTGGGGAACTGGTTAATCTCCATACTGGCGGGCTTACTTTACATAATCCAGTTTTCCAGTAAAGCTGCCATCCTGCATAAATCCGCCAAGCTCCTGCAGCAGAAACCTGTAACAGGCTGGCTGTTTTTATTGGAATTAATCTTGCCCCTGTTCAATTTGTACGTAAGAATATACCGTATATTCAGAGGGAAGAACGACTATACATTCAGACTTTAAATATTACTCGAACCGAATACTCTTGGCCGGGTCGATCTTGGTGATCAGGTAAGACGGGCCGAGCATCATCAGCATGGATGCACATAATGTTCCGATATTCAGCAGAACTAAAGAAAGTATACTCAGATCGATAGGCACTGCATCCAGATAGTACGTAGACGGATCCAGTTTTATGACATGGAAATGAGACTGTATCAGGCAAATAGTAATCCCGATCACATTCCCCCAAAGCATCCCTTTCCCTATCAGGAAGAAAGAGATATAAAGAAATATCTTACGGATACTGGCGTTGTTCTCTCCCAACGCTTTCAGGATTCCGATCATATTGGTCCGCTCCAAAATAATGATCAGCAGACCGGAGATCATGGTGAAACCGGCAACAGCAAATATCAGGATAAGGATAACGACCACATTCACGTCCAACACATCGAGCCAGTTAAATATCATCGGATTCATCTCCTTGATCGAACGGGTAAAATAGGTATTTCCATGACGATCCTGCTTTTCTACTAAATTGAAATACAGGTCTTCCGCTATCTGATCCAGATCGTCGTAATCATCGACAAGCAATTCCAGCCCGCTGACTTCATCTTTCTCCCAACCGTTCAGACGACGTATCTGCTTGATATCCGCCAGGACAAATAACTTGTCGTAATCCATAAAACCGGTCTCGTAAATCCCGGCAATATTGAATTTGCGTGCACGGATATCTTCCTGAATAAAATAAGTCCGAACAGAATCCCCCAGTTTCAGATTTAATAAATCAGCTAAATATCGGGAAACAATGATATCGATCGAACTCTTATCCGGGTTTATCGTCAGTATCTCACCCTCTTTCAAATTATTCCGGAAGAAACTCCAGTCATAATCCGTATCGACACCCTTCAATACGATTCCCTGAAAATCACTGTCTGTTTTCAGAATCCCCATCTTTGTGGCATATGCTTCTATATGCTTGATACCGGGGAACTCCTGAAGCGCCTGAAGCAATGAATCGCTCACTGCTATCGGTGTCGTTTCGTATGAACTGTTATTATCGAAATTGGTGATCTGGATATGAGAACCGAAACCGATCACCTTATTACGGACCTCTTTTTTAAACCCGATTACAATAGCTACCGAAAGAATCATCACCGCCAGCCCGAGCGCAATCCCAATTATGGCAATACGAACAGCAGGAGGTGTAACCTGCCGGTCACCCTCCTTGCTGAAATGAATTCTTTGTGCTATAAATAATTCTAAGCGCATAGCAATTGAAAGTTGAAAATTGAAAATTGAGAATCAGCCTCCTCTCTCTCTAATTTTCAATTTTCAATTCTCCATTTTCAATTATTAAATGACTCTTCCCGGGTATGCTTCCAACGCCTTAGCCAACACAACCAACGCATTTGCCAGATCTTCTTTTTTCAGTACATAAGCAATACGCACTTCATTCTTACCCAGACCAGGCGTTGTATAGAAGCCGGAAGCCGGAGCCATCATGACTGTCTGCCCTTCATATTCAAATTCATCCAGACACCAGGCACAGAACTTATCGGCATCATCCACCGGCAGTTTGGCAACCGTATAAAAAGCTCCCATAGGGATCGGAGAATAGCATCCCGGAATACGATTCAGGCCGTCGATCAGGAATTTACGACGTTCCACATATTCGTTATACACCTCCAGCATATACTCTTCAGGCGTATCCAATGAAGCCTCGGCAATAATCTGTCCGATCAATGGAGGACTCAAACGGGCCTGACACCATTTCATAACATTTTCCTTCACCATCTGGTTCTTCGTGATCAGCGCACCGATACGGATACCGCATTCACTGTAACGCTTAGAAACAGAATCGACCAAGACCACATTATTCTCTATCCCTTTCAAATGAAAAGCAGAGATATAAGGTGCTCCGGTATAACAAAACTCGCGATACACCTCATCCGAGAAAAGGAACAGATCGTACTTCTTCACGATATCACGAATCTGATCCATCTCCTTTTGTGTATAGAGATAACCGGTCGGATTGTTCGGGTTACAAATCAGAATCGCTTTTGTACGCGGTGTGATCAGTTCCTCAAAACGTTCTACGGATGGAAGAGCAAAACCCTCGTCGATAGTGGACGGAACCGTTTTGATCACAGCCCCACTCGAAATGGCAAATGCCATATAGTTGGCATACGCAGGTTCGGGAACGATAATTTCATCCCCCGGATCCAAACAAGCCATAAAAGAGAAGAACACAGCTTCCGAACCACCGGTTGTGATGATTATATCGTCAACATCGACATTGATATTGAATTTCGCATAATATTTAACCAATTTCTCACGGAAACTACGAATCCCTTCACTGGGTGAATATTCCAAAACCTTACGGTCAATACGGCGCATCGCCTCCATCGCGACCTCAGGAGTAGGTAAATCCGGTTGACCGATATTCAGATGGTACACCTTGGTACCCTTTGCCTTAGCCTTATTGGCTAGCGGAACTAGTTTTCTAATGGGGGAAGCCGGCATGTTGACACCCCGCTGTGAGATATTAGGCATTACTTTTTCTATATGTTAGTTTAAAGTTCGGCAAAGATAGGAAATAATTGAAAATTGAAAGTTGAAAATTTAAAATTAATATCGGTTTGCATGTTTTCCCCTCATTTAATTTTCAATTTTCAATAATCATTTCTCAATTCCTCAAATTCCCGGACGGGGTGAATCTTTGCTGGCATGCATAGTCGAGATAAACGCATGCGGATCTATCTCTTTAATCTCGTCTTTCAGACGCGGCATATCCTTACGTTCAGCGATAGTGAAAATGATCTCTTTCTCCTGTCCTTCATACATTCCGCGTCCATGCAGGAAAGTACCGCGCATCCCCATCTTGCCGACGATCAGGTCTTTTATTTCCTGTGTTTTCTTCGACACGATAAATACGGCACGGTTCGGATTCTCCGTCTGGAACATTTCAACCACCTTTCCATAGACAAAGATGGCAAACCAGGAATACAAAGGCACTGCCCAATCCTGAAACACGATCAAACCGAGCATTACGATGGCAGAGTCAAGCAATATGATCATATTACTTACTTTCAGGTTGGAATTATTGGCAATGACGCGGGCCAGTACATCAGTCCCCGCACTCGTACTTTGTGCCTTAAAGACGCAAGTCACACCAAGACCCAATATCGCCCCTCCATAGAAACAGGCAATAAAGGTATCATTTTCCACCAGCGGTTCCGTTCCGCAGAAATAAGACAGCGTATCGGTGAAAACGGAGATAAGCACAAATGTCACTATCGTTTTCGGTCCCGAAGAAAGCCCGATTTTTTTCATTGCCAGTATCAGCAACGGCACGTTGAAGCACAAGGCTGTAGCACCCATCGGCAAACCATCAGGAAAAACAGAGAAAACTCCTTTCGTGACATAATGTAAAACAATGGAAATACCATATACCCCACCTGGTACGATTTTATAAGGGGCAAGAAAAAGCACATAGCTCAGTGCCTGGAGAAAAGCTCCGACTACAATAAAAGAATAGTCGAAAACACTGCTTCTCAATGTAGCATTAGAAGGAAAACCTAGTTGTTTCATGATAAGATTAAATCATTATTTGTTCTTTTAAGTATTGCAAAGATAGATAAAAAAAGAAGAGACTACACAAACTAATTGCGTAATCTCTTCTATCTATTTTTAACAACCTCAATCCGGAATTAAACAATCCCGGTACCTTTTATTATTAAAGGCTCAATGCGCGGTTATTATTATTTGTTACATTCAACAATGTTACATATTTGCGATACTGATCGGGAGTCAGAACCTGTTTCATCAATTTCAAGTTCCCATATACAGCCTGATGCATTTTCTTCTGTTGTTTGCTTTCGCTTGAACGAAGGCTTGCACGTTGCATATCAAGGAAATATTCATTTATATTTGCTACTTCATTTGTCTGAGATGGAGTTAATTGTAAATAATAACTCAGTTTTTCAAAGTTAATAGCAAACGGTTCTTTACTCATCTTACGGCTCTCGCGTGCAAAACCTACTGTTGCACATAATAAAATGGCTGCTACAGCCATACCAAAACGTCTCATAATACCTAAACATTTAATTAATAAACCTAAACATGGAGGCCGCTGCCTCCTATCTATCTCTCTTTTTGCGTTCATCTATATAACAGCATGTTTTATAACATTGTTCACGAACAGGTTTATTTATTCATCCAAATGATCGGATATCCCAGTCTCCGCTTGATTTCCTCCATCTCCGCGCTATGCCACATTTCATGTTTGAAGCACCAGGACAATGCCTCATATTTGTTTTCAGCAACCGGATGTCTAAAAGGAATAGGTTCTAACGGAGTATATAAAATATCATCACTTAAACCCGACAGGTTTTCAATACAAATTTCATGAACAGCGTCCAGCTGGCTTTTCAATACGGAAGCTGTTACAACATCCTCTTTGACAGACCGGTGCAACGTACCCATCCCGTTAAACTGTTTATTATATTGCGCCAAAGGAATCACCCGTTTTACTTTTTCATTCAATCCCGTTATCACAGTTATTGCGTGAAAGTTCTGGGCAACGATCAGATGTCCGATCTGCCAGGCGAAGTTTGAATCCGTATTTTCCGGTATGACAAACCATAAATCTTCAGGGAGTTCCGAAACCAGGCGATTGACAAAATTTCTTGCTTCAATGATCTGTTCTCTCAAAAATTCAATTCTACTCATAATGTCTACTTTTTTAAGTTATACATTAATCATTAGTGAACAGAAGAGCAGGATATGTGACAACTCAGTCCAAAAATTTTTCCCAATAATTCTTTCTTGGTAAATCTTTTTCGAATTTCTGATACATATCGGCCAGCCGTATCATTTTCGCTACAGTAGAATATTCTTTGTTCAGATCGATATGGTAAACTTGTTTGCAAATTCGGCATTTACATGTCCCGGCAGGATTATATAACGGACAGGTATCATTCATAAAATGACTGATCTTATTGATAGAACGAGAGGATATTTGTCGGATATTTTCCACCGACATTTCCATAATACGACTGATCTGTTTATGGGAAAGACCTATATTTTCCTTAAAGATGAAGATCAGACGAGCATCATTATTCAAACAGTGATTCAATGCAGTCAGGCACCAGTCACACCTTTCTTTCACCCATTCTTTCCGATCCTCGTCAGAGCCGGAATATTCAATTTCCTCCAATCCTCTGAATTGCTCCAACTTCAGCAGTGTCGCTACCTTTTCATTTTGAGCATACCGTAAAATAGTCCGTTTCGCAACCGTGTAAATCCAGGTAGACAATTCAGAATCTCCATTAAAAGAAGACAGGCTTTTAAAGACTTCATACCAGACTTCCTGTGCTGCCTCTTTCGCAATCTCCCTATTCTGGATCATCCGGTGAGCGATGGTAGCAACCATCCTCCCGTATTGTTCAACTAAATATTTACGATCTAAATCCATAGGTAATCAGTCTATCAGTTTATTCTTCTCATACGATGACCGTACCCAACGCAGATAAACCAGAAGCGACACCAGACAGCAACCCGAACCGACTAAATAAGCTGTTGCCAGATCAGCACGCGAAGCAATAAAACCGGCAGCAAGCATACCGATCCCCACACCGAAATCGAAAGAAGTCAGATAAGTAGAAGTAGCCGTCCCACGCATATGATGTGGAGCAACATTCACAAAAAGACATTGAATAGCCGGTACACAAACACCAAACCCGATACCGATAGCCAAGGCAGAAGCGAAGAAAACAATCTCATTATGGAAAAGGGCAAAAACGGCAAACGAAAGTGTTAGGAACGTCAGTGCACTGATCGACACCAGATGAATCTTTCCGTGATCGACCAAACGTCCGGAAATAAGACGGGCCACTCCGACTCCTATCGCCATGAAAATAAAGAAATAACCCGGATTTGCTACATTGATTTCTTTCCCGTACAACACCACAAAAGAGGTCACCATCCCATAAGGAATAGCACTCAACAGATAGGCCAAAGCCGTCGGCAATGCTTTCACCAGGATAAAACGATCCAGTGAAAAAGTTGGTCTCGGCACTTTCTCCCGCTTAGGATAACGAATCAGACAAACCGAACCGACACCCACCAAAGCGATTACCAATCCGACAAACACCACAGGATGAAAACCGAACCGGTCATAAATAAACACGGCCACCAACGGCGAGAGCGACATTGCCAGGTTGATCGTCAACCCATAAAAGCCCATTCCCTCCCCTCTTCGTTTGGAAGGAATCACATCGATCGCTATGGTATTTCCGGCAACGGAAGTCATTCCCATAAATCCACCCTGAATAAAACGAACTGCCATAATAGTCAACACCGTCGTTGCAAACAAATAACCGGTAAACATACAGGCAAAAACCATAAAGGCAAACAAATATAATGGTTTACGGGAAAAACAATCCACCAGATATCCGGAGAACGGACGAACACATAACAAACCGATCGAATAACTGGAAAGGGCGATTCCCACTTCCGACGGGTTAATCTTCAGAACTTCCACCAAGTAAACCGGCATAGTTGGCATCAACATGTAGAATGAGAAGTTCATCAGGAAATAAGAGATACAACACTGAATGAAATTCCGGTTCCAAAGCACAGGTTTCGTTTCGTTCATATCTTTAGTAATTAAATACGGATGGAAATACTCCCACCCGTACATTATATTATATATGTAATATCGTATTAAGCCAATTCACTTAGCTCCAGCCAACGCATTGTCTTTTCGTCGATTTCTTCAATTACTTTCGCAATACGTTCCGACTTAGTCATCAATTCATCGTTGCTAAGAGTTCCGCTGCTCATTGCCGTTTCCAGTTCAGCTTTTTCGGCTTCAAGCTGCGGTATTTCCGCTTCCAGAGCTTCGAACTCCTTCCGCTCCTTGAAAGTAAGTTTCTTTTTCTGCTCAGGCTGCGGACGGTTATTCTTTTCAGGAGCCGGTGTTTGTTTGGGCTGACGGGCTGCCTCCGCCTCTTTCTCCAACTGATCCTGCACCTCTTTCCAGTCACGGTATTGGGTATAATTACCAGGGAAATCCTTCAAATCGGCATTACCACGGAATACTAACAAGTGATCGACTACTTTATCCATAAAGTAACGGTCGTGCGAAACAACGATTACACACCCCTTAAAGTTACGCAGGTACTCTTCCAATACATTCAAGGTCACGATATCCAGATCATTGGTCGGCTCATCCAGTACCAGGAAGTTCGGGTTGCGCATCAGGACAGTACATAGATATAAACGACGTTTTTCTCCACCACTCAGTTTGTAGACATAGCTATGTTGCTTCTCGGGAGTGAACAGGAAATAATTCAGGAACTGAGAAACACCCAACTTCTTTCCGTCTCCAAGATCGACATATTCGGCTATATCCTGCACGACATCGATCACCTTCATCTGCTCGTCAAACTGCAGACCATCCTGACTGTAATAGCCGAAACGTACAGTTTCGCCGACATCGAAGCGTCCGCTATCCGGTTCCACTTCGCCCATCAGCATTTTAATAAAGGTAGACTTCCCTGTTCCGTTGTTACCTACGATACCCATCTTTTCGTAACGGGCAAAAATATAATTGAAATCTTCTACAATCTTGATACTGCCGAAACTTTTCGTAACATGTTCCGCTTCAAAAATCTTCGAACCGATATAGGATGCTTTCACATCCAGGTTCACATTACCGTTGTCTCGTTGCTGCTTGGCTTTCTTTTCCAGCTCATAAAAAGCATCGATACGATATTTAGCTTTCGTACCGCGTGCCTGCGGCTGGCGGCGCATCCATTCCAACTCTTTACGCAACAGGTTGTTGGCACGTTCCACCTCTGTGTTCATCGTCTCCATCCGTTCCTGACGTTTTTCCAGATAATAGCTGTAATTACCTTTATACTGGTAAATTTGCTGACGGTCTATTTCGATAATCTCGCTGCAGACACGATCCAGGAAATAACGGTCGTGAGTAACCATCAGGATACTTATATTCGCACGGCTCAGATATCCTTCCAGCCATTCGGTCATTTCCAGGTCGAGGTGGTTGGTCGGCTCATCGAGAATGATCAGTTCAGGGTCGGTGATCAGAACGTTAGCCAATGCCACACGTTTCAACTGCCCACCGGACAGATGTTCCACTTTCTGATCGAAGTTTGTGATCTTCAACTGCGAAAGGATCTGTTTGGCACGTTGTTCATAATCCCAGGCTTTCAGGTTATCCATACGCATCAGGATATCCTGCAGGTTGGAATGATCATCGCTGGCCATAGCTTCTTCATACTCAGCGATCAGACGTACCGTCTCATTGGGAGAATAGAAACAAGCCTGCAACACAGTCAACCCTTCCGGATAAACAGGTGTCTGCTCCAGATAACCGACACGCAGGTCGTTGCGGAACACAACTGCCCCATTATCATAATCCTCCTTTCCGGCAATGATATTCAGTAAAGTTGTTTTACCTGTACCGTTCTTTGCAATAAGGCCCACTTTCTGACCTTGTGCAATACCAAATGTAATATCCTCAAAAAGAACCAAATCGCCGAAGCTCTTGGTCAGTCCGTCTATCTGTAAATAACTGATCATACTGCCTTTTATGCTTTAAATGCCGGACAAAGATACAAAAAATAGGCGTTAGGTTACTATTAAAGGTTAAGTGTTCGCAGTTTGCTTAAATAAAGAAACTGTAAATTAAAACAAATTCCTAGTTTTGTAATTCAAAAAACAGGAATAATGAAAAAATACAATAAGACATTATGATATTTTGCTGAAGAGGAAAAATAAGTCACAATACAATTTCCCCGTAAATTTTCTCTTGCTATTATTCTGATAGTTTTATATATTTGTCTTTCAATCAAACCCATTAAAATAAAAGTAATGAAAAATAATCAATCAGATATACAAGAAATTATGGAACAAATTGTTAAGTTCACAAAGGAGAGAGACTGGGATCAGTTCCATAATGGAAAAGATCTAGCTCTGGCTCTGTCTATCGAAGCTTCAGAACTTAACGAAGCTTTTTTATGGAAAGAAGCCGATAGAGCCAATGTCGATAAAATAAAAGAAGAATTAGCAGACATCATGAATTATGCCTTTCTGATTGCTTACAAATATAATCTGGATATTAAAGATATCATTCTTACTAAATTAGCAAAGAATGCAGAAAAATACCCGGTAAATAAATCCAAAGGTAACGCTAAAAAATACAATGAGTTATGATAGTCTATCATGCTTCTAAACAAGGATTCCTAAAAGACGTCTTTAATGGAACTATTGCAGATGAGATAGATCACGCATTTGTTACTCACTTGGGTAGACACACATCTCCTAATGAGGTACAATCATGGAAGAACTCTATGATGCATATGTATAAAGTGATCAATACGCCAAACATTCCTGACTCATCCAATATAGCCATCGAATATCAGATACCACTGACTTCAAAACGTATTGATTTTATCATAGCCGGACTTGATGAAAACAAAAAAGAGAATATTGTCATTATTGAATTAAAACAATGGGAACAAGCCCAATTATCTAATAAGTCCGGAATTGTAAAAACACGTTTCCAACATGGAGAAAGCGAAACAGCACATCCATCATATCAAGCATGGTCATATGCTTATATGCTGATCAACTATAACGAATTAGTCAGGGAACGGCAAATAATACTTTCCCCATGTGCATTTTTACATAACTACAGTCCGGATAATATCATTACAAATCCATGCTATGAAGAGTTCATCCAAAAAGCACCTGTTTTCTTAAAGTCAAATGCCCAACAGTTGCAAGACTTTATCAAAAAACATATTAAATATGGTGCAAAAGATGATATTGTCTGGATGGTAGATAAAGGGAAACTAAGACCATCCAAACAATTAGCAGACGCTTTAACTTCTATGCTACAAGGCAATCAGGAATTTGTATTACTGGACGATCAAAAGATTGTATATGAAACGGCGTTAGAACTGGCTCGAACCTCCATATCGACTGGTAAAAAACAAGTATTAATAATTGAAGGAGGTCCGGGTACAGGAAAAAGTGTCGTTGCAATCAATCTCCTGGTACAATTAACAAAAGAAAATTTTTTAACTCAGTATGTTTCAAAAAATGCTGCTCCACGAGAAGTTTATACAATAAAACTGAGTGGTGATTATCAGAAGGAACGCATCAAGAACCTTTTTGTAGGAAGTGGTCGTTTTTATGATGTTCAAGCTGATATATTCGATACTTTAATAGTCGACGAGGCACATCGATTAAACTTGAAAAGCGGATTTTATGGTACTGAAGGGGAAAACCAAATACTTGAAATTATACGTGCTGCAAAATTTTCTGTGTTTTTTGTCGATGACAGACAAAGAATACATATTAAAGATATAGGTTCTAAAAGAGCCATTGAGAAGTATGCAGAATCATTCGGTGCTATAGTGCACACAACCAAACTAAGTTCTCAGTTCCGTTGTAATGGCTCAGACGGTTACCTTAGCTGGTTGGATAATACACTACAAATCAAAGAGACTGCCAATATACACCTCTCTGCGGAAGATTATGATTTCAAAATATTCTCAGATCCCAATGAACTATTTGAAACAATAAAAACAAAAAATAAAAAGAATAATCAGTCCCGGGTTGTAGCTGGTTATTGTTGGGATTGGAATAGTAAAAAAGATTCCGATAGTTTCGATATCGTTATTTCAGAATTCAATTTCAAAAAGAAATGGAATCTGAATTCAGAAAAAACACCTTGGATTATCGGGGAAAAGTCTGTCGATCAGATTGGATGTATACATACCTGCCAGGGTTTGGAACTAGATTACATTGGTATCATAGTCGGTAAAGATATGAGATATGAAAATAATAAAGTAATCACTGATGTTACTCAACGTTCCAAGCACGATCAGTCCGTAAAAGGCTTCAAATCTTTATTAAAAAAAGACAAAGAGCGGGCTTTGCAAGATGCCGATGAGATAATAAAAAATACTTACAGAACTTTAATGACCAGAGGAATGAAAGGTTGCTACGTTTATTTCTGCGACCAAGCTTTAGCTCAACATTTCATGAGTCAATTGCAGCCTCAACAAGAAACAAAAAAGGAGATTCGAATTGAGCCAGAAGTCAACGACAACGTCAAATACATAGACTTTCTCCCACTATATTCTATTAAAGCTGCTTGTGGATATTTTGGTGAAGGAGAAATAGTGGATGAACTTGGCTGGATAAAAGTAGAAGGATTAGGAAAACTAAATAGAAACATGTATGTCGTACAAGCTGTAGGTCGGTCGATGGAACCTGTTATATGCCATAATGACTATTGTGTATTCAGAGCAAATCCGGCAGGAAGTCGACAAGGCAAAATAGTTTTAATCCAACATCATAATTTCTATGATGCCGATTATGCAGGAGGTTATTCCATTAAAACATACAACAGTAAGAAAAAATTTGATGAGTTAGGAAATTGGGAACATGAAGAAATTGTTTTAACCCCTAAAAATCAGGATTACAATCCTATCTTTATTAATGAAGAAGACGCTGAAGATTTTAGAATCATTGGGGAGTTTGAGGGAATCATAAAAGATTAAAACACTCTCCACAGATTATCCCTTAACTTCACCTTACATTCAAAAGAATTTCTGGTAAAAATCAAATACGACTTTTAAATAGTCTTCACTTTCATATCATTATTCAAATATTAACCGTAGCTTTGTTAACTTATAAAACTCAACACATGGAACCTGAATCTAAATACGAATCCGTCCCCCAAAGTTTTGCTTACTGCCTGAATAAGCAATGCAAGCATTCCGCGAAGTGCCTGCGCTATCTTGCTTCGAAACAACTTACACCGGAACAGACAATTTTTTCAATCGTAAATCCGGCTTGCACAACGCCGCAAGCAGATAGCTGTCCCTTTTTTAAAGCTGACCAAATGGATAGATACGCTTTGGGGATTACTTATCTATTGGATGATCTCCCTCATAACAAAGCGATTGACATTAAAAGGGCAATGAAAGCCAATTTTAGTAAAGGGACCATTTACCGCATCCAGAAAAAAGAACGGTTGATTACCCCTGACGAACAAAATATCATCCGTATGATCTTTATCCAACATGGCATCCATACCGATCCGCTTTTCGATAAATATATAGAGCAATACGATTGGTAATAAACCGTTCACCCTTCAGGTCGCAATCAATTTAAAATCACGCTCGGATGGGTAATATTCCCCACATGGATGGGTACTATTCCCCACTGCAGTGGGACTAATTCCCCACGTTGAAAAAAATAGTGGGGAAATTTTAATGTCCGTCCATCATTCTGTTTCTCAAAAAGAAATACTACCTTTACCCCATTAAAATCAATAACCAACAGCGAATATGACCTTCGAATACATCAGCCAATTACTAAAAAGCCATACCTCCATCCGATTATTGAAAGCGGACAATGCTCCTCTCATCATCAGTTTTCTTTTCGAAACATTTAAGGAAAACTTTACGAATCAAGGCGAAGGAGGGATAAAAGAGAAAGAACTTGCCGACCGTTTGGCGGATATGCTTTATGTGTTGAATGATTCGAACAAGATCTATCCCAAACAACCCAACGAATACCTGACAGACTGGGCTAATGCTGGTTTCCTTCGCAAATATCCCTGAAAAACAGACGAATTTGTCTACGAACTGACACCAGCCACCGAACTTGTATTCAAATGGATCGACAGCCTGGATAAAAGAGAATTTATCGGTACCGAATCACGCCTGAAATACCTTTTCGAACGGATGCAGGAGTTGGTTGGTAAAACGCAAATGGATGTGACGGAGCGTTTGGCTCGTCTGGAAGCGCAGAAGCAGGCATTGGAGCAGGAGATTGAAAATATCAAAGAAGGCAAGCTGGAAACGATGGACGACAGACAGATCAAAGAAGAATATTTCCTGATCGAAGATACGGCAAAATCGTTACTGGCTGATTTTAAAGAGGTAGAACAAAATTTCAGAGACCTGGACCGTAACTTCAAAAGACAGATCATCACCTCCAGCCAGTCGAAAGGCGAGGTATTGTCCGATTTATTTGAGCAGCAGGATTTTCTGTCACAGACTGATCAAGGAAAAAGTTTCACGGCTTTTTGGGAATTCCTACTCTCGCAATCCAAACAACTGGAGTTCGAACAATTACTTACCCGTATGCTCGAAATCCCGGTAGTACAACAAATAAGGAACGAAAATTTCCGTATGGAACTGCTGAGAAACAATCTGATCGAGGCCGGCGACCGGACAAATAAGACGACCAACTCGCTTTGGGGACAACTCCGGAAGTATCTGGAACATAAATCCTTCTTCGAAAACAAGCGGATACACGAGCAAATCAGCGAAGGACTCAAAGTGATATTCGAACATCCGGAAATCGACTTCACAAAACTTCCGGCACTGGAAGTAGATGAAACTATTCGCATCAATCTGATAGCCGATCAACCGCTCTATATGCCTCCCGAACAGGTTAAATTCAAAAAACAGCCGATGCAGGAAGGCAAGGCTTCGGGCGGCAACGAGTTGCTGTATGAGCAGTTTGAAATTAATATACCCAAACTAAAGGATCATATCAAACAATTGTTACTCAGGAAGCACGGTCCTGTCTCTCTGCCGGAGTTAATCCGGGAATATCCGATTGAGAAAGGAGTAGCCGAAATAGTTGCTTATCTGGATATTGCAAGTAAAAACGAAAAGCGGTGCACCGTTTCTCATAATGAGCAGGACGAAATATTAATCCTGAACGCTCAAACCGGACAACGCTTTCAAGTAAAAATTCCGAAAATCATCTTTAATCAATGAAAAAGGTTTATTCAAATGTATTGATAGCCTTACTGAAAGGCATTGTTTACAGTCATCAGGAAGAGATCTGGAACACACTGATCCTACCTGAAAACGAGCGGGATGTACGAAACTATTTCGCCGATATTCATTTGGATCTCATTATCGACAAATCGGAAGGATACGCCTATCTGAAGCAGCAACAAACTTCCGCCGATGAAGGGGAAAATGAACAGGAAACGCCGATGAAACTGATCCGACGACGTGCACTAACCTTCCATGTTTCCCTACTTTGCCTGTTGCTTCGCAAACATCTGATTGAAAACGACCAGACCGGCGAATCGACACGAGCAATACTCAGTCGGGAAGAAATCAACAGTCAGATGAAACTGTATATGAAAGAGAGTACCAACGAAGCAGTTGTCAATAAACAAATCGATGCTGCGATCAAAAAGGTTGAAGACGAAGGCTTCCTGCGCCGAATGAAAACCGAACAGGAGCAATATGAAGTGAACCGCATCATCAAAGCCTTTGTTAATGCCGATCAGGTGAGCGAATGGTTGGAACGTTATAAAGAATACGTAAAACAGTCGAAGAAATGAATAACGAAATTCAGCAGGTAGGCCATCGCCTACAATATATGGAATTATTGAACTGGGGAACATTCAACGGTAAAATATGGAGAATCACGCCGGAAGGTGAAAACTCGTTACTGACCGGGGCTGTCGGTTCGGGTAAATCGACCGTGGTCGATGCGCTGACCTCGTTATTGGTTCCTCATCAACGCATTACGTTTAATAAAGCGGCCGGCGCCGAAAGTCGGGAACGAAATCTGGCATCCTATATCAAAGGAAATTACAGTTCGAAGAGCGACGAATTGACCAACGGTAGCAAAGCTGTCACCTTACGCTACACAAAAGCAGGAGAGGCTACTTTCACCGCCATCGTCGCCAACTTCCGGAACACCGGGTACGAAACAAACATATCACTGGCACAGCTTTTTTGGATAGAAAACGGCGGTGTACGTAAGCTCCTGCTGATTGGCAACGAGCCGCTCACAATCAAAGAGCACCTTTCAGGCTTTACAGACGCAAAAGAGTTGAAAAAGCGATTGCGTGCTAACAAAAGCATCGAGATATTCGATGACAACTTCGCCAGATACAGCCAGCGTTTCCGCCAGTTATTCGGCATGAATTCCGACAAAGCGATCGAATTGTTCTACCAGACTGTCTCTATGAAATCAGTAAGTAGCCTCACCAACTTCGTTCGTGAACAGATGTTGGAACACACCAATATCCAAGAACAGATCGAGGAATTGAAAAAGCGGTTCGACAACCTTCATCAAGCGCATGCCGCCGTTATGGAGGCTCGCAAACAACGGGATATACTGTCGCCCTTGACTACATTGGACCAGGAATATTCAGAAACCCGGCAGCAACTGCAGGAAATAGAGTTCTTACTCTCGGATGCCATTCCAACCTATTTTGCCGACAAGAAACTTCATCTGCTGCAAAAGGAAATCGCGACTTGCCAACGCAAACTGACCCAGTTGGAAAGCCAGTTCAACCAGGCCGAACAGGAACTCGATAACTGTCGTAATTCCATTAACGATCTGCGACAGGCTATCCATGAAAACGGTGGCGACCGCCTTGAACAAATCAAGAAAGAAATCGAACAAGCGACCGTTGCCCAACAAGAGAAAAAAAGACAACACGAACGATATCTGCAACTGACCGTAGATTGTGGAATCCCTGCCGCCAACACCGAACAGACCTTCTTCCGCAACCAGAAAACAGCCGAAGACAAGCTGGAAGAGGTGGTTGCTGAACGGGAAAAGACAACTACTTTGCAAGGTGGAAAGATAGCAAAACACTTGCAAACCAAGCAGGAGATCGAACTGCAGAAACAAGAAATAGAATCGTTACAGAAACGCTCCAACCAACTTCCCTCCGGCATCCTCGATATACGCAACCAGCTCGTCCGGCATTTGGGTATCCGGGAGGAAGAAATCCCCTTTGTCGGGGAACTATTGAAGGTACGCAGCGAAGATAAGGAGTGGGAAGGTGCTTTGGAACGCCTATTGCATGGTTTCGGGATCAGCATGTTAGTCCCTGACCGATACTATCATTTGGTCTCGGGATTTGTGAATACGAACAGACTGCAGGACAAGTTTCAGAAAGGAGTTCGCCTGGAGTATTTTCGCGTTCCGGCAGAAAATAAATTATATCAGATAGAAGATGTTTCTTCGGAATCTGTGATCAATAAAATAGACATCAAGCCCAATACGCCGTTTTATAACTGGTTAGAAAAAGAATTGGTACGCCGTTTCGACCTGCAATGCGTCTCTCTGGAAGAGTTTCGGTCGGTTAGCGACGGTATCACGAAAGAGGGGCAGATCAAAACCGGACGTCTGCGCCATGTGAAAGACGACCGTCGCGATCTGTGGGACCGTAGAAACTTCATATTGGGTTGGAACAATAAAGAAAAAATATGTGCCATCGAATCATACCTGCAAACACTCCAGAAACAATATAAAACAGAGGAGGCCGAGATCAATAATCTGTCTCAGATGATCAACCACTATAACACGACGCAATCTTACCTTCAGGAAATCAAACGATTCCGTAATTGGAACGAACTGAACTGGCAAGGTGAAATAGAGAATATAACCCGTCTACAGGAAGAAGAACGGCAGATCACCGACAGCAACGACCTGATCAATACGCTCAAAGAACAACAACAGCAGGCCGAAAAGAAGGAAAAAGAACTGAAAGAACAATATAATCAGCTCAGAGACAATATGGGGCGCCAGAATACCTTGATAGAACTGGCTACCAACCAGCTGCCGGAGCAAAAAACACTATCAGCATCCTTGTTGAAAGAAGACAAGGAAATATATTACCCGAAGATAGACCTGTTACTACAAAACAGGTTTTACACACTTCATTCTATCGACAATCTCAAAGGCGAACTCATTAAAAGCCAGGGAGGAACACGCCTGAATATTCAGAAGAAATCGGAATCTACACGTGACAAGATCACTAAAATCATGCGCGAATACCGCTACGCCTTCCCTTTCGATGCCCTCGAACTGGCTGAAGATGTCGAAGCATGCGCAGAGTATCTGAATATCTATCATCGTGTCGTCACCGAAGGATTGCCCGCCCACGAAGCCCGGCTCAAAGCAATGTTGAACCAGGATACCATACAAAGCATTGTCACTTTCGACAGCAAGTTGGACTTGCATGCCAAACAGATCCAGGAAAAGATCGGCATCATCAATACCCATTTGGAAGCCATAGAATTCAACAAAGGAACCTATATTAAACTCCAGGCTGTCACCAATCCCGACCGTGAAATCATGGAATTCAAAGAAAACCTGAAAGCATGCTACAGTAATATCCTCAACACCGACGATGCCTACACCGAAGAGCGTTTCGAACAGGTACAACAGATACTGAATCGCTTCCGAAGCAATGAAAACCGTGACATCGAGTGGACCGGTAAAGTAACCGACGTACGCCAATGGTTCCTCTTCAATGCCAGCGAACGCTATCGCGCCGATGATATGGAGAAAGAGTTTTATGCCGGAACCTCCGGTAAATCGGGTGGACAAAAGGAAAAACTAGCCTATACTATCCTCGCCTCTGCCCTCGCTTACCAGTTCGGATTAAACTATCAGGAAGAACGTAGCAAATCGTTTCGTTTTGTGGTAATAGATGAAGCATTCGGACGGGGAGACGATGAAAGTACGCAGTTCGGCCTCGACCTGTTCAAAAAACTGAACCTGCAATTGCTGATCGTTACTCCTATGCAGAAGATCCATGTGATAGAAAACTATATCCGCTCCGTTCACTACGTCTCCAACCCGGGAGGTAATGACTCACAGATACGTAACCTGAGCATAGAGGAATACAGAAAGGAAAAAACGCAGCATAATTTACATATAGAAATCGTTTCATGATTACACCGCAAGAAATAAAAAAACAATGCCTCAACTGGTGGAGAGAACTACTCTTGTCTGTCATGGCTGGAGAAGAGTTCTTCCCCAGGGCTATCACCCGCATAGGGAAGATCACAGCCAAAGATATTCTCTTAAAATTAACCGAGCATAAAGCAGCCATTGCCGAATTACAGAAAGGTGCTGTTACCTATGGGTATAGCATAGAAATGAGCGAGAAAAACTTCGATAAGATCGGCTTTCAGACAATCCCTTCAAGTATCGTCATCCCTTCATTGGACGTCTACTTACGCATCACTCGGAAACGATCGGAGTTGGATATCTTCACCCGAAATCTACACTATATTGAAACAGCGATGCCACAACTTTTAGCCTGGGCAAAAAACAATCCGCTCCGACTTATCTCTCACAATACATGGAGCGACACTGTAAAGGTTTGCCAATATTTCATCGGAAATCCCCGTCCTAACCTATACATCCGAGAATTACCGATCGACGTTCATACAAAATATATTGAAGAGAATAAGGATTTGCTTCGTTCCCTGCTTGACACGATCTTACCCGAATCGGCTATTAATTCGGAAGAAAAAACCTTTGAGAAGCGATATGGCCTGAAAATAGCAGAACCACTGATACGCATCCGTTTCTTAGATACCTCATTAGCTTACAATAAAATATTGACAGATATATCCATTCCTCTGACAACTTTCAGCCGATTAAATTGTCCTTGCAAACGTCTGTTTGTTACAGAAAATAAGATGAATTTCCTAACGTTACCCCAACTACCCGACAGTATTGCACTATGGAGCGGAGGCGGTTTCAACGTCAGTTATCTTAAAGATATTCCCTGGCTGAAAAACGTACAAAGTTTCTACTGGGGAGATCTGGATGCACAAGGCTTGCAAATTCTTAACCAGTTTCGCAGCTACTACCCTTCTACTATATCTTTACTGATGAACTGGGGTACTTTCCACCGATACACTCACCTATTCAAAAAAGGAACACCGGCTCCATTACAATTCCTCCCCAACCTAACTGCCGACGAATATTCTCTCTATCAACATCTTCAAGAGAATAACCTCCGTCTTGAACAGGAGCGCATCCCCCATTCCGATTCGCTCCGCATCTTCACTCCGTATCTCAATATATACTGAAATCCTGCGGCTTTATCACAAACCCGATCCTCAGCATGCTTTTGAACTGATTATATTCCAGCAAATTCTCTCCGTAGCCATTATAATATTGAAGGAAGAAATATTGGTTTTCGTTATTATTGAATTTATAGCTCAGTTCTACCTGGGTATTAAAGCTGAACCATGTTTTACGTTTCGTCAGAATCACTCCGCAGTTAAAGCGTTTATTATCTGTTCGGAAATTCGTTGCCACCTGGAATATACCGTTATATTTCAGTAAGTCCTTATTATATTTTCCATCGACGATCGGTATCCATGTTTTGAACTGAGCTTCCCAGTTCTTATTAAGGACAACGGCCGCTGCAAATGTGACCTTATTCCAGCTACGGGAAGCCGTGCTATCTTTCCCGTTCGACTCATGTTCTAGCATTAAATATCCCTTACCGATATACTTATTATGATGAATGATCAGGTGTCCCAAACCGATCCCCGGATTGAAGTTCAGGTCGCGCATAGGAAGAGATTCCTGAAAAACATTCCAGAAAGCTTTCTGAGTATACTGGATGAAAAGATACGTATCGAAGGGTAACTTACTCTTGGTCAGACGTTGCGCAATACTTAACTGAAATTTGACATCCGAATTGGCAGCAGTCGGTTTATGCCCGATCGTCGTTCCTCCAATGAAATAATTATCTTTAAACAAAGTAAAATAAGGAGCTTTATCCAATACCGCACGTACACTGTCTGCATTATATTCCAGCTTGGGATCCTGAACCAATACCTGGGAGAAAACGGAGACAAAGCCGGACAGAAATAAGACAAACAGAAATATAGTTATCCTTTTCATATATAATATTATTGTATGTAAAATCAATAAAAACAAAGCAAAGATAACAAGCGTACCATCAAACAATTCTCCCCGATTCCCTGAATTATGGTCAATTCAGTTACCTTTTCTTTATTAATAACCATTTCTTATCCGGTAAGTTCATTTTTTATATCTTTGTCTGCATGGAAAAAGTATATCAATATTATCAGGATACAATAGCAGCATACACACGCCGCTCGGACAATCTAAGAAAGAAAATACATTTGATAGGAACAATACGCCTGCTGCTCGTAGCCGGACTTCTTGCCGCCATATGGTTTTTAAAAGCTGAAAACTGGATGATGCTGGCAGGAGCTGTGGTTCTGTTCCTTATTCCTTTTGTCGGGCTGATGGTCTATCATACGTTTTTGTCATCGAAAAAATCGTATGCCGATGTTCTTATATCACTCTGCAACAATGAGCTGAAAGGACTGGATTATGACTTCAGCGCTTTCAACGGAGCACCTGAAAAAAGCAGCGGAGAACATTCTTTCAGCCTGGACCTGGACCTTTTCGGCAACCGTTCCATCTTCCAATCGATCAACCGTACGGTCACTTCCGTAGGAAAAGAGAGGCTTGCCGACTGGTTTATCAATCCTCTCACCGATAAAGAGGAAATTCTCAAACGGCAGGAAGCGATCCTCGAACTCAGCGAAATGACGCAGTTGAGACAACATTTCTATGTTACCGGCATGCTGCATCCCGGAGAAAAAGGAGATATTCGTACGCTGATCTCACTGACGGACTATCAGCCGGCGTTTATCACCAGTTTGCTTTGGAAAAGCCTGATGTGGATCATTCCGGCCATATGGATTGTTCTGATCGTGGGAGCATCGGTCGGCTCAATCCCTTTTGCTCCGTTAGGCATATTCTTCGCCATTGCATTTCTTATTTCCAACCTGCGGGCAAAACAGATCAGCACACTTCACAATTCAGTGAATAAGATGGAAAAAATACTATACACCTATTCTTCACTGATCAAAAGTATTGAAGGTGATATTTTCAAATCCTCCGAACTGGCAACGATCAGCAGTCGATTCAACGGACCGGAGGGAACAGCTTCCCGTTCATTGAAAAAGTTATCCCGCTGTATCGGAGCCCTCGACCAACGAATCAGCTTTATGGGAATCATCCTGAACATATTCATCCTGCGTGATACCCGGACAGCAATCAGGCTGGAACGCTGGATACAGGCACATGTCAAAGATATTCCTTTGTGGTTCGATGCTTTGGAGAAGTTCGATGCGTATAGTTCGCTGGGCGGCTTCGCATTCAATCATCCAAGTTACATTTATCCGGAAATAGCAGACACTTACTTCAAGATGAGCGGCAAGGCTTTGGGACATCCTCTCCTTCGTCGGGAAGTCTGTGTAAGAAACGATATATCCATCGAGAAAAATCCCTGGTTCCTGATTATTACCGGAGCGAATATGGCAGGAAAAAGTACTTACCTGCGAACTATCGGGGTCAATTATTTGCTGGCTTGTATCGGTGCTCCGGTTTGTGCGAAGGCTTTAACCGTCTATCCGGCAAAGATGGTGACCAGCCTGCGTACTTCCGACTCGCTGGTCAGCAACGAATCTTATTTCTTCGCCGAACTGAAACGGTTGAAGATGATCATCGACCGCCTGCAGCAAGGCGAACAATTATTCATCATCCTGGATGAAATCCTGAAAGGAACCAATTCCATCGACAAGCAGAAAGGTTCGATCGCCCTGATGAAACAGCTTGTTTCTTATCAGGCTTGCGGCATCATCGCCACACACGACCTGGTATTAGGTGAACTGGAAAAGGAGTTCCCTGATCAGATTAAAAACTACCGCTTTGAGGCAGATATCCAAAACGAAGAACTAACGTTCTCCTATCAATTAAGGGAAGGCATTGCCCAAAATATGAATGCTTGCTTCCTGATGAAGAAAATGGGAATAACCGTTTAAAAGAGGTTGTGTCTGCATTTTGACACAACCTCTTTTATGTTTTATAGTTCTGCTATATAGCCTTTAGCCTATTCAGTTTTTTTCTCATTCATTTGGTAACAAGTTAGTATTATCCAATTGTACGGGGTTCCAAATAGACCAATAACCATAGAATTAGCAAATGTAATAGAGTCCTTTCCTGCTTTTCGCAGTTCGCGCACATCTTTTTGATATTAAAAGCTATAGCAAAGAAAGGAAAGTCCATTGTAATCTTTTCCCGGATATCAGTCCTCTACTTTAGGTGTAGAAATCACCTTAAGCATCATTTTAGGATGATAAGGACAACGGCCCGTTTCTTTATAAAGTTTCTTAAAAATTGTCAAGATTGAGATTATCAACAACAGCATTGACTATGCGGACCGGGTCGTTCGCAGCTATATTTTCATCAATTCTTTGTGGAAAAAAAACGATTTGATTGGGTATGTAAGAGCGAAAATAGAACTTTGCCATAACAAAAAACTTTAGGTAATAACAAAGCCCGGGCTTGGGAAAGTCTGGGCTTTACGCATAAAGAAAAGGTTGTGCCTGAGTTTGACACAACCTCCTTTTTCTTTTGTTTCTTACTGATTCCTATAATCTTTAGGAGATACGCCATACTGTTTTAAGAATTCACGATAAAAATAAGACTTATTGGAAAATCCGGATTTAAACATAATTTCCGATACGGTAAATTTTGTACTCCGCAATAATTTAGCAGCATATTCCAATCGGATATTTCTAATAAACTCACTGGGAGTTTTATCCATTATTTCCTTAAACTTACGATATAAAGTAGCTTTGCTTACTCCAATGAAATCGGCAACAGCAGAAGGGCTAAGCGCCTCGTCATCTATGTTCTCATTGATAAAATCAGTTACATTTTGGATAAGAGCCTCGTCTTCAGGATGAAGAATAAATCCGTCTTTAACCTTCAAAGACGACAGGCTCGAATTGAAATAGTCTTTTAAAAGCGCCTGCCTCGATAACAGATTCTCTATGGTCGATATGATTTGCCGCGGATGGAAAGGCTTGCCTATATAGGCGTCAGCCCCATGATTATAAGCATTCACCTGATCGCTGACCGATGCTTTCGCCGATATTCCAATAATCGGGATATAGCTTGTCTTTACATCAGATTTCAGGTGATCGATCAAAGTGATTCCGTCCATATCAGGCATAACCATATCGCTAATGATGATATCCGGATGATTTTTCTCTATTTCCTTAAGGGCTTCCAGGCCATTGTTTGCTTCCCGTATAGTATAGTCCGATAAAATATCCTTCAGCAGACTCCGGATATTTTTCTCGTCTTCTACGATCAGGACTTTCACTTCCTTATGAAGTTCCGGCTCTTTTCCCGTTTTTTGTTCTTTTTGTATGACTTCTTCATCAATTATAATAGAAGAACTATCCACAGATAAAGATGGAATACTTACCTGAAATTCGACATACTTACCCAATTCGCTATTTACTTTTATTTCTCCTCCCAATAATTCGGTCAGGCTTTTGGTCAGATTCAGACCGATCCCGTTACTGACTGAGTTATTCAAACGCGGCGTATCAAAGATTTTGAACTTATCGAAAATTTCGGCCATCTGCTGTTCGGTTAACCCTTTCCCCGAATTTCGAATAATCAAATGCAGTCTATTGTTTTGAGTCGCATCCTGAAATGCTTCCAACCGGATATATCCATAACCCGGAGTATATTTAAAAGCATTGGATAAAAGATTGAAAACAATCTTCTCCAAAGCATTCCGGTCCGAATAGATCTGAGTGGTATCATGTATATCTATCTTGAAATCGATCTTGTTTTCCTTCAGTATATCCACATAATTGCCGGATACAGACTCTATAAATGACTCGACTTCCATATTTTCCGGATGCAAATCCATATTACCGGACTTAGTCTTACGGAATTCCATAAGTTCACTAATCAGCTTTTGCATCCGCTCTGCATTATTTTTTATAATCAACAAATATTTCTCCGTCTCTTTATCCAGTCCCGACTGTTCCAACAAATACTGGACAGGAGTATAGATCAATGTCAACGGGGTAAAGAATTCATGAGCCACATTGGTAAAGAAATTCAGTCTCGACTCGTAGAACTTTTGTTCATGCTGTTTCTCTATCTGTGCAATCAACACCTGGCGATTTAAACGGATGCGATTCTTTATAACAGACCTGGTAATGAAAAATAGAATTAAACACAAAACCCCATAGACAACCAAAGCCGGGATACTGAACCACCACGGATATCCCATTTTTATAATCAGCTTATAAGTATTGCCACCCCAAACTTTATCGCCATTGGTACTCTTCACTTCAAGCTGATATTTTCCCGGTGGAAGTTGAGTAAAAACTATATTGGGATTATTACCTACATAGATCCAGTTATCCGAATGATTTTTCAACCGATAGGCATATTCACAATTATCATTATTAATGAAGTCTTTAGCGATAAACGTAAAAGTCACAAACTTCTCCTCATAATTGAGTTTCAAGACATCCTGTTTTATCCTGTCATGGATATTCTGGACACTATCGTAAATCTTCAGACTGCTGAGAACGAGCGGAGGTGTAAACTCACGTAAATGCATATTTTGCGGATTGAAGTAACTTAATCCACTTACGCCTCCAAAATATAAAAATCCTCTACTGCCCTTAAAATAAGCACCATCCGAAAATTCATCGTTTTGCAGTCCGTTCCTAAATGTATAATTTTCAATCTTATTATCCGGGATATTCAGATTGGATAATCCCTGATTCGTACTAAACCAGATATTCCCGTCATCTCCCTTCAATATGCCATGGATTGTCTTGTTGTTCAGCTGTTCATTGGCATATTGGAAGAGCTGAAGATTACTACCCTGATTATCCAACCGGTTCAACCCATAACTAGTTCCTATCCAGATATTATTCTCATCATATAATAAAGACAATACGTCATTATTGGTCAGTAAAATATTCGTATCGATATCTTCCAGTGAGCAGATTCCGTTGTTGGGAATATCGATCCGGTTCAATCCTCCACCCCGTGTACCAAACCATAAAAAACGGTCATCAGGGCTTGAGGTAATAGCATAAACCACGTCATTATTCAATGAACTGTTTTTATCGGATGAAGTATATTGCCGGAAACCATCTACCTTATAGACACCATCTTCTTTCGAAATATTCATTTTAATTAATCCATAGCCGGAAGTTCCTATCCAGAGCAGCGAGTCGTTATTCGTAAAACAAATACTGTAAACGGCTTTAAACGCCGGATACTTATCCGGGACTTTCAGTTTCAATAATCGCCCGGTTCCAGCCTCCAGGATATTAATACCCGCCCCTTCCGTACCGATAAATACATCATCCGATCCGTTCTTCCTCATTGTGTACACAGAATTGGATATCAGCCCTTTACTCTCATCCAGAAAATCAGACAGTCGCTTTGTCTCCGTATTCAGTAATTTTACTCCGCTACCTTTTGTTCCTACCAATATATTATCATCAACTTCACAGAAACTTCTTACGGGGTGAAGCGTGTGAACCGTCCGGAAGATAGAATTATACGAATACAGTTGTGCTAACCCCTGCCCGTCGGTGCCGATCCATAATATACCCTGGCTACCCGGATAAATAGTAAACACAGATAGCTGCCTGGGCAGTTCATCCAGATACGAATAGGTCTTTTCATCCAGATCATAGACGATACACCCTCCTTCTATAAAACTAATATAAAGCTTCTTACCTAATAATACCGTCTGTGAAACCGAATTACGAATATCCAGTTCTACACGATGTGAAACAGTAAAATCTGGATTGAATAGATACAGGATATTCCCCTCATTCAAAATGAGGGTGCCGTTCGATCTGAATATCTTATTTACAGGGCCAGCTGTGGAGACTGACTGTAAATCCGCCTCCCTAAGCTCACCTTGTATCCAGTTGTAATTCAAATATTTTACATTTCCATTCTCAAACAAGAATATTATATTCCCGGTATCATCCGTACAATAATCTTTTACCGTATCCGTAAAAGTCGTTTTTACCGGATTGAATTCATCTGTCTGTTCATCGTAACGAAACAAATATTTCCCCCTGACAAAACAAATGATCTCTTTCCCTCCTATGTTTCCCAGAATAAATGATTTTTCCTGATTGGGTATTTTATTATCCGCTTGCAGATAATAGCGGGTTATTTGATGTGTCTTCTTATTCAAACGGTTTATACCATTATCTGTTGCGATCCACAAATAATCTTCTTTTTCTATGAGCTGCCTGATAATATTATTACTGATCGAGTTCAGATTACTCTTACTATATCTGAAAGTGAGTATATCTCTCCCATTGAATGCATTCAGTCCATCCCATGTTCCTACCCAGATAGTATGCTCATTATCCTCTAAAATACAATTAACCGAATTATTTGTCAACCCGTCTATGTTTGAAATGTATTTCAAAAGGTTAGAAGCATTGATATTTTCCGGAGAGAAACATGAAACAAAAAGAATGAAACATATTTTTATTACCAGTGAACTTTTCATGCAAGTGTATCTTATTTATGGCACTTAGAACAGTGACAAATATAAAGAATATATTTAGAATAAATAGGCTAAATATGTTACAGAGAATAGTCGATCACATCCTGACCGATCATCAACTTTCCTTTTTTCTTTGTCCTGACAGCCGAAGAAGGGAGGCAAACAATCGTTGCCGCTTGATCGGCCTGTAAGCGAATGGGCACTTTTCCCTGGCAATTTTTCCGGAGATACTGCTTCGACACCAGATCATACAGGTCGACAGGTGCTTCGACATCCAGGTTCAAAGTAACGGTCTTGTCTTCAAAATAAGGATTGAAGATTAAATAGGTCGGATATTTCCTGTCGGAATAGAAATCGGTGGCATTACAATCCAATTGAAGAATACCTTCCACATCGGTCGTGTCGACAATAGCCGCCAGCATTCCTACCCATGCCGAACCATACAGGCAGATGTCTGTCGCAGACGACATTGTTTTTACCTGGTCGCCTATCGCATAAGGACCTTCTTCAGCCAATAGCCCCTGAAAAGGTTCGAAATGATTACCATGTTCCAGATCCTTCCTCAAACCTTCATAACATATTACATGCTGAGGGTCTCCCTGCCAGATAGAACTCGACTGACGGTTACGAGGGTGTTCATCCGAATAAAACAAACGGCATGCATTAGCCAGGTTCAAGACCCATTTACCGATTGTGGCAGAATAAGCCGGATTATATTTGACAATGGGGACGAGTGCTGCTGCCTGTGAGAAAGTATTCATGGCAAAGGCATACTGTTCTTCTTTCTTTTGTCCTACCAGTCCATGCACATCATATTTATTCCAACGTTCACACATTACTCCCCACCCATCCCGATCAGAATTGTTTCCGTCAAAACACCAGTTCAACATTTTCAACTCATCATAATGAGTACCCAGTTCTGCATTCATTCTGACAGCCAGGTATGCACCATAAGGCATCATGATCTCATAAAAGGTACCTTCCGCTTCCTGACGGTTCTGTAAAAAAGCCATGCATCGACGAGCCGCATCCAAATACTTCCGATCACCGTATTTTATCCAGGAAATATATTGCAGCCATGCAAGCCCGGCTGCTGCATCGGGTTCACGCCATACATTATTATGATACCCTTTACGGTTCTTAAAGTCAAATGCCGTAAAGTTAAAATCGGGGTATTCTCTCCCCTGTCTTAAATCATCGATTGCTTCGAGCCAGTTATCCACAGTTATTTTCATCGGCTCCTGCATTTCTTCTTTTGCCGGATATAAATCGACCAGCATGGAATAAGCCATTGCAGGCCATATCTCATACCAGAAACTTTCGCCGGCCTTCCTGTTCAATCCGTTTAGAATAAGGTTTGTCCCGTTCTTCTTATTAAAGAACTGACGTATCATTGTCACATAATCTTCTCCCTGATAGTTACTTTTATCTATCTTGAGCAAACTCGCGCTAATCAGGGAACCCATTGTCGGCAACGATTCATAGGTGTTTCCTCCCAAACGCCTTTTATCCACATAACTGGGAAGCCCGAATGTCCGGAAAGGGAAATTGACCTGTGAGTCATCCCACCAGATAAGAGGAAGGTTTTGCCCTTTAGCATTGAAATCATAAAATAACTTATCCTGCTGTGTGGCAATATCTTTCCAGTTTTTCATCTTATAAGGGAAAGGCATATTCGGCATATACTGTACAAGACGAATCTCTTTTTGCTTCACCTGACTTTGAACGGATGTGCCGGCCGACAAGATCCCGGCCAATAAAATCAATACGATCTTTTTCATAATTGCTACATTTAGATTAAAAAATAAAGTATTAGTACATAAATAAAGTATTATTTCACCTTCTTTATTACATAAGAATTAGGCTGTGGATTATTATTTCCCCAAAGCTTCTTATTTAATTCATCAGCCCTTTCCACCCAAAAACTTTCTTTTTCTTTTAAAGTAAGATACTTATCAAAATTTTCTACATTGTCTTTAAATAGTTTCATTATATGAGCTTTGGGAGTAGTTATATCATCTATATCATATCTTCTTTTAAGTTCTCCATATTCTATCATTGCAATATAACGAATGTTCTCTACTATGGAAGTATATTCTGCTATGATTTCAGCAAGTAAGGTCGCCTGTTTATTCTGAGGCGTATGAGCTATTGTGGCCAAATTTACACCTTGTGAAAAATCAGAATCGGAAAAACTTCCAATCATCATATCATTTATGAGAAGTTCATATTTACCAGGTGTTAATCCTTCTATTTGAAGTATTTCCTGATTTAGTTCATTATCAAAATCCATAAAAAGAGAGGCTTTATCCGGCATTGCAGTTTTAGGATAAGGCAACGCATTCTCCAATAATGAAAATTTAATTGATTCTTCCTTAAATGCCAAATCACTAACCAAACAGTTTATTTGTTCACTAATAGAAGAATGTTTTACATTAAATCTTAATTTTGAGACAAAAGGAGTAGCATTTGTAGACTTAATAAAAATATATCCCATAAGAAAGTCAGCCAAGGGTGTTGTATGAATCCGATCACGCGTCAATAAAGTAAATGTGGAATCAATAGCTTGCTGTTCTAAAGTAATCCGGTGCATAGGATTATAAAAATCAACAACAGGTATATTCCGTTTTTTTCCTAAGTTAATTACTTCATTCACTAACCGTTCTAATCCAAGTCTTTTAGGATCTACAGGTTCCGTACTTTTTACTGAAGAATCATAAGGAGAAGGGGTAATTAGGATAACCTTACTTCCACTCTTTTCCAGTCTATCCACAATTCCTTCCAGATCACGGCTATAATTTTCCTTTGAAAAAAGCCCGCTCTTCTCCCACCAAATGTCATTTATTCCCAGCATAATAGTAGATATTGTAGGCTGATGTACCAGAATATCCCCATCCATACGACGGGTAAGAGTCCCTGTGGCTGTGTCTCCCCCTGCACCACAATTAAATAGAAGAAACTGCTGTGTAGGATAACGAGTTATATAATAAAGGTATACCATTTCCAAATATTTACCCCGATGAGTAATACTGTTACCTATGGCACACCAACGATCACCCTTTTTAAATGCCGTATGGGTCTGAGCAAGAGAAGGCAATGCAAGCATAAAAAGGCATAAACACGGAATTATAGTTTTAAAAATATGATTCATAAACAGTTGAATTTATTTATTAGGAATTTCTTCACTGAAAGCCAATACTGGTAAACCAAAAGTATTATATAATGAACCTTTCACCCAAGGCTGATAACAATATCTCACATATTTCGGATTTGTTATTTCAGTAATATCGATCTGGATGAAATTCTTATCTAATTCTCGTACATATACCGGATATGCTTTCACCGGTCTGAAAACTCCATCAGCTTCCGCTATTTCGAACCCTTCAATATTGTTACGGGGATAAAAACCATATTCGGCATGATCAAATTCAATCCATATCTTACCATTACCAGTGATTCTACATTCCTTAAAAGAAGGATTATCAGCCCTTATTCCCGACATTCCATATGTTTTAGCTAAAGCGATATATGCTAATCTTTTAGCCACTACCTCTTTCTGACAGGGATGAATGCAGTGCGGCTCACCCACATCAATTGTAGAAGCCATTGCTACAAAAGGAACTTTTTTTGCTACTTTATATTGTTCCATGCGTAAATCAACCGAAGCTAAATGTTCCATAGGAGCAACTTCCACAAAATAAAAAGGTAATTCGCCTTGTCCCCAATCACTTCTCCAGCGGGCAATCATTTTCTCAAATACCGGCCCATAAGACTTCGGATTAGAATCCCAATTTGATTCACCCTGATACCAAAGAAATCCTTTAATACCATATTGAGAAATAGGTTTAACTAACTGATTATATAAAGCGGAATTACCACTGGTAGTACTGTGACGTTCATTCGCAGTGAATGTATCAAGATCAATTTTGCTAGACCATTGTTCAATTCTTGTTCCACCTTTAGCAGAACATATCATTCCTATAGGTATATCCAAAACATCACTTAAAGTTCGTCCGAAAAAATATCCTATGGCACTGAAATCAGCAGCAGTAGCAGAGTCTACAATTTCCCATTTACCAGCGTATGGCTTATCTGCACCTTCACCCTCCGAACCAAATGCTACTGTAAAGATTCTCATTTTTTTCAATTTGGCCGCAGTAGCGATGGCATCATTAGAGCCAACAATAGGCTGGCTAGCAGTCATTCCTTTTAATTGCATTTCCATATTAGACTGACCGGAACAATACCACACATCACCAATCAATATATTATTTATGGTAATGGCTTCTCCATCCGTAAGAGTAATGAAATAATCACCTCCCGCAGTTGGAGTTGTAACCTTCACCAACCAATTTCCCTGATCATCGGTTTTTGTCTGGTAGGTTTTACCATCCCAACTAGTAGTTACTGTTACCTTCGATTTATCTGATTTACCCCATAACTTTACATCGCTATTTTGCTGAAGCAACATATTGTCCCCAAGTATGGGAGGTAACGTTATCCGTGCATATATACTAGAACTGAATATCCAGAACAATGATAATAGTAAAATAATATTTCGCAGCATTATGATTAGGCTTTAATAGTAAAATTTTCCCTTAAGGACTGTTCATGAACAGCCCTTAAGGGAGATTTATTAATAATTAGGATTCTGAGTTAGAACATTATTCGATTTATCAATTTCCCCTTGTGGAATAGGTAACAAATAATCTCTGCCATCGTTGAAATTTGCCCCTTTGGACGTATCATATTTCTGGGCATATGCTTTCATCACCTCACCAAAACGTTTTTGTCGCAACAGATCATCTCTTCTCCAACCTTCCATAGCCAACTCACAACGGCGTTCTTTCCAAATTATTTGACGTAACTGCGCAGGATCTGTCGTCGTAATATCGGGAAGTGTATTAGCTGTAACAACTGGAGTATAAGCCTGTTTTGTTCTACGAGGATCCACCGGATTTGTAGCACGAGCACGACTTCTTACAGCATTCAGAGGCTTAAGAGCCTGAACCGATTTTCCATTTTCATTCAATGCTTCTGCATACATTAGCAACACATCTGAATAACGAATCAAACGAATGTTATATGGAATCATCCAAATATCGTAACCTTCTTTCTCTATACGAGGTACAGTCGATTTATAGTCATGAAAACCAGTAATTGATTCGCCATTATCCTGATCTTCAGTATCTCCCACATAACGGTCACCCGTTTGTGTAAAGACATAAGTAATACGTGGATCGTCCGCATCAAATTCATCGTATAAGTTCTTGGTAGGTATATGGAAACCATATCCTTGATAACCAGCAACTCTTCTACTTGTAAAAAAGTGAGGTACATTCGTCCCGGTCAATATATTCCTATCATACATTTTATTCGGGAGTTCAAATACAGACTCACTACTATTTTCATAACTTTGAGTCCAGTTCAAACCATAATCAGGCAACAAACTATAATCACCATCTACTTCAACCACCTCTTTAAGATACTTTTCTGCATTTACAAAATCACCTCTGAACATATAGGCCTTTGCTAACATCACTTTCGCAAAACCACGAGTTAAACGATAAGCATTATTTTCATCGTATTCACCTTTTGCAGGCAAACTCATCGCTGCTGTCAAATCTTCTTCAATAAGTTTATAAACGTCATCAGCACTTGAGCGGGGAATTGTCAAAATTTCGCTTGGAGTTTTTGGTTCTGTGAGCAGAGGAACATCACCAAAAGAGCTAACCAGAAAATAATACCCAAAAGCACGCAGGGCTTTTGCTTCATTGACATACCGTGTTAACATATCTTTATCTCCTACTGCATCAGGCGCATAATAAATAACCTCGTTACAACGGTTAATGAGACGATAAAGTATTTCCCAACGACGGCTCACTTCAGCGTTGGTGGTATAAACAGTAAAATAGGAAAGGTCAAGAACCTCGCGACGATCGCCATCACTACTTCCTCCCTTCAAGGCATCATCCGTAGTACAATCACCTATGAAATAGAAATTTAAAGCAAACTCGTTATAGGTATTTCTTAATTGTAGATAAGCTCCTGTAAGTGCATAATTAATGTCGCTTTCTTTTCCATAAAAATTCTCAGTTGTTGTTTTTCCATAACTGGGTTCATCCAGCGAACAACTGTAAAAGCCCATACAAAAAAAGGCCAAAACTATTATCAATATACTATTTTTCATAATACTATTCTCTTAAAATTGTAAATTACAACCAAAAATAACCGTACGTGAAGTAGGATAACGTGTATTATCCACTCCCATATTCAGCGGGCTACTTGCTCCGATTTCCGGATCAAGACCAGAGTATCCAGTTATTGTGAATAAATTCTGACCAGATACATAGAATCTACAACTATTAAATAGTTTTGTTTTTTGCACCAATGAAGAAGGAAGGGTATACCCTAACTGTACATTTTGCAAACGAACAAAAGATCCATTTTCAACATAAAAAGAAGACGCACGGAAGTTATCATTTGTATCCGAGTTTGTCATTCGCGGATAAACAGCATTGTCTCCTTCTTTTCTCCATGCTTTCGTATATGCCTCGGTAAGTGCATTTTGCATTCCTGCAACAGCAAAACTTCCCTTAGTTGTATTCCAGACATCATTTCCAATCATCCCCTGGAAAGCCATTGAAAAATCAAAATTTTTATATTCAAAACCTAAATTCAAACCTAAAATTAAATCTGGATTCGGATCACCAATAAATGTTCGGTCGTCATCATTCAATTCACCTTCCTCTGTCAATTTAGCAAATTTAAAATCACCAGGTTGCGCATTAGGTTGTATTTTAGTTCCATTTTTATCTACATATTGATCAATCTCTGACTGATTCTGAAAAATACCAATTTGTTTGTATCCCCAAAAACGTCCAATGGGACCACCTACATAAGTACGACTTACATCTCCACTTAAATACTCAGAAACAAGTCCGGTAACTTCTGTTTTATAAGTAGATATATTTGCTCCGATACTGTAATTAAAGTCACGACCAATGGTATTTCTGTAATTAGCAGATAGCTCAAAACCTCTATTCTTAAGATCACCGGCATTGAAAAATGGACTGGTCGGGAATGCACCAAAAGAAGGTATAGGCATAGCAAGAAGCATATCTTTAGTTTCTTTTACATAGAAGTCCATCGACAAATCCAATGAGTTATTAAACAATGTCATATCTAATCCTACATTAGTTTGTTGACTGGTTTCCCATTTTACATCTGAGTTACCAGTATATTGAGGAACGTATCCTTGTGAAAAAGTATTTCCAAAATACCATTGATTAGCAGTACTCGTCCCAACGAGAGTGAAAGGAGCATCACGGTCAATACGTTGATTACCATTCTGTCCCCAACCGACACGTAATTTGAGATTAGATAACCAGTTTTCTACATTTAATGTTTGAAAAAATTCTTCATTGGAAATTCTCCAACCTAATGAAAAAGAAGGAAAATATCCCCAACGGTTTGCTTTAGCAAAACGAGATGAACCGTCAGCACGGAAACTTACTGTCGCTAAATATTTATCGGCATAAGTATAATTCACACGTCCCAAATAAGACAACATGGCTGATGTTTGTTTACCACCACCTGTTTGATCACCTTTTGTTTGGGCATCTAGTATTTGATAAATATCCTCATTACCTAATGCATTTGTTTTATAACCTCGCATAGTCTCTAGCGATTGCTTTTCATAAGTCATAGCTGCCATAATATCAAAACGGTGCTTATTAATCTCTCTATTATAATTCAGCCTCTGTTCAATAATATAGTTGAATACTTCCTGATTATTACGATTCAGTTTAGTTTCAGTACTATATTTATCTTCCCGGTTAGCAAGATTGTCTTCTGAAAAAACAGATGAATATAATGGTCTGAAATCTTTAAACTGAGAGTTATTTTTTTCAAAACTATATTGAACACGATAAGTCAGTCCTTTCATTAGTTTCAAAGAAGCAAATACATTCCCGAAAACATTAAAGAAATCCTCATGTCTTTCCGGAAGTTCAAGCATTGCAACTGGATTAGGATTGAATCCCCATTCAGTAGGAGCATATTTATTATATTCATAATTTTCAGAAGAAGGATCCACTAATGGATTTATCACAGGAGTGAAAGGATCAGCCCCTTGAATAAAACTAAAATTGGGTACTGCTCCAGCATCTTTCGAACGAATACTTGACAAACCTAAATTTGATCCTACAGTTATATAATTAGTAAGATCATATTCTTGATTAAAACGCAAAGATATTCTTTTGAACTCCGTTGTTATTAATGGACCTTGATCATTGAGATAACCTAAACTTAATGCAGAACGTGATTTATCTGTTCCTTTACGAATACTAAGATTATAATTTTGGTTGAACGCATTGCGTGTCACTTCATCCCACCAATTAGTATTATATCCTTTTTTATACTGATTCGTAAATTTATCTTTCATGGATGCTTGAAAGTTCGCATCATTCTTATAGGCTTCCATGATAAAATTGTAGTAATTATCACTATTCATCACATCAAGAGCTTTATAGCTGCTTTTGACTCCTATGTAAGCATCCAAAGTGACAATTGTTTTCCCTTCAATTCCGCCTTTTGTAGTAACAAGAATCACCCCATTGGAACCACGAGATCCATAAATAGCTGTAGCAGATGCATCTTTCAAGACTTCGATACGTTCAATATCTGAAGGATTTATACTGCGGATATTATCCATAAACTGTCCGTCCACAACATATAACGGATTGTTATCGTTTACCGTACCAAATCCACGGATACGAATAACCGTTTCCGAACCGGGCTGTCCTGACGGAGCAGCAGCAAAGACACCCGAGGCCTTACCGGTAAGTAGTTCTGAGACATTGGAAACTGCATAATTTTTAATATCTTTTTCAGTTATGGATGAAACTGACCCTGTAAGGTCACTTTTACGTTGTGTACCATAACCCACAACTACAATCTCATCCAATAGCAAATCAGATTGTAGTCTTACATTTACTACTCCTGATGATGGAATATTCACTGTCTGCATCTGGTAACCTACATAGGATACTGTAATTTGTTTACCTGTAATTTGCAAATTGAATTTGCCATCTAAGTCTGTTGTTATCCCATTGTTTGTTCCGGTTTCAACTACCGAAGCTCCAATTAAAGTTTCGCCGGTACTTGCATCGGATACAATACCCGAAACTGTTTTGGTTTGCTGTGCCCAAAGACCTATGCATCCAAAAAGTACCATTATTAAAAATATGATTCGTCTGTTAATCATGACTTAAACTGGTTTAATTATTAAAAAATAGAATTAGTTAACTTTATTCCTGTTGGTTATTCAATAATCGATTGTATCCGATCAGCAGGACTATCGAATTTACCGTATTTACTCTAATTTCAGGTGGTACCCGATCTGTCTCTCTGACATCTGCTCCATATGCTGGAAGTATTCCTGTCCAGCAGACAAAACAAATCAACATCGCCAGAGTGGTTTTCAAACGTTGTTTCATGTTTAATATAGATTAATTGTTAAAAATTATAGTCGCATATCGCAACAGCTAATTGCGAATCTGCACACCCATAGTATAAATATAGTTTTCCGTTGAGATAAGAAAGCCCTTCGAGGAATACGGTTCCATCTACGTACTGACCTCTTTTTTCGAAAGGGGCTTCGGGATAAAAGAATGGCTTATCCAAGCGATCGAGTACTTTACAAGGGTCGTTCTTGTCGAACAGAAATTGTCCGGCACAATAAGCTCCAGCGGGATATTCAGAATCCCCATTACCATCATGTTGTCCGTTTTTTCCATTGTAAATCAAGACTATGCCATCATCAGTCATTAAAGCAGGAGGACCACATTCAGTTAAAAGACTGTCGAAATATCCATTTCGGGGAGTTGCCAACACTTTTAGTTCGTTATTTTCATCTAAAACCGGAGTCCAGTCAATGAGATTATCAGACACGGCGGCAAATACTGCACTCTCTCCCCAATACATAAAATACTTGCCTTGAACCTTCTCTATGACAAGCTTATCATCTTTTATACGGGTCACTAGGGATGCTGATTTACAACTCAAATTCTTGAATCGCCCATCATAAGCTCTACCAAATGCCAAGCCATGCTTCTTCCAATTAATCAAATCACGTGAGATGGCCACGGCTAGTCGGGCTTTGTTGCGATTCCAGGCAGTATAGAGCATTACATACAATCCATCTTCAGTCATAGCAACGCGTGGATCCTCACATCCTCCTGGCCATTCGAGTACTTTGTTTGCATCTTCGGCAGGGAAAAGTACAGGTTCCATACGGCGAGTCATAATAATACCATCGGCGCTTTCGGCATAACCTATACGGGAAGTACGACTTCCAATCCCTTGTGCTGAATTATCTTCAGCGCGATACAGTACCACAATCTTGCCGTCCTTAACGACTGCTGCAGGATTAAATGTATCACTTTCTTCCCACTTTACCCTTTCTTGACGCATAGGACAGAAAAATTCGGTATCTGTTTTAGGTGAAATAACAGGATTCACATTTGGGGGACGTTTGAATTCGCCTAACACCCATGCCTTATTTTCCTGGACACACAAAGTTTGTGCAAAAGCATCCAGGCTTAGCAAAAGAATAAAAGCTAATAATAAATGTTTGCTCATAATAAATTAGTTAGATTAATTATATGAAATGATATTTTGTTTATTGGCAATAATCTTACCATCTGTTAAACTCAATGTTGTTCCCACCGGCAACTCCACGATAATCCTGGCCTCTTTGCCCGGAATGTCAAAAGAGCCTGTTGTCTTTATGTTTTTCGCTACGTATTCTTTTGCTACAATATCAAATAAATCACATGCTTGCGAAGACGTATAATGAATGGATTTAGACTCTCCATAAGGATTATAATAAAGATAGACCGGATAAGGCTTTTCTATATAGAAATCGGTTGCATTACAATCCAATTGCAGAATACCTTCTACATTCGTCGTATTGACAATAGCTCCAAGTATACCGACAGGGGAAGAACTGTACACACTGAACATGCTCTCCGTCGGATTACCTTCGATCCATTTAGGGCCATCGCCGATCGCAACTGGGCTCACACCTTTTAATTCTTCTTTCCCGTAATCATCCTCTTTACGCAACCCTTCATAGGATACATTATTGTTCGTTATATCCTTCAACTCAGGTGCCCACTGGTGCTTTTCATCGATATTGCCCGGATAGAACAAGCGACAGGCACTGGCATTATTCAACATCCATTTACCTATGGCCTTTGCAAACTGAGGCTGGTATTTCACCATCGGGATAAAAGGCCATGCCGGTTTGATACTATTCATAAAGAAGGCATACCCGCCTCTGTCGGTTATACTGCCTTGCAAACCGCTGACATCATAATCACCCCATTTTCCGACTATGATCCCCCAGCCGGTCCTGCCGGTCGGGCTTTGGCAACCGTCAAACACCCAATCCAGTAATCGGTGTACATCATAATTCGTTCCTTCGGTTGCATTCAAGCAGGCAGCCGTATAAGCCCCCAGAGGTAAAAGAGCCTCGTAAAAACGGCTCTCTTTCTGAGATAACAACGCTTCAACAGCACTTTTACAATGCTTCAAATAACGTGGATCTCCAAATTTATGATAAGCACACAACAATACATAGGCATGGCCACCGGCCGCATCCTGTTGTAACGGGATATTATTTACCATTCCTTTCATCTGTGCATAATCAAAATAGGAATAGTCATAGTTGCCATTTAAGACAGAGTCAGCCTTGACAAATTGTTCGGCAATGCTCCTTTGTATATCTTCTGCCCCCTCTACTCCCGGAAAAACATCACATACCGCATAATAAAGTGCATTGGGAAGAATATCATACCACCAGTCGCGACCATATCCTCCACCTAATAAGGCGACAGATGGGTTCGTATTATTCATAATTATATTCCAGCCATTATCCGAGTTGAAATAATTCTGTACCATTTTTACATAATTATATCCTCCCTGATTGGTTTTGTCGATGCCAACCAGGCCGGCACCCAAGATCGCAGCCAGAGAATTCAGGCTTTCATGGAACTCCCCGTTATTCGCATTTTTTCCCTGACGGATATCTTTTATGGCGGTATACAAGCCGAATGTCGTCTGGTCGATATTCCTACGACTATCATCCAGCCAGATCAGAGGACCGACCGCACTCTTATTATCCCAATCAAAAATAAATTGGTCATAACTTTTTGCTTTTTCCTTCCAGTCCAACATTTGATAACTCTCCGGCATGTCAGGCATAACCTCTACCCTGCCGATAGGAGTTTGTACAACCTTCTCTCCGAAAGCCTCTTCTTTTTCAGAACAAGAAGCCAGGAAACAACAGCAAATCAGTGTCCAGACACTTTTATTCATTACTTTCATGTTCAACAGCATTAGTTTGATTAGTTATATTTTTAGCTAACGGATACGCCAATAATTGCAATCCGGCAACGATTATCAGTGCATATTTCAATGCAAAATCCTGGGAGACGCAATAAGCCAGGAAAATAAACAATAACAATCCGAAGGCTCTTCCGAAGAATAGTCCGAATTCATGGCTCAAAATATAAGCATATTCATTGCGGTTTTCAATTTTAGCCACAGCATCGATAGTCTTCATCATAATCGGAAAGTAAGCCAGGTCAAACAGAGGCTGGAATATAACTTTACAGAGTACGAACAATATGACTCCCATTGCAGAAAAAAGTATACCGTTGCATAATGTCCCGACAACGAAAATGAGTAATCCCCCTACAAAGATCTTCAGACGGTCCTGCGGACGGGCTATACGTCCCAATACATAGACCAATATAGCCGTCAATGCACCGCTGACTCCTTGAATTAATCCCAACGCGCCTTCATTCCCAACCAGCTTCAGAACAAGGATGGCAGGTGCCGTAACCAGAAAACCTTGTACCATTCCTTTCAGTGCCGCCAACCAAAGCATCTTTCTCCAAAGAATATTAAAACGGAAATAAAGGAAATTTGTTTCTTTCGGCTTCTCAAATTTTCCTTTCCATAGTATCATACAGGCCAAAATGGTAATGAAAACCACTACGATCGTCACTACCCGGTAGGATGCATTGACATCAAATAAAAAGCCCAGAATTTCTTTTCCGCCGATCTGGCTGATAAAAGCCCCGATGATTAACGGGACACCGATAGATGTTATAGAGAAAAAGAATGACTCTAGTCCGAAGAAATAATTCCGGTTATCATCATTGGTATTATAAAGGGCTAGCAAATAGCGGTTAGTCCAGAAAAATCCGGAAGCTGCTCCCATAAAAAATCCAGCCAGTCCCAGCTCTATAAATCCAAGCGAACGAATGGCCATCATCCCGAACATGGAGATACCGCTGACAAGGATACCGACGGAATAAAGTGTCTTTATACTATATTTCTTCAATAGAAAACCGTTGACCAGAGAAGTTACAACAATACCGATATACATTGCCAGTTGATAGAAAGCAACCATTACCGGATCGCTGGTGTTCCTCATGATATATGCACCGACAAAAATCTCGACTACCGGTAAGACCAATGCATAAAGCATATTGGTCATCAACAGTGTCTGCATGTTAGGTGCCTGTTGCTTGAAGAACAGATATTCTTTTTTCAGTTTATTCATTTCAGGCCGGATTTATTTTAAAGTATTCAAGATATCCGTAATAGACAATTGTGCTTTACAAATCACTTCATCACTTGCTCCGTAATACATTATAATGGTATCTCCCTCAACCAGATGCCCATTGGTAAAAATCACATTTCCGAAAAATCCGGTTTGTTCATAAGTGGCAATAGGTTCCATTATAGGTTCTTCACTCCTGGCAATCACCTTGGAGGGATCATTCAGGTCGAGTAACAAAGCACCCAGGCAGTAACGATGATTAAAGTCTGCTCCATGATAAATCTCAAGCCAACCTCTTTCCGTCCTGATAGGAGCGGCACCGGCTCCCACGCGTGCACAATCCCATTTCCCGTCACGGGTCGTCGCTACGCATTTATGATTTCCCCAATGTAACCTGTCGGGAGACTCGGCCAGCCAGATATAATTGCCTCCGAGCTCAGGGCTGCTCGGACGGTGGAAAGCATAGTGTTTTCCATTGATTTTTTCTTCAAACAAAGCACAATCTTTATTATGAGGCGGGAATATCATTCCATACCGGGTATAATCTTTCCAGTCGGAAGTATGTATCAACCCCACACCTACAGCAACAGATGATACTTCTGTAAACGTAAGATAAAAACCGTCTTCCGTTGTCGCCACCCGACAATCCTCAATACCGAAAGCTTCCAGTTCACCTTTACCGAAAATGGCAGGATACCCCGGTTCATCTTTAAAATGAATTCCATCCGTACTTGAAACTAATCTCAGGTAAGACATCGTGGTCAGGTAGTTTTTTCCTTTATAACCTATTACCCGCGGATCTGAAGCATCCAGATCCGGATCATCCTTGGAGAAGGAAACCACTTCTATTTCCCCTTCCTTATTATATACAGGGAAACTTATAACTCCTTCTTTTTGTATAGGACGTTCGGCTACTCGCAGAAGCAGCCAGGTTTTTCCCTGATATTTGAAAACTCCGGGATTCAACAAACAAGTTATCTCCATTCCATTAATTCCCGCTTTTAAATCTTTCGGAGCAAGTAGCGGATTTTGCTCACATCTTTTAGCGATATCCATAATAATATAAATTAGTCAGATTTCTACGGCTAAAGTAGAGGACTAATATCCGGGAAGAGTCTACAATGTTCTCAAAGGGGTATATAGTGTTATAGAACATATTTGACAAAGGTATACAATTAAGGAATGGAGAAGAGAAAAACGTTCTTGTATGGTTTAGAAGGTATATTTTATTAAATCACTACAAAACAGATAGTTAACAAATAATCATAGTATATTATAGTTTCATAAACGTATAATATAGTCTCGTCCGGGCTTATAATTTAATAGCCACTTCATAGCTTATGTATAAAAAGAAAAAGAATAAGGTGAAAACAGAAAATCTTTTCTAATTTTCCGTTTTCACCTTATTTTGTAATTTGTATCAAGTCGTTATTACTTCTTCACCGCCAGCTTACTCAGCTGCTTGATCTCTTTCAGGTTCGAATAATCGTACTGATAGATACCGTCATCGGCAATCATCATTAATACGTTATCATGCGGGATCACATCATATCCTTCCATACCCGAGTAATGAGCCAGGCGGTTTGCCATCAGTGTCTGCGGATCGGAGGCATTATAGATCTTCAGGCCATCGTCGCAGAGGAAGAGTGTTCCGTTGTCGATACCGAGGCCTTTCGGTTTGGTCATGTATAAGAGACGATTGGCTGGGGATTCTTTACATCTTTTACATCCAGAATGATCAGTTCATTGAAATTCTGTCCGCAATTATTGCCGGCATGAACAGTCACATAAGCGATATCATCCTCGACAACTACCGGGTCGCAACCATATACATGCCACATCATCGACTGATATTCCGGTTTTAACGGATCGGCAACGGAATAGATCAGCATACCGGTAGGAGTTCCCATAAACATATAATCCTTATAACTGAAAATAGTCTCCACATTACCACCGAGATGCATATTATCAACAGCTTTTACAGGCTTATCTCCCGACAGGTCAAAGATGCTCATCTAGTTGTTTAACACTACATAAAGATAATTCTGATAGAAGCCAAAACGAGACATCGAACCGTTCACACTGGTTGAAACACCTGAATTACCACCAGACGAATTGACCATAGAGTCATAATATATTTCCTGATCCTTATAACGCTCGGTTGTATAACTCTCCTCTACCTGAGTCCATCCCACTACGATCTGTGAATTTGCGGCTGCCGTTTCACACATCGGATAATCGATCGTTCCTTCTTCAATAGGAGGAAATGCATAAGGAAATACATTTTCCAACCGGTTCTTTAATACCGGTAAGGCCGGATTAGAGATATCGAACCAAATCAGATCGACATACGAGTCGGCATACAACATATTATTACGGATAGCCACATCAGCGTTACCGATCAATTCAATGAAACCAACCGGAGAGGGTGATGACGGGTTACGGTTATCAATGATATGGATACCTTTTCCCGGCTCGGAAATATAAAGATAACCCTCATAAAAACAGATCTTACCCTGTTGAGTGATCTCTTCCGGCTGGGTTTTCACCTTCACGGAAGAACGAAAAGCATCCGCAGACATTAAAACCGGTTTATTCACTGTAAGGGTAATCGTTTCCTTCACTTTCATATCGTCGTTACATCCGTACAACATACAGATCACCGACATAAAAAACAGGTACATTAGTTTTTTCATCTTATACAAATTTTGTTGATTAATATTCTATATAATATATTATTAGGGTAACTATATACCATTTTACATTAAATACTCTAAAATAAAACCCTCAATACAGTAGTATTCTGAATTGAGGGTTACTTTTTAAACTTTGGATCTCTAGGATCTTTAGATGGGTCATACATTAGAGCCCTTTTTATTTTCTTTTGAAAATCGACCTTTTAAAACTTTAACAGATATTATCTGGTTTTATACTTGGTCTTGATCTCCGGCAGCGCCCGCTGTATCTCGGAGATACGGGTCGCATCACTCGGGTGAGTACTCATAAATTCCGGAGTCGCCCCACTCTTCCCGGCAGACATTTTTTGCCAGAAGTTTACAGCAACATCCGGATTATATCCTGCCATTGTCATAAATACCAGTCCCATATAATCCGCTTCCGATTCATGTTTGCGGGAGAAAGGTAACATAACACCATATTGTGCTCCCACTCCATACACCGTATTTGCCAGATTCTGAACCGCCGCACTTTTATTGCTTACCGCCTGTCCCAGGATAGCTGCGCCATACTGTGCCATCAGTTGCTGGCTCATTCGTTCGTTACTATGTTTTGCGACAGCGTGAGCCACCTCATGTCCCACTACAACTGCCAGTTCATCGTCCGACGAAACCAAAGACATCAGACCTTCATACACGACGATCTTTCCACCCGGCATACAAAAAGCATTGATCTGGTTGTCTTTTACCAAATTGAACTCCCATTGGAAATTCTTGATTTCGCTCTCCATCCCGTTGGCTTTCAGATAAGCCTCCGTAGCCGCAGCAATCTTTTTACCGACACGGGTCACCATTGCACTCTCGTTCTTGTCTGTCGATTTTGTGGCTGATTTCATATAATCGCTATATTGCGTTAAACTGGAAGTCAGCACCTCCTGATCGGAAACCAACAACACCTGTTTTCTTCCTGTCAAAGGAACGCTTCCGCAAGCACTCAGCATCAGAAGCATAACCATTAATAAACCTGTAATCTTTTTCATCTCTCTCATTTAGTTTTTACGAATACAAAATTATCATTTCTTTATAAGAATAGAACAAATCCAAAGGCATTTTTGCTCAATAGAGATATAAGACAAATAATTATACAAAAAAACAAGGCAACAATGTATATTTATTCAATTATTCGATTTATATTTGCATCCGTTTTGCATAAATATACAAACATGAGTACAAAGAAGGAACGATTGGACGCTATCTGCCGCATCATACAAACGAAGGTGATATGTAACCAGGAAGAGCTGCTGAAAGAATTGGAAGCCAGCGGATTTCAGGTTACACAAGCTACCTTGTCACGCGACATAAAGCAACTGAAAGTAGCCAAAGTACATGATGCGAACGGCGATTATGTATATTGTCTGCCAGATTATTCAGCTTTGATACAGCCGAACAAGGTGCAGACACAACATCATCCGAACATTGAATTTTCCGGAAACCTGGCAGTAGTCAAGACACGTCCGGGATATGCGATGGGGATTGCATCCGATATCGACACCCATGCTCCGCACGAGATACTGGGAACGATTGCCGGAGACGACACGATCCTGATCATTCCCCGCGAAGGGATCAGCAGGGACCGGATAGTAAAAGCATTATCACATTTTATATAAGGGCGATTAAGGGAGACAACAGTTCTTCCGTTTATAAACAAAAGAAGATTAAGAACAATCGTAAAATGAAACAAGAAACAGAAATCGATGTAATGATTGCTGACGCCTCTCACGAGATATACGTAGACAAGATATTGACTACCATTGAAGAGGCTGCCAAAGTACGCGGAACAGGTATCGCTAAGCGTACGCATGAATATGTAGCCCAGAAAATGAAAGAGGGGAAAGCAGTCATCGCACTGGCCGGAGATCAGTTTGCCGGTTTCAGCTATATCGAATCGTGGGGGAACAAACAGTATGTAACGACCTCCGGGTTAATTGTTCACCCGGATTTCCGAGGTTTGGGTATTGCCAAACGGATCAAGGATATGACGTTTCAACTGGCTCGCATGCGTTGGCCGAAAGCGAAGGTATTCAGTCTTACTTCGGGTGCAGCGGTGATGAAGATGAACACCGAACTAGGTTATGTACCTGTAACCTTTTCCGATCTGACCGACGACGAATCGTTCTGGCGCGGTTGCATCGGTTGCGTAAACCATGATATTCTGGAACGTACGAACCGGAAATATTGTATCTGTACAGCGATGTTGTTCGACCCGGCCGATCCGCATCGTGCCAAACGGGAAGCAGACGAAAGAGAAAAAAATAATAATAAATAAATCATACGGGGCTTTCCGGTAAGGGCGTTTCGCGAAACGCCCTTACCGGAACCCACAAAAACAAACAGACAATGAAAAAGAAAGTAGTAGTTGCATTCAGCGGAGGTTTGGATACCTCTTTCACAGTGATGTACCTTGCCAAAGAAAAAGGCTACGAAGTATATGCAGCTTGTGCCAACACTGGTGGATTCAGCGAAGAACAGTTGAAGCAGAACGAAGAAAATGCTTATAAACTGGGCGCTACCAAATATGTAACGATCGACGTTACAAAAGAATATTACGAAAAGAGCCTGAAATATATGGTATTCGGCAATGTATTGCGTAACGGTACCTATCCTATCTCCGTTAGCTCCGAACGTATCTTCCAGGCATTGGCTATTGCCCGTTATGCCAACGAGATCGGTGCCGACGCGATCGCCCACGGCTCAACCGGTGCAGGTAACGACCAGATTCGTTTCGACATGACTTTCCTGGTACTGGCCCCGAACGTGGAGATCATCACACTGACCCGCGACATGGCGCTGACCCGCGATTATGAAATCAACTACCTGAAAGAACACGGCTTCGTTGCCGATTTCACAAAACTGAAATATTCTTACAACGTCGGCCTGTGGGGAACTTCCATCTGTGGAGGCGAAATTCTGGATTCAGCTCAGGGATTACCGGAAAGTGCTTATCTGAAACAGGTGGAAAAGACCGGCAGTGAAGAATTACGCATCGAGTTCAAAAAGGGTGAAATTCATGCTGTGAACGGCGAAGTATTCGAAGATAAGATTGCCGCCATCCAAAAAGTTGAAGAGATCGGTGCTGCTTACGGTATCGGCCGCGATATGCACGTTGGTGATACAATTATCGGTATCAAGGGACGTGTCGGTTTTGAAGCTGCTGCTCCTATGCTGATCATCGGTGCACACCGCTTCCTTGAAAAATATACATTGAGCAAATGGCAGCAGTACTGGAAAGACCAGGTTGCGAACTGGTACGGCATGTTCCTGCACGAAAGCCAGTATCTGGAACCGGTTATGCGTGACATCGAAGCCATGTTGCAGGAATCACAGCGTAACGTAAACGGAACGGCTATCCTCGAACTCCGCCCGCTTTCTTTCTCAACCGTCGGTGTAGAATCGGAAGATGACCTGGTGAAAACTAAATTCGGTGAATACGGTGAAATGCAGAAAGGCTGGACGGCAGAAGATGCCAAAGGCTTTATCAAAGTAACTTCTACACCGTTACGTGTTTATTATAACAACCATAAGGACGAAGAAATATGATAAAGATCGGAATTATAGGTGGTGCGGGATATACGGCAGGCGAATTGATCCGCCTGCTGCTTAATCACCCGGACGCCGAGATTACATTTGTGAATAGTACCAGTAACGCCGGAAATTTGATCACTGACGTTCATAGCGGCCTGTTCGGCGAAACCGAAATGCGTTTTACCGACGAGTTGCCGTTGAACAGCATTGACCTTCTGTTCTTCTGCACCGCCCACGGCGACACGAAGAAGTTCATGGAAAGCCATACTGTACCCGAGAACGTGAAGATCATCGACCTCAGCATGGATTACCGTATCGAAAGCGACGAGCATGATTTCGTTTACGGTCTGCCGGAATTGAACCGACGACGTATCTGCAATTCCCGACACATTGCGAACCCCGGTTGTTTTGCCACCTGTATCCAGTTAGCCGTTTTGCCGCTGGCTAAACACCTGATGTTGAATTCAGAGCTGCATGTGAATGCGATCACCGGATCGACAGGAGCCGGTGTTAAGCCTTCGTCGACTTCTCATTTCAGCTGGCGAAACGATAACATTTCAATTTATAAACCGTTCACACACCAGCACCTGGCTGAGATTGGCCAGAGCCTGCGCCAGTTGCAGAATAGTTTCGAAAGTAATATCAACTTTATTCCGGTACGGGGCAATTTCTCACGCGGTATTTTTGCAACGACTTATGTCGACTGTAAAGTAGGATTGGATGAGATCCGCCGTATTTATGAAGAATATTATGACGATCATTCGTTCACTTTCATTACAGATAAGAATCCGGATCTGAAACAGGTAGTCAACACAAACAAATGTCTCCTGTATCTCCAAAAATATGATAACAAATTGCTGATCGTATCTATGATCGACAACTTGTTGAAAGGCGCCAGCGGACAAGCTGTGCATAATATGAATTTGCTGTTCGGTTTGGAAGAGACTGTAGGATTACATTTGAAGCCTTCGGCTTTTTAATTGATAATGGAAAATTGAAAATTGAAAATTATTTTCAGTTTCCTGTTTTCCATGTTACTAATTTTCAATTATCAATTTTCAATTATGAATTTATTCGACGTATACCCTTTATTTAATATAGAAATAGTAAAAGGCAAAGGATGCCATGTATGGGACAGCGAAGGTACAGAATACCTCGACCTGTATGGCGGCCATGCCGTTATCTCCGTCGGTCATAGCCATCCTACTTATGTAGCTGCTATCACCGATCAAGTGAACAAATTGGGATTTTATTCCAACTCCGTCATCAATAGCCTGCAACAAAAACTGGCTGACAAGTTGGGAAAAGCTTCCGGTTATGACGATTATTCCTTGTTCCTGATCAACTCCGGTGCCGAAGCAAACGAAAATGCGTTGAAACTGGCTTCCTTCCACAATGGGAAGAAACGGGTAATCGCTTTCAAGCACGCTTTCCACGGACGTACTTCTGCTGCCGTTCGCGTCACTGATAATCCGAAGATCATCGCTCCGGTCAACGAAGACCTGGCTGTTACTTACCTGCCGTTAAACGATGCGGTAGCTGTTGAAGCCGAATTGCAGAAAGGGGACGTTTCTTCCGTTATTATTGAAGGTATCCAGGGTGTCGGCGGTATCCAGCTTCCGACAGACGACTTCATGAAGGAATTGCGTGCTTTATGTACCAAATATGAAGCATGTTTGATCCTGGATGAAATCCAGTCCGGTTACGGTAGAAGCGGAAAGTTCTTTGCCCATCAATATGCTGGTATCCAGCCGGATTTGATTACGGTAGCCAAAGGGATCGGTAACGGTTTCCCGATGAGCGGTTTGCTGATCAGTCCGATGTTTAAACCTGTTTACGGCATGCTGGGAACGACTTTCGGAGGTAACCATCTGGCTTGTGCTGCTGCTATCGCTGTATTGGATATCATGGAAAACGAGAAGTTGGTTGACAATGCAGCCAAAGTCGGAGAATTCCTGATCGAAGAGTTACACAAACTGCCGGGAATCAAGGAAGTTCGTGGTCGCGGTCTGATGATCGGTATCGAGTTTGAAGAATCGATCAAAGAAGTACGTAGCCAGCTTCTTTTCGAAGAAAAAGTATTCACCGGGGTTGCCGGAACCAATACAATCCGCCTGCTTCCGCCGCTTTGCCTGACAATGGATGAAGCGAAAGAATTCCTTGCCCGTTTCAAAAAAGTACTGAATAAATAAATACTTAATTGCATCTTTATATAAGAAATCCACCTCCGGGCTCCCGGTCGGTGGATTTCTTTCGTTTATGTTTGACCATCTCATAAAACATTCCGTTCTTTGTAGGTATAAAACATTTAATAAACAAATATATATGAAACTTTATAAACTCATCTTTCCGGTAGCTTGTTTCCTGTTAGCCGGAAACATAAGCAACGCACAAATCATGCCTTGGGAAAACCGGACGGAAACAGACGAGTATTCATTTGCCTCCAATGAAAAGACAGAAATACGGGGCAAACTATACCTGGAAGATGTACTTACCGGACGTTTGATCCAAACCAAAGGGGTCGGAGCCATGAACTGGATGAAAGACGGAGAACGGTACAGTCGCCTGGAGCAAAATAAAAAAGACGGCGGCATGGATGTGGTAGCCTACCGGGCCAAAGATAATGCCCGTGAAGTGATTATCCCCTCCACCCTATTTATAGACCCATTAACCGGAAAACGTATTGGAATGGGTAGCCTCTCCTGGAGTAATAACAACGACAAGGTACTGATATTTAACAATACCCAACGGGTTTGGCGGTATAACACCCGTGGCGATTATTGGGTACTCGACCTCACCGATAAAAGCCTTCGCCAATTGGGTAAAGGACTGCCCGAATCGTCTATGATGTTCGCCAAGTTCTCCCCCGACGGAACTCGGGTAGCATACGTCTTTGAGAATAATATATATGTAGAAGACATCCATACCGGCAAAAGAACACAGTTAACCAGCGATGGAAGCCAAACAATCGTAAACGGCACGTTCGACTGGGTATATGAAGAAGAATTCAGCTGCCGCGACGGTTTCCGCTGGAGTCCGGACGGTAAGTACATAGCCTACTGGCAAAGCGACACGGAAGGGACAGGTGTATTCGATATTATCAATAATATAGACTCCATCTATCCAACCATCCAGCATTTTCCCTATCCGAAAGCCGGTACTGCCAATTCTGCCGTAAAAGTAGGATACATCCCGGCTGAAGGAGGAACAACTACCTGGATCGATATCCCTGGAGATCCCCGCAACAATTACATCCCCCGCATGGATTTTATCCCGGAAAGCAATGAACTGTTCATCCAGCAACTGAACCGGGAACAGAATACCAACAAAGTATGGATCGCCCGAATCGGCAGCGCCACACCGGAAAATATCTTTACCGACAAAGATGCCGCATGGCTGGATACGAACGACAACATCCTGTGGCTGAAGAATAACCAATTTTTCACCTGGGAAAGTGAACGCAGCGGATGGCGTCATTTATATCGCATTAGTCGTGACGGAAAAGAAATAGCACCCATTACCAAAGGTGATTTCGACTATATCCAGCCGGTTGGAACCGATCTTCAAAAGGGACTGGTTTATTTTATCGCTTCACCGGAAAACTATACCCAACGTTACCTGTACAGTGCTAACCTGTTCGGTAAAGGAGAAGTGAAACGTCTGAGTCCGGAAAGCCAGCCGGGACAACACCGCTATAACATGTCACCGACGGGAAAATGGGCGGTACACACCTACAGCAATTCAGTGACACCACCGATGATCGATATGGTATCATTCCCCAAAAACCAATCCGTCCGTATACTGGAAGACAATGCAAAGGCTAAAGAACAATATGAAGCTCTGGGATTGAATCCGAAAGAGTTTGTCAAAGTAAAATCAGGCGACCTGCTACTGGATGCCTGCATGATCAAACCTGTAGGTTTCGATCCGTCAAAGAAATATCCGGTAATCATCGAAGTCTATGGCGAACCGGCGGGATCGACCGTACAGGACGTATGGAACGGCGGTGACCTTTGGAATCAATATATGACCAACCTGGGATATATCTATGTCAGCATCGAAAACCGTGGAGCGAATGCACCACGCGGACGTGAATGGCGCAAATGTATCTATGGAGAAGTCGGCACATTCGCATCCGAAGACCAGGCACGCGGCATACAAGACCTGGGACGGCAATATTCGTTTATCGACCTGTCACCTGTCCCGCATCGGCATCAACGGATGGAGCGGCGGCGGCAGCCAGACCCTGAACTGCATGTTCCGTTATCCTGAAGTATTCCATACCGGTATTGCGATCGCAGCTGTTGCCGACCAACGTCTGTACGATACCGTTTATCAGGAACGTTACATGAACACGCCACAAAACAATCCGGAAGGCTATCGCAAAGGTTCGCCCATCACCTATGCCGATGGATTGAAAGGAAACTTACTGATGATACACGGCACCGGTGACGACAACGTACATTACCAAGCCTGCGAAATGGTAGTGAACGAACTGGTCAAACACGGGAAGATATTCAGCCAGATCAGCTATCCGATGCGTAGCCACGGTATCTACGAACGCGAAGGTACGACACTGCATCTGCGGAAAAGTATGGCTGATTACTGGTTAAAACATTTGCCCGCCGGAGGTAAATAAAATACAATTAATTAAAAGTAGAGAGTAAAAGCGCTATGAAACGTTTGGTGTTATGTTTTGCCGCCCTTGCGGTTATATTCCTTATGCCGGGTCGGGCTGCATCCCAGATCAGAGAAAAGGCCGAAGGATTACTGAATGCTGTTATTGCAGAGAATAAGACAGATGAGATCCCAGCCGATTCTTTATCTATCCTGGCAGAAATGCATCGCAAGGATTCTATCAGGATGCAGGAGCTGGAACTTCAGTTACAGGAGATGAAGCTGAATGAAATCATGCTCCGCTCCGAACGGGATGATGCGTTATACAAACATATCACAACCGATTCGCTGAAAAAAGAAGAGCAACGCCGCAGTATCGATTCACTGAGGACACTGACACCCGGCGTTCCTCTTATTATCGACGGTGATACACTTCTTACTTTCTATGCCAAAAGAGGGGGTGTATCCGCCTATGACCGGGCAGAGAATGCCGTCAATATGATCCTGAAGATCGGCAAAGACCTCAGCCTGAAAAACGACTCCGTATATTTGTTCAGAAGCGAATACCAAACGGATATCATGTATGGGGAAAAGGTGATACTAAGTGTCACTGACCAGGATGCTCTTTGGCTGAACACGGAAAGGGATGAACTAGCCAAAACATACCGGTTTGTCGTCAGTGATAAAATACAGTCACTGAAAAAAGAACATGGTATTCTCCAGGTTACCAAACGAGTTGCCTTGTTTATCCTGGTACTGGTTGTCCAGTATCTCCTGTTCAAGCTGACCAACTATCTGTTCAGAAAACTACGCCGTCGTATCATCTGGCTGAAACAGAACAAACTCAAGTCCATCACCATACGGGATTACGAATTTCTGAATACCCACCGGCAAGGGAGGATACTTATATTCCTGAACAACATCCTTCGTTATATAGTATTGCTGATACAGCTCATGTTCAGTGTCCCGATGCTGTTTGCCATATTCCCGCAAACAGAGAATCTGGCAATGAGATTATTCACTTATATTATCGAACCGATCAAAATGGTTCTCAAATCCGTAGTTGAATATATTCCTAATCTGTTCATCATCATTGTCATTTATTACTGCGTAAAATATATCATTAAGGGTATTCAGTATATAGCGAATGAGATCGAAAGCGAGAAACTGAAAATCACCGGATTCTATCCGGACTGGGCACAGCCCTCTTTCAATATTATACGTTTCCTGCTGTATGCGTTTATGATCGCCATGATCTATCCCTATCTGCCGGGGTCTGACTCAGGCGTATTCCAGGGTATTTCAGTTTTTGTCGGACTGATCGTTTCTTTGGGATCAAGTACGGTTATCGGAAATATCATCGCAGGTCTGGTCATTACTTATATGCGTCCGTTCAAACTGGGTGACCGCATCAAGTTAAACGAGACAACAGGGAATGTGATTGAAAAAACACCGTTCGTCACCCGTATCCGCACACCGAAGAATGAAGTGGTTACCATTCCGAACTCATTCATCATGTCGTCACATACAGTCAATTACAGCGCGTCCGCCCGTCAGTTCGGCCTGATCATTCACTCGACCGTCAGTATCGGATATGATGTTCCCTGGCGCCAGGTCCACCAATTACTGATCGATGCGGCACGTTCCACTCCGGGTGTTATGCCACACCCGAAACCTTTCGTTCTGGAAACGGAATTGCAGGACTATTATCCCTGCTACCAAATAAATGCCTATATAAAGGAAGCTGATCAATTATCGCAGATATATTCCGATCTGCATCAGAACATACAGGATATATTCAATGAAGCGGGCATAGAGATCATGTCGCCTCATTATTATGCAGAACGTGACGGAAGTGCCATCACGATTCCTTCTGAGTATCAGAAGAAGCCGGACAGCCCGGATAAAAAATAAGAAACAGCCTGTCATATAGTTAAAAAAGTCCTCCTGCAAAACAAAATGCAGGGGGACTTTTGTTATAACGGCAAAGTCACTAATAAATAAAAACGCAGAATAATGAAAAAGTATTTTATCGCAGTAGCAGCTCTGGCTTTATTAGCTGCATGTAGCGGGAAGAAAACAACCGAACCCGCTTTAATAGAAGAAGAAAGCGTAACAGTAGCTGAAGCGGTACCTGATGCACCGGCTTTGCCTGAAATAACAGGGAAAACAACCAAGCCTGTGAATATGCGTGATTCGCTGAAGGTTGACCCTAAAAAAGGAACTGTTATTCAGAAAAAATACAAGGGAACATTCCCGGCAGCAGATGGTCCAGGTATCGTTTATGACCTGACTTTGTTCTATCAGCAGGATAGCGACGACGGTGTTTACGAAATGGATGCCACTTACCTGGAAGCCGAAAACGGACAGGACAAGACATTCTCTTCTACCGGTAAACGCCAGGTAAAACATGGTACACCGAACGATTCGGAAGCTGTTGTTTACGAATTGATCCCCAGTGACGGAAGTATGACATTCTATTTCCAGGCAGAGGGCGACAGTCTGACACTATTGAATCAGGAACTGCAAAAAGCAGCATCCGATCTGAATTATACCCTGATATTAGTTCCGTAAATAAGCAGATCTTTAAATAAGCACATCTTTGTATAAATAGAAAAGAGGCGCCCCAACTCCTACCGGGAACGCCTCTTTTCACATTTTATGATACAAATAATTACTTGATACCTAATTTAGATTTAATAGCTTTAGGCAGTGCATCTTTGTGAACAACAATATTCATCGTTTTGTAACGTACGAATGCTTTTGAAGCATACCAAATACCGTTATATTTATTAGATGTCCCCCAAGAGTTTTTCACCATGTAATATTCGTTTCCTTCCTGGTCTTTGGCAATACCATAAATCTGCATACCGTGGTCGTCAGTAGTTTCCCAGTTATCATAAGCCAACTGGCGTTCTGCCTGCGTACACCATTTCTGCGGTTGCGGTTTCGTATTCAATTTCTTTTCTTCCGGTTTCATCTTCAACCAATGAGCCATGTCCGATCCGCTCAGTTCCTGTACCTTTTCGTTGTCAGGCATAACAGCTACACCGTCGCGGGTAAAACCGGACTCACTTACATCGGATCCCCAGGCAATCGTATAGCCTGTATTGATCGCATTGTCGAACACTTCCATGAACTCGTCGATCGGCAGGTTGTAAGACAGTGCGTGACGCCAGTTATCCTGGATTTCCAGCGAAAACTGCGTATAGAACGGATGATGCGTATAAGAAGTCAACGATACATAATCCGACGGTTTTAATCCTGTAGATTCATAGAATGACTTCGGAGTGTATTCCTTTCCCTTATAAGTAAACTTTTCCGGAGCTTTTCCCAGATAGATTTCATGTACGGCAGCTACAGCCTTTTTCCACAACAAGTTGTAATTCTCGTCATACTGGAATTTTTTTACTTTACCGCCGGCCATAGCACCTACCATAGCATCTGTGAGGGCAGACAACTCTCCATGGTTACTCAATGTATCGCTATACATCACCCCGGGGCGCATTTCTTCTTCCGGCACCAAACCGAAAGCCTCCATTCCGTAAATCACATCATAGAAAGACCCACCCTGCGAGAATGAAGCATCACCATGAGTACGGACAGCCATATCGGCACGATCCTGATAAGTGTGGTAAACGGTAAACATCTCTGAAAGATCATATTCTCCCTTTCCCATACGAAGCAATTCCGATTCCAGGAAAGCCATGGTAGAGTAGCACCAGCAAGTACCTGCCCGGTTCTGATTCTTAATGGATGTAATCGGGTTTTCCTTTACGGTCGTAAAAATGAAACCTTCTTCTTTTTCTCCTTCTTTTTCTTGTGCTCCGACATTTGTTGTAGAGAACGCACAAGCCAGCATCAGGCTGGCAGCAATAAGTTTCTTCATCTTTTGTTTTCGATTTTATTAGCAATTATACATTTTGTGACAAATGTACGGGTTTTATTCCTTTTTTCCATACTTTTGCAACTCATGATTTTACAATTATAAATAAACGGAGACATGAAAATAACTATTATCGGAGCCGGAAATATCGGTGGTGCTATTGCCCGGGGACTGGCAAAAGGAAATATGTTCAAAGCATCGGATATCACCTGTACGGCACAGTCGCAAGCAACATTGGATAAGATCAAAGCTGCCAATCCTGATTTTGTCGTATTATCCGACAACATCGAAGCCGTGAAAGGTGCCGACATCATTGTCATAGCAGTAAAGCCCTGGCGAGTGGAAGAAATTATCGACCAGATAAAAGGCGTACTCGATTCCGACAAACAGATCATTGTTTCAGTAGCTGCAGGAATCACTTTTGAGACACTGAATGCCTATCTTACGAAGAAAACCAGTTACGAAGACTGGGTGACACCGGCGCTTTTCCGTATCATGCCCAATACGGCTATCGAAGTATTGAGCAGCATGACCTTTGTCTCTGCACACAATGCATCGAAAGAGCAATGTGACCTGATCATCAATATATTTAATGAATTGGGAAATGCCATGCTGGTGGAAGAACGTCTGATGGGTGCCGGAACAGCGTTGGCTTCCAGTGGTATTGCTTTTGCCCTCCGTTATATCCGTGCTGCGATCGAAGGCGGTGTAGAACTCGGCTTCTACCCGAAACAGGCACAGGAGATCGTTGTTCACACGGTAAAAGGGGCTACGGACCTGTTACTGGAGAATAAAAGTAATCCCGAAATGGAAATAGATAAAGTGACTACTCCGGGCGGCATTACGATCAAAGGTTTAAATGAAATGGAAATGTCCGGCTTCACCTCATCTGTGATCAAAGGATTGAAAGCAAGCAAGTAAATTCCGTACAACATACTTTCAAAAAAGTGTTTCACCCTAATGGAACAACTGTTTCTTCCCAATGAAACAACTGTTTCACTAGGGTGAAACACTTTTGGCAACATAGCTGCCGTTAAATCCATCAATAAATTTATCAGTCTTTCCTAGTTATGACGGCTGATTATTGTTTTACTTTTTTACGGCGATTCAACTCAGACTGCAACATTTTCAGTTCACGACTGGTCTGTCCGGCTACCGACGTATTTTCTTCTGCCCGGCGGATCAGGTAAGGCAAAACGTCCCTTACCGCTGCATAAGGTACATATTTCGTCACGTTATATCCTTCATGTGCCAGATTAAATGAGATATTATCACTCATTCCCAACAACTGGGCAAAAAAGATACGCGAATCATTCCTGTCAAGCCCCTTTTCATCTATCAGTTTTGCCAATTTATAATTACTCTCCTCATTATGTGTCCCCATAAACATTTCCATATGATCCAAATGATCCATAGTAAACCGCACGGCTGCATCAAAATTCTCATCCGTTGCCTTTTTATCTTTACAGATCGGATCGGGATAGCCTAAAGCAGCTGCACGTGCACGTTCGGCTTCCATATAAGCGCCCCTCACAAACTTGACTCCGGCAATATACCCTTTTTCCGTGGCATCATCCAGGATACGGCGCAGATAAGGCATACGGTCGTGGCGGTACATTTGCAAAGTGGCAAATACGATCGCCCGCTTTTTATTGAATTTCCGCATCGCTTCATCAGTCAGTTCATCCAGGGCATCCTGGAAACAGTAATCCTCTGCATCGACGATCAAACGGACATCATTCTCATACGCCCGCTGGCAAAAAGCCATGAAACGTTCTTTGAATTTACGAAATTCCACCACCTCCTCGATAGTCAGTTCGCTGCGTTTTTCGGAAGCCTTTGCCAGTAATTCATCCGTTATAATAGTAGAAGGTTTGAATACGGCATAAGCCAAGTTGTCGTTTCCCTTGGCAAAGTCGATCGAACGTATCGTTTCTTCAAAGGTAGCCTGAATCCCCTCGGGAGTCTGTTCACCCTCGGCAGAGAAATCGAGCGTAGAACGCACATTGAACTTGCGAAGATGGTCGATAGCCTTCGTACAATCCTGCAAGGTCTCACCACCGACAAACTGTTTATACAAGGTTGGCTTTACTGCCCACGCAAGGGGAAAATGAATTTTTAAGGCGATATTACTAGCGAAGCTGGCACATTTTACCAACCACGGATATTTGATTGTGTTGAATAGTAAGTAAGCGTTTTTCAGTTCAGACTGCGATTTGGATGAAAATGCAATCTCGGTATTATTAAAGTCTAACATAGTATTTGAGTTAATTGAAATTTGAGAATTGAAAATTGAAAATTAAGAACCGGGATTAGTATTTCTTCTAATTATCCATTCTCAATTTTCAATTTTCAATTTGTAAACTATTTTTCTCCTAAGAACGGATAGCCGTAAGAAGTGGGCGGGACCAAAGCCTCTTTGATACAACGAGGATTCGTCCAGCGGATCAGGTTCAACGGACCACCAGCCTTGTCGTTCGTACCGGAAGCTCTCGAACCGCCGAACGGCTGCTGTGCAATAACGGCACCGGTCGGCTTATCATTGATATAGAAGTTACCTGCCGCATAACGGAGCTTATTGAAAGCTGTGTCGATCGCATACCGGTCGCGTGCAAAGATTGAACCGGTCAGACCGTACGGAGAAGTGCGGTCGCACAGTTCGAGCGTTTCTTCATATTTATCGTCATCATAGACAAAAATAGTAATAACCGGCCCGAAGATCTCTTCCACCATGCTCTTGAACATCGGATCAGTCGTCTTGATAACAGTCGGTTCAACAAAATAGCCTACCGATTTATCACCATTACCGCCAAAGACGATCTCTGCATCCGGTGATTGTTTCGCATAATTGATATAGCTCATGATATTATCGAACGAAGCCTCATCGATAACAGCATTGATAAAGTTCGTAAAGTCCTGTACATCTCCCATCTTGATCTCTTTCAGCATATCCCCTACCAGATCTTTTACTTCTTTCCACATGGAAGCAGGAATATAAGCACGTGATCCGGCAGAACATTTCTGTCCCTGATATTCGAAAGCACCGCGAACGATAGCCGTTGCCACGTCCAAAGCCGGAGCAGACGGATGAACAAAGATAAAGTTCTTTCCTCCTGTTTCACCGACAATCTTCGGATAAGATTTATAATGGCCGAGGTTTTCCCCCATCTGACGCCATAACGTATTGAATGTTGCAGTAGAACCCGTGAAATGGAAACCAGCCAAATCACGGCTGCCTGTTACCACCTTACCGATCACACTGCCCTGTCCCGGAATAAAATTGACTACGCCGTCCGGAAGCCCGGCTTCCTGGAACACCTTCATCAACAAATAATTCGAATGGATAGCTGTTGTAGATGGTTTCCATACAGCCACATTCCCCATCATAGCCGGAGCCATATTCAAGTTGCAGGCGATAGAGGTAAAGTTGAACGGTGTCAACGAGAACACAAAACCTTCCAGGGCACGATATTCCATCCGGTTCAGGATGCCCGGTTCAGAATAAGGCTGGTCGGCATACACCTGACTCGCATAGAACGTGCTGAAACGCAGAAAGTCGATCAGTTCGCAAGGAGCGTCGATCTCCGCCTGGAACGGATTCTTGCTTTGTCCCAGCATGACAGAGGCATTCAACAGATAACGATATTTTGTAGTAAAAAGCTCCGCCACCCTTAGCATTACGGAAGCACGTTCGACCCAAGGCAGTTCCGACCAGTCTTTGTGCGCTTTCATAGCGGCATCGATGGCCATTTGTACCTCTTTCTCACCAGCTTTATGGTAAGTTGCCAATACATGGTGGTGATCGTGTGGCATAACCACTTTACCGGTATTTCCGGTACGAACTTCTTTTCCTCCGATGATTAATGGGATATCCCATTCTTCATCCGACAATTGCGCTAATGTCTTTTTCAATGCTGCTTTTTCACTCGATCCGGGTGCATACGATTTTACCGGCTCATTACCTGGCTTAGGAAATCTAAAAATAGCGTTATCCATGTTGTTTTAGTTTATGAATGGTTAATCAATGATTTTATCTATGCTGTAAACGTAGTAAAATAATTTTAAATCAGAGGGTTTAATGCGTTAAATTAGTTTTAATCGGACAACTGTCTTTGTAGCGGACACATCAACATTTTCTTTACTATATCTGTTATTAGGATATAATCATCTTAAATGTATAAAGTATGGCAATTAAAAGTGTTTGGATAGAAGAAGACTGTATCGCTTGCGGTACTTGTGAAGGCATATGTCCGGAAGTTTTTCATGTAACCGACCGTTCCCACGTAAATGAAGGAGTAAACTTCAACGATTTTGAGGAAGGGATCAAAGAAGCTGCAGAAAGCTGTCCGGTCAGCGTTATTAAATATGATTAAGTGAGGATGGACCACTCACCGTTTGACAGAGTAAAAAGTAGAGAGGTTATTCCATCCGGGATAACCTCTTTTTCTGACGGTATTCGCGGTTATTCCGATAAAAAACCGTATATTCACAAAAAAGATAATTGGGATGAAAAGAGCTGTTATATTTCCGGTATTCTGTCTTATTCTGCTTAGTTACTGTACGACAAAAACGGACAGAGCGGTCTCCGGCGGAGAAGCTCTCCCGGACTCGACGACCATAGTAACAGTGGAAGAGATCGATACGGTCCCTAAAGAGATCATCCTGGAAAAAGAGTTACTTTACGACCAGCATACCCTGGCGGACACATACCCTTATAAAGATACCACCCGGGAATTTCAATGGGATAAAATAAAAGAACGTCTCTCCTGGCTGGAATCTATCCAGAAGAAACCGGCGACCTGGTCAGTCCTGCAGAATTACAGGAATAAAAACGGAGAAGCCCCACTGGTAAAAAACTATCACAGGGATTCCTACCGGCGTATTGCAGATTCTTTAGGTGTCGAACGTTTCCAGGGCGTTCCTCTTTACCTGACGGCAGACACCTCCGTACCTGAACTCTATGGCAGAGACGGTGCTTTGGTTAAACATTTGGAAGATTATACGAATTTCACGAAAGTAGCCTCCGTACATACCGGAAAGGAATGGATGATCCCTAAAAAATATATTAAGACCATTCCCGACACAATCATATTCAGAAAAGCCATCTTCGTCGATACAAAGAATCAAAACATCGCCACATTGGAACAGGATGGCGATAAGTGGCTGGTTAGAAGTATGAATCCGGCAACTACCGGGTTACACAGACCACCTTACGCCCAGGAAACACCTCCCGGCATATATGTCGTCCAGGAAAAGAAACCCCGTATGATCTATCTGGTAGACGGGACAACTGAAACCGGAGGATTTGCGCCTTACGCCAGCCGCTTCACGAATGGAGGGTATATCCACGGCGTACCGGTCAATGCCCCACGCAAAACATTTATCGAATACAGCCCATCGCTGGGCACGACTCCCCGCTCCCATATGTGTGTCCGGAACGCCACTTCGCATGCTAAATTTATTTACGACTGGGCACCGGTTTATGAGGCACTCGTTTTTGTTTTCGATTAAAAATTCTAACTTTGCAGTCTGATTCACACAGACATGCACAAAATTTTCATCTACCTGCTCCTCCTGTTCATACCTGTGAAATTCTCCCAAATGAGAAGTTCAGAACCTGTCATGCGCGAAGTTTCAAGCTGCCGGCAATTATACCAGGAGATGCAACTGGAAGGGATCGTCAACTTCACGGCATTCGAACAGGCAATCGCCGGATATAATAAAATCGAAGAAAAGTCAAAAGAGATACTGACACTGGTCGATTTCAGCAAGCCTTCCACCGAAGAACGTTTTTATGTATTCGATATGAGACATAAAAAGTTGCTATTCTCTTCCCTTGTGTCACATGGAAAGAACAGCGGCGGAAATTACGCCACCTCTTTCTCCAACGAGAACGGTTCGCTGAAAAGTTCGCTGGGATTCTTTCTGACGGAGAATACCTATCAAGGAAAAAACGGTTATTCGCTTGTCCTGAACGGACTGGAAAAAGGGATCAACGACCGTGCCAAAGAACGGGCAATCGTGATCCACGGAGCAGCCTACTCCAACCCTTCTGTCATAGCTTCATCCGGTCGTCTAGGACGCAGTTTCGGTTGTCCGGCACTGCCACAAGCTGTAAGCAAGCCTATTATCAACACGATCAAAGGCGGTTCTTTGCTCTTTATCTATGCCAATAATCAAAACTACCTCGCCTACAGCCCTATTTTATCCAAACAACAGGTTGCTTCCATGTAGATCATTCATCCCCGTGCTTAAACGGGATGTCGATCATCTCCGATTCCAAATGGCTTCCTGCTTTCTTATCGAAACTGATCTTAAAAGCATAAGCATATTCACACGGCTTCTCTGCCGGAACAGATAGTTTCAAACCTTGGTCGGTCTGCTTCCAGCTGATCTTCGCATCGGATCCCAACAACTTCACATCCAGTATCTTTGCATCGGCAACAGTAGTCTTATCCAGCGATTTTATTAAAACACCGGCCTTATCCCAATTCAGAACAATCGCATAAAGATCGTTTCCTTTGGTTGTAAAACGCATATCACGGGCGGTATAAGCGGTCGCTTCATTATCCGTGAAGGTACCGGCAGTACCGGCAATATCTCCTTCTCCTGATTTTATCCAGCAACGAGTTCCGTAGATCGCTTCTCCGTTCACTTTTAGCCAGTCACCGATAGAAAGCAACACTGATTTTTGTTCTTCCGTAATCGTTCCGTCCGCACGGGGACCGATATTCAGCAACAGGTTACCGTTTTTACTGACAATATCGATCAGGTCGTGTACAATCTGTTCCGGGGTCTTATTCTCTTCCCCATCGGTATAACACCACGAATGCTTACCAACGGAAGTATCTGTTTGCCAGGGATATTTACGCATCTTATCCAATTTACCACGCTCTACGTCGCCAACCTGGATATTTGTCGGGTAACCATGCTTGGTATTTACCACAACACCTCTTCCCCAATCTATCGAATTATTATAATAGTAAGCCATAAACTTGTTGAAGTAAGGACGTATAACCGGATTATTCACTGTCCAGTCAAACCAGATCAACTGAGGCTGATACTTATCTATCAGTTCATGAGTATGTGCCAAGAAGTCCAGACCGACCTCATCCGTATATTTCTCCTGTTCCAGTCGACGGCCATATAGAGAGACCGACTTATCCTGCACATCCGAAGGAAACTCCATTCCTCCATTGTAAAACCAGGAGTTTTCCAGCCGGTGGCTCGACAGGCCGAAAATGAGTCCTTCCTTCTCGGTTGCTTTCTTCAACAAACCGATAATATCTTTCTTAGGTCCCATCTTTACGGCATTCCACGGATTCAGATCGCTGTCATACATAGCAAAACCGTCATGATGCTCCGCAACAGGCACCACATATTTTGCACCGGCAGCCTTGAACAACGACACCCATTCATCCGCATTAAACTTCTCCGCCCCGAACATCGGTATAAAGTCTTTATAACCGAACTTTACATGATCGCCGTATTTTTCAATATGGTACTTATATTCCTTAGAATCTTTCTGATACATATTTCTCGGATACCATTCATTTACATAGGCCGGAACTGCATAAACACCCCAATGGATAAATATACCGAACTTTGCATCCGAAAACCATGCAGGAAACTGGTAATTCTCACCCATATTTTCCCAGTTATCCTGAAACACAGCCGTCCCCTTCGGAGAGGCTACCGAAAGAACATCCTTTGCCGGTGTACCGGCCTGCTTGCATGACATAAACAAGGATAATGCAATGAATAGAAAAGAAGTGTGTTTGCCCATAAGATTAACAGATTAAATTAGATATACAAAAGAACTATTATTAATATGAAATGAGTGATACAAAAAAGAGAAGGAATAACACGATTTCGACATTTTATCATTCATACCCGGAATAGTATAGTTATTTTTCATAAAAAAACTCTATCTTGCAAACGTTAAAGAAAAGAGATAGAACACACTTACATAACAATTTAAATCTAATAAGTAACAATGATGAGTAAAGTACTAAATGCTCTGTCGGTAATATTACTGACCCTTATAACATTACCGATATCGGCACAATCAGAATTTTACGTTGCCGAGACAGGCAAAAACACAGGCGACGGAAGTATAAGGAATCCGTTGAACAGTATCCCTGCCGCTTTGGAAAAGGCTCGGACGGAAAAAGGAGACGTGGTCATTTATATCCGGGAAGGGAAATATATTCTTGACAAACCGGTCATATTCACCCCGCAAGATGGAAACGACAGCCGGCAACTCTCCGTAAAAGCCTACCCGGGAGAAAAAGTAATCCTCTCTTCAGGTATCCCTTTAACCCTAAAATGGGAACCTTATAAAAAAGGAATTATGAAAGCCCAAATAGATGGTAACCCCGTAATGGATATGCTGGTTGCAGACGGCCAGCTCCGCCACATGGCCCGTTACCCGAACTTCGATGAAAAAGCAGTCCGTTTCAATGGAACATCAGCTCAGGCTACCGCTCCCGAACGGGTCAAAAAATGGAAAAATCCTATAGGAGGATATCTGCATGCCATGCACAATCATGACTGGGGTGACTTCCATTACCGCATTACGGGGAAAAATAAGAAAGGAGAATTAGAGATGGAAGGAGGCTGGCAAAATAACCGCCAGTCCGGTCTTCACCCGGATAACCGGATGGTGGAAAATATATTTGAAGAACTCGATGCACCGGGCGAATGGTATTATGCTGCCGGTGAACATACATTATATTACTATCCATTGGAAGGCGAAAATGTATCTAAAGTTCTTTTTGAATCTCCTCAACTCAAACACCTGATCGAATTTCGGGGAACAGAAGCCACCCCGGTAAAGAATATCACACTGGAAGGTTTGGAATTGACACAAACACTGCGTACGTTCATGGAACCGTATGAACAACTGCTCCGCTCGGACTGGACGGTCTACCGGGGGGCTGCCGTATTCTTTGAAGGAACCGAGCATTGTGCATTACGCAACTGTTACTTGCATAACCTGGGAGGAAACGCTATTTTCTTTTCCAATTATAACCGTCATTCAGAAGTATCCGGTTCTCATCTCACCCGGATCGGTGCCAGTGCCATTTGTTTTGTCGGTGATCCGGATGCGGTCCGTTCACCGAGTTTTGAATACGGAGAATTTGTTCCATATGAACAACTGGATCATACCAAAGGCCCCAAAAGCAATAACTATCCGGCTCAATGCCTGGTATACGATAACCTGATCCACTCGATCGGCCTGTTTGAAAAACAGATCACCGGAGTTGAACTATCCATGTCGCAAGCTATCACCGTCAGCCACAACAGTATCTACGACACCCCCCGCGCCGGAATCAATATCAGCGAGGGAACATGGGGAGGACATATCCTGGAATTCAACGACATTTTCGATACGGTGAAAGAAACCGGCGACCACGGTTCTTTCAATTCCTGGGGACGCGACCGTTACTGGCATCCGAGCTACAAAACAATGGAATCCATCGTAGCCAAAGACCCGGCCCTTATTCTGGCGGATGCTGTCCGGACGACCGTAATCAGAAATAACCGTTTCCGCTGTGACAGGGGTTGGGATATCGATCTGGACGACGGTTCCAGTAATTACCACATATATAACAACCTATGCCTCAACGGAGGGATCAAGCTACGGGAAGGTTTTTACCGTGTAGTAGAAAACAACATCATGGTCAATAACTCTTTCCATCCGCATGTCTGGTTTATAAACAGCGGCGATGTCTTTACACGCAATATCGTCATGACAGAATACAAACCGATCGGTGTACGGGAATGGGGATTGATGGTAGACTATAATATTTTCACTGATAGCCTCTCCTGTGCTACCGCCCGAAAAAACAATACGGATGAACACTCCATTGTGACTTCCGTACAATTCAGTAATCCATCAGAAGGAGATTTTACCGTTACCGATGATTCCGAAGCCATAACCAAAGGCGGCTTCCGCAATTTTGTTATGGACCAGTTCGGAGTGGTCTCTTCTCGTCTGAAAGCGATCGCACATACTCCCAAAATGCCTACTCCCATCATCATCGCCACTCATGCAGATGACGAAATAATCAACTGGAGCGGAGCAACGATCAAAAGCCTGCAAACACTCGGAGAACGGTCGGCAACAGGAATGGACTCAGAACGGGGAGTATATGTAGTATCGGTCAATGCTCTAGGCGGTAAACTACGGGATTATATCCGCCCGAATGACGTGATCCTGAAAATAGGAACTGTCACCGTCAACAACCTGAAAGAAATGCAGGATGCTCTTCAGAAGATCGATAAGTCGAAAGATATCGAATTTATTATCTTCCGGACACAAAAAGAAAACAAAATAGTTATCCCCGGCAAGTTATTGGACTAACCGGATTATAGTCAAAGAAATATGAAAGAAAAAGAGAACACAGACCTGATCCTGCTGAATATCGGATATGCGGTTCATCGTGCCGACTGGAATTACAAAAATGTAAACAGCCCGTTCGCCCGCATTTATCTGGTCAGGCAAGGCATAGCCAAACTGCATTTACAGGATCAGGTCCAGTCTCTTACCCCCGGACATCTTTACCTGATTCCTCCATTCACGCTGCATAGTTATGAATGCGACGATTTCTATACATTATATTATATACATATTTATGAGAACCCGCTATCCAACCAACGTATCCTGGAAGATTATATTTTTCCGGTGGAAGTGGATGCGACCCCGCTGGACAGTCAACTGGTGGAACAACTGGCCGTCATCAATCCCGGAAGAAACCTGAAAGAATACGATCCTTCCAATTACGACAATTCATCCACCCTGATGCAAAATATCCTGCTTCACACTAAAAACCCAACCTATACCATGATGGAAACACAGGGAATTTTGCTTCAACTATTGTCACGTTTTATGAAAGAGGCGACACACAAATACGAGATTACCGATAACCGGATACGAAAAACGATCCGATATATACGTAAAAACATCGACAAGAACATAACCATCGATGAACTGACCGAGATTTGTTGCCTCTCTAAAGATCATTTCATCCGGCTTTTCAAAGAGGAAATGCATATCACTCCGGTGCAATACATCAACCAAAAGAAAATAGAAAAAGCCCAGTTGTTAATCATTACCGACAATCGTCCAGTCAAAGACATTGCTTATACACTTTCTTTCGAGAACGTATCTTACTTCAACCGGCTTTTCAAAAGATACACGGGGCTGACTCCCGTCATGTATAAAAGTAAATTATAAGTTATTCATACAAATGGAAAATACGTTCCATCAACTGCCATTTTTCGGCAGAACTGGCATTCGGATCAGCTTGTTGGAAAACCGACATATATTCTTCCCATTCAGCCTGTCGCGGTAAACCCGCCAGACGAGCGAAAGCTGTATCCCAATCAAAATCGGCCGGAGTCTCCACGATCATGAACAATCGGTTCCCGCACAGATAAATTTCCATTTCCAATATCCCGACGCTCTTGATTCCTTCACCTATTTCAGGCCAATAACATGCTTGTCCATGTCTTTTCTTATATTCTTCGATCAATTCCGGATCGTCTTTCAAATCCAGCGTCTGACAATAACGCTTGGTAGGGAAATCATATCGCTTGCTCTTGTATCCATTCTTTTTATCTTCCATAAACTGTATTATTTAATAAAATCATCCGACAGAAATAAACTAGATACAAATAAAACAAATATTCCAATAACACAATAATATTATTCCGACAAGGGATAAACCGATATCGATACAAGCATCGTAAAATACGGATCAAAATAGCTATCTTTATCCGCTTATAAAAACAAAATACAATGAAGATAACATCTCCCCGCATAACCAAGGTATTGAAAGAAGACAATTCACTCAACGAAACGCTCCTGCAGACAGGAGAAGACCTGACGGAATACTCGTTCAGGAACCAAAGATTGTTCGAGGTTAAAACAGAAAATATCGGCATGCAATCCTGTGTGTTTTCGAACTGCCTGCTGATCGGTTGCCACATAAAAAAGTCGCAGTTCAGTGATATTATCTTCCGAAACTGCGACTTATCAAATGTCAATTTCTCCGGTTCAGGTTTTCACCGGATCGAATTTATCGAATGTAAACTGATCGGAGCTAATTTTTCCGAATCAGCATTAAACCACCTGGTTTTCAGTAACTGCAAAGCCGAATATCTGAATCTGACCATGAGCAAGCTCAAATATGTCGACTTCGACCGGTGCGACCTGCGAAACAGCTCTCTTGAGAATTGCCAGTTTGCCAGCGTCAGCTTCAATGCCAGCGACCTCAAAGAGGCGGAATTTTATCGTACGTCTTTAAAAGGCACCGACTTCAGCAACTGCGACATATCCGGCATCCGAATAAGTCCCATAGTAGGTTGTGAGTTACGCGGAGCTACCGTCACTTCTTTACAAGCACTCGAACTAGCCCATCTACTGGGGGTGACTATCAAAGGATAGTCTTCATTTTCAAACTGATTATCTTGCATATTCCTGATGTCTTTTGAGCCAGGCGACTGCATAGGAGCAGACAGCCCGCGGTTTCAACTGATTTTCTAACGCATAGTCGAAAGCCGCTTTCACCAGCGAGGCGGCTATTCCCTGACCTTCGAGAGGTTCCGGCACTATCGTGTGAATAATATCCAAATTATTGCCTACAAGCCTGTACTGCACAAAGGCAGTTAAACCATCCTGCTTCAATTCAAAGCGATACTTTTCAGGACAGTGAATAATATTATATTCCATATTCTATTTTTTTATCGACAATACAACACCCTATATTGTTAAAACAGTTTAGTCCGGGTTTGGTTCACCGTCCGGAGCATTTTGTCCGGAAACTTTATCCTCCTGCCGCTTTTTCTTTTTCGGATGGAAAAAGTTCTTCACTTTGGCGAAAAAGCCGGTGACTTCCTTAGCCATATCCTGCGTCTTTTTAGAGACACCCACCGATTCGGTCAGTGCCGGACGAAGTATCTGCCACAGGTAATTGAATGTGGAATGATACGGATCACGTTCGATGCTCAGACGGGAATACCGCGGGCGGTGCGTTCCCCGTTCCGGATGATCGGGATTATCATGTTTCAGTACCAGATTTGCCAGGCGGGAAAGGAACTTATTGTCGGTCACTTCGCCATTTTTCTCCTTCATGATTTCCGCCTTCAGGTCCCTGTAAAGGAATAGCATCCCGACAGTGGCACCTTTGGAAGAGGCTTCGGTACTGAATGTAAAGTCCGTCAGCCTGCCGCTTTCCACCTTGGCAAAAGCCAGGGGAGTGATCAGTTCGTTGAGCGCAGTCAGGTCAAAGTCAGTCAGATGTGCATCCAGCAGGAAACGGTCGTTCAGGGAATCGACCGGGAGCATCCAGGTGGCAGTAAAATACCCTTTCCCCATCAATTTACCGTTTGCGTCCAGACGGATATACTGGTCCGGACGGGAAACGATATTGGTAAAGCCGGAAAACTGCCCATTCATCTCCGTGAAAAAGAGTTTGCCCGGTTCCGTCCCTTTCTTGGATAATTCTTCATAAACGACGGTAAGGTTATTCACGGCAAGACTGTCGACCGCCACTTTCACCGGTGCTTTCTGCAAACCGAAATAAATCATCGGAACGATATGGCGGGGAACGGCAATCTGCTGGTTCTTGAAGTTCTGAAGTTCCGTATCGTCGATCTGTACATTCCTGATCCGGACAGTTTGATCCGAGAAGTAAGCCGGCAAATCGATTCCCGACAATCCCAGCTTACCGACCTTCACATCAAACCAATCCTGGTGTTTGGGCTGCCGGTAAGCAAATTCCATTTTCGGCCAGGCAGAAATGAGACGGATATTTTCCAGACTCAGATCGGTATTATCCAAATGAACCTTTCCTATCTTCAATGTATAAGAACCATTATCCAACGGGAATGCCAGGTCGCGGGTGTCGAACCGGACGGTTTTCAACCCGAAAGTCCGGTCTTTTGCATTGATATGCAGTCCTTCCAAGTACAAGCTTGCCGTATCGCCGTTCCAAACGGCATTGGAAACAGCCAGTTTCCCCAACGAAAGGTCGGGAGTGAAACGGTTGACTGCTTCATAGATATCATTCGATATGATCAGAGGAGATTTCTTTTTTACCTTTATCGTATCAGGTGAGTTTCCGGCCTGATAGCGGATAACTGGTTCAGACAGATCTATCGAACCGACAGAAAAATGCAAGCTATCCCAGGCGATCTTACCAATTTCCAAATCATGGAGTGTGAGATGCAATAAACTACCATCCTTTTTCAACATTCGTATATCAGGCGATTCGACATGTAGGGAGGCTGCATCCAGATGTTGAAGCAACTTTTGAGGCAAATGGCTCAATCCTGTAGCATAGACCATCGGAGTTTCTACACTAATATATGAATTCGCCCCCAGCTGCCATAAAGAATCCTGTGGAAGCAGTTTCACGTCCTGCAAACTCAATACACCTTTTGATGTTGAGAAATTTCCTTTCCTCACAGCCAGGCGATAGGCTTTACCCGGTAAATAATTATCGAAATCGCTGAAACTAAAACCGAAATGATCGCAGGCAAAGAATAGACTGCCGCTCCGGTTTGTACTGTCATTCATCAGAAAACGGGTTGCATAAAAATTAAAATCTTTCAATTTGTAGACAACCGGATCAGGAACACTCCGGTCATTCAACGTAACATAGGCATGATTCAGATCGATCCGCTTGATAGACAAATATTGTAATAAAGGATTCAGGATACTTTCAACATCTGCCCTCGGATCGACCGGCGCTTTCACTTCTTTATTTTTTTTCGCATAAGACGGTGATTTATAATAATAAATTACCGGACGGTCTATCTTGAACAGGTCTGTACTGATTCCTTTGTCATAAAGCAAACCTTTCATAGCCAATGTGTCAATACTGCCGGACATATAATCTTTCCGGGAGTTGACGGATATCGGTTTCAGACGGATATTCCCGATACTGAAATCACCCGTCTCCGTATCCAGCGCCATACGTTCGATATCGAAACGATGGTTACGTGCCGTCATATTGCCGCTGATGCCGGTTGCCTCAAAAGCAAAGTTTTGGGAATACCAAAGCCCGTGTTTCTCTTCGGCAAGCGAATCGATCCGGAAACCGGTTGCCCGGAAATTAAAATTATCCAGCTGATAGACTTCCACCGAATCGTTTACAACTTGCGAATAGGCAACTTTGGCTGTATCGATCCCTATTGTCCCGATAGAAACACTGTGCAGCACAGGCGAAATAATATCATAAAGCGACAACGCCTGTACCAGCGAATCGGTATCGATCCTGGCAGTGGAGTCAGCCGGTTTATCCGCCTGCGGATCGCTGCCCGCCAGGTTAAATATTTGAATATCCGAAGAGGATATTTCAAACGAACGTGCCGTCAGATAATTCAAAGCCTCCTCCCGCTTAAAATGAATGCCGTCAATCTCTACGGTTCTGACCTGTGCATCGACATAACTGTCCGGACGTTGTTTATTTTCCGTCCACAAACTGTCCTGCGGGATCAGACGGATCTTCTCTATATAAATAATCGAATCCTGCGTACTGAGTTTTATACTGTCCGTACGGAGAAGAAAGTCGTTGTTGGCAAGCAGGGTCTGCGGCTGGTGCGTGACAAACTCAAAGTTATCGCAATAGAGCAACTTGCCGCTCTGCGACGAGTTTTTATCCAACAGGAAACCATATGCACGGAAACTGACATCATCCAACGCGTAAACAATCGGCGTGGCAGGATTCTCGACCGTATAGAATACGCTGGCATCTGACAGATTCAGCGTCCTTACACTCAACACATTGATATAGGGAGAGATTACTTCATACAAAGATTTCGTTTCGGCATGCCGGCTCTTTTTCTCCGTGCGCCCCGAATAATAAGAATCAAAAACTTCTATCCGCGGGTCTTTTATCTCGAATGAATTAAAATGCAGTTCTTTATAACTCCACCGCCAGGTAAGGTTCACGCCTTTGAAGTCTATCACACCGACTTCAGCCTTCACATAGGTGCGGGGAAGACTGTCGTTAGCTTTCCACTGCCTGAACACGGTTGAATCGGGCAGCAGCCTGACTCCTTCGATCTTCAGCTCTCCTTTCACGAAACCGATAGACAGGTCATTGAACGTCAGGTTATAAAAGCCGTCTGTCGCTTCAGCCGTACGGCGGCTCAGTTCCTTCTTCAGATACCGTTCCAGCCGGTGACTCAGATACAGGTTCAGGACTGTAAGCAGCACGACCAGCAATCCGATTGCCGGGAATATATATTTTGCTATTTTCTTTTTCCGCCCCATATCTTATTAAAACATTATCCGATAGAGCAAAGGCTCTATAATTTAAAACAAGATAACGGATATTATGTTTAGCTTCTCAGGCAGCCGGAAGCTTTGCCATCGTATTGGCACAACTTTGCCACCTAATTGGCAGAGCATTGCCATTATGATGGCAGGACACTGCCACTATGATGGCAAAACTCTGCCAACAGCATGGCAAAATACTGTCAAAAGGAGGAAACAAACTTATTTACGGCAAGACGCTATAGACAAGTATAAAGGCGGGATAGACTTCGTAGTGCAAGGTATAAGACGCAGTGTGCGGCGTACGGGTTTCGTAAGCGCGGATCTGTCCGGACTCGGCATAGGTAAAAGGTTCGATATGCAGATGTCCGATAAAGTCGACATCCTGCTGGCGGATCATTTTAAACAGAGCTTCTTTGGCACACCAGTGGATAAGCAGATGCTCCGTTACATGGTCAGGACAGACGGAAGCATCTTCTTCCGGAGACATGAAGCGACTCCGTATTTTTAAGACCCGATTAGAGTGATATTCAATATCTATACCGGCGTCCCCCCGATCCTGCAACAACACTGCCGCATAACCGTTTGTATGGGAAATACTCAGGGAGAAAGACGAACCGGGCAAGTAAGGTGCCCCATCGGCATGATAAGCGACCTGTAACTCCTCTCCTGCCAACTCCTTTAAAAGGACACGCGATGCCAGCCATTCCTGACGGCGTTTTTCCGTTTTTATCTGCTGCAGAAAAGGTTGATATTCAGATTGCAGCTCCAACATGGCAAGCAGTTCATCCGAAGTTTCATCCATCTTCCAGACTCCCAGCAACGGCTCCGTATGTTTGAACAGGAGAGGCATTATTTTTTCCAGGTAAAAGATTGTATCAACTCAATAATATCTTTCCGCAGATAGTCCGTAACCGGAGCCAGCGAATCGGCATTCGGCACGCAATCATAATATAAGGCACCCCGGAAGAAATTCGAAACACTGTCGGTCAACATGAACTGGACCGGTGAAGCCGCCTCCCCATCCAACAGGAAAAGAGAGCCGTACACCCGTTCTTCCGGATTGCTATAAGCTTGTTCCTTCACCGCTTCCGCCTGTTTTATCTGACGGGCAACCAGCGAACGGGATTCGTTTTCCGCAACCGGTAATGTCGCCCGCGTCACCGGCAAATAACTGCAATAGATTTTTACTCCCAAAGAGGGATAAGATAAATTAATCCATCCTTCGGGACTGCCTACTTCCGGCAACTCGACGGTAACTAACCGGGAAACACGAAAAGAATAGGGCAAACTGTCCAACGACAAGACCTGATAATCCGCCCGCGGTGGCTCGATACGAAAATAACCGCGCGGCTTCGGCGTATATTCCGTACAGGATGCACAGAACAGGAGACACAGAAAAAGTCCGGCAGACAGTATTCGCTTCATCACTCCTTCCCTTTCCCTTCTGTATCCCCGATACAGTTGAATTTCACTTTCAATATCCTTCTGTTATCCATTTCCAGCACCTGGAAACGATACTTTCCATAATCGATGATCTCTCTGCGACGCGGAAAGTCGCCTTTTATCTCCAGTAAAAGTCCTGCCAATGTCTCGACATCTTCCGTCAGTTTTCCGAACTCAGACGGATCGACACCGATCACACGGAAGAAGTCCGTCAGCAATATCTTGGCTTCGAAGATCAGGCTACCGTCCGCCAGACGGATAAACTGCTTTTCATCTTCATCGTATTCATCGGATATCTCACCGACAATCTCTTCGAGGATATCTTCCATCGTAACGATACCGGACGTACCGCCGAACTCATCCACAACGATCGCCATATGTATCTTGTTGGTACGAAATTCTTCCAGCAGGTCGTCGATCTTCTTTGTCTCAGGAACAAAGTATGCCGGACGGATCAGGCTCTGCCAGCGAAATGTATCCGGCTTCTCGATGTAAGGAAGCAAATCTTTTATATACAGGATACCTTTAATGTTATCTTCCGAATCGGCGTATACAGGGATTCGCGAATAGCCGGACTGGATGATGAAATCGATGACATGACGAAAACTGGTCTTTATCTCGATGTCTTCCATATCCAGACGCGGTGTCATAATCTCATCGGCAGTCTTGTTATAAAACTTGATGATCTCGGCCAACATCTCTTTCTCTTCCGGTATCTCTTTGGATGTCAACTCCAGGGCTTTCGACAACTCGTCGACCGACAAGTCGTATTTCTTCTTGACCAAAGCCTTGTTGATAATGGAAGTAGAGTTTACCAGCACCGTCGAAAGCGGGCGACAGATACGTTCCACCATGTTCAGCACAGAAGCCGAACGGCGTACAAAACGGAGCGAGTTCTTCTGTGCGTAGATCTTAGGCATGATCTCGCCGAAAAGTAAAAGTAAAAAGGTCAGTACGATTGTTTCAAGGATAAATCCCAAAGCGGGTACAGCCGAGAAATCGATCAAAGAATTGATGCCGTAAGTACACAACATAACCACGGCCACGTTCACAAAGTTATTGGCGATCAAAATAGCCGCCAGCAAATATTCGGAGCGGTCCAGCAATTTGCGGATAAGCGGATCTGAAGACGAATTCTCTTCCCGGATGTCGTTGATATCACCCGGGGTAAGAGAAAAGAATGCCACTTCCGAAGCCGACACGAAGCCGGACACCAACAGCAGTAAACAAGCGAGGCTTAATGCTATGACAGGACCTGCTGTAAGCGCCTGGATAGTTATCTGATCAAATAAGCCCGATAAATAATAGTCTGAGTCCAAGGGGAACCGTATTAGTTAAACAATATCAGAACGGAAGATCATCCGCACTGTTTGAATCTGATGACATATCTGGCTGCGCCGGCTGCTGGTAAGACGTAGTCTGCTGCATAGGCTGTGCCTGTCCTCCCTGCTGGAAACCGTTTCCGGCATTCGAAGTCGTACCGTCTGCCGGTCGTGTACCTGTATTATAAAACTCGATGCGGTCTGCATGAATTTCAGTGACATAACGTTTCACACCGCTCTGGTCGTCATAGCTGCGGGTACGAATCTTTCCTTCCACGTAAACGCCGGAACCTTTCTTCACCCATTTTTCTACAAAAGCGACCTGGTCGCGACGTACGACGATATTGTGCCATTCCGTCCGTTCCGGAACAACCGTACCGTTAGCCAGTGTATAACCTCTTTCAGATGTTGCCAGGGGAAAGTTTGCAACAGCCGTACCGCTGTCGAAATAACGAACGTCGGGATCTTTACCCACGTTACCGATCAATATGACTTTATTCAATGACATAGTTGTAATTCTTTTAATATCTTACAAAGAAACATAAATTCGATCATTCAGACAAATTTCCGTTTAATTTCTCTAAATAAATATGTATCAGCCGGGGAACGGCATAACGCTCGATATATTCATACGGAACAGCCAGATAGGAATCCAATGCTTCCGGCACTTTTTCAACCTCGATCCGGTAAAAAGCCGTATACAGTACCTGATGCGAAAGGACATGCTTCACCTCTTTCCTATCGGGAGATATATCCAACCGCCCCGCTCCGGCAAACAATTTACGGAATGCCTCCGTCTCCTGTAATCCGGTAAAATCCATCGGTTCTCCCGTCTCGATCAGGGGAAATTCGTATAACCCTTCCCAAATATCTTTTTTACCCCGGCGGGAAAGCCAGGTCTGCCCTTTATATATAATGTATAGGTAATGAAAATAACGGGCACGCGTTTTTGTCTTGTTCTGTTTGACCGGCAAAGATTGTACCGTTCCGGATGCATATGCCGCACACCGATCTTTCAACGGACAAACTTCGCAGTCGGGACTCTGGGGAACACATTGCAGAGCCCCGAATTCCATAATTGCCTGATTATGCTGTCCCGCCCGTTTGGGATCCATAACGATCCCAGCCAGTTCTGTAAACTGCTTCTTCCCCTGCGTTGTGTCGATAGGCACATCCAATGCGTACAAACGTGCCAATACGCGGAACACGTTTCCGTCGACAACCGGATAAGGCTTATTCCACACAAAAGAGGCGATAGCGGCAGGCGGGCATCCTCCCATCGCGTTCACATGATATCAGAA
>OBYR01000063.1_pt1 | contig 126838 bp, 117 predicted proteins | sample 1495491 | NCBI WGS metagenome assembly OBYR01 (sample SAMEA2580206, study PRJEB22360) | human gut metagenome | biome: human gut; feature: human-associated habitat; material: faeces | place: Denmark | collected 2008/2010 | reverse complement strand
CGAAATTCAACCAAGGCTGGGAGGGGCGGCTCCCGGCCTGTTGTCTTATTCGATGACGGGGCGATCGTCTTCTCCGCCGCCTCCGGCTCCCACATGTACGTCGACGGATACTTCGCGCGGCTCTTTCAGCAGATGGTTGCTGGTACCGAACTGGGTACGTACGGTCAGCAGATAGTTGCCGTCGGCCAGGTCGGCGGGGATCAACAAGGTTAGTTCGGACGGGTTGTTTTTCGTGATCATGTCGTCATCGAGTTTCACTACGGCTTTCGTTTTCGTATTGGTCAGGCTGACGCCTACGGATGCGTCGGTGCCCGTCACTTTGAGGTTGGCACCGCGCACGAAGAAGTTGCGTCCCGGTGTCATGGTGCCGTCTTTCAGGCCTGTCTTGCGGTCTTCCGTTCCGATGATGTACATCACGTCGGCTTTTTCGCCCAGGATACTGATGGCGGTTTTCCCGATCTCTTCGCGTACCACCTTGTTCTGTGTGAAGGCTACGTAGATGTTGTTCGTTTCAGGGTTCCATTTGCCGTCTTCCGCCAGCCCCAACAGGCGGGGTACGGCGTAGAACAGCCCGGTGTTGAGTTGCCATCCGTTCATCAGCATACGGGCACAGACGCGCTCGAAGAGGGTGACAACATGTGTGATGGTTTCGGGACGCAACCCGGTGTCTTCGGCACGCATTTCTTCGTAGATTTTGTCGATGTTGGCATTGCCGGTCGTTTCCAGCAGAAAGATCCTGTCTTTCGGGTCGGATGTCACCGTATTGGGTGCCATCCAGACTTTCAATGTATTTGCCATAATTTATTCTTTTGTGGGACAGTGTTTTTTTATTCTGTCCCGGTTAATACCAGTGTTATTTCAGTTATACGAACGCACACGAACAGTTGCGCAACCCCCGGACTGGAGGTTGCGTAACGATCGGTGCATCCGTTTATTGTTTACAGATGCGATTGAAAGGAATGGAATTATTTGTTATTCGGTTATTCGACAGTCTTCACATAGACCTGCTTGCCGTCGAAGGTGATCGCCATTTTAAGTATCTCGCCGACACCGGCCTGGCGGAGCGTGGCGGCGTATTGTTTGTCTTCGATCTGCCGGAGGGCGGAGTCGAGGATGGCTTCGACGGACTCGTCGTACAACGGGTCGTAGAGCTTGAGTTCGATAATGATACCCCGTTTACTCAGGTCGCGTGGCCGTAGCAGGATGTCGTAACGTCCGAGGCCCGATTCGCGGTTGCTGCTCACTTCGTAGGCGCTGTTGCTGACGAGCAACCCCAGCAGGAAGGCCTGGTAGACTTTCTCCGGATCGCGTCCGGAAGTGTCGTAATACGAAAGCGAATTGACTACGAAGTCGTTGAGCAGGCGGCGGAAGATCGGCATATTGTTTTCGTCCAATGCGCGGAGCATGAGTTCGAGTCGTTCGTTCTTTACGGGGCTGTTGTTGATCCAGCTGCGGATGATGGTAAAGAATACTGTCCTTACTTCCCTGTTGGGTACCTGCAGGGTGTATTCGGTCAGGTCGTCGCCGGTTTTTACCGGGTCGTATGCTTTGAGATATCCGCTGAAGAGCATGAACGACCAGATGTTGAATGTTTCGGCCAACAAATCGGGAAAGGCGAGCTTGTCGTTGATCACGCTACGCAGCGGATCGCCCTGTATCAAAGCTTCGATACCTTCGCGTATCTGCGAAGGTCCGTCGGCGAGCAGGTGGCGCAACAGAACATCGGAACCGGTGTTGACCCAGTAAGGAGCGAGTACGCCGTTATACATTATAAAGTTGAGCACTGACCAAGGGTTGTAGACGGTCTTTCCTCCGAAAAGGTATCCGTCGTACCATTGCTTCACCTCTTCTTTATAAGTACCGAATGAGTAATCGTCGAGCATCCTGTCTGTCTCTTCCTGTGTGAACCCGAAAGAGGTGCACATCGGTCGATCCAGTAAGGAGAAAACGGCAATGTTATTCAACCCGCTGAAAATCGACTCTTTGCTGACCCTTAGTATGCCTGTAATGACTCCGCGGAAGATATCCGTATTGTCTTTGAATACCGTACTCATCAGGTTTCGCATGAATCCGATCATCTTGTCGTAATAGCCTTTGTCGAAGGCTACGTGGATAGGGGTATCGTATTCGTCGAGCAGGACGAGAGGGGGTATTCCCCAGTGGGCAGTGAGCAAATCAGATAATAAACGCAAGGAATTTTGCAGGATAATGCTGTCAGCCTGCAAGCGGTATATTTTATCAAACCATTCCCGATTGATCTCTGAGAGCTGGTCGTCCGACAAATACCGGTGGCGTTCGAACTCTTGTTGCAATTGTATGCCGATTTGCATCAGGGTCTCTTCGAACGTATCGCCTTTGCAGTCCTTGAGCGTGATCATGATCACGGGATATTTCCCCTGATACTTCTCGAAGTCTTTCCACTCTTCGATCTTTTTCCCCTTGAAAAGCGGGCGGAATTTGTTTCCTTCCGTTTTCTCGAAGAAATAGCGCAGGGTGGAGAGGTTGAGCGTCTTGCCGAAGCGTCGTGGACGGGGGAGGAGTGTGATCAGACTTCCCTCTTCTACTATCTGTCGGATAAAATCTGTCTTATCCACATAATAATAGTCTTCGCTGATCATCAGCTTGTAGTCGCTGATGCCTATCGGTAGCTTTTTTCTGTCCATAAGCTTAATTGTTTTCGTATTTGCAAATATAGGAATATATTTCCATTCCTTTCAATCCCATCATGTCAAAGATCGTTTCAGGCCGTGGCCTGCCAATTGGCCGCCCGCTGGCGGCTATTTACACAAACGCACACGAAAAGCTGCGCAACCCCTTGCTGGGGGCTGCGTAACGATCGGTGCATCTGCTATAGGGTACAGATGTGATTGACGGGAAAAAGACTAAAGATTCTTGCTTTCGAAATACTCTTTCATTAAAGACAATGCTTTTTGTATTTCACGAGCCGGAGTTTTCCGGCTCTTTTTCTGAAAGCCGTTGAATAAGACAATGAGTTGTCCTTCATCGAAACAACAAAAGATACGGATAATATTACTTTCAGCCTCTATACGTATTTCGTAGAGGCCTTTTGTTCCTTCAATGTGTTTGATAAATTGTTTGGGGACAACTTGTTCGTAGCGGAGTACATCAAATACAAACTTGATTTTCTTTTGCATCGGTGTATTTTGCTGCTTAATGAAGTCAAAGGCATAATTGCCGTAGAAGAAAAAATTGCGTATAGTTTTCATAAGTTAGGTTGGTTTTAAGAGAAGTACTTTTACGTTACATAATGGTAAAACTGATTTGTTTGCCTACCGCCCTGAAAAGGTCGAATAAGGTATCGATACTAATATTCATTTTTCCATTTTCTATAAGTGACAAGTCGCTTCTTTTTAAACCGACCTTTTCTGCTAATTCCTGCTGAGTTAATCCGGCATCTTTCCGGGCTAATTTCAGTCGTTCACTGATACGAAACATTTCGCTTTCTTTTTCCAGTTGGTCTCGTTGTGGGGTTCCTTTCGGTCCGAAGAGTTCATCTTGAACATCATCCCAACTGCGACAGTTCTTTGGAGGTAAATTTGTAGTCATAATTAATTTGTTTTAATAGTTCCGACAAATTTATTGATAATTTGTTAGATCGTCAATAGAATTTACCTTATTAACTGTTCGTTTTCACTTATTGTCAGAATTGAGCTATTTTATAGTGTCTGTTTATGGCGACTGATGGTAACTCTTTCCCCTCTTGAGAGGGGATAAGGGGTGTGTTAAAGCCAGTTATATGCCGAAACTATAACACACCCCCTGCCCCCTCTCAAGAGGGGAAAAGTTACTCCCGTCACTGTAAATGGATAGCTCACTTCTTTCTATATCCGATCGCGAAGCCTAACTGTCAACTGTCACTTGTCAACTGTCAACTGAAAAAGGTTCTACCTTTTTCCTTTCAATCCCATCATGTCAAAGATCGTTTCAGGCCGGAGCCTGCCAATTGACCGCCCGCTGGCGGCTATTTACACAAACGCACACGAAAAGCTGCACAACCCCTTGCCAGGGGCTGCGTAACGATCGGTGCATCTGTACCCTATAACAGATGCGATTGGATTTTAACAGACTATTAAAGTAGGAGACACAGATCGTAATACATCAGTCTTGTATGATCGTTAACGTCTTTTTGTGTCAGATATTCAAAACCGTTTTTCTCATAAAAAGCAAATGCAGTTCGGTAAGCATCTACTGTGATAAAACGGCATCCGGGTCATCATCACCACAATCGAATGACTGTAAATTAGTCTTATCGGAAAGAATTTGTAAGTTAAGATGTTTTGGTTGCATAGCGGTAATTTATTTGGTTGTTATTGAAATCATATATTCATACGCTTTACGGATACGTTGTTTCTCTTTTTCCGTAGCTTTATGCGTTTCATTATACTTCATTCGTTCATCAAAACGCTTTGCGTCATCACCGTATAAAACGGGAGTTTCTTTAATAGGTCGTGCCATAGCTTTACATGTTTTGTTTAACAAAGGCAAAGATAAACAATACTAATAAGATAAACATCATGTATTTACAAAATCTATCCTTTCACCAACGATTTTTCAGATCGCTGTAAAATACCAATCCCATCATGTCAAAGATCGTTTCAGGCCGTGGCCTGGTTTTCGTTAGCCGCCCACTGGCGGCTGTTCTTGTTTACGGCGTACGGTTATTTGTCTTTAATGCAACGGACGTTTAATAGACTGTTGTTGGTACAGCCGCAATACGCACCGTCTCGGATGTACCAAGACCATTGACTTTGATCTACAGTGAGTGAAGATGGGTTAGTACCACCCCACTCACTTCCCCAATAAGCGACTAAACCCTTTGCGTCACCACCCAATCCAATACCTTGAGGGTCAGCACCTGCTAGAAATTTTTCAATCATATTTTGCTTATCATTCCTTGTAAATTCTCGGAAATCATTCTTTAATGGTAACTTCCATCCATCCGGACATTTTGATTGTGCATCATTGTAATTAGCCAACCCTTCCGTCATCGGTGCCACCCAATATTTTGTCATTTCCAAAGCCGGTGCTGTTTGTCCTGTACTCTTTGACGTATAGGTAACCGTCTGATCCTTTACACTTATATTGTAAACCTGTTTGCTTGAGGTATTTAGATAATTGGTAATCGTCAATGTCCCGCTTGCCGCTGCGTTATAAGCCGCATCCAGTGTATAGCTGGCTGTGTAAGCTGTGTTGGAAGCTGCTCCGGTTAATTTTAGTCCGGTTCCGGATACAGTGACTTTACTGCCGCCCAAAGAGAGGACTTTCAATGTTATTTGGGCATGGTAGCCGGTGTTGCCTGACATCTTAACCATATTGATTGCCGTACCGATCAGATTATTACCGGTAGATGAAGTCTGTTCAGCACTGATAAATTGATAAAGCGGTGTTACAGTAAAGGTTTTTGCAACTCCTCCTGTAATCTTGTTTGTCAGCGTAACGGTCGCTTTCTGTATATTCGTCAGCGTCGTGATATTGCTTTTGGTCGTCATTTTGAGAGACTGGTTATTTGCATTGAGGTTCGTTGTGCTCAGATCGAACCAGGCTTGTCCGCCGCTTCCCCAGCTCACGGCAGCCGTACATCCTTCGGGCGAGTTGATCGTATTGGTCACGTTCTGGCTGGCCAATGTTTTCATATCCAGATTTTCGGTAGCCGTAATCGTTGTAACCGGTGCACTGACCGCGTAAGTGGCAGTCTCCTTTGTTTCATCCGATTTGTTGGCAATGACAAAAGATGCCGATTCCCCGCTTTTCCAGGTGACTACATACGTCTTTTCTGCTGCATAATTATCGTCGGCAGTCACGGTGATATCGCCCGTTAGTTTTTTGACACAGGTACCGCCTAAAGCATTTGCTTTGAAGCTTACCATTGAACCGGTTACCTGATACAGTTTAATATCAGTGCCCGACATCGTGTTTTGTGTCGGGGAGCTGCTTCCGCTGACAAAAGCGACGGTGGGGACAAGGAATACGGGCGAGACGGTGAAGACCGTGTTTTTGCCGCCTACCTTGTTTTTGAGTGTGACGGTTGCTTTTTTTGCACCTCCCAGCTTGTCGTTGTTGAGTGAAAAGGTGAGTTCTGCATTCTGATTGTAAGCCTTGGTTACGTTCGCGCCTGCGGCTTTGAGCCATTCGGGCCCTCCGTCGAAGTCCATGCCGATCTCGATGCCCTGCATGGATTTGCAATTGACGGCGAAGCTGTTTGCGTCCGAAATTTGCATATTGACGTTTGCCGGGGTGTCACCGACAGGTGCTTCATAGCTGTTCTTTGAGCCGTCGATCGTAGAATTGGTGAAATCCGGTTTCAGGGTGGCATCCAGCAGTTGCACGGTAATATCCGTTTTGAGCTCTTTCGCTTTGCTGTTGCGGAAAATGACGGTGCCCTTATCGTCGGGGACGCCTGTGATATCGCGGTCGTTGAGCGTGAGCAGATAGATTGTTTCCGCACCGTTCTGTTTGTCGATGGTCACGTCGATCCAGTCGGGTTTGCTTTCCACCTCTGTACCGTCGGGGCAGGTGATACGCACATGCGCCTTACTGCCGGTCGTGCGATAGAGGTTTACCTGCAGGTTTTCAGCATCGAAGCTGTTGGGGTTGTTTTCTCCCGGCTGTGTCGTGTTGTCTGCCTGCGGAGCGGCTACCGCCTCGACGAAGAAGGTCGTCTCGTCTCCGTTCATGGTATTGGTGAAGCGCAGTACGGCACGCGGATAACGTCCCAGTGTATATCCGTCTTTGAGCGAGAATGTATATGTGAAGTTTAACGCCGTTTTTGTGGAGACGGCCGGTTCTGAGACTTCGAGCCAGTCGTACTGCTGTGCCGCCAGTCCTCCCACGTATTTTTTCTCCACCATCAGGTTGGATGAAGCGGTGGTTTCGAGTTCGAATTTGCTGTCGGGTTTTAGCGACATGCTGACGGAGCGTGTGTCCGGATCGTATTTGGTATCGTCTTTGAATGCGTCGGGAATGGTAACGAGTAGCTCATTGTCGTCTTCGTTGGGGTTGTATTCGATGCTCCCGTCGTCGGCCCAGTCGGCCACCGTCAGGGTAAAGTCGAGATGGTAGTCGTCGGCCTTCGTGATGGCGATGGTGTATCGGTGGTTATTGTTGATCTCCAACGAGGTTTCGTTGCCATTGCCGTCGGTTTGGGTGAATGGTATCTGGTAGGAAACGTCTTTGCTCTCGGTCTTGTTGACCTGGTATTTCCCTTTAAGTATCATATAGCCTTTATCGTTAAGCGGTGAAGGATAGGAGTAGAAGGCTCCTGTTTGGGTTCCGGTGTTGGCGTTGTCGCCATAGAAAGCCCTGAAAGGATAGGTGATAAGCTCTTCGGGCTGTGCGTCGGGCGTCTTTCCGTAGATGCGTATAGGGAAGAGGGTCGCGCCTCTTCTACCGTTGCCCATCGAGACAGTCTCGATGGAAAAGCGGGACTCTTCCGCTTTATTGATGATATCGAAACGTGCGGCGAGACGTGTGAGCTTGAAGCCTGCCTGTACGCGTGCCGAGCTATTGAAGTCGGTCAGGTCGATGGGTGTGGTGTAGGCCCCCGACATGGCGAGCGGTGTACGGAGGGTGTCGCCCTTCGCTGCGGTATTCAACAGGGGGGTATGGAAGGTGAGGAAGGCTGTTTCTGTGGGCTGCCCCAATGTAGCGACCTGCGTGCCCTGTTCACCGGGTTTGGTGAAGGTCAGGGGTACGAAGGCGGCATCGGTAAGGGTTTCGTCTTCGTGTGCCGGATCGACCAATGCCGTTTGGTTGACGATGCAGTAGAGTTTGGCGAACAGGCCTTTCTTAAGGTTGAGCAAGCCTGTCGTTTGTGTATCATCCTTACCCGGAGTGAGTTCGAGCTCGGAGGCGCCTTCGGGCAGTTCGCTGCCGTCGGCGCGGTAGGCGAAGCGTTCCTGGAAGGTGTATTCGCCGTTTTCATCGGCTGCGGCGAAGACGTAGAGGTCGAGGGTGGAGATGGTATTCTCCTCCGCCGTGGCGATCGGGTCGCCCGCCTTAGTGGAAACTTCTTTCAGTGCCAGTTTGTTTTTGAGCGTTAGCAATACTTCGCGGCGCTGGCCGCTGTCTGTTTCACCTGGGTCGGGCTTGTTGTCGCCGCCTCCGTTCTGTGTTTCTTCCGTACATCCGGCCAGTAAGGCTGCCAGCAGGATGGCTGTACATTTTAATACCTGTTTCATTTCTCTCTAATTTAAATATTACTATTCATATTTTATCCTATCGTGCCACCTTCATCCCAGTCGGCTCCGGCTGCCTGGGTGACAACGATCTTATCTTCGTATACCGTGATGAGCAGATCGAATTCTTGCTCCATGTTCGTATCCATATCCATCGGCAACTTCTTGAAGAAGGTGCTCAGGTCCAGGTCGCGTATGATCTGTTCGTTATCCCGCCAGAGGCTCCACATCTGGTGTGTGGCGGAGGTGTAACGGAAGGTGACGAACTCGCCCGTCACTTCCCCGTCGAAGTTCATCGCCGCCCGTGTATCGTGGTAGGTGATCACGCCTCCGATACGCGGGATGGTATAAACCCCGTCGCCGCCGGGGGTGATATGCTCCGATTGCCCTGTGAAGTTGTACACAGCCGGGATACCTTTCAGGTGCATCCGGTAAGTACCGCCTTCGGGCGGAGCGTCTGCCATCCACTGTACCGTGATCGAGAGCACGGCGTGTGCGTGGGAGAGGTAAACCCGTTGCCGCTGGGTGACTCCGTTCTCTACTTCGAAGTTGGCCGTTCCGTAATATAATCGTCCGGTATTTCCCCTGAACCCGGGCGGAACGCCTTCCGTCACGGCGCTGAGCGTCATTTCACCCAGCAGGGAGTTGTTACCGTTTTCAACATCCGTTTGCATATCGTTACCTTCTCCCACGTTTCCCCACAGGACGGCGGTGTATCGTCCGTCGGGCAGTTCCCCTTCCCAGCCGCTTATGCTGTCGCCGCGCAGGGTCTCGGTCGAGATCAGTTTTCCGTTGCTGTCGAAGAAGAACTGGCGCAGGTTGTCTACATAGACCGGCAGCGTGTTTTCTACATTGCTGCCTGCATACCAGTACTCCATCCTGATATTATAGGGACATACGGAGGGCTCGTCGCCAAACGTGCATCCTGCCAGTATCACTGCCAGTATAACGCTCATCACTCCGAGCCTTCCTTTCTGTCTCCTTTCCACTACTTTGTATCCCTATTATTAATATGAACTCTTACTTATCATTCCTTCCGCTATCTGCAAATTCTTTCTCGCCTTACGGGGTTCGATGCCTACCGCCTTACGAAACCAGACGGCAGCCCCTTCGGGATTGCCTTCCATCAGGGTGAGCACTCCTATATTATTCCAGGCACGCGGATCGGCTTCCACCTTGCTCAGGTAGTTCCACGCCGATTTCAAATCGCCGGTCAGCATGACGGCCGATGCGGCATTGACATTGGCGGTCACTTCGTCCGGGAAATGGAAGGCGGCTACTTCGTACACTTCGCGGTACTGATCCGTGCCCGGACGGTAATAGCGTGCCACATCATACATTTCTTCCAGGCTGAGCAGGTCGGGATGCGTATAGATCATTTCGGAAGCTTCACCGGCATCGAGCGGACGGATGCGGTATTCTACCGTGAACTCGATACGGCGAAGCTTTGGGAACAACCTTTTCAGCATATCTTTATAAGGGGCACCCCCCTGAAGGTCCATCAGGTGCTTTTCGCGCCCGCTGAAAATGCCGTACCGGTGAATGATATCGATTGCCTGTCTGTAATAAGACGGCTTTGTCTGTCTGAGTATTTCTTCCAGTCCGTCCCAGTCTTCGGCTACCGATGAGACGTCGAACAGATGGGCGGGTAAGTCGTAGGCCCGCTGTACATACCAGGCAAACAGGCGGGAACGGTTTTCTGCCAGTCGTTCATTGTCGCCGTAGTTGCCGTCGGGCGAGGCGCATCCCTTTATCCGGATACATTCCAGTTGGGTAAAACCTTCCGATAAGACCGGCAGCAGGCTTGCGTCTATCTTGTCGATCTCTTCCCGGTTATTTCTGTATTCCGGATATACTTCGTCTTTGCCTAAAGGATAATCTATATATAAGGTAGCACTTTTAGAGCGTCTCTTGTTTTGCCGTCCGGAGGCAGGAGTGAGGAACGACACCATCGATGCGTAGGTATCGAGAGCCGTAGAAGAAAGGACGATATTCGTAATAGCCGGAACCGGTCTTTGAACAGGAACGGTTGCCGGAACCGTCACCTCCCGGAGGTCGGCAGGAGCGGTTACCGCAGCGATGTTCCCGGCAACCGATGTCTTTGCCCGGGCGATAACCGGTTGAGGCATTTCTTCGGCGTATACAGGTGTTGTTGCCGGTTTATTTTTAAGTCTGATTTGCCGTGTAAGCGTATCGACACCCAACAATTGCAGGTCGCAGCAGTCTTTCAGTTCCTGGCGAAGCAGCAGGGAGGCTTGCTGCATCCATGAAGTGTAAGGTATGGTCACCTTATAGCTGACGGTCTTCGATCCTGTCCGTCTGTTTTCGAGCAGTACCAGGAATGGGCTTGCCGGTGTTTCTTTTCCTATGGCTAAAGCCCGTTCGCGGCGTTCATAGCGGTAACGTTTGCTTCCGGTTATGATGACGGGGGGCAGTGGCACGAGATGGGTATTTCCTTTTTTTCCTTTTAGTTCGGGGGTAAAGATGACGGCTGTCTGTGAGTTGACGTGTACGCTGTTCAAATCCATGTCCAACCAGATGTGCAGGCTGTCGTTCTTTATCGCGAAAGATTTGGGGACAATCCGTACGCCTTCGGCTACTGCCGTCCCGGCGAACAGGAACGTACAGGATGCGACGAAAGCATACATTATAATATGTAACAGATAGATTCTCATACCGTCGTTTTTTATCGTAAGAAATAAATGATAGAGAAACCGATACGTGTAGGTCCGAAATAACTCCGGGTGAAAGAACCGACCCTCTCCCCGCAATCGGCACAGCGGTATTTGTCGTATTTCATATAGGCATAGCCTCCGCCTATCATGGCTTCCAGTCCCCACCGTTCGCCTAACGCCCAATGGTAACCGTAGGTGAGGCCGCCGCCATAGAGGTCGCCACGCAATACATACTCTTTCAGGCCGGAGAAGAACGGTATCTGTCCGATATTGAAATGGCCGTAATGCCCGTGAACACCGACAAAGTGCCCTTCAAACTTGCGGCAGAACCAGTAACGGACTTCCGGTTGTAGGAGGTAAAGGTTCAATTTCATATCGTTTTTGAATTTCCAGGCGTTGTATGCGCCCCAGATATCGAGGGTGAGCTGACGGGTGATACCCACTTCCACACCTGCATTCGGAGTTGTAGTTCCCCAAAAAAGGATATTTGTCTTTAACGCTGTTTGCTGGCTATGCAGGCAAGGTGACAGGCAAAATAAAAGTACAATTAGTAAGTGGTATTCCCTATACATAATATTAATACTGTTGAGTGTTTCCGCTTGTTCTGTCTCTTACCAAGAGACGGAAGGAGGAAAGGTACATTTCTGAAGACGATTGAAATTTATGCCAAACCGGATGGAATGTGAGAACACCTGAAACATAACGTCAAACAAATTGTAAAACAAACATATCCCCGAATCAGGGCTGTTTTATGCTACAATTCCATTTTACAGGCTTTCAGAGCTTAAATAAAAAGGCTGAGACAAGTAAAGGGTGGAAGACAATATCGGATGAATTTCAAACTAAATCGCAAAACAACCGTAAAACAATTGTTAAACGACTGATAATTAAATAGTAACATGTAATTAAAGCAGGCATTTAGAGTGACATAGTTATCTTGGAAAGAGCTTTGACTTAAGTCGTTCTTTCCTTAAAAGATGTTTTCATATTCAAGATAAGCTTGAATATTAAGTACTTTTGCTTAAAATAAATGGAAAAGCATTTGTTTTTTCACAAAACGTCATTACCTTTACGGCGTTTTAACAATTAACAAAGCTATGACTTCCGTCTCTTGGTAAGAGACGGATTTTTTATTTACAGCATTTGCTTTCTCCCCCTATATTCATAGGGCGAACCCGGTGGTTGTTTTTTACCTGTAATCACATATTCATTCATATTGTCCAGTCTCGTATTGTTAAACTTTCGAATATATATCCACGTTGTCTTTACCGAGGTATGCCCCATTCCTTCCGATATCAATTCATCGGGAACGCCTTTGCTTTTTGCTGCGCTGGCCCATGAGTGGCGGGGGACGTGAGCCGATAGTTTTACACCGATCTTTTTCCCAATCTTTTGCAGGTGCAGGTTCTGCAAGCGCAGGGCGCTTTGATACTTTTTATCGCTGTCAGTCCCGGTATTCAATATGGGAAAGAGGTAAGGACTCTTTTTGTCGCGGTACCGGTCGAGCAGCTTTTTCATGACGGGAAGGATTTTTACCTGAAGTTCCTGTCCGGTTTTCCTGCGTTTGTAGACAATCATATCGCCATGCATATTCTTTTTGGTAAGATAGGCAAGGTCGATAAAGGCCATGCCCCTTGCATAGTAGCAGAACAGGAAGAAATCGAGCGACATGGCCAGGTTGCCGGGGAGGGTGTCCCTGAGATTCTCCAGTTTCCCGATAACATCGGTATCGACAGCCCGTTTCTCTGTTTTCTCGATCCGGGTATTGACCTCCCGGAAAGGAGAGGGGCGCTGTTCGATCAGTCCGGCCCGTATCGCCTTGTTCCATACTGCGCGGAATGTCCGGAGATAGAATGAGACGGTATTGGGCATGAGTCCTTTCCCTACCAGAAACCCTTCGTATTCCTTTATCAGCCTGTCGCTGATATCCCTCAGCATGATTACCCGGTGTTCGAGGAAGGTGTTGAAGCTTCTCTCAAGGCTGCGGTAATGCCGGGCGGTCGAGTCGCATCCTTTCTCCCGCAAGCCTTCTATCAACTTGTCGAGGTAGGCAGTCCAGGCAATCGAGCCATTCCGCTCCTGATAGGCAGCAACTATTTCTTCAACGGTAACGTCCGTTGAATTTGCGAGCTTGCTTATTACCGTCCGAATAGCGGAAAGTTCCTTTTCCAACCGGTCTGTAGCCCGTAGCAGATACTCCGTCCTCTCACGGGATGTCCCTGGCGGGATGCATACATTTTCGAAGAGCGGGTCCCATTCTTCTTCGTAAAGCCGCAAATCATCGAGCGGGATGCGTCGCATCTTCCGTTTGCCGATAAGCTGTACGAAAAGAGGCACCGCCTTTCGCTGTACCATGCTCTTACGTCGTTTTACTTTTACAGATACATTTATCATAAGTATTCTTATTATAGTGAGTTTATATAACAAATGTCCACCAAATATTTATTAAGCCGAAAAGAATTAGTTCCGTTTTGTATAAGTTAAAGGGCCGAATGATACCATTTCGGCCCTTCTTTTTTTCCGGAAGTGTAAAATCCGGTACTGCCTTTTCCCTATCTTTGCTTCTGAATAAGGGAAAGGAAATACCATGGATAACAAGACAACAGAACAGTCTCTTTGGGGACTTTTGGAAGGGATAACGGATAATCTGAAGTACAAACGACTGGCGGATGTCTTCCGCTTTGTCTCTTTCCAGCCATTTGAAACATTCGGACCACACCAGCATCTGCGTATCGAGATCAACTATGTAAAGAAAGGAAATTGCATTCTGCACCTGGAGAACGAAAGTATCAGCTTTAATGAGAACGAGATGATGATCATCTGCTCGAATGTGGAACATACCTTCGAGGCCGGTTCGGAAGGGACGACGCTGATGCAGTTGGAATTTCTGCCGGAGATCTTCTCCCGCTTCAATCCGCATGCCCAGGATGAGACAGGCGAATTGACGCCTGTCACTATTTTCTCGGAAGAGAACCGGCTGATCAAGATCGTGAATAATGTCCGGATCATGCGGGCCGTTCAGCGTATCGTGAACGAGATGAATCTGAAAAACAAATACTATCAATACCTGGTCGTGATGTACTATGCGGAACTGCTGATTCTGATCTACCGCTATATGGACGAATCCTACCTGCCGATTTGTACAAATGAATCGCTGAAAAAGGCAATTTCTTATATCCGCATGAACTATCAGACAGATATCTCCATCACCGACGTGGCCGGGCAGACCGGAATAGGGGAACGTTACCTGCGCAAACTCTTCGCCCAGCATCTCAATCTCTCTCCGCTGGATTATCTGAACCAGATACGGATCAATAAGGCGATCGAACTGTTGAGGAATACGGAAATGTCTATAAAAGAGATCTGTTTCATCTGCGGATTCAAGTCGCCGCAATACTTTTCAAGGGTATTCAAACAGCAGATGGGGATCACTCCGAGGGAGGTTACCAAATAGTTTTCCGTTTTGTACACATTTTCCTCTTAAAAGGTCCTACCTGCATACGTTGCAGCTTTGTTTTAAGCCTTACTTTTTGTACACTCCGGCTAACTTTGTGATCAGTAACAGGAGTATATAAATACTGATAAACTATAGTAAAATGAAAGAATGGAATGATGATAAAGCGTTGTTCTCTTTGATAAAAGAGGAGCTTTATACCGCAGTGATCGGTGACATTATGGATAAGATGGGCTATACCCGTCAGTTTCTTCCCCCGCAGATACGTCCGCTTCGTGACGATATGCTGGTTGTCGGACGGGCAATGACGGTGCTGGAAGCAGATGTGTTGGAACATGGAAAGGAATGCGGGGAGAATCCGTTGTTGAAACGTTCTTTCGGATTGATGCTCGAAGCGCTGGACGATCTGAAAGAAGATGAAGTCTATGTCTGTTCCGGTTCGTCTCCCTGTTATGCCTTATGGGGTGAATTGATGAGTGCCCGGGCTATGCAGTGCAAGGCAGCCGGTGCCGTGGTGAATGGTTATTCACGCGATACGAAAGGGATTCTGGCACTCGACTTCCCTTGTTTCTCTTACGGCCCTTATGCACAGGACCAGGCTCCGAGAGGAAAGGTGATCGACTATCGCGTCCCGATTGAAATGGATGGGGTGCGTATCGACGACGGGGATATCCTGATAGGGGATATCGACGGTGTATGTGTCGTTCCCCGTGCTATCGAGGAGGAAGTCTTTACCCGTGCCCTTGAAAAAGCCCGTGGCGAACGGATGGTATTGAAGAAGATACAGGAAGGAATGAAAGCCCGCGATGCTTTCGACCAGTTTGGAATCATGTAATTAAATCGAAATAGACAATGAAAATCACAGATGTAAAGGTATGGTTGGTACAAGGTATCAAATACAACTGGACGCTACTTAAAATATATACGGACGAAGGATATACCGGTGTGGGCGAAGCGACCAACTGGCCGGGAAGCCCGATCGTCTTTGAAGCTGCCAAGCATGTAGGGCAGCGTATCATCGGTCTCGATCCGATGAAGACGGATTTTATCTGGACAAAGCTCTATCGCGATCTGAACTGGATCGGCCCGTACGGTGCCAGCCTTTGCGCCATCAGCGGTATCGATATGGCTTTGCTGGACCTGAAGGCAAAAGTGCTGGGCGTTCCCTGCTACGAGTTGCTGGGCGGCGCTTATCGCAAAAACGTTTTATTATATGCCAACTACTGGTTTACCGGTGGCGGACATAATGCCAAAGACTATACGGAACAGGCGTTGAAAGTAAAGGAGGCCGGTTTCACCGGACTGAAGTTCGACCCGTTCGCACATACGAACTATTTCTATGGGGAAGACCTGGCTTCCAATCTGACCCTGACGGCAGAACAACAAGACTTGGCTTTCGATGTATCGAAGGCGGTACGTGATGCGGTAGGACCGGAGTTCGATATTATGATCGAGACACATGCCATGCTGAATTACCGGGTGGCGGTGAAGATGGCCGAACGTCTGGCAAAGCTGGATATTACCTGGTATGAGGAGCCTGCCGGACCGGAAAGTTCGCAGACCTTACGTGCCATGCGTGAACGTATCCCTTCCGATGTCGCTATCTGCGTAGGCGAACGCCATTATACCCGCTTCGGTATCCGTTCTTTGTTGGAGAAACATGTATGCGATGTCATCATGCCGGATATCACCCGTTGCGGCGGACCGTCTGAAATGAAGCGGATGGCGACGATGGCGGAAGCCTACAACGTCCTGATCGCTCCCCATAACCCGAACGGGCCTTTATCGACGCTTGCTTCTTCGCATGTGTGTGCTGCGATCCCGAATTTCTTCCGTCAGGAATTTATGTTCAATGATGTTCCCTGGAGGGATACGGTGATCGACCATCCGATAGCGGAAATGGTGTACGACGGCCATCTGCACCTGTCCGACCGTCCGGGACTGGGCGTAGACCTGGTGGAGGAAGAGATGGAAAAGCATCCGGGTATTACGACGAACGCGCCTGATAACTTCTATATCTGATTGGTATGAGCTTTACGATAGACTATAAAGATAAAGTGGTACTTGTTACCGGTGTATCTTCCGGTATCGGTCTGGGTACTGCCCGGGAGTTTGCCCGGGCGGGTGCTCATGTCGCCGGATGTGCACGAAAAGCGGCGGATGATCCGTCGGCAGCCGCATTCCGGGAGGCTGTCGAGTCGCAGGGAGTCCGGTCGCTGTATGTGCAGACCGACGTCACTTGTCCCGAACAACTGGGACAGCTGGTGGAGGAAACGATTCGTACTTTCGGGCGGTTAGATGTCCTGGTCTCCAGTGCGGGAATGAATGTATTCGAGGGTGCAGCCGGGTGTACGGAAGAACGCTGGCAGTATAACCTGGATCTGAACCTGGCATCCCACTGGCGGTTGTCGAAGCTATGCAAACCCTATCTGGAACAGAGTGGGGAAGGCGTTATCCTGTTGATGACTTCCAACCATGCGTTCGGAACGATTCCCGGATGCTTTCCGTATAGCGTGACGAAAACGGCGATCACCGGCCTGGTCCGTAACCTGGCAATCGAGTGGGGGCCTGCTATCCGTACGGTCGGTGTCGCTCCGGGCTTCATCGATACGGCGGGCAACGATACCTGGTTCGACTCTTTTCCGGATGCCCGGGAAGAGCGTTTACGTACGATCAACCTGCATCCGGTCAAACGGATCGGGACAGTAGAGGAGGTGGGTGACCTCTGTGTCTATCTTGCATCGCCTATGGCGCGTTTCATTAGCGGGACAACGATCCTGATGGACGGTGGCCGGTCGGCTCTTATGCAAGATGAATAACGAATATGAATACCATGAACACAATAGATCTGATTGTTTTTATTGCTTACTGTGCCCTGATCCTCTTCGTAGGATTGTTTGTCTCACGAAAGAAGAAAGGCGAAGAACGGGATGCCGGCGATTATTTCCTTGCCGGACGCGGACTTGCCTGGTGGGCGATCGGTGCTTCGATCATTGCGTCGAACATCTCTGCCGAACAGTTTGTCGGTATGTCCGGCTCCGGGTATGCGATCGGGCTGGCAATGGCCACTTATGAATGGATCGCTGCATTGGGATTGATTATCGTAGCCAAATACTTTATTCCGATATTTCTGGAAAAGAAGATATTCACGATGCCGCAGTTCCTGGAAGAGCGGTTCGATAAGCGGGTGAAGACGGTCATGGCTGTCTTCTGGCTGGCAGTTTTTATCTTTATCAACCTGACTTCGATACTGTATCTCGGAGCATTGACGATCGAGAAGGTCATGGGTATTCCTCTGTTTTGGGGAGTAGTCGGATTGGCTGCCTTTGCCGGTATCTACTCTATCTACGGAGGATTGAAAGCGGTTGCTTTGACTGATGTCATTCAGGTAATCTTCCTTATTGGAGGCGGACTGATAACGACTTATATTGCTTTGGACCTGCTGGGTGCCGGTGAAGGAGTATGGCAGGGTGTCACGAACCTATATGCACAGGCGGAAGATAAGTTTCATCTGATCCTCGATAAATCGCATCCGAGCTATAAGGACTTGCCCGGTATCTCTGTTATTCTCGGTGGACTGTGGGTGGCAAACTTGTATTACTGGGGATGTAACCAATATATTATTCAACGGGCTTTGGCTGCCAAATCGGTGGGAGAGGCACAGAACGGTATGTTGTTTGCCGGGTTTATCAAACTGTTGGTTCCGTTGCTGGTTGTGATACCGGGGATTGCTGCGTTTGCTTTGAATGCTCCGTTGGAAAAGTCGGACGAGGCTTATCCCTGGCTACTCAGCAACCTGCTTCCGGTAGGAGTGAAAGGGATTGCTTTTGCGGCGTTGACGGCAGCGATTGTCAGTTCGCTGGCTTCGATGATGAACAGTATATCCACTATCTTTACAATGGATATTTATAAGTCCTTTTTCAGGAAGGAAGCCGGGCAGCATGAGCTGGTAAAGACCGGAAGATGGGCGAGTTTTGGGTCGTTGCTGGTTGCCGTATTGATCGCACCGATGTTGTCGGGACTGGATCAGGCGTTCCAGTATATTCAAGAGTTCACCGGATTTATCAGTCCGGGTGCTTTGTCGATCTTCCTGGCTGGGTTCTTTTATAAACGGGCGACGGCAAACGGAGCATTAGCGGCTGCTTTCGGATCGTTTGTATTCTCTACGTTGATGAAGTTCCTCTGTCCCGGTTTACCGTGGATGGATCGTATGATGATCGTTTTCTTCCTCTGTTGCGGATTGATCATCCTACTGGGTAGCCGTAAGCCGATGGAGAATGCCTATACGACACACCGGCTCGGATTATTTCATACGAGCCGCCTGTTCAATATCCTGTCGTTGGTCGTGATAGCTATATTGGTTGCATTCTATTGGTTCTGGTGGTGACATTAGAAATAACAACTATAAAACATGAAACATACATGAAAAAAACATTATTACTCTTGAGTAGTTGTTTCCTGCTCAGTCAGGGAATAGGTGCGATAGGTTCATCGGAGACACTCTCTCCGGAGTCTTCTTTCCTGATCCCTTGTAAAATAGCGGGGGTAGATTCACCCTCTTTGCTATTGAATGGCGATTGGCAATTCCGTTTTTCTCCGAAAGGAAAATGGAATACCGTCCAGGTTCCCGGCGAATTGGCTATGCAAGGTTATGCCATCCAACACGATACTCCATACCTTTATCGTAAATCATTCACTCTTCCTGCGGATTATAAAGGCAAACGTACGATACTACGTTTCGATGGTGTATATAGCCATGCAGTTCTTTCAATAAACGGAAAACAGGTCCGTGAGCATCATGGCGGCTTTACCCGTTGGGAAACGGACGTGACGGATTATGTTCGTCCGGGTGCGAAAAATGAGATACAACTGGATGTAACTGACCGTATAGACGATATCTCTTATGCTTCCGGATACGCCCATCATCCGATAGGCGGTATCCTGCGTGATGTGACTGTTTTTGCTTTGCCGGAAACCTGTTTCTTTAATTTTGCAGCGGAGACACACCTCGATACGCTTTACCGCGATGCCGTGCTGAAAGTATCCTATACCGGTAGGACCACGGGAAATACAGAGGTTACCTATGCCTTGACCGATCCTTCCGGAAAGAATGTTCCGTTGTCTCAATCTGTTTTTGCACTGAAAGAGAATGATAATATCCATGAACTTCCGGTGTCTGCCCCTTTGAAATGGGATGCCGAGCATCCGAACCTTTATACCCTTACCGTAGCCCTTCGTGAAGGAGGAAAGGAGATTGGCCGTTTCACTAAGAAAATAGGTTTCCGGGATGTAAAGATCGTAAAAGACCGTATGCTGGTTAACGGAAAGCCGGTCAAGTTACGCGGTGCTTGCCGTCATGATATCCATCCGACATTGGGACGTACTACGACGGTTGAACTCGATAGCCTGGATGCGATCCGTTTCAAACAGTCGAATATGAATTTTGTGCGTACCTCGCATTATCCGCCTTCGGAACATTTCCTTAATTTCTGCGACCGCTTCGGTATCTATGTAGAGAGTGAGACGGCTGTTTGTTTTGTCGATACCTATCGTCAGAAGAATTATGCGCCGGGAAAGACACAGGATAGTGCCGAGTTTACACCTCGTTATTTGTCGCAATGCCGTGAAATGGTAAAGTCGTTCCGCTCGCATCCATCGATCCTTTTCTGGTCGATCGGTAATGAGAGTGTGTACGGAAAGAATTTTCAGGCTTGTTGGGATTGGGTGAAAGCGACGGATACGACTCGCCCTGTTATCTTCAGTTATCCCGGTTCGGTAGGCGAGAAGAAGCCGATATATGATATTCTGAGCATGCATTATCAGGATGTGGATGGAAACCTGAACCAATGGGGACGCGCCACCCGTAACTTCCAAGGACATGGTATTCCGGCTCTTTTCGACGAATGGGCACATCCTGCTTGCTATACCTATAAAACATTGCAGGACGATCCGAATATCCGTGAGTTCTGGGGAATCTCCCTCGATAAGATGTGGAGCGGTTTGTTCGATGCTCCCGGCGGTTTGGGCGGTGCCATCTGGGGATATATCGACGAGACATTTATGTTACCCGAGCCTAAGATGGGTACTTCTTTCTGGAAGGAGTTTGCCCGTACTGCCAAGCCGGAAGACTTTCAGGGAAACTGCGTAGGATATGGCGAATGGGGTATTGTAGATGTTTGGCGTCGTGAGAAACCGGAGTTTTGGTCTACTAAGAAAGCCTATTCACCTGTACGCCTGTTAGCGGAGCAGGTCAGTGATTATACAACGGGTGAACGTCTGGTTCTTCCGGTATATAACCGTTTCGATCATACGAACTTGAATGAGATAAAAGTACGTTACCAATATAACGGGATGGAAAAAGATATCCGGATGGCTTCCATCGAACCGCATCAGAAAGGTGTCCTGATCCTTCCCGCTGAAGACTGGAAAGAAGGCGGCGAACTGCTTGTCAGTTTCCTTACAGCGGAGGGAGATTTGATCGATGCCTCGCTTGTCACATTAGGGCAACCTAAAATCACACTGCCGCAACCGGATCGTAAAGGTTCGCTACTGGTCGAGGAAAGTGCTGACCGTATCGTGGTAAAAGGCGATCGTTTTGAAATCCCGTTCAGTAAAGAAACCGGCCTGATCTGTCATGCAACGGCCGACGGACAGGTCTTTATAGAAAAAGGTCCTTTCCTGAATCTGGATATCAACCTGAACCATCTGACGGGAGCCGAAGTGCGTAAGAGTGCAACCAAGTTCCTTACATCGGATGCCGACTGGCAGAAGCAGAGCATCACTTATACAAAACAAGGCGATAATGTCCTGGTTATCCTGAATGGTCGTTATAATGATGTGGATACGGATATCCGTCTATTGATCTCTCTCGAAGGACGTATGGAAATCAATTACCTGACGAACGGACAACCGAATGGTTTCCTGCGTGAAACAGGTCTTTCTTTCCATCTTCCTGAAACGATGGACCGGCTGAAATGGAAACGCCGGGGACATTGGAGCTATTATCCTTCCGGTGCTTTTGCAGGCAATGAAGGAGAAACCTCTTTCTATAATCCGAACAAAGTGCCTTATGGAGCCCGTCCGGAACAACCCTGGCAGAGTGATACGCACAATTATTATTATTGGGCAGATGCCGGAGCGAATTGCGATCGCCCGCTTACTCAGATGGCAAAAGGAATGAAAGAAAATATCTATTTCTATACGTTGAATGCCGGTAATACAGGAAAAGGCTTATCGGTTCTTTCACCGGATGCCACTGTTGCCTGCCGTTCAAGTAAACGTGCGGATGGTCAGTTGATCCTGTACGTCAACAACCGTTGGGATTATCCGGAAATTGCCTGGGGAAATTATTGTAAGATATTGGAGGCTAACCCTTGCTATGGCAGGATAGAGATTGTCTTCTAAATATTACAAAAGCCTATAAATGAAGATGTGTCAAAATAGATAAACCGTCTGCGTTATCTGCGTCTGGTAAATATCAATTCTGGCACATCTTCATTTATATTATGTTACGGTTAAATCAACCGGCATATCTTCTCCAGATAAACAGCATCTGTCTCATCGAAACTATTCAACTCATCGCTGTCGATATCGAGTACGGCTACCACTTTCCCGTCACGAATAACCGGAACTACAATTTCAGATTTCGAATCGGAGTTACAGGCTATATGTCCGGGGAATAGATCTACGTCTGGAACAATTTGAGTGGCTGTTTCTTTCCATGCCGTACCGCAAACGCCTTTGCCATACCGGATACGTGTGCAAGCTATCGGTCCCTGAAAAGGAGCGAGCACCAGCATATCGTCTTTGACGATATAGAAACCGACCCAAAAGAAATTGAATGTCTGTTTCAGTGCCGCTGCTACATTTGCCATATTGGCGATCGTGTCGTTTTCACCAGCCAGTAATGACTCTATCTGGGGGAATAGTGTTTGATACTGCTGCTCTTTATTTCCAACGCTTATGATTAAGTTCTCTGCCATCTTTTAAACTATTATAGTAGAACAAAGGTAAAAATTAATCGGAAATATCCGTACCTTTGCATATCAATTGGTTTTTATGGCAAAAGAAAACTCTCCTTTGGTATTAGGTACTGAACGTATTGGAAAACTGCTTACGCAATACGCTATTCCGGCGATTATCGCCATGACGGCATCTTCGCTTTATAATATGGCAGACAGTATTTTTATCGGACATGGAGTTGGGCCGCTGGCTATCTCCGGTTTGGCTCTGACCTTTCCGCTTATGAACCTGGCGGCAGCTTTCGGTTCGTTGGTCGGGGTAGGGGCTTCTACGCTTGTGTCTGTTAAATTAGGGCAGAAAGATTACGAGGGTGCAAACCGGGTTCTCGGCAATGTATTAGTGCTGAATGTTCTTCTCGGCGTCGCTTTTACGTTTGTCTTTTTGTTCCTTCTCGATCCGATCCTTTATTTCTTCGGGGCTAGTGAGAATACGATATCGTATGCACGCGATTATATGCAGATTATTCTCTATGGAAATGTGGTTACACACATGTATTTGGGATTGAATGCCGTATTGCGTTCATCCGGTTTCCCGAAACTGGCCATGTATGCGACACTGGCTTCGGTCGTGATAAACTGTATATTGAATCCGATCTTTATCTTTGGATTCGGCTGGGGAATCAAAGGTTCTGCATGGGCAACTGTGATTTCTCAGGTGATTTCACTGGCCGGGCAGATGATCCATTTTTCCAGACCGTCGCAATTGCTTCATTTTAAGAAAGGTATTTATAAATTGAAGAAGGAGATAGTAAAAGGTATCCTGTATATCGGTATGTCCCCTTTCCTGATGAATCTCTGTTCTTGTCTGATCGTTATCCTGATCAACCGTGGATTGAAGGAATATGGCGGAGATATGGCTATCGGGGCCTATGGTATTGTAAACCGTATCATCTTCCTATTTGTAATGATCATTATGGGCTTCAACCAGGGTATGCAGCCGATTGCCGGATATAATTTCGGCGCCCGTTTATATCCTCGTGTGACGGAAGTGACCAAGCTGACGATGAAGTGGGCGATAGGCGTTGCAACGACGGGTTTCCTGTTATGCCAGTTGTTCCCGACCCTGATTGTGAATATGTTTACAACCGACGATGAATTGGTGAAAGCTGCCGTGTTCGGTCTTCATATCGTATTTGCCGTCTTCCCGATCGTGGGGTTCCAGATGGTGGCAACCAACTTCTTCCTTTCGATCGGTATGTCAAAGAAAGCGATCTTTTTGTCGCTTACCCGTCAGTTATTATTCCTGATCCCTTGTTTGATCATCCTTCCCCGTTTCTTCGGAACGTTAGGTGTCTGGATCAGTATGCCGGTAGCCGACACGATCGCAACGGTCGTAACAGCAATTGTACTGGTAAATCAATTCAGGAAGTTTAAACATGTACCAAACTAAAAAAATATTGTATATTTATCGCAGGATAATCAAATCTGGTAATTTATGGATAACAAGATCATATTGACCATTGGCCGTCAATTTGGCAGCGGTGGACGAGAAGTAGGGCAGAAGTTGGCGAAAGCGCTGGGCATCGCTTATTATGATAAGGAACTGATGGCGATAGCAGCGAAAGAGAGCGGCTTGAGTGAGGAGTTTTTTGAGAAAGCGGACGAACGGGCTTCCAGCGGACTGTCATATGCATTTACGATGGGATATTCCTATATGGGAATGTTTACACCTTACAACGACATTTTGTCGAACGACGGATTATTCAAGTTTCAGAGTGACGCTATCCGCAAGTTGGCGGCTGAGCAGTCGTGTGTCTTGGTAGGACGTTGTGCAGACTATATCCTGCGTGACGATCCCGACTGCCTGAGTTTCTTTATTCATACCACTCCCGAACATCGTATCCAGCGTATTATAGAAAGACAAGATGTAACTGTCGAGCAGGCAAAAGAATTGATGATGAAAACCGATAAATCGCGTGCCGCTTACTATAATTATTACACCAATAAAGAGTGGGGAGTTGCTTCTTCCTATAATTTCTCTATCGATGTATCTGTATTGGGTGTAGACGAAACAGTCGGGTTTATCAAAGACTTTGTTGAACGGAAAATGAATAAGCGGCCGCCACATTTCGGATAATTTATTATCTTTGCTGCGACTTATCATAGGGGTGCCTTAATATACAGGCTGAGATTATACCCATAGAACCTGCCCGGGTAATGCCGTGAAGGGAGAATCGGTAGAATTGCTAAATAAAGGAGAGCTTTACCTCTATGTGCTCTCTGATGTTTAAACACTAATTATTTAATGTAATGGAACAGATCGTTTCAACAGGAATTATTGACTCTTATTTTGCAAAACTGAAGAGCAACTTATCAATTGATGTGGCTATCGTAGGTGGTGGTCCTTCCGGTATCGTAGCAGCTTATTATTTGGCTAAAGCCGGTAAGAAAGTGGCTCTTTTCGACCGTAAACTGGCTCCCGGCGGAGGTATGTGGGGCGGTGCTATGATGTTTAATGATATTGTCGTACAGGAAGAAGCTATGCCGATCATAAAGGAACTGGGTGTTTCTTATCATGATGCAGGCAACGGTACTTATATAATGGATTCAGTTCATACTACTTCTGCATTGATCTATCAGGCAACAAAAGCCGGTGCTACTATCTTTAACTGTTATTCGGTGGAAGACGTAGTATTCCATAACGATGCCGTAGCCGGTGTTGTAGTGAACTGGGCTCCGGTAATCCGCGAAGGTATGCATGTGGACCCGCTGACTATTATGGCTAAAGCTGTATTGGAAGGTACAGGACATGACTGCGAAGTAGCCCGTACAGTTGCCCGCAAGAACGATATCCGACTGAATACCCCGACAGGCGGTGTGATCGGTGAACGTTCATTGAATGTGGAACTGGGTGAACAGACTACCGTTGAAAACACAAAAGAGATCTATCCGGGATTATTTGTTTCCGGTATGGCTGCCAACGGAGTTAGCGGAAGTTTCCGTATGGGGCCGATCTTCGGCGGTATGCTGATGAGCGGAAAGAAAGCCGCAGAACTTATCTGTGAAAAGCTGGATAAGTAAGATCTGATAATGATATCATATGAAAAGGACGGAAATCTATAGAAGATAACCGTCCTTTTTCAATTATAGTAACATAAAAACTCATGCCTTATTACATATTCTCTACAATCTCCCGTTGTTTTTTGAAGAATTGTATCCGTTGCATTTCGCCGCTTTCGGATATCATCGTGGAGAATTTACGTAAGGACTGAATCCATTCCTTCATATTTTTGCACATCTCTTTATCCCTCGAAGTGATCGAGTTGATTGAAAAAATCCGGATCAGACTTAATTGCTGGTTCGATGTTTCCACATAGTTGTATGTGGCTTCAAAATTGATGTTGGATATATATATATGTATATCCTTACCTGAATCAAATTTCCCTCTGGAAGCGATTGTTTCCAGATCGTTTAATAGTTGCAGGAGTTCCTCCTGTAGTTTGGTGACTTCTTCTTCTGTAATTAAATGAACACTGGCGAAATACTTTATGTCGTTCACCAGATAATGAAACATCATGCTATCCCATATATAATGCGTAGTCTGTATATATGAGCTTGCTTCTACGAATGCCTTTTGGGCGCGTTTGAGATCATCTGGTATATTCAGTTCTGAAAAGTACTTTACACAATTTACCTTTTCATTCTGGTACATCCATTTGAATAGCCGGAACCTGGACAAATTATCGTATTTCAGGTAATAAGTCTGGGGGATCATATTTGAAGCCGTACTAAGTTCCGAGGTCGGATCATCCCGTAAGGATTCAAATAATTCAACATAGTGGTCAAGAATCGCGTAATACGTTTTGATAGGATCTGAATAATGTAAAAGATTCAGGTCGAACATTGCGTTATTAGTATAGCTTATACCCACGATCTGATCCAGGGAAACTCCCAATTTTTTTGAAATTATAGAAGCTTCATTGAGGGTGAAAGGGACTTCGCCGCGTAATCTTCTGTATACGGCTTCTTTTCCTATATAAAGAATATCCATCAGGGTGTTCGCTAAGTTGACCCCATCCGGAATTTTATCTTTCATTACCTCGATCAGATTTGTATTTAATACATCTGTATTCATTCCAATTCTCCCTTTTAAATAATATATATGTTCAATTATTAAACAATAAACAATGCGTATTGTTTCGGAAAACGCAACAATAGACGTTAAAGTGTCTCCATGTTACTTATTTTCGAAAAAGACGAGTCGGTAAATACTTGAATGAGAAATAGACGCGTCTCAAAATACCTTATTTGCGAAATAGAACTCCCGTATTTGCTTCGTAAATTCGCATATCTCAATTAAGAGAGACGGCAATGATGGTTTGAACGAATAGTTATTGCAGTTTAATATTAATACTAAGTGATGTTAATTGAAATAGCATTAGAATGGATGAACTTTATTTTATTTTAGTCTTAGATTTTTTGTTTATAAATTATTGACCTAACCAAACATTTGCTTGTATAATCAGAATGAGTAGACCGCTAATGCTAATACCATGAATAACCGGACCGGCTGGGAGGTGACTTTCGGCCGGTCTTTTTTTTCTATATATCTGCTGTTTGCCTTTGAGTTGCAAAATAAACTTTTTACTTTTGCAACATAAATCATGAGAGCGAAGAAACATATAATCCGTTACATAATGCTGGTGGCAAGTATCATCATGCTGCTTTCGGTTGTGGTGCCACATCATCATCACAGTAACGGTATGCCTTGTTTCAAATCGTTGACTGAACATAACCATAAAAGCTCGTCTTCCCACGATTGCGGATGCAACGGGCATAATCTGGCCCTTTTTACATCTCTTTTGTCGCATGTGACAAATGCTGATGTAAGTCACTTACTTTTCCCTTTGCAAGTTTTATTTGATTATATTAACCCTCCTGTTCCGTTGCTGTACGGACAAACGTTCGATCGCGAACGAGCCTTTTATATTGAGTCTCTGCACGATACCTGGGTTACGTGCTCCGGCGGACTGCGTGCCCCTCCTGTGTTATAATTGTTTCTGATAGGAGCGAACCTTATTCGCATTCCGGTGTTTTAAGCAAGACGCCGAACTATTTTATTTGCATTTATAACATATTATAATACAATGAGAAAGATATATTTATTGTGGGTTTTATGTGCCTACATATTCGCAAGCTGTGGCGGCGGAGCTGCTAAGCCTGAAGAGCATAACCATGATCATGAAGCACATGAACATGAAGAAGGACACGATCACGAACATGAAGGTCATGATCACGAACACGAGGGAGACGAGCATGAAGGCCATGATCATGGGAACGAAGCTGCAGCAGGTGCACATTCCAACGAAATCATTTTTAAAGAAGAATTGGCGAAAGCTGTCGGGTTGCAGACAAAAGTGATGGAACCGGCTTCTTTTACGGATGTTATAAAAACCAGTGGAAGCGTACTGGCAGCACAGGGGGATGAAACAACGGTGGTTGCGACTGTTCCCGGTATTGTGACATTCGGTCGTTTATCATTTGTTGACGGTACTCCGGTAAAGAAAGGGCAGGCGATCCTGAGCCTGGCTTCCAGTTCCCTGTCGGAAGGGAATGTAGCTGCCCGTGCCAAATATGCATACGAAACAGCCAGGAAAGAATATGAGCGTATGCAGCAGTTGGTAGGAGATAAGATTGTTTCGGCTAAAGATTTTGAACAGGCACGTTTGAATTATGAAAACGCAAAGGCTGCTTATGATGCTGTTGCCGGTAAGCAGACAGAGAATGGCGTGTCGGTGGTATCTCCGATGAACGGATATTTGAAGAATCTTCAGGTAAAAGAAGGGGACTATGTGACAGTGGGGCAACCGCTGGCAACTATCTCTCAGAATAGCCGTCTGGTGCTTCGTGCCGAGGTTTCGGAAAAGTATTATCAATATCTTCCGGCTATTCAGTCTGCTAATTTCCGTACTCCTTATGATGAGCAGGTATATAAGCTCTCCGAGCTTCACGGACGGTTGCTTTCGTATGGAAAAGCGTCGGATACCAATTCTTTCTATATTCCTGTTACTTTTGAGTTTGATAATAAAGGAGCCGTTATTCCCGGTTCTTTCGTCGAGATTTATCTGCTTGCTACTCCGATGCAGGAGGTGTTGAGTGTCCCTGTTTCCTCCCTGATAGAAGAACAAGGTATTTATTCTGTATTTATCCGTCTCGATGAAGAAGGTTATAAAAAGCAGGAAGTAAAACTGGGAGCGAATAATGGTTCTGAAGTACAGATATTATCCGGCTTGAAACCGGGTGACGTGGTCGTAACGCAAGGCGCTTATCAGATTAAACTCGCCTCTGCTTCTAATGCTATTCCGGCTCATACTCACAATCATTAATGGGAGGAGCAGAATATGTTGAATAAGATAATATATTACTCGCTGCATAACAGATTGGTTGTCCTGATCTGTGCATTGCTGCTGATGATAGCGGGAACTTATACAGCCTTTCATACGGATGTAGACGTGTTCCCCGACCTGAATGCTCCGACCGTGGTTATCATGACCGAAGCAAACGGGATGGCTCCTGAAGAAGTGGAACGTCTGGTTACTTTCCCGGTCGAAACGGCTGTAAACGGAGCGATGGATGTACGCCGTGTACGTTCTTCTTCTACCACCGGATTTTCGGTTGTATGGGTGGAGTTCGACTGGGGAACGGATATTTACCGTGCCCGTCAGATCGTTTCCGAGAAACTGGCGGTTGTAAGTGAAAGTCTTCCCGAGAATGTAGGGAAGCCGACACTGGGACCGCAATCTTCTATCCTGGGAGAAATGATGATCATCGGCTTGACGACTAAGGATAATGAAAATAACCCCGCCGGTACGGGCGGTTCGCGAACCGCCCCTGCGGAAACCGCCACCACCCAAATGGACCTGCGCACAATTGCCGACTGGACGATCCGTCCGCGTTTATTATCTACCGGAGGTGTGGCACAGGTAGCCGTGATTGGGGGAGATATCAAAGAATATCAGATCTTACTCGATCCTGCCCGCATGAAACATTATGGAGTAGGGTTGAATGAGGTGCTGACGGTTTGCCGTAACATGAACCGTAATGCAAATGGTGGTGTCTTGTACGAATACGATAATGAGTATATCATTCGTGGTGTCCTTTCTACTCCGAAAGCGGAAGAACTGGCAAAAGGTGTGATCAAGACTGTGGACGGTTTTCCTGTTCTGCTGGAGAATGTGGCTACAGTGAAAGTAGGAAGCAAAAGCCCTAAATTGGGTACGGCATCCGAACGGGGCAAACATGCTGTCCTTATCACGGTTACCAAACAGCCGAATACCAGTACGATCGACCTGACAAATAAACTGGATGAAATTGTGGCTGACCTTCAAAAGAGTTTGCCTGCCGATGTAAATATATCTACCGATATTTTCCGTCAGAGCCGTTTCATCGACAGTTCTATTAATAATGTAAAGAACAGTTTGTTTGAAGGAAGTATCTTCGTTGTGATTGTGCTCTTCCTTTTCCTGATGAATATCCGCACAACGGTGATCTCATTGGTGGCGTTGCCTCTGTCATTGCTGGTCTCTATCCTGGTTTTGCATTATATGGGGCTGACCATTAATACGATGTCGCTGGGAGGTATGGCGATTGCCATCGGATCGTTGGTGGATGATGCCATTGTCGATGTGGAGAATGTATTTAAGCGGATACGTGAGAACCGGATGCTGCCGGAGGCAGAAAGACGGTCGATCCTGGATGTTGTATATGATGCTTCCCGCGAAGTGCGTATGCCGATCCTGAACTCGACATTGATTATTGTGGTGAGCTTTGTTCCCCTGTTCTTCCTGAGTGGTATGGAAGGCCGTATGTTGGTTCCGCTGGGGATTGCGTTTATTGTCGCCTTGTTCGCTTCTACGGTGGTGGCGCTTACTTTAACACCGGTTTTATGTAGCTATCTGCTGAACCGTAAAGCAACCGATAAGAAAATAGATAAAGAGTCGTGGGTTGCCAGCAAATTGAAGAATGTGTATGGTGCTGCATTGAAGGTGGCTTTGGCTCATAAGTCGATTGTGCTGGGCTGTACGATAGGGTTGTTCGTCATATCGTTGGGTATATTCTTTACGTTGGGACGTAGTTTCCTGCCGCCTTTTAACGAAGGCTCGTTTACGATCAATGTAAGTTCATTGCCCGGTATCTCGTTGGAAGAGTCAGACCGGATGGGACACCGTGCAGAAGAGCTGCTGATGCAAGTTCCGGAGATTCAGACAGTGGCTCGTAAAACAGGACGTGCCGAACTGGATGAACATGCCTTGGGTGTAAACGTTTCTGAGATTGAAGCACCTTTCCAATTGAAAGATCGTAGTCGCGATGCCGTCATGAACGATGTGCGTCAGAAGCTGTCGACCATCAGTGGTGCCAATATCGAGATCGGCCAGCCTATTTCTCACCGTATCGATGCAATGCTTTCGGGAACGGAGGCCAATATTGCAATCAAACTGTTCGGAACCGATTTGAACCGTCTGTTTACGATCGGCAACGATATCAAAAGTGCTATCGAAGGCATTCCGGGCCTGCTCGATTTGAAGGTGGAACAACAGATCGAACGTCCGCAGCTGACCATTACTCCCAAACGGGAACTGATGGCAAAGTATGGAATACCTCTGCCGGAGTTTGAAGAGTATATAAATGTCATGTTGGGAGGTGAAGTAGTCAGCCAGGTCTATGACGACGGAAAGACATTCGACCTGACCGTAAAGACTTCCGACGAAAGCCGTGCAACCATGGAGGATATCCGTAATCTAATGATCGATGCACAGGGAAAGAAGATCCCATTGAGTTATATCGCCGAAGTTCGCTCCGTAACCGGTCCGAATACGATTAACCGTGAAAATGTACAGCGTAAGCTGGTGATTAGCGGGAACGTATCCGAACGTGACCTACGCAGTGTCGTAAACGATATCCAGAATAAGATCGGGAATTCTATCCAGTTGCCCGAAGGTTATCATATCGAATACGGCGGACAGTTCGAAAGCGAACAGGCTGCCAGCCGGACTTTGTTATTGACATCTTTGATGTCTTTACTGGTAATCTTCCTGTTGCTTTATAATGAATTCAAGAATGCAAAGGAGAGCGGTGTGATCCTGTTGAATCTGCCGTTGGCTTTGATCGGTGGCGTGCTGATCTTGTGGATGACATCCGGCGAGATCAGTATTCCGGCTATTATCGGTTTTATCTCCCTGTTCGGTATTGCTACCCGAAACGGTATGTTGCTGATCAGCCACTATACTCAGTTGCGCAGTGAAGGTTTTTCTGTATATGATGCGGTGATACACGGTTCGCTAGACCGTCTGAATCCGATCCTGATGACAGCTTTGAGTTCTGCGTTGGCTTTGATCCCGTTAGCATTGAACGGAGATCTGCCGGGTAACGAAATACAAAGCCCGATGGCCACTGTGATCCTGGGAGGGTTGCTGACGTCTACCTTCCTGAACGGATTTATTATTCCTATTGTCTATCTTTTAATGAATAAGGAGAAATGAAACAATTCATAGTAATTACGCTGTTGGCTTCGGCTGTGTTTTCTGCGAGCGGACAACATTCCATAGATGGGGTTCTGCGCAGTATCGAAGCCAACAATAAAGAATTGCAGGCGAATAAGCAGCTTGTCGCTTCCCAAAAACTGGAAGCCAAGCTGGATAATAACCTCGCCGACCCGACCGTTACCTATTCCCATCTTTACGGGAATAAGGAAGGTATGGGATTTACCGGCGAACTTGTAGCTTCACAATCGTTCGATTTCCCTTCGCTTTATGCTCAGCGTGGAAAGTTGGCGAAGTTGCGTGGAGAAAGTATCGAACATCAGGGGGAAGAGTTTCGTCAGCAAATCCTGCTGCAAGCGAAAGAAGTCTGTTTGGATCTAGTGTTGCTCAATCAGCAAAAGAGCCTGCTGGATGTACGTCGCCAAAATGCTGAACAACTTTCAGCTCTTTATGAACAACGTTTGCAGAATGGCGATGCCAATATCCTGGAGACAAATAAGATCAACCTCGAATTGCTGAATGTTCGTAATGAAGCCCGGATAAACGAAGCCAACCGTATTGCCAAACTTCATGAGTTGGCGATGCTGAACGGTGGCATTGAGATCCAGTTTGCCGATACCGTGTATACGCCGGTAGATGCGCCCGTATCGATTGCCGATCTGAAGCAGGAAATTATTTCTTCCGACCGTCGTTTGCAGTCGCTGCGCAGTGAACAGACGGCTGCCCGGAAACAAATCAGTGTCAGCCGTACGCAAGGTCTGCCTTCTTTTGAGTTAGGCTATCGCATGAATCCATCTTCGGGCGGCGAACGTTTCAACGGTTTTCTGGTAGGTGTCAGCATTCCGTTGTTTGCCAATCGCAACAAGGTGAAACAGGCCAAGGCGCAGAGCCTTTATACGGAATTGCAGACGGAGAGTATGCAGACGGCTGTCGAGAGCGAACTTTTGCAGCTTTATAACCGTTCTGTATCCTTGAAGGCTTCCATCGATGAATACAGTGAAGTATTGAAGAAGCAAAACAGCCTGGCATTGCTGAATAAAGCCATCCAAAGCGGGCAGATTAGTATGATCGAGTACTTTGTCGATGTGACGACACTTTATCAAAGCATGCAGAATTATATGCAGTTGCAGAATGAATATCAGAAGGTGATGGCGCAACTTTATAAATACAAGTTGTAATACTCCTTTTGAGTGAAATAATTAAGGTCCATGTCTTTTCAGGCGTGGACCTTTTTTGTATCTTTATTCCCGGAATATGGAAAAATGAATGAATATGAAAAACGCTACGATCTTATGTTGCTGTCTGATAGTTTTAGGTGCCTTTAATTCCTATGCCCAGGAAAAGAATAGCCTGGGAATGCAATTAACTCCGATTCCCGCAGGCTCCTTTCACATGGGAAGCCACGGACAAGGCGAGCATTATGACGAATTTCCGATCCATCCGGTAACGATCACGAAACCTTTCCTGATGGGCGCCACCGAAGTCACTAACGCCCAGTACGAACAGTTCGACCCTTCCCACAAAGAACTACGTGGCAAATACGGTCTCTCGAAAGGTGACGACGAGGCTGTTATCTTTGTCGATTATTACGAAGCGGAAGCCTTCTGTAAATGGCTTTCGGAGAAAGAAGGTAAAACTTACCGTCTGCCGACAGAAGCAGAATGGGAATATGCCTGCCGTGCCGGTTCTTACTGGAACTTCTGGATGGATGACGGACTGCATGGCGTGTATCATAAAAACCAGCAAAATGTGTGGGGAACGGATTCGACTATCTGCCTCCAGGTTGGCAAAACACCTCCTAATCCTTTCGGTCTCTACGATATGCACGGCAATGTAGAGGAATGGTGCAGTGACTGGTACGGTCCGTACGAAGCCTCTGCACAGACAGACCCGGTCGGTCGTGCTGACGGTTTATACAAGGTGACACGCGGCGGAAGCCATAGCACACCGGAACGCTTCCTGCGTTCGGCAAACCGTATGGCCATGCTGCCGGAGGATAAACACTGGCTGACCGGATTCCGTGTCGTGCAGGCTGACATGCCGCAAAGCCAGCCACTTTCAGCCCTCGAACCGGCTTCGCAGGAAACAGTTTCCCAACAAAAGTATAACTGGGGAACTCCGTCGACAGCCCCGTTCTTTGCCGAACCTCTTGTTTATGTAAATACTCCGGACTGCTCTTCGGGTGTTCCGTTCTATAAACATAACCATTGTCCGGCTGTCAGCTGGTGCGATAATGGCGATCTGCTGGCTATCTGGTTTACCTGCGACGAGGAGTCGGGTAGGGAAATGGTAATCCTTGAGAGCCGACTGAAGCCGGGGGCAACCGAATGGACCGAACCGCGTGAATTCTTCCGGGTTCCTGACCGGAATGTGACCGGTTCGTCCCTACTGAATAATAACGGAACACTGATTCACATGAACGGTATGGAGGCTGCCGGAACCTGGGAAACACTGGCTATGGTCATGCGTACGAGTACCGATAACGGTGCAACCTGGAGTCGTCCCCGTATGGTTGCCCCTGAACATACCCGCCGTCACCAGGTGATAGCAGGCTCTTTTGTTACGAAAGAAGGCTGGTTGGTACAAGCCGCCGATGCAACGCCACGAAGTAACGGAGGTACAGCCTTTCATCTCAGTAAAGATAACGGTCTGACTTGGGAAGATATGGGAAAGACTAATCCCGGTACATTCAAAGCGGGGGCTTCGGGCGGAACCATTGCCGGGATTCATGCCGGTGTAGTGCAATTGTCTGACGGGCGTTTTATGGCTTTGGGACGTGGCGACGGTATTGTCGATAGAAACGGTTTGGAGCGTATGCCCATGAGTATCTCGGAAGACAACGGCCGTACCTGGACATATAGTGCATCCGAGTTTCCTCCGATCGACGGTGGTCAGCGCCTGGTGTTGATGCGTCTGCGTGAAGGACCTCTTTTACTGATCTCGTTTACTAACCATCCTTTCCGCTTGAAAAATGGATTGAACGGAATGACTTTCAAAGATAAGGACGGTAATGAGTACACCGGTTACGGGATGTATGCCGCCCTGTCTTTCGATGAAGGGAAAACATGGCCGGTGAAGAAGCTGCTGACGGATGGTAAACGCCGCTTTATGGACGGTGGCGCCTGGACAGGCTTTTTCAATATGGACAGTACGCATGCCGAACCCCGTGGTTATCTGGCTGCCACACAGTCACCGGATCAGGTCATCCATCTGCTGAGTAGCCGGAATCATTACCGGTTTAACCTGCCGTGGCTGGTCGAAAATACAGGCTTTCAAGGACAAATAAAGTGATCTCTTCGGTTTTGCCTGAATAGGTTATCAGTCAGGGACTTGCAGTTTCCTAAATTTTTTTAATAAGGAAACTGTAGTTTCCTGCGCAGGGAACTGCAATTTCCTCGGCAGGGAACTGGCGTTTCCCAGGCAAGAAACTCCAGTTTCCTAACGAGGAAATTATCAGGACACCGGATACCCGGTTAGAATAGGTTAGCTTCGTTGTTCAGTCCGGCAAGTGCTTTTCGATAATCGGCAACAAGTTCTTCCATCACTTCGCAGACTGTCTGCTCTTTTCTGAATAAGGCGGCAACCTGTCCGATTTCCAGTTCTCCTTCTTCCAGATTCCCTTCGAATATACCTTTTTTGGCTCTGCCTTTGCCTAGTAAAGCGCGCATATCTTCTACGGATGCACCTTGTGCTTCGGCTTCTTCCACTGCCGTTTTGAAATCGCCTTTTGCCAAGCGGGTAGGAGCAAGCTTCTTCAACAATAGCTTCGTGTCTCCCTCATTGAGGCTGAGGCAAAGCTGTTTGAAGTTCTCATGAGCGGAACTTTCTTCCGTCAGGGCAAAACGGGTACCGATCTGTACACCTTCCGCACCGAGGGCAAAAGTAGCCAGCATAGCATCACCGGTACCTATTCCTCCGGCGGCTATCAGCGGGAGAGAGGTAGCCCGGCGCACGGCAGGGATCAGGCAGAGCGTCGTCGTCTCTTCACGTCCGTTATGCCCTCCGGCTTCAAAGCCTTCGGCAACAATGGCGTCGACACCTGCCTCTTCACATTTGACGGCAAACAGGGAACTGCTTACCACATGGACCACTGTCATACCATGTTCTTTCAGGAAAGGCGTCCATTTCTTAGGACTTCCGGCAGAGGTGAAGACTATTTTTACTTCTTCTTCCACCAGAATATTTATCAGGCTCTCTATTTCCGGGTACATCAACGGGACATTCACTCCGAAGGGCTTGTCGGTCGCCGCTTTACATTTGCGGATATGTTCGCGCAGCGTGTCGGGATGCATGGAGCCGGCACCGAGCAATCCCAGTCCCCCGGCATTGCTGACAGCCGAAGCCAGTCGCCAACCGCTGCACCAAACCATCCCACCTTGTATAATGGGGTATTTTATACCGAATAAGTCACATATTCTATTCATGGTTACTCTATTTATACTATTAGGGGAACAAAGTAAAATAAAACTTCCCTATCTTTGCACCACCTATTATATAATTAATGTAGACATAAATTAATTCTTACAATATCATAGTTATGAATAAAACGCTTATGGCTGCCAGCCTGGCAGTAGTCTTAGGAGCCTGCAACTCCTCAAAGAAAAGCGATGTAGCCGAGTCTACACCCAATCCGTTTTTTACAGAGTATACGACACCGTTCGGTGTTCCTCCTTTCGATAAGATCGAGGTGGCACATTACAAGCCCGCTTGTGAAAAGGGAATGGAAGAACACAAAAAGGAGATTGATGCCATTGTCAATAATACCGAAAAGCCTACTTTCGAGAATACGATTGTGGCTCTCGATCAGGCAGGGGAGTTGTTAAACAAGGTCATGTATGCCTTCGGTGGGCAGTCAAGTGTGAACACGACCGACGAAATACAGGCACTTGAGCAGGAGTTTTATCCGATCCTGTCTGCCCATTTTGACGATATCAATCTGAACCCTGCCCTTTTCGCCCGTGTGAAAGCGGTTTATGACCAGCAGGCATCACTGAATCTGGATAAAGAACAGGCCAAACTACTGGAAGAAACATACAAAGGTTTTGTGCGTGGCGGTGCAAATCTGGATGCAGACAAACAAGCGAAATTGCGTGAACTGAATGAGAAGATTTCTGTGCTGGAACTTACTTTCGGACAGAATGTATTGAAAGAAACGAACGCTTTTAAATTGGTAGTCGATAAGAAAGAAGATCTCGCCGGTCTGCCTGAATCAGTGATTGCCGCTGCTGCTGAGACTGCCGCAGCCGATTCGATGGAAGGCAAATGGGTCTTCACCCTTCATAACCCAAGCGTGATGCCTTTCCTGCAATACGCTGACAATCGTTCGTTGCGCGAAAAGATGTTTAAGGCTTACATCAACCGCGGAAACAACAACAATGGAAATGATAATAAGAATGTCGTTAAAGAATTGGTTGCTGCGCGCCTGGATAAAGCGAAGTTGTTGGGATACGAAGACTTTGCTGCTTTCGTGCTGGATGAAAATATGGCCAAGAATGAAAAGAACGTGTATAACCTGCTCGATCAGGTCTGGACACCGGCACTGAAAAAAGCGAAAGAGGAACTCGCAGATATTAATGCTGAAATAAAGAAAGAAGGAGGTAACTTCAATGCAGAAGGTTGGGACTGGCGTTATTATGCCGACAAAGCGCGTCAGGCAAAATTCAATATGGATGAAAACGAAGTGCGTCCGTATCTGGAGCTGAACAATGTGCGTGAAGGTGCTTTCTATGTTGCTAATAAATTGTATGGAATAACCTTTACGGAAATTAAGGATATCCCGAAACCGGATCCGGATGCTTTCGCTTTCGAATGCAAGGACAAGGACGGTTCTTTACTGGGCGTTCTTTATATGGACTTCTATACCCGTCCGGGTAAAAGCGGCGGAGCCTGGTGCGGCAGTTACCGTTCGCAGACCTACAAAGACGGAAAGAAAGTTGCCCCGGTCGTTACAACTGTGTTCAATTTCAGCAAACCGGTTGCCGGACAACCTGCCTTGTTGAGCGCGGATGAAGCTGAAACAGTCTTCCATGAATTTGGTCATGCGCTGCACGGATTGTTCTGCGACGTTCATTATTATGGTGTTTCGGATGTTCCCCGCGATTTCGTAGAACTGCCTTCACAGGTCATGGAGCACTGGGTGTTCGAACCGGAAGTCTTGAAAGTATATGCCAAACATTATCAGACCGGCGAAGTGATTCCTCAGGAGCTGGTGGATAAGATCGTAAAGAGTGGTAAATACGGACAGGGTTTTGCTACCATCGAATATCTGGCAGCTTCTTTGCTGGATATGGATTATCATATTCTGAAGGAACAATCGGCAAATATGGATGTAGAAGCCTTTGAAGCCGATGTAATGAATAAACGAGGATTGATCAGCCAGATTCCTCCCCGTTACCGTACTACTTATTTCAGTCATACAATGACAGGCGGATATACTGCCGGTTATTACAGTTATATCTGGGCGGAAGTACTGGATGCCGATGCTTTTGATGCTTATAAAGAGACGGGTGATATCTTTAACCAGGAAGTGGCTACTAAATTCCGTCAGTGCGTCCTTACTCCGGGTGGTATCGATGACGCTATGGATATGTATAAGAATTTCCGGGGAAAGGAGCCGAGCATCGAGCCGTTGCTGAAAAACAGGGGACTGAAATAGTTGACAAGACAGTTGACAGTTGACAATTGACAGTTACGGTTAGGTTGACTGGCTGAATTTATTATTGACAGTTGGCAAATGATAGAAGACAATATATAAGCGCAAAGCTTATCTGTCAACTGTCATTTGTCAACTGTCAACTTTTTTCTATCTTTGTGCAAATTAGTAACTTAAACAAAACATAATGAAGAAAACAATTATGGCTGCCGGATTAGCCGCTGTTTTGACAGCCTGTGGTTCGTCAGGAAATAAAACAGAAACCATGACAGAAAACCCTCTTTTAACTGAGTTCAAAACTCCGTTCGGTGTTCCTCCTTTCGATAAGATCGAACTGGATGATTATATGCCTGCTTTTAAAGAAGGTATCGCTCAACAGCAAAAGGAAGTAGAAGAGATTGTAAAACAGGAAGCTGCTCCCGATTTTGAAAATACGATTGTCGCACTCGACCAGAGTGGTGATCTGTTGCGTAAGGTAAGTGCAATTTTCTACGGGCTCAACAGTGCGAATACAAATGATGAGATGCAGGCATTGAGCCGTGAATTATCTCCGTTACTTTCAAAGAACAGTGATGATATTCGTATGAATCCGGATTTGTTTGCCCGTGTAAAAACGGTGTATGAGAATCAGGAATCGATGAATCTCAATAAAGAACAGAAGAAATTACTGGAAGAAACCTATAAAAGTTTTGTCCGTGGCGGAGCAAACCTGGATGCAGAACAACAGGCTCGTTTGCGTGAACTGAATAGCGAAATATCCATGCTTCAGTTGACTTTCGGACAAAATATGCTGAAAGAAACGAATGCTTTCCAATTAATTGTAGATAATAAGGACGACCTTGCCGGATTACCGGAGAGTCTGGTCATGAATGCTGAAGTAGCTGCCCGTTCGGCTGGTCTGGAAGGCAAATGGCTTTTCACGTTGCATAATCCGAGTGTGATGCCTTTCCTGCAATATGCCGACAACCGTGCGTTGCGTGAAAAAATTTTCAAAGGTTATATCAACCGAGGGAACAATGGCAATGATGCCGACAACAAAGACGTTGTACTTAAATTGATCACTCTCCGTCTGGAAAAAGCCAAACTGATGGGTTATGACAACTACGCTTCTTTTGTGTTGGAAGACCGTATGGCAAAAACGCCGGAACAGGTATATGCTCTCTTGGATGAGATCTGGAAACCTGCACTGGCTAAAGCTAAAGACGAACTGGCTGATATCAATACAGAGATCAAGAAAGAAGGCGGCAATTTTGAAGCGGAAGGTTGGGACTGGCGTTATTATTTCGAGAAAGCTAAAAAGGCTAAGTTCGATTTGGACGAGAATCAGGTCCGTCCTTATCTGAAGCTCGAAAATGTGCGTGACGGCGCTTTCCTTTTGGCTAACAAGTTATATGGTATAACATTTACTCCGATCAAAGATATACCGTTACCTCATTCGGATGCTCAGGCTTTCGAATGTAAGGATAAAGACGGTACGCATCTGGGGGTTCTGTATATGGATTTCTTCCCTCGTGCCAGCAAACGTGGCGGAGCCTGGTGTGGAACATATCGTTCGCAAACTTACAAAGATGGCAAACGTCTCGGTCCGGTTGTTACGATTGTATGTAATTTTTCCCAACCGGCTCCCGGACAACCTGCTTTGCTGAGTGCAGACGAGGCGGAAACATTATTCCATGAGTTCGGTCATGGCCTGCATAACCTGTTTAAGGACGTGCATTATTATGGCGTATCGGGTGTTCCCCGCGATTTCGTGGAACTGCCATCACAGGTTATGGAACATTGGGTGTTTGAACCGGAGTTGCTGAAAGAATATGCAAGACATTACGAAACAAATGAAGTGATTCCTGCCGGACTGATCGAGAAACTGGATAAGAGCGGTAAATACGGACAGGGTTTTGCAACGACCGAATATCTGGCTGCTTCTTTGCTGGATATGGATTTCCATGTATTGAAAGAAGTACATGAAGGTGCCGATGTGATGAAGTTTGAAGAGGCTGTCCTGGGTGACCGTGGCTTGTTGAAACAGATTCCTTCCCGTTATCGTACGACTTATTTCAATCATACGATGGGTGGCGGATATACGGCCGGTTATTATAGTTATATCTGGGCGGAAGTATTGGATGCCGATGCTTATCAGGCTTATAAGGAAAGCGGTGATCTTTTCAATCAAGACGTAGCTCAGAAATTCCGCCAGTATGTTCTTACTCCGGGCGGTATCGATGATGCAATGGATATGTATAAAAACTTCCGTGGCAAGGAACCGAATACGGAACCGCTGCTGAAGAATAGAGGTTTAAAGTAGAGCTACTTTTCTCTTGATAGAAAAGTAACCAAAAGATCAAGGCTGCACTTGCCTCGCTACTCCGCATCCTGCGTTCGCTGTCGCCTCCGAAACTCGCTACGCTCAAACAGCGGATGCTCCGGGCGCTCACTCCGGCTGCTGCGCTTAACGCTCGTCAGCTGAGGCCTTTCATAGAACGCAAAGCGTTCTCTTGTGATTGCCGATACTGCTTGCTAAGACTGAAAGTATCTGTTATAATATATAGGTATCGGTATCGGCAATCCTAAGAGGAAGCAAAGCTTCCTTGGAAAGGCCTCAGCGGGTGAGCGTCCGCGAAGGGGAAAGACGAAGCGGTTAAAAAAATCCGTTGTTTGAGCGTAGCGAGTTTCGGATTTTTGAGCGTAGTCTTTCACCGTAGCAGCGAAGCCGGTGCAGCCTTGATCTTTTGATTACTTTTGGATCAAGCCAAAAGTAATTAATAAATTTCGATAAAATAGGAAGCCTCAAACACTTCTCCCGGCTCCAAATGTTGCATCCAGTCTTTATCCTTATATTCTCCCGTATAATCGACCCGGTCACAGCGTCCGTACCACGGTTCGATGCAAACAAAAGGCGCATTTTTAGCAGGAGGCGACCAAAGGCCGACAACCGGTGCCGTGAAATATACGGAGAGTGAGGTGCTTCCGTCCTGTTTCAATAAGTCGACCCGGTTGATCTGGTTGTTTTCAATGACTAACGCATCTTTGTCGAAAGTGTGTGTATCCAGTGGTAACAAGCCTTCTTTGTCAAGTACAAGCGGATATTCTTTCTCTCCGATGCATCCTTTCTCCTCGACCAGTTTGTATGTCAATCCCTGTGTTTTATCAAAGGCAAAGAAACCTCTTTTCTGATCTTCTTTGTCGTAGTCCGGAAAATAGAAAGCCGGATGTGCCCCGATCTGGAAATGAAGTTCTTCGTTTCCGGTATTTTTTACGTACCATAAAACTTCGATCTGGTTACCGGCCAGTTTATAACCGATCTCCAGGCAGAACGGGAAAGGATATATCTGCAATGTCTCTTCGTTTTCTTGTAGCCGGAAACGCAACTCCGTATCAGTTTCCTTTATTAGTTCAAACTCCCGGTCCCGTGCAAAACCGTGTTGTGATAGTTTGTATGTCTTTCCGTTATGGCGGTATTCGTTATTCCACACACTGCCCACGATAGGGAATAAAACGGGCGAGTGGCGTTTCCAGAAAGCCGGATCTGCCTGCCATAAAAATTCTTTACCGGTCGCGTTGGCAACGATGCTGCTGAGTTCGGCTCCATGTGGTGACACCTGAATAGTCAACAGGTTATTCGATAATGTTTTCTTCATCTGATCTGTTTGTTTAAGTCATTTTCAATTTCAACAAAGTTAGTGAACTTATTTTTTGATTCTCCAGCTCTTTTATAATAAATCAAAACAGAAAGCGTTAAAAGATCATTGAATAGTTGAAAATATGAAGCTACACGAAAAAAGATTCTCAGCAATAACTAGTATTGCATTCTTACTTTGTTTCTGCCTTTCTTTTTCATTGGAAGCAAATGGACGCTATGCGGACAATTCTGTATTAAGCAAAGGACACTGGGTGAAAATACAGATCGAAAAAGACGGAATATATAAACTGACTTATTCCGAATTGAAGAATATGGGTTTCGACGATCCTTCAAAAGTCGCAGTCTATGGCTATGGCGGTTGGCCGTTGGAGGAAGATTTTACCAAACCCTATGTGGATGATCTGCCTGCTGTTCCGGTATTAAAAGAAGATGGATACCTGCTTTTTTATGGAAGGGGAACAACAAAGTGGAAACAGGCTACTACTAATAATGATAATGAGGCATTCAATCATTTTATTCATATAAATAACCCATATTCCCTCTATGGATATTATTTTCTGACAGACGGGGCCGATGCCAAGGTGCCGGTGCAAATTAAAAGCAGTGATAAATCTGCCAGTCGGAGGATTCAAACTTTTGATGATCATCTGTTGCATGAAAAGGATTTGACATCTGTTAATTTGTCGGGTAGACGTTTGTTTGAGAAGTTGTCACAACATTCTCAAACCTTTAAAGACTTTGGAAATCCGGAGATATTGGGAATAGTTGAGGATGGCATTTACGTCGATTGTCAATTGGTCGTGCAAACTACTACAGCAGAGATGACAGGTGCGGTCACATTATCATTTGCCGGTAATGAACCTGTGGGTAGGAATAAATCTTTATTGGGTGGAACCTATACCAAAGGGTATGATGTAAATGTGGTTAAGGAGTATCAATACAAAGCCGGAGATGATCTGAGCGTTAAAATAGAATATCAAAAGGGGCAGAAAGCAAGTACGGATGCCTTGGTGGATTACATTCGTTTGAACGTAAAGCGCCAGTTGAAGGCTTATAATGAACCTTATACTTTTTTCCGGTCCTTTGAAGCCTTGAATAATGTATCCAGGTTTGTTATAGAAGGAGCAAATTCGGCTTGCCGGGTTTTGGATATAACAGATCCGGTCAACTGTAAAATAATGGAAACCGAATTGAGCGGTTCTACTTTATCATTTACTATTCCGGAAAGTAAGATACTGAGGGAGTTTGTTTTGGTTCGGACTGATCGTTCAGATTTTCCGACACCGGTCAGCAAAGGAACAGTCGAATGCCGCAATCTCCATAGTTGGTCTGATATCGATATGATTATTATTTCTCCATCAGCTCTGAGAAAGGAAGCGGAGAGATTGAAGGTTGCACATGATGATATACGTGTAGAAGTGGTGACCCCCGAAGAAATATATAATGAATTTTCCAGTGGAACACCTGATGCTACTGCCTATAGAAGGTTCATGAAAATGCTGTATGATAAAGCCGTTGCAGAAAAGAATCGCCCGAAATATTTGTTACTGTTCGGTGATGGTGCCTACGATAATCGTTTTGTTACGGAATCATGGAGTAAGATGAGTGATAAGGAGAAAGCTAATTTCCTGCTCACATTTCAGTCGGAGAATTCATTAGATCAAAACTCTTATGTGTCGGATGACTATTTCGGCTTTTTAGAAGATAAAGAAGGCTCGGAAGATTATCCTATCGAGATAAGTACAGTGGATATAGGCATTGGACGATTTCCTATCCGTTCGGTATCCGAAGCTCGGAAAATGGTCGATAAAGTGATCCGTTACATGAATAATGATGAGTTGGGAATCTGGAAAAGTGAGGCTTGTTTTGTGGCTGATGATGGAGGTAATGCGGATAATGCAGATGCAAATGACAAAAAAGCCAACGATCATATGAAGTATGCAAATAATGCTGCAGAAACAGTGGAGAATCAGGCGCAGGATATGCTTGCCGGCAGGTTGTTTTTTGACAACTACGTGAAGGATTACTCTAATTCAAATCCATATTTGGCTGTGACGGAAGACCTGAATAAAAAGTTGAAAAATGGCTTGATGTTGGTTAATTATACAGGACATGGTAATACAACTTCGTGGTCTGACGAAAAAGTCCTGACGCAACAGATGATCGATAAGTTTGTTTATCCTAAATTGCCTTTGTGGATTACTGCTACATGCGATTTCTGTCGTTTTGATGCATTGGCGACATCGGCTGGAGAAAGTGTTTTTCTAAATGAAAAGAGTGGTGGTATTGCTTTATATACAACTGTTCGGGTTGCTTACGGATATGATAATGATGAGATAAACAATAAATTCCTTCATGAATTATTTAAACCGGATCTTAATGGTCTGTATCCGGCTTTGGGAGATGTCGTTAAAGAGGTGAAGAATTCTTATCGTTTTAAGAGATCGAAGAATCTGAACTTTACCTTTATTGGTGATCCTGCTTTAAAGCTGAAAATACCCTCTCACAAAATACGTATAAATACGGTTAATGGTGAAGACGCCATTCGACATACGACAAGTTTAAGAGCTTACGATGAAGTGAGTGTGGAAGGGGAAATCCTTGCTCCGGATAATTCCTCTCTTGATAATTTTAACGGAAGGCTGGAAGTGAAAGTAATGGATAGTAAAGTAGAAATAACTACACGGAATAACTTTAAAAATGATACGGCTTTTAAATATAAGGACTATAAAAACCTTATTTATAAAGGTTCTACTATGGTACAGAATGGTAAATTCAATTTCTCCTTTTATGTTCCCGGCAATATCTCCTATTCCGGAGCAGCCGGCAAAATGATTTTATATGCGGCTGATAGTGACCAAAAGATAGAAGCAAAGGGTAATTTTACCAATTACACAGTGAAAGGAACTTCCGACAATCCGGTAGAAGATCATGAAGGGCCGGAAATATTAAAACTCTATTTGAATGATTCAACGTTTGTCAGTGGCGACAAAGTAAACGCGACTCCTTTCTTTTATGCCCATTTATGGGATCAGACAGGAGTTGATATAACCGAAGGAGGCGTTGGACATGATATCATGCTGATGATTGATAACAAACCATTTACCAGTTATAATCTGAATTCCTACTATGATAATGTATTTGGACGGAAAGGAGAAGGTGAGGTAAGATTTGGTATACCACAGTTGAGCGCAGGTGAGCATGAAGCTGTTTTTAAAGTATGGGATATAAAGGGAAATCCGACAACTCATACTTTCCGGTTTAATGTTGTTGAAGGTCTAAAACCTTTCATCACCAATGTGATCGCAACTCCTACACCTGCGAGGGGAAATGTCGAATTTCATATTACGCACAACCGTCCGGAATCCCGGATGAAAGTAGGTATCATGGTCTACGACATGACAGGTCGTCTGCATTGGAAGCATGAAGAGACAGGTTCTTCCGAACTGTTCAAAGACTATACGATAGACTGGGATTTGAGAAATAATTCGGGAACTCATGTGCGTCCGGGTGTTTATATTTATCGCGCAGCGGTAAGTACTGATAATTCTAAAGAAGCAACGGAAGCAAAGAAGATGATTATTTTGTGGTGATCCTTTATAACCAGTAGATTGAAAAAGTAACTGTCATACTATCATTCTATGTTTTGAATACATTGAAATTCATGCTGTTTACTCTGTGATAGTATGTATGATAGTATGAAATTGTACTGTCATACTATCATAAAAATACCTGTTTGTTTTCACGAAGTATACTTCTTATTTTCAATAACATACTTACTAAATATTATTGAGACCCGGGTCTCGACACCTTCAAGACCCGGGTCTTAGCATCGTTCAGATGGGGGTGTAAATGGCATTCAGATGGGAGACTTGGAGAAGATTTCTGCTTGTTTTCTGCTAAATAAGACGTAGTATTGCTGAAAAAAAGAGTATGTTCTGTGCAAAATAGCCTGTTTTGTAATGCTTTTGGATACCTTATTTTTCGATGAAAAGGGCCAAAATGATAGTTGAATGACAGTTTATGATAGTTGCATGATAGTTGTTTTGGGTAACTATCATGTTTGTGTTGCATGAAATTCAATCGGTATGCCGAAAATATGATAGTATGATAGTTGATTTGTGCAAAACTATGTTCGACACTAAAAAAAGACTGTGTCCGATATGCAATTTTTATATACATTTGTAAGAAATAAAATGCACCATGGAAAGTATATATACACCAAATGAAAACAGATACGCGGAGATGACGTATCGTCGTTGTGGACGCAGCGGTATCTTATTACCTGCTATTTCTCTGGGGTTATGGCATAACTTCGGCAGTGTGGATGTTTTCAATAACTTTATCAAGATTGCCCATACGGCTTTCGATAACGGGATTACCCATTTTGACCTGGCGAATAATTACGGACCAGTCTACGGTTCTGCAGAAGAAAATTTCGGCAGGATTCTGAAGAAAGGACTGGGAGCTTATCGGGATGAGCTGCTTATTTCGACAAAAGCCGGTTACGATATGTGGCCCGGTCCGTATGGGAATTGGGGTAGCCGGAAGTATTTGATAGCCAGTCTCGATCAGAGCCTGAAACGGATGGGACTCGATTATGTGGATATCTTCTATTCCCACCGTCCCGATCCGGAAACACCGATAGAGGAAACAATGGGAGCTTTGGCGGATATTGTCCGTCAGGGGAAAGCATTGTATGTGGGCATTTCAAACTATAATGCTGAACAGACGGAAAAGGCACTGGCCGTATTGAGAGAATATCGTGTTCCTTGCCTGATCCATCAAGCACGTTATTCCATGTTCGACCGTTGGACGGAACCTGATTTGTTACCTTTATTGAAGAAAGAAGGCGTAGGCATGATTGCTTTTTCTCCTTTGGCACAGGGGATGCTGACCAATAAATATCTGCACGGAATACCGGAAAACTCAAGGGCTGCCAGGTCGACAGGACATTTGCAGCGTGAGCAGGTGACGGAGGAAAAAATAAACAAGATATGCCGCTTGAACGAGTTGGCTATGGAACGTGGGCAGACGTTGGCAGAAATGGCGTTGGCATGGTTGCTGAAAGACGATCGTGTAACGAGCGTCCTTGTCGGAGCCAGTTCGGTAGAACAGTTACTGGATAATTTGAAGGCGTTGAATAATATTAGTTTTACATCAGAGGAACTGGAAAGGATTGAATCGATATGACACCATTCTTATACCAGGTAGCCTCTTTGTTTTATCAGCAATACGGAGCGGAGGTCAGTAAGCTGGCTTTTGTTTTTCCTAACCGGCGAACAGGCCTGTTCTTTCAAAAATATCTTTCGGAGGTGGCGGACAAGCCGCTTTTCTCTCCGACGATCCTGACCATCAACGACCTGTTTGTGCAGTTGAGCGGCAAACAGGCGGCAGATAAGATCAATATGCTGTTCATGCTGTACGATATCTATATCCGGCATAGCGGCTCGACGGAAACCTTTGACGAGTTCCTCTATTGGGGGGAAATGCTGTTGAACGACTTTGATGATGTCGATAAATATATGGCAGATGCCCGCATGTTGTTTACGAATGTGACGGACCTGCGGGAGATAGAGAACGATTTCAATTTCCTGGATGAAGATCAGATTGCGGCAATCCGTACATTCTGGTCGTCTTTCTATCCGAAGGGAGATTCTCCGAACCAGGAAAAATTTCTGACTGTCTGGAAAATCCTGTATACGTTGTACACCGATCTGCATGAAGCGTTGGCGGCGGAGGGAAGAGGCTATGAAGGTATGATCTTCCGTGAAGTCGTTGAACAGATGGAGCAGGATGACTGTTGTGACCTGCCTTATCTGAAGGTGGTCTTTGTCGGTCTGAATGCCTTGTCTGTCGCGGAGGAACGTTTCCTGATGCAGTTGCAGAAACGGGGAATCGCTGATTTCTATTGGGATTATGCTTCGGATAAAGTGACGGACCGGGATAATAAAGCATCCTATTTTGTCGAACGGAATCTTAAAAACTTCCCGTCGCAGTATCCGCTTCCTCCGGAAGAAAAAACGGAAACACAGATTGAGGTGATCGGTATTCCTTCCGGTATCGGTCAGGCAAAACAGGTGTACACATTGCTGAACGAACTTTGCAAGGAGGATGAAATGTCGCCCGAGGAAGCGTTGCGTACAGCCGTTATCCTGCCTGACGAACATTTGCTTATTCCGGTACTGAATGCCATCCCCGAACAGATACGCCGTATCAATGTGACGATGGGGTATCCGTTGGCAGGTACGCCAGTCGCTTCTTTGATGGAGTATATCCTGGCATTGCAGAAAAATGTACGTTATGTAGATCGTCAGCCGGTTTTCTATTTCCGTGACGTGCTGCCTATCCTGAACCATCGGTATATCAGTTCGACCGGTCCGGAAGCGGTCAATGCCCTGGTGAAAGATATTGCGGAAAACAACAAGATCTATATTTCTGCCGCCGATCTGGGAAAGACGCCTCTTTTGTCCGTCCTCTTCCTGCCGGTAACAGATGTCAATACCTTTTCCGATTACCTGATCAATGTCCTGCAGGAACTGAATAAGGTGATGCACGCTTTATCCTCCGGTGAAGAGGAAGAAGATGCCACCCAGCGCACCAACGACCTGGAGCAGGAGTTTATCTTCCATTACTTTACGACCGTCAACCGTATGAAAGAGATCATGCAGGATGCCGGGATCGAGATGAAGATCGACACCTATTTCCGCCTGCTCAAACGGGTGACCGATACGATAACTATCCCTTTCCGGGGTGAACCGTTGTCCGGTCTGCAGATCATGGGAGTTCTTGAAACCCGTGCACTGGATTTCGACCGGCTGATCATCCTTTCCATGAATGAGGGTATATTCCCACTCAGGAAAGCGGCCAACTCGTTTATCCCTTATAACTTGCGAAGAGGTTTCGGCCTGCCCACTTATGAGCATCAGGACAGTGTATGGGCTTACCATTTTTATCGTCTGATTTATCGGGCGAGCCATGTCAGCCTGCTCTACGATACCCGCAGTAATGGTTTGCAGACAGGCGAAGTCAGCCGTTTTGTCCATCAGCTGCACTACCATTATGAAGAGCCGTTGCTGAACAAACTGGTCGTCTATAATGTCTCGTCCGCGAAAACCCCGGCTTTGCAGGTCCGGAAAACGGACGAAGTGATGCAACGGTTGAAGGCTTTCCATAAAGGAGGGCACAGGGCCATTTCTGCCAGTGCGGTCAATACCTATCTGGATTGTCCGCTGAAGTTCTATTTTTCGGTGGTCGAAGGTATACAGGAGGAAGAGGAGGTCAGTGAAACGATCGAGAGCAATGTGTTCGGAAGTATCCTGCACAAAGTGATGGAAGAGTTGTACATGCCTCTTTGCGGAAAGATGGTAACAGCCGATTTACTGAAGGCGATTAAGAAAGATACACCTGTCCTGACCGGCGCTATTGCACGGGCATTTGCGGAGATCTTTTTTATGTCGGATGTCGTACGTCCTTTGACGGGGCAGAACTTCCTGATCGGTGAGATGATCCGGAAATATGTGGAAAAGATACTGGAGCGCGACAGTAAACTGACGCCTTTCCGTTATATCGAATCGGAGCGGAAGATCAATCGCCTGTTTACCCTGGGTGACGGTCGGACGGAAATCCAGTTGAAAGGTTTTATCGACCGGATCGATGAGGTGCGTGATACGGTCCGCATCATCGATTATAAGAGTGGGAGCGGGACTTCGGTATTTACTTCTATAGAGAGTCTGTTCGATAAAGAAGATAAAGACCGTGCCAAAGCCGTGATGCAGGTTTTCATGTACTCATGGATGCTGGGCGACGTGCCTGCAGGAAAGACCCTTCAGCCGGGAATTTATTATATGCGTACGCTCTTTTCCGATTCGTTCGATGCAGCCGTGAGCCGGCGCGTGGAGCGGATGAAAACAGAGCCGGTAACGGATTTCTCTGTTTATTCGGCCGACTTTGAAGCGGAACTGCGCCGTTGTCTGGATGAGATATTCGGACAGAAAACTCCGTTCGTGCAGACGACGACGGAAAAAGCCTGTGCCTGGTGTCCTTTCAAGGATATATGCGGAAAATAGACGGAGAAGAGTCAAACGGATCAGAACAGGAAACCGAGCGAGAAGCTCATCATATTGGTCCGCTTGTCTATCGAGATATTTCTTTCTATCGGGGTTAACGAGGATTTGTCCTTAAAATCGGACTCAACCTTGTTAAGCCCGAATTCGTAGGTGAATTCGAAAAACAGACGCCAGATACTCACGCCCAGCCCTGTGGCGATGCCCAGTCCGAACGGTGTACTGTCATTGATGTATTCGTTGGTGACTTCAGAAAAATGGGTCGTATAGCGTGACTTGTAGTTGTATTTCACTTTGGGGCCTACCATCATGCTGAGGGCATAAGGACCTTCCTTTACAAGATAATAACCGATCATGACCGGCATTTCCAGTGATGTCGTTTTTAGTTGGAGCCGGTCTGTTTCCGAAATACTTCCGGCTGCCTGGTCTGATTCGGTAGTTTGCGGCAATGAAAAAAGAACATCTCCTTGCTTGCGCGACCATGTCAAGTCCGGTTGGATAAAGAAACGGTCGATATTGATCCTGCAAAAGAAAGAAGCCTGATAACCGACTTTATATTGCAGACGGATATTTTCGGCTTCGACACCGTCTATTGTCAATGAGTTAATGATCGGGAATGTAGAATTGACTCCCACCTTTGCACCAAGGTAGAAGATTTTATCTTCAATCTGTATGAGCTTCTGTGCCTGGACTGAAATGCACAGAAGAAATAATGGCAATAGAAGGAGAGTCTTTTTCATACGTTTATTTTTTCTTTTTTACGGACCAGCCGAATTTACCTACAAACTCACCTAACCCATAATATTTACCGTGCGAATAAGCCAGCAGGTCTGCCCGTTGCATATCGAATGCACCTGTTTGTGGATCCAGGTATTTATCATCCGCCTGGACGTTGAGAACATCGGCGATGAACATATCGTGGCTGCCCAGTGCAACTACTTCTTTTACCCGGCATTCGATACAAAGCGGTGCTTCTTCGATGGTGGGGCAATTCACCAATGTTGCTTTACCCGGCGTCAGTCCCATTTCTTTAAACTTATGATGATCTTTTCCTGAATTAACGCCGCACCAGTCGGTGGCATAAGCCAACTCGCGCGTGGTCAGGTTGATCACAAATTCCATATTCTTTTTTAGGATCGGATACGAATGGCGTTCCGGACGTACGGATATATAACACATGGGTGGATTGGTACAAATCGTACCGACCCACGCCACAGTTATAATATTATATTCTGAAGGTTCGCTGCCACAACTAACCATTACGGCCGGTAAAGGATAGATCATGGTACCGGGCTTCCAGTTTTGCTTCATATGAATTGAAAATTGAAAATTGAAAGTTGAAAATGGAGAAGAACTAATTTTCAATTCTCCATTTTCCATTTTCAATTATTTAATAATAATGTCTTCTTTATTGATCTTGCGTTCGCAATAATGACATTTGATCGTGCCTTTCTCTTTGTCGATCACTTCGAAACGGCTCGGCATCGGTTCATTATTGGTGATACATTTCGGATTGTTACATTTAACCAGTCCGACCAGTTCGTCCGGCAAAGTAACCGTTTTTTTCTCTACAACCTCGTAGTCGCGGATAATGTTCAGAATCACTTTCGGAGCGATCAGTGCGATACGGTTGATCTCATCTTCTTCGAAGAACTTATCGGATATTTTGATCACGCCTTTACAACCCATCTTCTTGCTTTGGAAATTGTTGCCGATCGTGATCGTGTTGTCCATATTTTCAAGTCCCAACAATTTGGCGACTTTAAATAACTGGCTGGGAGGAATATGGTCGATAGCAGTTCCGTTCTCCAGGGCGGCAACCTGCAATTCTCTTTTCTTTTCTACTGACATAACGATTATCAGAATTAAATATTGATACCTAAAACTTCACAAATAATAGCCTGACGGGCAAACAATCCGTTGCGTGCCTGCTGGATATAGTAGGCTTTCGGATTATCATCCACATCGTAAGCGATCTCGTTTACGCGGGGCAGCGGGTGGAGGATACGGAGATTTTCGCGGCTTCCTTCCAACATTTTGTTACGCAGGATATACACATTCTTTACCCGTTCGTATTCTTCCAGGTCGGTAAAGCGTTCGCGCTGTACGCGGGTCATGTAAAGGATATCGGATTGGTTGATCACCTCTTCGTCGAAAGTGGTATGCTCGTAATATTTGATGCCGTGTTCGTCGCAGAAATTCTTGTATTCGTCCGGCATGCGAAGTTCGTCCGGAGCCACGAAATGAAAAGTAGGATTGAAGTGCGACATGCCGACGATCAGCGAATGTACCGTACGGCCATATTTCAGGTCGCCCACCATTGTGATATTCAGGTCGGTCAGTTTTCCTTGTGTCTTTTGGATCGAATACAGGTCGAGCATGGTTTGCGAGGGATGCTGGTTTGCTCCGTCTCCTGCGTTGATGATTGGAATATCGGTTACTTCCGAAGCATAGCGTGCTGCACCTTCCAGATGGTGTCTCATAATGATCAGGTCGACATAATTGCTGACCATCAGGATCGTATCTTTCAGTGTTTCCCCTTTGGAAGAACTGGTCGTAGAGGCATCCTGAAATCCGATCACTCGTCCGCCCAGGCGGTTGACAGCTGTTTCGAAGCTTAATCGCGTGCGTGTAGAGGGTTCAAAAAACAGGGTGGCAGCAACTTTGCCTTCCAGCACCTTTCGGTTCGGGTTTTCCTCAAACTTCCTGGCGTTATCCAGAATACGAAGAATGTCCTCTTTGGAACATTGATCGATAGAAACTAAACTTTTACTTTTCATTTTGTGTATAATCTGTCTTTCTTGCAAAAGTATAAAAAAAACGGAGACCGAATATGAAGTCTCCGCTTTATATTTATTTCAGATAATCTGCCAGCTTCGTCGGGAGATAGAATGTATTGTTCTTATCTACATAGACAACGACTGAATTCAGCCGGACTTCTTCCTGTCCTTTCTTACCGATTGTAACGATATTGCTGAACGGTGTGATGTTGATCTGTTTCTTCTTATTCTTCACGACTAGTGAAGGAGAGCCTTTCTCATCTTTAGCGGGGATAATCTTACATTGGTAGTCTTCGAATACTTCTGTGTGAGGGGCGAAATTCTCTGCCGTAAGTTCATCCAGCTTGTCGCGGTCCATGCCGAATAAAGCGCACAGGTAGGCGTTCAGTTCGATATTGGTATGCATACCGATCGGCAGGCTGGCCTTGTCGGGATGATAGGCTGCCAGGAAGACATCTTCGCCGGTATGACCGCCGGTGGTAAATCCGAAACAGGTTTTTGAGGTAAGCAGTTTCGACATGAAAGAGGTCAGCGAACCGCTATACAGTGAACCTTTGCCTTCAGTTTTGCGTTCGGCTTCCGGGATCGGACTGTTTTTATAGTCTTTACAATGGTTCAAAGCATCCAGTTCTTCCGGGCTTAGTTCGAAACCTGCATATTCACGGAAGATGTTCTGTACTTCCGAATTCGGTTCGCTGTTTACTTTCTTAGCGAATCCTTCTGCCGTCAGTTTATACAGAGAGAACTGGTGGAATAACTGGTCTTTCGTTAGTTTGTCGTATCCTTTGCAGTCGGCACGACCGATACTGATACCGCTGTTTCCGTGGTCAGGAACCATGATAACGGCTGTTTCACCGTTTTGGCGGGCAAATTCGAGTGCGGCACCGCAGGCACGGTCGTAAGCCAACATGTCTGTAGCCATGCCGACAGGGTCGTTTGCGTGAGCGGCCCAGTCTACTTTACTGCCTTCTACCATCAGGAAGAAACCTTCCGGGTTTTTGGATAGTTTCTGGATAGCAATGCGGGTCATCTCTTCCAGGTCTGGTTGTTGAGTCGGATCGCGGTCGATGTCGTAAGCCATTTCGCGGTCTGCGAACAAAGCCCACATATTATCACCGTTATAGTTGCGCATGCCGTTGATGTCGTTTTTGAATACGCCGTATCCATTACCTTTCAGGTAGGCCTCACTTTCTTCAGGAAGGAGGGAAACACCACCACCGATCACTACATTCAGATCGTTATGAGCCATCTGCGGAGCGATCCATTCATATTTGCCACGGTTGTAGCTATGGGCGGAACAGTCTGCCGGTGTAGCATGAGGAAATTCGCAGGTGAAAACAAGGCCGGTCGATTTGCCCTGTGTTATTTTTGCGGCTTCCAACACAGTTGTAAGTGGCTGGAAAGCACGTTCGGGATCGGTCGGATAGATATCGTTGTCACCGTCATTTTCCGGATAAGTAGAGACATAACCGGTACGGCTCGGATAGCCTGTCATATAACAGGAAGTAGTCGGAGCAGAGTCGCCGATCGGAGCATTTGATGAGTGTGTACGTACGGTACCGCACAGGTACGGGTCTAGATTCAGGTTGGGTTTGTCCGGGTTGGTATACCATTGCAACCAGCGTGCCATAGAAACGGTAGCCAGTGAAGTTCCGTCCGGTATCAGAAGAATAACGTTCTTGACCGGTTTTACATTTTCTACATCTGCAGCTTTTGCCGGCATAATGATGAATGCCAGTAGAAGCAGAAAAGTAATCGTCTTTTTCATGTGCTTTTATTGTTTATTAATTAATGTAATTGAATGATCTCTTCTTCGAAATGAGTCAGTTTCTCGATACCTGTTTCGGTAACCAGGAAACTGTTCTCGATACCGACGGCTCCTACACCCGGAATGACGAATTTAGGTTCGAGGGCAAATACCATATTCGGTTGCAGCTCTTCTTTGGAACGGGGAGTCAGCACCGGAAGCTCGTTGATCTGGATACCGATACCGTGTCCGACGAATTTAGCCTGCTGTTTGGTTCCCATGAAGTTTCCGGCAAATCCTTCTTTCTCTGCGATACCGGCAGCGATGTTATATAATTCCGAACAGACGACACCCGGACGGGCGACATTTTCGATTTCATTTTGTATCGTTAATGAGGTCTGATGCGCACGATAAGCTTCTTCCGTCAGTTTACCGACTGAGAATACGCGGGTCATGTCGGTCATATACGGTGTATAATTACCTGCCATATCTACCATGATGGCTGTCCCGTCTTTCAGGATCGTGCCGTTGGCTCCGAGCGGGCAGGATGCGTCCATACCATTGCCTCCCAGGGCAAAGTCGAAAGGAGAGGGAGCTTCTGCGTTCTCACCTGCCAGGATGCTTCCCATAAAGATATCCATGTTAGCCCCGAATGCACGAAAGATTCCGATCGAACCGTTCTGGCGCATGCGTTTTTCTATTTCATACTGAAATTCTAGGTCGGTCATTCCCGGACGGAAACATTCGGTAATTTCCGAGTATGTCTTGGCATGTTTTTCGGCAGAGATACGGAACTGCGAGATTTCCCACGGTGTTTTGATCTCGCGCAGGGTTCTCATCAAGCCGGTTGCATTACCTGTTTCTTTCGGGTTGAATATGGATTGCAGGCGGATATAATCGTTGTATGTCAACTCGTCGGCTTCCAGTAACAGTTTTTCCGGCATCGGGATACCGCGGGCGGCGAATATCTCGGCTATTTGTTCGGGTTTGCGGATATATTCGATATGATCGTCGGTCAGGCCGTTCGGACGTTTGACGAAGAACCAGGGTGCTCCTTCTGCAGGCAGATAGAAATATCCGCTGAAAATCCGTCCGGTTGTATAATACAGGTTTACATCTACACTCAGCAGGCAGGCATCTGCATGCTGTGCTTGCATTGCCTGTTGTATACGACCCCATTTGAGTTGCAGGTCGTCGATCAGTTCTTTTTGTATCATCTCCAACTTTTATTTTTATGTGGCTTCAAAGGTATTAAAATCTGTCGGGAAAAAATGAGTTTGATATTAAATCTTGATTAAATATCATCTGTATTTTCTCTTGTAATATTGGTTGGGCAATTTTGTTTCATTGTGAAGAAACAACTGTTTCACCCGATGGAAACAACTGTTTCTCCTAGGTGAAACAAATATTTCGAAAACACGGGACAAGGTTCTGAAATAGTTGTATTGAATTACAAATATCGGGCGAAGAATCATGACTACAAAATACTTTTTATATCTTTGGGCAGATTCTAACTTATATAATAAAGAAAGAAAATGGTACTAATAGTTTCTATTGTAGTAATTGTCGTGCTGGCGTTGTGGATAATCTCGTTGTATAATTCGCTGGTCAAGCTGCGGAACAACCGTGAAAATGCTTTTGCTGATATAGATGTGCAGCTTAAGCAACGGCACGATCTGATCCCTCAGTTGGTTGCAACGGTTAAAGGATATGCTGCCCATGAAAAAGATACGCTTGAACGGGTGATCAATGCGCGTAACGGTGCGATGAGCGCTCATACGATTGACGAAAAGATCAAGGCGGAAAATGCGTTGTCATCTGCATTGGCAGGGTTGAAGATCACTTTGGAGGCTTATCCCGACCTGAAAGCAAATCAGAACTTCCTCCAGTTGCAGGAAGAAATAGCCGATCTGGAAAATAAATTGTCTGCTGTAAGACGTTATTTCAATTCGGCTACTAAAGAGCTGAATAATGCAGTGGAGACATTCCCGTCCAATCTGATCGCCGGAATGTTTGGATTCCGTAAGGAGATCATGTTCGATCTGGGCGCACAACGGGCCACTTTGGAAGAAGCTCCCAAAATTGAATTCTAAGTATGCAATACGTTGGTATACAAACACAGCAGAGCAGGAATAATTTTCGTTCGCTGCTCTTGCTTTGTCTTTTTCCGGTGCTGGTCTGTGTGCTGGTGTTGCTTTTTTGTTATCTGTATGTGATGCTTCTCGGCGGTGGCGGAGGAGACTATCGGATGCCGGGGGAGGTTACACAGATGCAGTTGGCTATGGGCTTTTTCGTACAGATCGCACCGTATGTGCTGGGTGGCGTGCTGATTTGGTTTCTGATTGCTTATTTTGCCAATACGAGTATTATCAATTCAGCGACCGGCTCCAGGCCTTTGAGCCGTATGGAAAACAAACGGGTGTATAATCTGGTAGAGAACCTCTGTATGAGTCAAGGTATGACGATGCCGAAAATAAATGTGATAGACGATGATTCTCTGAATGCTTTTGCCAGTGGAATCAATGAGAGGAGCTATACGGTGACACTTTCGCGGGGAATCATCGATAAGTTGGATGATCAGGAGCTGGAAGCAGTGATCGCTCACGAACTGTCGCATATCCGTAATCATGATGTCCGGCTGCTTATCATATCGATTGTGTTTGTCGGCATCTTTGCGATGGTGGCGCAGTTGGCTATGCGTTCGGCTTATTATTCTTCTTTTTCAAGAAGGAGAGATGAAAAGAACGGAGCCGTTCTGCTGATGCTACTGGTTTTGTTGGTGGCAGCGGTCGGTTATTTCTTTTCCATACTGATGCGTTTTGCCATCTCCCGGAAAAGGGAATATCTGGCGGATGCCGGATCGGCGGAGATGACAAAGAATCCGTTAGCTTTAGCAAGTGCGTTACGGAAGATTTCAGCAGATCCCGATATCGAGGCTGTCGAACGTGACGATGTCGCCCAGTTATTCATCCAGCATCCGGGAAAGCAAGCCGAGAGTGCATTGAGTGGAATGAGCGGTTTGTTTGCAACGCATCCGCCGATAGAGAAACGGATTCAGATTCTGGAACAGTTTTAGCGGGAAGATATGGATATCTTTTTGATCATATTAGGGGCTATTTGCCTGCTGGTCGGGTTGGCGGGTTGTTTTTTACCCGTTCTGCCGGGACCGCCTTTGTCTTATCTGGGACTTTGGTTGCTTCATTTTACGGATAAAGTGCAGTTCTCCGTTACTCAACTGGTTATATGGGGAGTTTTAGTCGTGGTAGTGCAGTTGCTGGATTATCTGACCCCGGTACTTGGTACAAAGTATGGTGGAGGAAGTAAATGGGGCAACTGGGGTTGTGTGATAGGGACGGTTGCGGGGATATTCATTTTTCCTCCCTGGGGTATATTGTTCGGACCGTTTGCCGGTGCAGTGATAGGCGAATTGCTTGGAGGTAAAAAGTCTATAGATGCTTTTAAAGCCGGAATAGGAGCGTTTATCGGATTCCTGCTCAGTGTGGTGGTGAAGATGGCGCTTTGCGGATATTTTGTCTATTGTTTTATAAAAGCTATCATAGGATGAAACCTGGATCTGTGTTTAATACACTAAATGGCACACAGATGACACAAATTAAACAGATGAACACAGATTTTTTATTGATTTTCAATTTGTTTATCTGTGCTCATCTGCGTGCCATAGTGTGACTTTTGACACACTCTCTTGTTTTTGTCATTATTCAGCCGGAGTGCCACCCGAAGAAATAATTTTACTACGTTCGATAGATTGTAATGCCAGATAGTTTGCACCGAAGTTTTCCATGTTTTCGATTTCTGTTTCGAACTGGTCGAGATGACCTTCTTCTTCGATAACCAAACCTTCAAATACCTTCTTGGTAGCAGAATCTGCATGTTGGGCACATTCGTTAGCCCATGCATTGTAATCGTCTACACTTCCGGTTTCCATTTCTGCCGCTTTTTCAAGCATTGCTTTTACATCGTGGATTTTTTCTACCGGGCCGGAGCATTTCATTTCTACTTCACCTTTCAGAAACAGGATGCGTTCGGCAAGGCGTTCTACGTGCATCATTTCAGTAATGGCAGTACGTTTGAAAAGGCTTGATAACAAGTCATATCCCATATCATCCAGACGGAAGTGGAAATACATGTACTGGTTGACTGCTGTCATTTCATCAGCTACTGCTCTGTTCAGCAGTTCAATACTTTTCTCTCTTTTAATCATAATGCGTTAATTTTAGTCGGAATATCAGATTTTTAATTCGTTTATAGGCCCTAAAGTTAATAGATTTTTTCATCCGTGGTTCAGTTGGATAGATTCTTATTGAAAAATATTTCCAACTTATCAAAAGGTATTACGTCCATCCGATCGTATAAATCTACGTGGTTCGCCCCCGGGATAATCATCAGCTCCTTATTATCTCCTTTTAGTTTTTTGAAAGCATCTTCACTGAAATAGCGGGAGTGAGCTTTCTCTCCGTGCATTACGAGTACGGCACTACGGATCTCGTCGCTATAAGAGAGCAGCGGCATGTTGATGAACGGCAAGGACGAGGTCTTGTTCCAACCATTATTCGAGTTGAGTGAACGGGGATGGTAACCGCGTTCGGTCTTGTAATAGTCATAATAGTCTTTCACGAATTGCGGAGCATCGGAAGGCAGCGGATCGACTACACCACCGGCAAGCGCATACGTACCGTTCTTCGCATCCTCCGTTCGCTGGGCGTTGAGTTGTTTCCGGAGTTCGTAACGGGCATTGGCATCCATCGAGTCGAAATAGCCGTTGGCATTGACGCGGCTCATGTCGTACATCGTCGAAGTTACCGTTGCCTTGATGCGGGTGTCGATAGCTGCTGCGTTGAGTGCCATGCCACCCCAACCACAAATACCGAGGATACCGATACGTTCGGGATCGACGTCATCGCGCGTCGAGAGGTAATCGACTGCTGCACTGAAATCCTCTGTATTGATGTCAGGCGATGCTACATATCGGGGTTCACCGCTACTCTCGCCCGTATACGAAGGATCGAATGCAATAGTCAGGAATCCGCGCTCGGCAAGTGTCTGGGCATAGAGGCCCGACGACTGTTCCTTTACGGCACCGAACGGACCGGAGACGGCGATGGCAGCCAGTTTGCTGGTGACATTCTTAGGTATATACAAATCAGCTACGAGCGTAATACCGTAGCGGTTACGGAAGGTCACTTTACTGTGATCAACCTTGTCGCTTTGTGGGAACACTTTGTCCCACATCTGCGTTAAATTCTGATTTTCGTTCATTGTTATATCAGTTTTTAAATGAGTACTTGTCGCTTCGGATATCTCTGTCGTTGTAACAACATTTTTAGTGGAGCTTGCAACGAATAAGCTTCCCATGATGCAAAAGCATGCGACCATTATAATACGTAGTTTCCGGAATGAATTTCTTGCCATACTTTTAATGTTTAATTAGGTAATGTCATTCTCTATTAATTTCACATTACAAAATTACCGGATTACAACAAGCGGCTTTGTACCAGAATCAAGGATATATTTACCTAATTTACGGATTCTCAAAAATGTGTCGGTGTGTTTTCGTGAGTCAGGGATATTTTGTGTAAATTTGTCCTACAGAATTTAATTGAAAGAGAATTATGACTAAGATACAAGAATTTCTGGCTGCTCTGCCGGAAGATAAAAAAGCGTTGTTTATCCCAGTGTTCGGTAATGTAGATAAATTTTACACGGTCGTATATCTGATTGCCCGTAATGAACATGTTACAGATATGGAAAAACCGGATCGATATGAAGATCGTTTGCAGGTGATCCGGCAGATAAGAAGTAAGGTGGAGGATTTGGTTTCTTCCTATGGCCTGGAAGGGAAAGAGATCGTTGCCGATATCGCCAGTGATTATTTTGAAGATTATGTGAATTACAAAGAGCCAGAACTGGATATAACGAATGAAGAATTTATAGGAATCATACAGAAGCTGTAAAAACAGCTACTAAACACTTATGAACATGAGAACACTAAACCTATGTACTGCATTCCTTTTATCTGTAGCCACCTGTCTGCAAGCCCAGGTGACTGTAGTGAAAGAGGGTAAACCTGTATCCCGTATTCTGATAGAAAAGGATAATTCCGTAGATAATCAGGCGGCACTTTTTCTGCAGGATTTTGTGCAACGGATAAGCGGAGCATCTTTGCCTGTACTGACGGATAAATCCCCCCGTAAAGGAGATATCGTGATTGGAGGAAAAGATACCTCCGGTTTGACTGAAGACGGATTTCGCCTGAAAACAGATAATGGAATTGTTTATATCAGCAGTGGCGGCGATAAAGGAAATATCTATGGAGCCGTAACTTTGCTGGAAGATTATCTCGGAGTAGCCTATTATAGTGCTGATGCTTATAGGCTGGAGAAACGTTCTACTGTGGTTATTCCGGAACTGGACCGTGCGGAGAATCCAGCCTTCCGTTACCGCCAAAGCCAGTGCTATGCCTTGCGGGAAGACCCTGTCTATAAATTATGGTTCCGTTTTGAAGAACCATCCGAAGTCTTTGCCGGAGGAATGTGGGTACATACGTTCGATCGTATTCTTCCTTCGGACGTATATGGAGAGTCGCATCCCGAATATTATTCGTTCATCAATGGCGAACGCCGCCCCGGGAAAGCCAGCCAGTGGTGTCTGACCAACCCGGAAGTATTCGAGATGGCTGCGCAGAAGATTGATTCGATCTTTAAAGCCAATCCTGGAAAGAATATGATCTCCGTCAGCCAGAACGACGGTAATTTTACCAATTGCAGTTGTCCGTCATGTAAGGCGCTCGACGAACAGGAGGGAGGTCCGTCCGGTAGTCTGATCCATTTCCTGAATAAACTGGCGGCCCGTTTTCCGGATAAGGAATTCTCGACGTTGGCTTATTTATATACCATGCATCCGCCCAAACATGTCAAGCCACTGCCGAATGTCAACATCATGCTTTGCGATATTGACTGTGATCGCGAAGTGCCGTTAACAGACAATGCTTCCGGGCAGGATTTTATGAAAGCGATGGAAGGCTGGTCTGCTATCAGTAATAATATATTTGTATGGGATTACGGAATCAATTTTGATAATTACGTTTCCCCTTTCCCGAATTTCCCGATCCTGCAAAAGAATATTCAGTTATTTAAAGATCACCATGCTACCATGCATTTTTCGCAGATCGGAGGATCGAAGGGCGGAGATTTCCCGGAGATGCGCGCTTATATGGTCAGTAAGCTGATGTGGAACCCTTATCAGAATGCCGATTCACTGATGCGTGCATTTATGGATGGTTATTATGGGGTAGCATCTCCCTATATCTATCAATATGAGAAACTATTGGAAGGCGGTTTGCTCGCCAGTAAACAACGTCTCTGGATCTATGACTCGCCGGTTACGCATAAGGATGGTATGCTGAATACGAATTGCCGTAAGCGTTATAACGAATTGTTCGACCAGGCAGAGCAAGCGGTTGCTGACGATCCCGTTCTGTTGAAACGGGTACGGTTATCCCGTTTGCCGTTGCAATATGCCGGACTGGAAATAGCACGTGCAGAAGGAAATCACGACCTGGAAGAGGTAAAAGCCAATCTGGCTCTGTTTGAAGAACGTACGCGCGAGTTCAATATTCCGACCCTGAATGAACGAAACAATCCGCCGGCTGAATATTGTAAACTATATACTGAGCGTTATCTGCCCGGCAAGGCAAAGAACCAGGCAAAGGGTGCGAAGATTATCTGGTTGCAGGAACCGTCCGGTAAATATAAAACTTTAGGTGAGGCAGCCCTGACCGATGAACTGTTTGGTGGAACCACTTTCGTGGAAAGCTGGATAGGATGGGAGGGGATCGATGGTTCCTTTATCCTCGATCTGGGAAAAGACATGCCTGTCCGTTCGGTTGAAAGTGACTTCCTTCACCAGCTGGGGGCATGGATATTACTTCCCCGAAAAGTAACTTATTCTATCTCTTCAGATAATAAGACCTGGCAGCCGTTCGGCGAAAAGAGCCTGGAGGAAGACCGTTCCGTACAGGTGAAATTTGTAGGAGTCAAGTGCGATGTCCCTTCTCCTGTAACGGCCCGCTATATAAAAGTGGAGATTGAAGGTGTTAAAACCTGTCCATCCTGGCATTATGGAGTAGGTTATCCGGCCTGGTTCTTCCTGGATGAGGTTACAGTTCAGTAATATTTATTTGTCACAAATAGCAGAATGCAAGTTCTTAATCAAAAGGACTTGCATTTTTAATAATCATGAAATAACTTTTTTTGTATGTGCTGAGTATGAGTATATGCTGAATAACACCTACTTTTGCAGTTCGCCCGTAAATGAATGCGGGAGAAGAGAAAAGAATAGTTGTTTTTTAGGAATATTACGGTATATCGATGAGTTATTTTATAAAATTGAGGGATTGGTTCACATCCCAGGAACATTTACTGTTCCTGTTTGCGTTGCTGTTTATTGTTCCTAATTGTGTCTTGTTCTTTACGGAACCGTTGCCTGTCACAGTTGGGATTGCTTCTTTGATATTACCTTATGCTTTTTGGGTCGGTCTGCTTTTACTGGCACGTAAGCCGGGAATCGTAGTCTGGTGCCTGTTGCCGAAAGTCATACTGGACGGAGGGCAATTGGTGCTGCTTCACCTTTTCGGCGAATCGGTCATTGCTGTGGATATGTTCCTGAATCTGACCAGCTCGACAGCCTCCGAAGCCAGTGAATTGCTTGGAAATATCTTTCTGGTGATTATAGGTGTCTTTTTCTTTTATACGTTGCCGACTTTATTGCTGGCTACCTGGTCTGTCCGGATGAAAGCGAAATTGACAGGGCCTTTCCGTAAGAAATGGGCCATACGGAGTTTCGGTGTTTTCATTTTGGGGATTATTCTTTGTTTGTTGGCTCCGATCCAGGGGCATCAGGTCTCTCTGAAAGATGATTTTTATCCGGGAAATGCCCTTTATAATCTTTACTTCGCGATCAATAAAGCGGAGAAAAACAGCAACTATCATATCACATCCGCTGATTTCAGATTCAATGCGATGAAGCCGGAACAGGCTAGCGGAAAGCGTGAAATTTATGTGCTGGTAGTCGGAGAGACTTCACGTGCTATGGAATGGAGCTTGTATGGCTATGAGCGGGAAACGACTCCCCGGATGGAAAAACTGGATGGACTGGTTCATTTTACCGATGTGGTGACACAATCCAATAATACGCATAAGAGTGTCCCCATCATTCTGTCGGCAGCCAGTGCGGAGGATTACGGGGTGATATATGATGAAAAAAGTATCGTTACCGCTTTTAGGGAAGCCGGTTTTCATACGGTGGTGATAGCCAATCAAAATCTGAGTACTTCGATGATCGGTTCGTTTTACCGGGAGGCGGATGCTTTCATCGATATGAGTACATTCAAACCGAAATCAGCTTATCTTACTTCGCTGCATGACGGAGAATTGCTCCCTTATCTGCAAAAAGAACTGGATAAGACAGAAGGAAACCTGTTTTTTGTGATTCATACTTACGGATCGCATTTTAATTATCACGAACGTTATCCGAAAGATTTTTCTCTGTTTAAGCCGGATAAAGCGGAGGGAATCCGTGCCTCCTATAAAAAGGAGTTGCGCAATGCTTATGATAATTCAATCCTTTATACAGATTACGTACTGAGCGAAATTGCCGGTATGCTGGCAAAAACGAATGCCTGTGCTTCCATGCTTTATCTGAGCGACCATGGTGAAGATATTTTCGATGATGCCCGTGCGCGTTATCTGCATGCATCTCCGATCCCGACTTATTATCAGTTACATATACCCTATGTGATCTGGTTCTCGGATACATATCGCGAAACTTATCCGGAAAAATATCAGATGGTAGAAGCACATCAGGCTCTGCCGGTCAGCACGAACAGCGTGTTCCATACAGTACTGGATCTTGCCGGAATACATACGGATGTTTCCGATTCTACATTGGCGGTGTCCAATCCGTCTTTTACGGTCCGTGATCGTATGTACCTTGGAGATCATGATGATCCCGTACCTTTCTGGAAAGTCGGACTGAAGAAAACCGACTTCGAGATGTTGGACAAATGGGGAATTGTTTACGACAAGGATTGATTTTTTGAGATAAACTTCTACCTTTGTTTTATGGCAGAACAAAGTGGACATATTACCCTTAAGGTTATTCTGGGATATTTGTTGTTGATTGCAATAGCGATCTGCTCTGTCGTATATATCTATCGGATTATCGAACAGGTGGCCGGTGAGGAAGAACCGGACGGAAAAGCCCGCCAGAAAGTTTATCTTGTAACAAATACGTTATCACTGCTTTATGAAAGTGAGGCATTGGGGCAGTTGGTCGGTATGCCTCAGAATGATGTAAATCACTTTAACCGGACATTGAATAAGGCTCACAGCAATATGGATTCACTGCGTGTCCTGATCACCGACTCAGTTCAATTATTGAAGATCGATACGATCGATATGCTGTTAAGGCAGAAACGGTTGAATACCCGACGTTTGCTGGAAACCTGGAAAGAAACGAATACGGAACATCTTTATACGATCAATATCGAAAAGGTGATAGCCGAACAGGATACATTCATCGAGCAAAAGGAGATAAAAGAACATGTGGTAGTCAAGCAGGATACCATCTTTTCCCAAAAGAAGCCGCGCGGTTTTTTCCGCCGTCTGGCGGACGCTTTCTCTCCCAGCCGTGAAGATACGAGTATTATCGTCAATACAACCCGTCAGATTGTGACGGATACCCTGGTGAACGCTTATAATCCTTCGGATACGATTGCCAGTGTGCTGAAAAGCCTGCAGGATAGTGTTGCGGGACAACGTAAACTGTTGGCGGATCAGTTGCTGGAGCGTGCTGCCAATCTGAGGTATAATAATAGTATAGTTACCCGTAAGATCAACCAGATATTACGTGATATCGAAGAAGAAGAGGTGAACGCTTCGTTGGAACGTATGCAGAACAAACAGTTGATTTTGCGTGAAACATCTTTGCTGATTGCCGGTATTGCTGTCGTCTCTGTTATTATTGTGATCATCTTTATCTTTATGATCACCCGTGATGTCTCGAAAAGTAAATATTACAGAATGCAATTGGAGAAGGCGAAGCAGTATGCCGAAGACCTGTTGCATAGCCGGGAAAAGATGATGTTGACGATCAGCCATGATATCAGGGCTCCGCTTTCTTCCATCATCGGATATATAGATCTTTTGCTGAAAAGGCATCCGGACGAACGGCAGCAGTATTATCTGGAAAATATGTCCGGTTCTTCCAGTCATATCTTGTCACTGGTCAATGACCTGCTGGATTTTCACCGGCTTGAATCGGGGAAAATGGAGATACAGCGAGTTCCATTCAGCGTGTCGGCCTTGTTCAATGAGATATTTACCAGTTTCCGGCCGATTGCCGAATCGAAGGATCTTACATTTGTCTTGAATCTGAAAGAAGAAGGGACGGATAAGTTATATATCGGAGATCCGATCCGTATCCGCCAGGTGGTGGGTAATTTGTTGTCGAATGCTCTTAAGTTTACACGTGAGGGACGGGTTGTCATGGTGATATCCATCACTGCTTTAACAGATAACAGTGCTCGGCTGAATGTGCTGGTAAGTGATTCCGGTCCGGGAATCCCTCCCGAAGAGCAGGAACGTATATTCGGAGAATTTACCCGTCTTTCTGCCACTGAAAAAGCCGAAGGGTTTGGATTGGGCTTATCTATCACCCGGAAGATGACGGCATTGATGGGAGGAGAACTTTCATTGAAGAGTGTAGTCGGACAGGGTTGCGACTTTACCATCGAGTTGCCGCTTACTGTGGCCGATGTTCAGGTTCTTCCTGCACCGGAGGAAGAAATTACGGTGGAGCCGTCCGGACCTTCTTTTGCCGGGCGTGAAGTTTATTGCCTGCTGGTCGATGATGATCCGCTACAATTGGCTCTTACAGAAGAATATCTGCGGCAGAATCATGTGGAAGTAACTTGTTGTACCGATCCGTTCTCGGTAGTTTCTTTATTGCAGAACACCGCTTTCGATGCTGTCATTACGGACATTCAGATGCCGGGAATGGATGGTTATCAGTTGTTGGAAAGCATACGTAAATCCGGCATTCCGGGTAGTGATTCGATCCCGGTTATTGCACTTTCCGCCAGTGTGGAGAATGAGCATGACCATTATCTGGAATCCGGTTTTACCGGTTTTCTGAATAAGCCTTTTACTGCCCGCCAGTTAATTTCTTTATTGAATAAACTGTTGTCGACGGAATTGGTGGTAACTTCCGATTTCAACTTTGATTCGCTGACGGCTTTTGCCGGTGAAGACAGGGAAGCTTCTGCATCTATCCTGAAAACATTTATTGAAGAAACAGGTAAGAGTAATGCTCTGCTTGAAGACTCTTTACGTGATAATGATCAGGAACTATCAGCAAAAACATCTCATAAAATGGTTCCCTTGTTCGCAATGCTGGGTGCAACATCTCTGGTTGAAAAGCTACGAACTATAGAGAAGAATGTTGCCACATTGCCTGAAGAAGAATGGAAATTGTTGCTTTCGGAGGTAATCGCCGAAGTGAAAAAGATCATTGATCAGGCAGCGAGCCTAGTCGGCGGTTGTTAGTTGATAACAGCCTTTTTGTGGAACAGGTTTGTAGAAAAAATCCCCAATTGTGTATTATGTTCCCCAGTATCTCCTTGTTGTATTTTTGTTAGCTAAAACATTTTATCTCTCTTTTCTGTTAAGTTATAAGAGTTTATGAAATAGACGAAGACCTTTTACGGATTCTGGCACGGTATTCGCATTCATATTTACAGAATCGTAAGTGGACGTTTCTACATTTAAGCCGTTTAAAACAAAGAAAGATTATTTCTGAGTATTCTATTTAAGTCTGCGAAACAAAAAAGGCATCTGTTGGGGATGCTTTTTTTGTTTGGTTAGGTTTATTTGTTAAATTCGTGCCCAATATTAAAAAAGACCTATTTTACCATGGAGCACGAAATGCCACTCAAGTCACCACGCATTGAAGTTGTTGACGCATTAAGAGGATTCGCCGTTATGGCGATTATGTTTTTACATAATATCGAACATTTTAATTTCTACGAATTTCCGGAAGTCACTTCTGATTTTATGAAAAGCCTAGATAAAGGAGTCTGGGACACGCTGTTTTTCCTTTTTGGAGGGAAGGCCTATGCGATCTTCTCTTTATTGTTCGGGTTCAGCTTTTTTATTCAGTATAATAACCAAGCCAGGAAAGGCAAGGATTTCCGTTTGCGTTTTCTGTGGCGGCTCTGTTTATTGTTTGTTATAGGTTGCTTCAACGGGGCTTTCTTTCCGGGAGATATACTTGTCCTTTATGCAATAATCGGTGTCGTACTCATTCTTGTTTGCCGCTGGAGTGATCGTGCTGTATTAATTGCTGCCGTTATCCTGATGCTTCAGCCTGTGGAATGGGGTAAATTCTTTTATGCAATGCTGCATCCTGATTATATGGCTTCGGCCGAGCAATGGCTGGTGCATCACAGAAAAATGTATCCATTCCTCAGCCAGCTTGATTTCTGGGAGATGGTCAAATCGAATTTATGGGATGGCCAACTGTTCAGCGTTCTATGGGGCTGGAGCTACGGACGCTTTTTCCAGACTGCGTCTTTGTTCATGTTGGGTATGTTGATCGGACGTAAACAGTTGTTTGTGAATCTTGCGGAACACCGTACTTTTTGGCAACGAACCTTCTTGATCGGTCTTATTTGTTTCATCCCTCTGTATTATTTGTCTTTGTCGTTGCCGGATTTATTGACGAACAGGAGCATGCTTACTCCGATGAATACGATTGTATCCTCTTTCCGTAACTTTTCATTCATGTGTGTTCTGGTTTCTGTCTTTGTTTTTCTGTGGCAACAGGCAACTTCCCATGAAATTTTATATGGATTAGTTCCTTATGGAAAGATGAGCTTGACTAATTATCTGAGCCAGTCGATCATAGGTTCGTTTATCTATTTCGGTTATGGTCTGGGATTGTATAAATACCTGGGTGTCACTGCCAGTTTCGGAGTAGGAGTGTTGTTGTTCATCCTTCAGTTAGGCTTCTGTCATTGGTGGTTAAAGAATCATAAACAGGGGCCGTTCGAAGGAGCATGGCGTAAAGCGACTTGGATTTGTTCCTGATTTTCCGTTAAAATATATATCTTTGTCAGAGGTTTTAATCTAATAATGTATGCCGTCGATTCTTATAGTAGAAGATGATATAACTTTTTCTTTGATGCTAAAGACCTGGTTGGGTAAAAAGGGCTTCGAAGTAAAAACATTTAGCTCTGTTTCAGATGCAAAGCGTCAGATAGAAAACGGAGGTTACGATCTTATCCTGTCCGATTTGCGTTTACCGGATGGCGACGGGATTGATCTGTTGAAATGGGTAAAAGAGAAACGGACCTCTTTGCCGCTGATCATGATGACAAGCTATGCAGAAATACAAACGGCTGTCCAGGCAATCAAGCTGGGTGCTTCTGACTATATAGCCAAACCGTTGAATCCGGAAGAATTATTGGGAAAGATACGTGAATTGATAAAAACGGTACCGGCAGAACATCGTCCGACTGCAAAATCATCGGAGAGTAATACTTATATTGAAGGTCAAAGTCCTGCTGCCCGACAGTTATTCGACCATGTGCGTCTGGTAGCTCCGACGGATATGTCCGTGTTGATAACGGGGGCGAGTGGTACTGGAAAAGAATATATTGCCCGTCGTATTCACGAGCAGAGTAACCGTAGTAAAGCGCCGTTTATCGCTGTAGATTGCGGTGCTATCCCGAAAGATTTGGCTGCATCCGAGTTTTTCGGCCATGTGAAAGGTTCGTTTACCGGGGCGATAGACAATAAAACCGGTGCATTTGTAGCGGCACAAGGCGGTACGATTTTTCTGGATGAAATAGGTAACCTGACTTATGAGGTACAAGTACAGTTGCTTCGTGCCCTGCAGGAACGTAAAATAAAACCGATCGGAACGAACGATGAAATAGCTATTAATGTACGGTTAATTTCGGCAACGAATGAGAATCTGCGTACTGCAATAGAGAAAGGTGATTTTCGCGAAGACCTTTATCACCGTATCAACGAATTTACGGTTCGTATTCCGGACCTGAAAGAACGTAAAGAGGACTTATTGCTTTTTGCTAATAATTTCCTTGATCAGGCAAATGCGGAACTACAGAAAGATATTATCGGTTTCGATAACGAGACGATCCGACTTTTTCAGTCTTATTCATGGCCGGGAAACCTGCGTCAGATGAAGAATGTCATCAAATATGCAACACTTCTGGCTACAGGACGTTACATTACGCGGCATGAACTTCCTGAAGAACTAACGGATGCCCCCGCAAAAGACACTCGCATCCTCCTGAAAGACGAAGCTCACGAAAGCGAATTGATCAAACGTGCCCTCCAGGAATCCGGCAACAATAAAACCCGTGCCGCCCAACTATTGGGAATCGATCGGAAAACGTTGTATAATAAGTTGAAACTTTATAATTTGGATTGATGGGGGTAATATATATTTAATTAAAAAATCTTAGCATGAAAACCGACACTTATTTTATTCAAGAGCTTTCAGGTAATAACTCATTGGTTGAACGCATAGAAACATTGATAACGGAAGCTCGTAAGCGGGTGGTTTCTGCTGTTAATACAACTATGGTCTATACCTATTTTGAGATAGGAAGAGTGATCGTAGAAGAAGAGCAGAACGGAGAGGAAAGAGCTGAATATGGTAAAAAACTATTAGAAAATCTATCTATTCATTTGACAGCCAGATTTGGAAAAGGATTTTCTCCACAGAACCTTGCAAATATGAGACAACTTTACAAGATGTACTCTTCTCGAATTTTCCAGACACTGTCTAGAAAATCTGAAAATAATCAGATTGTAACTCATGAGTTTAATTTTTCACTTAGTTGGTCTCATTATCTAAAACTAATGCGTATAACTAATCCGGAAGAACGTAATTTCTATGAAATAGAAGCAATAAATAATAATTGGAGCCTGCGTGAACTAGAGCGGCAATATGATTCTTCTCTTTATGAACGTTTGGTTTTGAGTCGTGATAAAGAGGCCGTGCAATCCTTGTCTGAGAAAGGACAACTTATAGAGAATCCGCAAGATGTTATAAAAGATCCGTATGTTTTAGAGTTTATTGGATTACCGGAACTTCCCCAATATAATGAAAGTGAATTGGAACAACGACTTATTGATAATTTGCAAATATTTTTGTTGGAATTGGGAAAAGGTTTTACTTTTGTTGGAAGGCAAGTTCGTTTCACTTTTGATGAACAACATTTCCGGGTGGATCTTGTCTTTTATAATCGTTTACTTCGCGCTTTTGTTTTAATTGACCTAAAACGAGGAATGCTGAAACATCAGGATTTGGGACAAATGCAGATGTATGTCAATTATTATGATCGTTTTGTCAAATTAGAAGATGAAAGTCCTACTATTGGCATTCTTTTGTGTGCTGATAAGAGTGATGCGATGGTCGAAATTACTCTTCCAAAAGAAAATAATCAAATTTTTGCAAGTAAATATCAGACTATATTGCCAAGTAAAGAGACTTTGAAGAAGTTGATCGAAGAACAATATAAATAAGGGTCCTTTTATCTGGGTTCTTGCTAATCAATTATACATCAAAATATACCCATTCAAATAAGTAGCGAACAGTAGCCATATTAGATAGGGAATGAAGAGTAGTGAACTAACTTTGTTGACGGGATAACTTTTCAAGGTGTAATTAATCACGAAGATATCGAGCAATATGATATTCAAGAAGCCAATAAGCGGATTCTGAAAATAGAAGAAACCGATGCTCCATGTGAAATTGAAGAATGCTTTTCTCATGATCTTTCGTTTTTCTAATTGAATAACAAAAGGTAGGATGATCTTGTTGTCCCGAATGACAAACTTTTTGTGATGTATCTAGTCGGGATGGTAATACATTTTATTTTCTGCTACTTTTGAAAATTAAAGGGTGAAGCTCGCTATTTAAAGTTAAAATATTCGCAAATAATGAACCTGGAACAGTATTTTGTTTAATTTTGTATTTCAAAAGATTTTTGTTGTCCTAGTCTCTTTGGAATATGAGTATAGAAGTATTATCCGGAATTGCCCCGAGGCTATACGAACTGGTCGCTCCACTGGTGATGAACTGTAGCGTGCTGCGGCAAAATAATAATTACCCATTCAAAACTTCTAAACACTATTTATGGTTCGTCGCCATTGAAGGAGACATGGTTACAGGCTTTATACCTGTTGAGATCAAAAGTACCTGTGTAGTTATCAATAACTATTATGTGAGAGGGGAGGACAATAAAACGATGTCATCCCTGATCGATGCTGTTCTGGAGCATTTCAAAAACACTTCAATCATACGGGCTGTCGTTCATATCCGGCATGAAGATATTTTTGCTTCAAATCATTTTTTTGTAACTCAAAAGTGGAAACTATATATTAAAATGGAATATAGATGCGATGATGAGAGAAAAGATAAATGTTTACGAAGCAGTACAAGCGCGGTTGGATAAGATATTTTCCGACTTCGATAATATATATGTCTCCTTTTCCGGAGGTAAAGACAGCGGTGTGCTGTTGAATTTGTGTATCGACTATATACGTGAACACCGGTTGAAGCGAAAACTGGGGGTATTTCATATGGATTATGAGGTGCAGTACCAGGAAACGACATCTTATGTAGACCGGACACTGGCTTCTAATGCGGATATTCTGGAAATATATAGAGTTTGTGTTCCCTTCAAAGTACCGACCTGTACCTCGATGTTCCAGAACTATTGGCGTCCCTGGGATAAGCTACAGCAAAATATCTGGGTAAACAAAATGCCTGAAAACTCTTTGAAAGCTGAAGATTTTCCATTCTATAATGAAGATATGTGGGATTATCAGTTTCAGTTGTTGTTTGCAGGATGGCTGCATGAGAAAAAACAGGCTGGAAGAACTTGCTGTTTGATCGGGATACGTACTCAGGAGAGCTTCAATAGATGGAGGGCTATCCATATAAAAAGTAAGGTACAGACCTATCGGCGGTTGAAATGGGTTCATCAGGTAATGCCTCGTGTCTATAACGCTTATCCTATCTTTGATTGGAAAACGAAAGATATATGGATTGCCAACGGTAAGTTTCAATGGGATTATAATCATTTGTATGACCTGTATTATCAAGCCGGAGTGCCTCTTGAAAAACAGCGGGTGGCAAGTCCTTTTATTTCCCAGGCGCTGGCTAGCCTGAAACTATACCGGGCGATAGATCCCGATATGTGGGGAAAGATGATCGGACGGGTCAACGGTGTCGGTTTTGCCGGATTATATGGCGGCACTTCCGCTTTGGGATGGCAATCGGTCAAGTTGCCTAAAGGAATGACCTGGAAGTCTTATATGGAATTCCTGTTAAAAACATTGCCTGAGAAGACGCGTAACGGTTATTTACAGAAGTTGTCTGTCAGCATAAAATTCTGGCGGGATAAAGGAGGATGCCTTGCTGAGGAAACGATCGAGAAACTGCAACAGATTGGGATCCCTATCCGGGTGGAAGACAGTACGAATTATAAGACAAAAAAGAAACCAGTCCGTATGGAATATCTGGATGATATCGATATTCCGGAATTTAAGGAACTGCCGACCTATAAACGGGTTTGTATCTGTATTCTGAAAAACGATTACTATTGTAAATATATGGGATTCTCATTGAATATTCATGAGAGAAAACAAAAGGAAAATATTTTACAACTTTATAACTCTGAATTATATGGAGGAATATACTAGCCCTGTCTACAAAGTAAGACCTGTTCCGGTTGAAAAAGTAATGGCTAACAGCTATAACCCCAATGTGGTTGCTCCCCCGGAAATGCAATTACTGGAAGTCTCCATCTGGGAAGATGGCTTCACCTCACCTTGCGTATGCTATTACGTACCGGAGAAAGATATGTATGAATTGGTTGACGGTTATCACCGTTATATGGTCATGAAAACGTCGAAACGTATATATGAACGTGAACACGGAATGCTTCCCGTTACTGTCATAGAAAAAGATCTGTCCAATAGAATGGCATCGACGATCCGCCATAACAGGGCACGCGGCACCCATAATATCGAGTTGATGAGTCATATAGTCTCCGAACTTTCCAAATGTGGTATGTCCGATGCTTGGATACAACGTAATATAGGAATGGATAAAGATGAAATATTGCGTTTGAAGCAGATATCGGGATTGGCCGAATTATTTTCTAATAAGGAGTTCAGTTTGTCGGAAGAATGATGTTTTCATCTTTGTATGGGATAGATGCATACCCGAGAGGGGTGATGCCTGATTTATAATTAATGATTATATTTGCAGATATCATTCACTGTAATTTGTAAAAGCCTTTTCCCATGACAAGAATACTGGTAGTAGAAGATGAACAGCGTGTAGCGGAGCTCCTGAAGGTAGGTCTGGAAGATTCCGGCTATCAGGTGTCGGTGGCTTTTGACGGGGAGATGGGGTTGCGTCTTTTTAGGGCTTCGGGGTTTGATCTGGTGATATCTGATATTATCCTGCCGAAGATGAACGGCTTTGAGCTGACGAAAGAGGTGCGGCAACTGAATCCGGATATCCCCGTTCTGATGCTTACTGCTTTGGGCACAACCGACGACAAGCTGGACGGCTTCGATGCCGGGGCAGACGATTATATGGTTAAACCTTTCGATTTCCGCGAACTAGATGCCCGTATCAGGGTGCTGCTGAAAAGAAAAGTTGTCGCTTCGCAAACTACACAACCCCAGGAGTTAAACTATGCCGATCTTCGTATCGATCTGTCCGGTAAGTCTGTCTTTCGCGATGGACGTGAGATAAAACTGACACCTAAAGAGTTTAATTTGCTGGCTTATATGATGGAGAATCCGGAGCGTGTCCTGCCGCGTGCAGAGATAGCCGATAAGGTTTGGAACACTCATTTCGATACGGGGACTAATTTTATCGATGTCTATATCAATTATCTCCGAAAGAAAGTCGACCGTGATTTTCCTGTTAAACTGATCCATACTAAGCCAGGTATGGGTTTTATACTGCGTACCGATGAAAATCAGGACTAAACTGACGATCCGTTATACGGCAGTCACAGCTACTGTCTTCCTGTTCCTGATGGGAATGATCTGGTTCTTGTCGGAAAGTAACCGGAAAAGTGTTTTCTATCGTGACCTGAAAAAGGAGGGGATTACGAAAGCTAATCTATTTCTGCAACATAAGGTCGATGCCGCTACCATGCAATCCATTTACATGAATAACCGGGAGTTTATCGATGAGGTGGAGGTGGCTGTTTACGAACCGGATTTCAACTTACTCTATCATGATGCCAAAGAGATAGACCGGGTGAAAGAAACTCCGGAAATGATCCGACGTATTGTCGAAAAGAAATCCATCGAATTCTTTGAAGGAGATTATCAGGTGGTCGGACTTTTGTATCCCTTTGAGGGGAAAGACTATGTTATCACGGCTGCTGCATTTGACGGTTATGGCTATGCGAAGCTCGATGCTTTACGGAATATCCTGTTGATATTATGGGGTGTCGGGTTGGCGGTACTGGCTGTTGTGGGGTATTTTCTGTCGCGAAGTGCTTTGTCGCCCGTCTCGAATATCGTCAGGAAGGTGGAGAAGATAACGGCATCCAATCTGGACGAAAGAGTTCCGGTAGCGGACGAAAAAGACGAATTGGGAGAGTTGGCTGTGACCTTCAACCATACGCTCGACCGATTGGAGCAGTCGTTCGATGCGCAGAAAATGTTTGTCAGTAATGTCTCCCACGAACTTCGTACACCTATGGCAGCCTTGATCGGTGGTCTGGAGGTTACGCTTCTCAAGGAGCGTTCCGGTGAAGCCTATCGGAAAGCGGTGGAAGAGGCTTTGACGGATGCGGATAAGGTGGTGAAATTGTCTGAGGGCTTGCTTAATCTGGCCCGTGCCAGTTATCAGCCGGAGCAGATCAGTATGGAAGAGGTACGTCTGGACGAATTGTTGCTCGATGCCCGCGAACTGGTTCTGAAAGCCAATAAGGAGTATAAGGTCAATCTGCTTTTTGAAGAAGAGACCGACGATGATGCCATGATTACCGTCTCCGGGAATGCTTATCTATTGAAAACTGCCTTTGTTAACTTGATGGAGAACAACTGTAAATTTTCCGATGACAAGACTTCCTCAGTGCAGATATCTTTCTATGAAGAAAAATCCATCCTCCGCTTTTCTGATTCAGGCATCGGAATCCCCGCAGAGGATATGGAACATCTTTTTACCGCCTTTCACCGTGGCAGTAACCGTAACTATGCTGTTGGCAATGGAATAGGGATGGCGTTAGTTCAAAAGATCGTTTTCCTCCACAAAGGAAATATCTACGTTCATTCTTATCCGGGTGAAGGGACTGTGTTTGTGGTGGAGTTTCCGCATATTTAGAATCTGTTTATTCTATAAAATAAAGAGAAACACTATCTTTGTGTATATATTCTACTATGAATCGCTTTGTGGTTTGGATAGTTATGGATCAAATTTTGTGACTTATTATGGATAAAAGAGAATTAGATATAGCCTATTTCCTTTCGTTTTGTATCGAACAATATAAAATGGAACGACGTTTGTCCGGTGAAGATACCATGAACTTATTTGAGAAATATAATGTATTACCGTATTTATCAGATAATTTTGAGGTATTGCATACACAAGGCAGACAATGGTTGATAGAAGAGATAGATGATTATATCGCAAAGCAAAAGGAGGAAATGCAATGAAGCTATACCACGGGAGTTTGGAAATAGTAGAGAAGCCACAAATACGACTGGCCAATCGTACGCTGGATTATGGTATGGGGTTTTATACCACAACTTCCGGAGAACAGGCAGAACTGTGGGTGAAGCGTAAAATCGGAGGAAAAAGTAATAAAGGTTTTATCAATATTTATGAGTTTGATTTATCCTCTGTGAAAAAGTTGAAAACATTACGTTTTACAGAGCCTACAGAAGAGTGGCTGGACTTTGTAATGGCTAATCGGACAGACAGGAATTTTCGTCATGACTATGATGTGGTATATGGGCCTGTTGCAAATGATCGTGTTTATGCCGCTTTTGCTTTATATGAGGGAGGTTTGCTTAATAAACAAGAATTAATTCAGGAATTAAAGACTTATCTGTTGGTGGATCAGTTGTTGTTTCATACGGAGAGTGCATTATCTTATTTAATTTTTTTAGAAGCGGAGGAGGTATTAAAATGAACAGAGAAATCACAGATAAAAACCTTTATTTGTTGTTACCTTCTAAGGTAAGCCTTTTAGCGCAGATGTATGTGAAAGAGCATGGAGGTTCAATAATAGAAGCTATACAAAAATTTTATCATTCCAACACTTACAAGGCCTTGGAAAAAGAAAGTTCTAAACTGTGGCATTATGGCGCAGTGGCTTTATATGAGGAATTTATGGATAAAAAATAAGCAAAGTGTGCTTCCCTGTAAAATATTATGTACCTTTGCCACATGTTAAACAACCTATTTAAATCGGATTTGGTGTAGTAAACAATCTGTATTCCTTGTACAGGTTGTCCTTTCGTTTATTCTCGGGTAATTCTGCTCGGGTGTAATTTCTATTGTATTAATTCAATTTTAATCAGTGTACAATGATGACGGCATTGTTATGCTTTCACGGGTATGCTATATACATAAAGAAAATGAGTAACGAAAATAAAACAATTCACGAATTCGATTTTAATTTAATCTGCGAATATTTTTTAAACACAGAACGTCAGGGACCCGGAAGTCCTGAAGTGACCCTTAAAGCATTGAGTTTTATAGACAACCTGACCGATCGGTCTCTTATTGCCGATTTGGGTTGCGGTACAGGCGGACAGACAATGACATTGGCACAGCATGCACCGGGACATATTACAGGTCTCGACTTTTTTCCGGGATTCATCGACCGGTTCAACGACAATGCCAGGAAACTGAATCTTCAGGATAGAGTGGAAGGAATTGTCGGTTCAATGGATAACCTTCCTTTTGGAGAAGGTGAATTAGACCTGATCTGGTCGGAAGGAGCTATTTATAATATCGGCTTTGAACGCGGACTGAACGAATGGCGTAAATATCTGAAAACAGGAGGATATATCGCTGTTTCCGAAAGCACATGGTTTACCGAAGAACGTCCGGCAGAGATCCATGATTTTTGGATGGAGGCTTATCCGGAAATAGATACCATTCCCAATCAGGTAGCGCTGATACAAAAGGCCGGATATCTTCCTGTCGCTTCTTTTATTTTGCCTGAGACTTGCTGGACAGAGCATTATTTTGCGCCTTTGGTTAAAGCACGGGAAAAGTTTCTAGCCAAATATCCGGGAAATAAAACAGCCGAAGAACTTGTCGCGATGTCACATCATGAAGAGGAATTATACCGTAAGTACAAAGGATTCTACGGCTATGTGTTTTATATCGCTAAAAAGATAACGCTATGATCTGTTTGGATATGTATGGTTGGAATGACAGGTTGAACCAACTGAAACAAGAATCGGCATATAATACGTTATCTCACGGACGGATAGCCGTCGTGCATCGCACCTGTTATGAGGTTATTTCCGAAGACGGATTATTCCAATGCGAGTTGACGGGAAATATGATGTATGGAAGAACTGACTTTGAACTGCCTTGTACAGGCGATTGGGTTCTGTTTCAACCTTTCGACGATAGTAAAGGGATTATCGTCGATATGCTGCCCCGTGAACGGACATTGTACCGTAAGAAAAGTGGGACAGTTGCCGAGAAACAGGCGATTGCATCGTATGTGGATAAGGCGTTTATTGTGCAGAGCCTCGATGATAATTTCAATATCCGCAGGGTCGAACGTTTCATGGTTCAGATACTGGAAGAAGGTATCGATCCTGTATTGATACTCAATAAATCTGATCTGCCTTTTGATAGACAGGTAGTAGAAGAGGCGATCAAACATCTTGCCAGCAGGATGCTGGTGTTTTTCACTAGTATCCATCATTCTGAGACAGTTTCTCGGTTACGGGAATCCATATCGGAAGGCGAAACGGTGGTGTTTGTCGGTTCGTCGGGTGTGGGAAAGAGTTCTCTTGTTAATGCACTTTGTGAAAGATCGGTGCTGCTGACATCGGATATAAGCCAGTCCACGGGGAAAGGAAGGCATACTTCCACCCGCCGGGAGATGGTCTTGATGGACGGTTCTGGTGTTTTAATAGACACTCCGGGGATCCGTGAATTTGGATTGGCTGTAGATAATCCCGATTCACTTGCTGAAATGCTGGAAATTTCCAGTTATGCAGAATCGTGTCGCTTCAAGGATTGTACACATACCAATGAACCTGGTTGTGCCGTGCTGGAAGCGGTCGACAAGGGCCTGTTGGATACAAAAGTGTATGAAAGCTATCTGAAACTAAAGCGGGAAGCCTGGTATTTTGCCGCTTCCGAACATGAGAAACGTAAAAGGGATAAATCTTTTACAAAGCTCGTGGAAGAAGTGAAGAAGCGCAAAGCTGATTCCTGATTTTTATTTATATGGTGCAGGTTTCTTCGGATTCCTGCACTGTATTGTATTATTTTTTAGACATACAAACTTTAGGGTAGAATGGTTTTTGTTTTGTCGGTAAAACGATAAATATGTATTTTTGTTTTGTGTATAAAATAAAAATGGACAATATTTGTATTGTTAGTAGAATAAATATAGGAAGATATAGAAATGTATGGAAAGAAATCTCTTTTGTTTGAGTGTAAAGGAATGGATGTCATCAAATAAAATACTATAACGAAAAATTCATGATAAATAAGAAAGAACTTGTATTAAAACCTCTGATGGATGAAGATATACCATATTTTGATAAATGGTTGGATAAGGAGTATATATCGAAATGGTTTGGTGATAAAGAGGATTGGCTGGATGAGATAAGGGAAAGAGATGGGAAATATGATTTCTTAAAGCACTTTATTGTTTGCCATGAGGATCGGAGGATTGGGTATTGTCTTTATACTGATTGCTTTTTCTTGAAAGATTTGGAAGAAGACGGGCATGATTTTAATGCACTGTATGGAGATGTAGTAGAGGAAAATCATACATTTGAAATTGGTTATCTGATCGGTGAGGAGGAATATTTGAATAAAGGTCTTGGCAAAAGGATTATTCAGATGTTGGAGGAAAAACTTATTGAAATCGGAGGCAAAGAAATTGCGGCAGATCCGGTGGAGGAAAATATCATTTCTATAAAGGCATTACTGAGAAATGGCTTTCAGAAGAAAAGCGATGGAGACTATAGAAAAGTTATAATAGATCGTTAAATCATTCAATTTTAGTTACTACTATTTTCAAATACATATTTTATGATGCAAAAAACTATTCAATTATTTTATTGAATAGTTGAGCATTATACATATATTTGTATCATAAATTAAAGTTTGTGTGTTATGAAATTAGGTATTATATTAGAAACTAAAGAATTAGAGAAATCCTGGAATGCTTTCCGGTTTGCAATAACAGCTAAAAAGAAAGGACATGAAGTGAAAATATTTCTTATGGGGGAGGCAGTGGAGTGTGAAGGATTGACGGGTGAAAAATTTAATGTGGACGAACAGTTAAAGAAGTTTATCGATATCGACGGTGAAATATTAGCTTGTGGCACTTGTCTTGAAAACAGAAAGAAAGGAAGTACAGATGCTTGTCCCATCTCAACAATGGTAGACTGTGTCGAAATGGTGGAATGGGCAGATAAAGTCGTAACATTCTAAACTGTCACCAATGAAAGTTCGTGATAGCGGTATGCCACATGTTGAGTTATGGAATCGTTTGTTCGATGTAGACAATATCTTATTTGAATTGGAGATAAATCAGCAGGTCAGTAAACTGGTGGAAATAGGCAGTGGATACGGAACGTTTACATTACCCGCTTCAAAAAAAATAGCAGGAATGATCTATGCCTTTGATGTTGATCGAGATATGATCTCATACCTCGATCAACATATTGAACTACAAGATATTAATAATGTTATTACAGAGTGTAGAGATGTTTTAGAATATACAACCGGGTTGGATGATAACTCAGTCGATTACATGATGCTTTTCAATATTCTTCATGATGAAAAACCTGAGAAATTTTTTGATGAGGCGTATAGAATCCTGAAGCCGGATGGAAAGGTAGGGGTTATTCATTGGCGCAGTGATATAGAGACACCAAGAGGTCCCAGTTTATCCATCAGGCCAAGACCAGAAGATGTGTTAGGGTATGTTGATAGCAATATGTTTAAGGTACATAAAGCTCCTCTCATTCTAAAACCATATCACTATGGCATGGTTTTTTCAAAAAAATAAATATTAGAATGAAAATAAGAGAGTTAAAGGATAACGTATATAATGAGCTGGGATCTGTAGCCAAGGCTATGGCTAATCCGAGGCGTATGGAAATATTAGATATTTTAGCACAAGGCTCTTTTCCTGTAGAATCGATTGCTGAGTATACCAATATGACGATAGCTAACGCCTCTCAGCATCTGCAGGTGATGAAAAACAGCAGACTTGTTCGCGATGAGCGCAAAGGGAATTTCATCTTTTACGGATTATACAGTAAAAAAGTTTATGAAGCCTGGGTTGCATTACGTGAATTAGGATGTGAAGTGAATACAGAAATTGAACGCACCATATCAGATTATAAGAAAGGTGATCCTACTTTAACCCCTACAACAGCTCAGCAATTGATGCAACGTATAGAAGCGGGTGAAGTAATACTTCTTGATGTCAGGTCCGAAGAAGAGTATAACCGGGGACATTTCCATAAAGCACTTTCTATTCCTTTGGACCAGCTTAAAGAAAGGATTAATGAGCTATCAAAAGATATTGAAATTGTGGCATATTGCCGGGGACCTTTATGTGTCATATCTGATGAGGCCGTTAGATTACTCGAAATGAATGGATATAAAGTCCGAAAACTTATCAAGGATATTCCGGATTGGATGAATGAACAAAAATGAATGGTAGAATATCCCGGTTGTTTGTCGGGAATGTTAATTAAATAATGATTTATGAAGGTTGGAATTATCAGATGTATGCAGACAGAGGATTACTGTCCGGGTGCAACAGACTTTAAGGTGATCAGAGAAAGAAAAGGGGCATTTGAAGGTATAACAGAAGATATAGAAATTGTCGGTTTCTGTAATTGTGGAGGATGCCCTGCGAAGAAATCTGTACTAAGGGCAAGAGAACTTGTGAAAAGAGGTGCCGACACTATTGTATTTGCTTCGTGTATTCAGAAAGGTACTCCATTAGGTTATCCATGCCCTTTTGCCAAGAAAATGAAAATGCTAATAGAGAATGATTTGCCTGAGGGTATTCGTTTTTTAGATTATACTCACTAGGCTTAAAGTTCATAATAAATACGAAACTGACGTTTTGACAAACTGTTAATTCATCTATCTTTTCTTTGCCATGTATAAAGGCAAAGGAGAGTTCAGAAATATTTATCCCCGTAATCCGGAGTTCAGTAATGACGGATTGAGGGGATTTTCTTTTTGGAAGAGATATTTAAGAAGAGAAAAATGCAATCATTGCAATGTTTTTAGAACAGGTGACAGAGATAAGATCAAACCTGCTGCAATCTGTCAAATGAAAACGAATCATTCAAAAGGAGTATCTGGCTTTATAAAAGCCCTATCAACTCGGTTTCAGAGTACAACCCCGAAGGAAATTCCCCGATATTTAGCAGTGTTAAATTTTTCATCACAATGATTACCCCCCTTCATTGTAATGAGTGTGCGGAGTCATTGTGATGACTTCGGGGGGAGATTGTGATGATGGGGGAGAATCATTGCAATGATTTCCGGAAGGAACGGGGATGAGGAGAGGGAAACGGGGCGGTGAGGTCGGTTTGTTCCTCTGGAACAAGGATTTGAGTGGGGAGTGCTGTTAGCTGGGGAGGTGAAAAACGAACAATTTGAAAGGGGGGAATGTTTATCTTTATCTTTTTGATCGATCAGAAAATGAATGGAGGAAGAGTTATGAAAAGAAAAGATTTTTGCGGGCTGATGGCGACGCAGGAACAGGATAAACGTAGGCGGGGAGATGAGAGTACCGCCGATCTGTATAGAGCTGTACGGAACCATTTCGAATGCTTTATCACAGATGAAGGGCCGACACATAAGGATGTGACGGCGGAACTTGTGCAGGACTTCCAGTTGTGGCTGCAGAGGAAAGGGCTGCGTGTCAATACGGTGAACAGCTACCTCAGTTGCCTTCGGGCGATGTATAACCGTGCTTTGCCGTTCGGTAGGGGACGGCAGGAGAGATCGCCTTTTGCCGGACTGCGGTTGAAACGGGAGGAGACACGTAAGCGGGCTGTGCCGGTGGAAGTGATAAAGAAGATCGCTTCGCTCGATTTGAAAAAGGAACCGGCCAAACAACTGGCGGCCGACCTGGCACTGTTCACTTTCCTTGCCTGCGGTATCCCTTTTGTGGATATCGTGCATCTGACGGGTGAGAACCTGGTGGAGAACGGTACGGTACTTGAATACCGCCGTCAGAAGACGGGGGTACTGATCCGGATGGAAGTGTCGGCGGAGATGCGGATGCTCATCGACCGCTACAGCAGTGCAGAGCGGCACTATCTTTTTCCGGTATTATCGGAAGATATGACCCACGAACAGTATAAAGCCTGTCTGGCAACGGAAAACCGGTACCTGAAAGATATCAGTGTGATGCTGAATTTGCCGGAAACATTGACGACCTATTCGTTCCGTCATGCCTGGGCTTCGGAGGCGTATCACCTGCATGTACCTATCGGCGTGATCAGTCAGGCATTGGGACATACGTCGGAAAGGACAACCCGTATCTATTTAAAGGAGTTTGACGTATCGGAAGTTGCCAAAGCAAATAGGCAGGTTTCTGAGACGATCGGCTGCTATTTGCGGGTGGGGTAAACCTTATTTATATAATAAGGGAGAACATCCTCTTTCTATCTTACAATCAGTGTCTTATAAATAAGAAAAATCCTGAATTGTAATGAAGTACGTGGCAAACGTAAGAAGAAAAAAATGAAAAAACAAGGAGTGTAGGGTGTTTTCTTAAAAAAAGCATATTTATTTTACTAAATTTCACAAGTTAACCTATTTTTTAGCCATAGAATATGATTTTCATTACAAGGTGGCATAAGACGGGCTGGGACTGCTATCGTTTTTTAATCTGTTAAGAGAAAACTGTTATTCCGACAGTACCGTTTCTTCCTCCAAAAAGACTCAAAAAGACATCAATCCTTCATTTTTCACCCTGAAAATTTCCTTAGCGGACACTTTCAGGGAGGGCTTTTTTTACCCTCTACCCTTATTATATAAATAAGGTGGACATTTACAGAGAGTTAGTGATAATCATGGTTACTGTTCAATATTGAACATACTGGTATTATATATTAATATGTATAGGATAAAAGGTCTACACCGGAAAATACAGGCAAGAGCAATCTTCCTGTTACTGCTCAACTTCCTTCTGGGGATAGGAGTGGATGCCCAGACTACGACCTATTACAAGGCTGAATCATTCCTATTCTCTTTCCGCCAGGATAATGACCTGTTCCTTGCTGATTACGGAGACAACGCTTATCAACTGGAACGGATGGGCGGTTTACTCGACGTGTCCCGTGACCAAATCCTAAAAGGTGATTGCCATTTGTTGATCGTCTCGCATGTGAATGCCTATGAATACGAAGATAAAGAGGTTGTGAACGAAGCCTCACTACGGGCCGGACGTATCCGTGCCTATCTGAAAACCCGTTTTGATATTCCCCATGATTGTGTCGCCTTTTACATTGACCGTAGCGGAAACTATCGCGATCAGGTACATGTCTATAAGATATATAAACCACTTCCGTGGTTTGCAAACATCTCGATTCATTATAGTGAAAGCCGTTACCCGGTAGCGGTAGAGGCTGCCATCGGTGAGTATGGTGCAGTCCCTTATGTAGACCTGTACCGTCGTGGCGAGACAGGAGGTTACGACCGTGAAGTGTACCGTATCGACGATCCTCTTTTCGACCGTACGGAACTGGAAGATTACCGTTTGGCTTCCGTAACGGATACGGTACGCCGTAGTAAACGGAAAGAAGAACAGGACATCGCTTTAGCAACTACCGTAACAACGAGGGAAACTGTGCGAAAGGTGACAAAACATAAAAAGATAATCGGAAAAACGGTTGTTCCCGAGAAAACCGGATTGCAAGCAGAGAAAAAAGTACAAACTTCGATGGAACCGAGTCCTGTATATCTGGCCGTAAAAACAAACCTTCTTCCCTGGTGCGGTGTAGTCCCATCGATCCGTTTAGGAACCGGTGAAACGAAAATAGAAACTGGTGCATTTATGCCGAACCTGGAAGTGGAGTGTTGTTTTGCCGGTAGTTGGTCGGTAGCCTTGTCGGCCATGTATTCCGACTTTGCCTATAAAGACAAGCTACGCGATAGCTGGTCTGTCTCTGAAATATCCCTTGAACCAAGATTCTGGCTATCCCCTTCGGGAAGGTTTACCGGTCTGCATACCGGCCTGTTTGCCGAGTACGGTGACTTCGATGTACGTGGCAGCGCGATCGATAGGTCTGAGGATATACTTTACGGCCGGACGGGTTGTTTCTGGTCGGCAGGCCTGTCAACGGGTTACCGTTTCTCCCTGGCCGGAGGTTTGGGGATGGGGCTGAGTGTACGTGCCGGTTACCGTTCGGTCTTCGACGGGAAGAAATACCGCTATGACGCGCCGGATGACCGAAATTATTTGGAAACCCGTTTTGCCTCGACGGGATTTATGTTGGGACTTCGGATCAGTTTGTCGTACCGTTTTCAAATCAGATAGGAAGATGGAAAGGAATAAAAGAAATAAGAAATATCGTATAATACAACTGATGAGTTGGATAATATATGCCGTATGGACCGTGGCGGTCTTGTCTTGCTCATACCGTATGACGGACGAGGATTGGGAGAAGAACGGAAAAGTACGTTTACTGCTTCGTAAACAAAACAGTGGTTGCCCGGATAATATGACATGGTATTTTTATCTGGAAGGTTCTGACAGTCCGCTTATCCGTACGGGTGACGTTTCGGGGTACGAAGGTACGCTGCCTTCAGGCTGTTACCGGGTGGCGGTTTGCAACAGGGGCTGTATGGGTGTCACGCTTGAAATGGAGAAGGGTTATGAGGAAGCCTGCGGAAGGGCTCAGCGGCTTTCTTCCCTGAAATCTTCATCGGTGCAGATAGCCTGCCCTGGTAACCTGTATGGGGCAGGTTTAGACCTGATCGAAGTGGGTGGAAGAGAAGTCGTGGCAAAGGAATTGTCTGCGGTGAATCTTGTCCGTACATTGGAAATGAATATAAAAGTCATAGGAGGGGATAAGGGTGATGTCGTTCCTGCGGTCTTGTCGGGAAGGTTGACCGGTGTTTCGTCACGGGTTCATATACCTTCCGGCAGGCCGCTATTCGATATGCGGGCCTTTATGACGTTCGAGCCGGAAGAGACCGGACCTGGCATTTATACTTCTACCTTAAACCTGTTCGGATTGTCCCCGGGTAAGGAAAGCGGTGAAGCGGTCGACCTGACCCTAACGATGACACTGGCAGACGGAAAGGAAATTACTTCATCCACGGATATCACCGAGGAGGTGAAAGAGGCATTTACCGTCGGAGTTACGACACATGTGATACTGGACCTAGTTGTCCGCTATGATGAAATGTCCGGTTTGACGATCACACTGAAAGAGTGGAAACCGGGTAGCAGCGGTTCGGGTGTGGTGACTCCCTGAAACGAAATGAAGACGATAGTAATAGCAGTAATAACGATAAAACACTGGTATAATATGGAAAGAGGAAAATTATTGATCATGAGTCTGTTGGCAACAGCTTTCTTAAACAGTTGCACCAACACGGAAGAGCCGGTGACGGATGAAGCGATAGAGGTGAATGCCGGAATAACGGAGTCTACCCGTGCGGTGATCGGCAGTGGTTATATGGCTGATCTGGAAGTATCGTTTGCCCGTTTGGATAACCCCGGTACAACGGGTGCTGCGTGGGCCTCTATCGATGCAGTCCGTACAGGTGGTGTGGGTAATACGGCGCTGACTTTTGAGCCGGAACAAACCTATCTGGCGGAAGAAGGCGAGTCTGTCCTAATGGGCTATTATCCCCGCAAGGAACTGAGCGGAACCACTAACCCTGCCAGCGTCACTTACACTATAGCGGGCGACGAGGATATCATGGCGACAGATGTGCAGACCGGTTCGCTGGTCGATAAGTTCGAGACTTTTACTTTTAGCCACCTACTAACCCAGTTGCAGTTCAAATGTGTGGGTTCAGCTGGTGCGATCGGCAAATGGACGGCGGTCGCTTCCATTAAAGTAAAAAATGTAGCCATGGGATTGAAGCTATCGCTGGATAAAACAAGCGGAGCCAAATTGACAGTCACGGGTACGGCCGACCAAACGCTAACAGTAAAAAACTGTCCGTCTACGGTCTCTGCTTTGGATGCTGAAACCCCGCCGACCGGTTATCTGATGCTTTACCCGACGACCAATATGGGAACAGAAGAGTTGCCAATCAGTTTGGAAGTGAAAGGAACGTATGACGGGAATGCGAAAACCTTGAACGTTGCAGTCTCGAATATCAGTGAAGGGGTGAAAGCTGGCTATTCGCATCTGATCACGCTCACCTTTACGGAGGACGGTAAAATAGCGGTAGAATCCGGCATTGCCCCGTGGCAGCCGGGTAGTGGTGGCAGTTCAGTGATCGTTCCGGGAAATTAACAAAGTCAATAATGGTACACAGATAACGCAAATCAGACAGATGACCGCTGATTTAAATATATGATCTGTGTAAATCCGTCAAGATATGGGTCATCTGCGTGCCATAATGAATATTAACAAAATGAATAAACTCATAGTAATAACAACCTTTGTCTGCCTTAGGGGCCTTACCGCCTGTTCGGACAGCAATCCTACACCGCCTCCGGTCCCGGAAACGGCGATTTGCCTGGAAGGTGCGATCGGAGCGTCGACGCGCGGGATAATCGGCTCGGGCTATGAACAGGAGCTGAAGGTTAGCTTTGCCCGTCAGGATGAATCGGCGGTTTCAACGGATACATACAGTGGGTGGGCTGTACACGAGGCTGTGCGTCAGGGTGGAAGGGGGAACCGCCCGATTGTATTTGCCGAGTCGCAGTCGTACCCGGAGGATGGCCGTCATATCCGCCTGCACGGTTATTATCCGGCGGAGGGTGAGCCGACAGCCGATGCAGGAACGGGCAAAGTAACTTTTCGCATAGACGGAACGACGGATATCATGGCAACGGGAATCCTCGAGGGAAATGGTTTTGTTCCGGTGACGACCTGTACGTTCCGTCATTTGCTGACTCAGGTCCGCCTGGTCTGTTACAGTGACCGAGCCGATGCATGGGGAACGATACAAACGATCGAGGCGGCAGATGTACATACCCGTCAGGAACTGGATTTGTCAGCGGAAACGCCCCGTCTGGCGGATATATCTGTGGCGGAAGATATAAAGAACCTCCCGGTACAGGATATTGCCGGTCTGCTAATCCCGCAGGTCGTCTCCGACGGATCGTCCCCCGAGGCACAAGGCTATCTCCTTCTTCCGGTATTTTCGGTGGACGGGACGGCGGCTCATCCGCTCCATCTTCGGATTACGACGACGAAAGACGGCAATGGCAACCTGAAAGAAACCATCTCGGATGTTTTCATCCGGATAGAGGGCGGTTTTCAGATCGGCAAAAGCCATATCGTCTCGCTCCTTTTCACCGGAGCAGGTAACATACAAGCCATGCATGTCAGTGTGGAGGCGTGGACGGAACAAGAACAAGGAGAGATGCCGATATGATAAAATATGAATGAATAAACAGGAAATAAAACTTTTAAAACGAATGAAAATGAAAACGATTATGACAAATTGGGCCATGCTGATAGCCCTTGTGACAGCGTTTAGCTGTACGGAAACAGAGACAGGAATAGATCCGGAACCGGGTGACGGCCAGGTGGCACTGGGTATCAACCCGAACCTGAAAGTGGAAGCCGGAACGAAAGCAGCAACCAAATCGGTTGTAAGCGGCAGTGCGATTACCTATACAGATTATAATAATGCTCCGGGATTGGGCGTAGTGGTGACTAACAATACGGTGAATGGCTGGTACTCTCCCGATGCATCGAGTTCAGGCTATACCGGCCATCATGTATGGTATATGGGAGACGCAAAAGGTGAGAACTGGATTTCGATTACCGAGAAAGGTCTTAGTTATGAACCCAAGAATGAAAAACCTTATTATCTGAAAGAAATGATAGGCAAGGTATATGCTTATTATCCGTATGATGAAAATGCCCTGAGTAGCCTGTCAGGCATAAGCAGTGAATCCGATCTTAAAATCCCGGTCACAGTTATTACCAGCGGAGAGATGGATGCTTCGGCAAATAATGCGAATAAAATCTGGAATGCCACTTCATGGTCAGCCAATAAAAACAAGGGGATGAGCCTGTCTTTGACAACCGAAAAAGACTACCTGTATTTTGATGGGACGGAGGGTGGTCGGAATGTAAACAACGGACGTGCCAAAGGACAGATACCTTTCGATCCGGAGAGTGGTTCGAATAATACCGATGAAAATAACCCTGGTTACCTGATCAACCTGGCCATGAAGCATGCTATGGCGATGGTATCTTTCCGTGTGTATGACGGTGGCAACCTGAGTGATAATGATGTGAATTTTACGAAGTTTGAAATCAAGAACCATCAGAATAGCTCCAATCTTTTTAAAACCGGAACCGGCAAGATGGCGTTGGCAGATGGTGCAATAAGCGATAATTCAACTACCGGAGCACTTAGCCGTACAATTACGAATTACGTCCTGATGAGGCAGATCAAGGAGGGAGAGCAAAGCGACAAAGCATTTATCGAGGATAAGACTACTACCGGACAGGCCGTATCTAAAAAAGTCAGTGCAATCGTCTATCCGATAGCTGGTTTTGGTGATAATGAAATCGATGTAGTGATAACCCTCCAGGAAAGTACTAATACGCCAGTCGAATATACGGTCACTCTGCCGGCTCATGAATGGACGGCGGGCTCTAACTGCATCTATACGTTCTCTGCCGGCCGTAATAAGTTGACAGTGATGGATGTAACTGTGGAAGACTGGGTGGAAGACGAACAACCGGATATTTCATTGTAATACATTAATAATAAAAAAGACAAATCCCATGAAACCATTCTTATACCGATTAGTGACTGTGTTTTTGTTACTGTGTGCTGCGTGTACAGAGGCAGAGATCGTTTTGCCGGGGTCTGGTGGCGACGAGCCGGAAGAGGGTGTTCCTTTTCGAGTGAAGAATCTGGGCATGTGGATGGAGGTAGAGTCGAGAAGTGTCGTGACGGGCGGCCCCGGGGAAACGAATAGGAACCCGAACCCGCTGACCGGGATAGGCATTTGCGTGACGAAACAGAATAGTAGTGGTACGGAGATTTTATACAACAATGCTGTCGGTAGCCAGCAGTTCGTATACAATCCGGCAGGGAGTCCTCCTCTCTGGGAACTGGCAGAAGGAGAGGAAACGCTTCTTTTGTATTCGGAGAAAGGGACAGTTTATGGCTATGCTCCGGCAGAAAAGAGTGTTTCGCTCGCAGGCATTCCGAAAGCTCTTTTAATGAATGGTATAAAGGTGTTGGACGAGCAGAAGTTCTACTTTTCTGACGGTAGCGCAACGGTAAATGCAGCAACGGATGTGCAATGGGAAACCGACCAGGAGGATTACCTCTATTGCACGGCTGCGGATCAGGTAGACCGCTGGCATCCGGAGGTTTCTTTGACGATGAATCATGCATTGGCAAAAGTGAGTTTCCGTGTACTGGAAGTTAATGCAGGTTCTTCTTTTGCCGGTTGCCGGGTGGCTAAAATCGTATTGAAAAGTAAAGGAGGATTCAAAAAGTCTGTTGTTGCCCAATTGAATCTGGCAACGGGTGAAACAACGGGAGCAATAATGCCTGTCGATCAGTTGCAATTTACGGCCGGAGGTGATAAGCGTGTGGTAGGAACCGGAACAGAAGAAACGTCGGAAGTTCCGGTACAGGCTTTTGGTCTGGTTATTCCTGTCAGCGATGTAGGTATCTCCCTGGAGCTGACACTCGATGACGGTCGTACGTTTTATATGGTTCCGGGAGCCGACAGTGACGTTCCTGGAACATTTACCGCCAGTTGGGAAAAAGGATACAACTACATCTATAATATCCGTATGTCGCCGCAAGGGATCGAGATAGCAGATGTGAAAGTGGCCGGTTGGAACGATGGCGGTTCAGTGGATATTCCTGTCGAATAATAAATGAGAAAATGAAACGGATGTTGACACGATTATTTTTGCTAGAACTCTTGTTGACCGGACTGCTTACAGGATGTGCCTGCGGTATGGTAGAAGATATTGTACCGGAGGAAGCCCGGTTGGTAGAGGTCGGATTCGTTAAACCCGACCTGGGGATACCCGCTGTGCTGACGCGTGCAGAAGACACAGAAGTGCCGGCTCCGACTCCGTTGCCGGAAGGTTCAACTGTACGGATTGTTGCTTATTACAGGAGTAGCATAGGGGTAGAGGCTTCTCCCGTTCCGTTTTCTACGACGACTCCCACCGTTGAAGCTACCTATAAGGTCATGGCCGACGGTTCGTTGGCACTTTGTTCGGTAGACGATACGGGAAAACCGGTCGATGGCAAAGCCGAAGGCATGGTTGTCAGGGGAGGAGTGTATGATTTTTATGCTGTTTCTCCGGCAAGGAAACTGGCAAAAAGTATTGATGGAACGTATAAGATAACAGATATTCCTCATAAAGAGGATGTAATGACATCTTTTGTCCGTGGCGTAACTATATCGGCAAGTTCGCGTCTGGTAACTTTGGCGACTTTCAGTCGTAAATGTGCATTAGTAGTATTCAATGTAGCTCCGTCCAAAGAGAATGTGATCCCTTTCACCCGACTGTATGCAACCGGGTTGACCATAAGTAAAATATCCTCGTCCGGTGCAGCTCTTATAGTAGGTGAAGATACCGGTATTCCATGCACCGGTGGCGAAGCCGAAGATAAAACAGAAGTGGTATTTGCTTCGGAAGAATTTGAACCCGTGGAGTCTGATGCCGATAATCTGGGTTTGAACAAGACAAAAGGAATACTTCTTCCTAAAAATACGGAACCTTTTGATGTGGAGATCGAAGTACAAAGGGATGATAAAACGGCGACGTTGAAAGCAACGATCGATAAAAATATATCTTTCGATGAAGGTAAACGATATGTTTTCACCCTGGAGGTGAAGAACAACGAAAGCTCCCTGCTCATGACAGTACTGGATTGGAAGGAGACAATCTTCTTTACAGATGCGAATGTAGGAGCTCCGGACGAACCCTATCCCGACCCGGATATCAATGAAGGAATAGGAACTTCGTTTGTTGTGGCAAGCTGGAAAGAAATTGTATGGACTGATGGGGAAGTTGGCGGTGGTCAATAATTGTGGATATAAAATGACAATAGAATAAAACAGGATATAATGAAACAAATAAGTGAAATAAGGAACAAACATTGGATTCGCCTGTTTGGCTGTTTGGTTTTACTTTGGATAGTCGGTTGTACACAGGCAGACGTGGATGATGATATTCTTTTGCCTACGCTGAAAGAAGTGGATGCCGGTTTTAATCTGAATGTCCTGGCAAACCATATACCGGTAACCCGCAGCATACTGTTTACTGCCGATGGCACTATGGAATCGGATTCGATCGGTACTCGTGCAGCTACTCCGCTGGAAGAGGCACAGGAAAGTAAGATTGCCAGTGTCTGGGTGGGGCAATATGTTGGCGGTAAGCTTTTGTATGCTAAATATATTTCTTCATTAACAGGCAATACACTTAATATTAAATTGAAACATGATAGAGAAGGTTCAGAATCTCATGTGTGGTTCATTGCTAATATGGGTGACCAGGGAGAGGTAGCAACCGAAACTGCTTTGAAAAAGTTGCTGTTGACTTATGTTTCGACCGAAACCGGATTGCCCCAAAGTAATCTGTGTGGAATGACAGGGATGTGGAGCGGAGTAGTACAAGAAGGGGGAGTAAAGGATATCAGGGTGAATTTATCCCGTATGGTGGCTAAGATATCGTTTACTTATTCGATCGCCGGAGAGGGGTTTACTTTTACTCCTAATACTGTGACATTGAACTCGGTTCCGCAGAAAATGCAGGTTGATGTGCCTGAAAACCAATTGGTAGGTATGACATATACAGATTATACCGGAATAGCGGATAGAGACGGTGCTACCATGTATTGGTATCTACCGGAGAATATGGCGGGTATTGTCAGTGATGGGAACGCAATCGACTCAGAAAAGAAGAAGATCGGTATGGGGGTGACAAATGCTACTTATATCGAATTGACGGGTACGGCTGTGCAGGGGGGAGTGACATATAACAATGTTGTATTCCGTTTTTATCCGGGTGATGGAATGAATAATTACAATATCGAGCGTAACTACCATTATGTAATGAAGGTGACGTTGGTCGGTATAGATATTTCCGATGAACGTATTACGGTAAATGAGATACCGCCAATAGAGGTCGATCCGGGAAAGATGCCGGCGGAAAAAGGTGGAATGAAAGAGGTACAGATCACCGCCCGTCCGGGGCAGGCGTGGTCTTTCGATTTGGAAGAATGGTTGTCGGCAATGATAGGAGGTGTGGCTGCCGGAACTGGGGTAACAGTAAGCCATCAGGGGCCTGCTATGGTTACTTTCCAGTCGGTGTCTGCCAATCCGAAAGCCGAAGACAGGAGTGTGACTTTTTCTGTAAATGTGAACGGAGAGAATCAGGAGATAACCATTACGCAGGAAGGATCCGCCTTGTCTAAAGGGAGTGATGTTATCTCTTTAGGCGCGGCAGAGGGTTCGGAAGGGGCTTCTTCCTTTACTACTACAAAAGGTTTACCATGGCTGGCTGCCTTAAGCGGGGAGAATTGGTGGAATTGGGCAGACGATAATCCTGCTTTTTCAGGAGATGAAGCCACGGGGACTGAGCAGGCTTTGAAAATAAAAGCGACAGCCAGTAACCCCTTGGCTTCGGAACGGAGTGGAAAGATAACAGTGAGTGCCGGTACATCGATAGCTGAGATAGGTTATACAGGCTTGAAAGAGGAAATAGTGGTAAAGCAAGCAGGTTCCAGGGTAGAAGGTTCGAGCATGGAAGTAAATCCGGAAGCAGCTAATAATCAAACATCGTCGTTTGTCGCTACATCTGGTTTGGACTGGGTGGCAAAGGTAACGGAAGGTGACTGGATTACATTGGTTGGTGCGACCTCAGGTTCTCAAACAACGGGAAAAGCACAGAATGTGACTTTTAATATCGCTGTCAATCCCTTTTCTTCTGCGCGAAGCGGCGAGATAGTTGTTCGTGCCGGGGATGAAATTGGCGGACCAACCGGAACAATAAAGGTGAATCAGAAAGCCTCTGCACTGACAGTATCTGCCAGTCCCACAACGTTGGCTGCAACAAAGGACGCTGCCGGAACACTCTCTTTTAAAGGAACTTCGGGATTATCTTTTTCTATTACCAAGCCTGATTGGCTGACACTGACCGGTACTATTCCGGAAACAATGAATGGAAACGAACAGAATCTGGGATATAAAACAAGCGAGGTGAATCTCAATAGCACAGAAATATCGGGCGATATAACAGTGAAAGCAGGAAATATAGAAAATAAAGTGGCAGTTAAACAATCGGGCTCCACATTTACGGTGTCTGAAACTGAACTGTCTTTAGAAAAGGATGCGACTTCAGGTAGTGTAAAGGTAAAGGGAACCTACGGTCTACCTTGGACAGTCAGTCCAGCTGGCGGAACAAACGCTATCACTCCCTCGATCGACTCTTCTATTGCAGACGGTTCGGAGCAAGTATTAACATTTAATGCAACTGAAAATATGGGGAGTGCCCGTTCTGCAACATTTACTATTGCTGTAACCGGTGGTGATCATTCAAAAACAGTAAAGGTTAATCAAGCAGGAGATTTAACAAAGATTACTGTTACAATTAATCAGCAAGTATTGAGAAGTTATTATACTCAGATGACTAAAGATGGGGGCAATTGGAAACTATATCCTCCTTTTGATGCAGGTGGAACAGATATGGCTGAATCTCATGGCGTAACAGTTAATTTATCAGAGTCGCCTACAATGAACGGTTCTTATTCTATACAAGTACAAAAAAGCCAGAACCCTAGTGTTTTAACACAAATAAATACGAAGAGTTATTGTTCCAAATTGGATGAAGATGGCACAGGTTGGCGCTTACCTACTCAAATAGAGTTACATGCCATGTATATGAATAAAGAATATATAGAGGGTATTAAAGGTTCTGGTACATTCTTCGGCAGTTACTATTGGAGTAGCTCAATATATGGTGGAAATGGTAAATTTTGTTTATTGCGCTTAAGCGATGGCACATTCAATTATTTAACCACGAATAATCCCTATTATATTCGTTGTGTCCGGGATAACTATTGATGAAAGAATATAGTTAAACACGTAAAGAAAACATATTATGAACAAAGCAGATTTAGTAAACGAATTAGCAGAGAAAATGGGTATTTCGCAGAAACAGTCCCGTAAGTTTATCAATACTTTTCAGGCAATACTGACAGAGAGGGTAAAAGAGGATGAAATAGTACTTCAGGGTTTCGGTACTTTCAAAGCCTGGGAACAGGCTGAACGTACAGGTCGCAACCCTCGTACCGGCATTTCCTGTAAGATACCGGCCCGTAGGAGTGTGAAGTTTAAACCTGGTAAGTTTTTGCTTAGAGATTTGAACCTATCCAAATAGAGAGCAAAAGGGAGGTACAAGTGTTAACCATATAAAAAAGACTTTGTGTCTCCCTGCTTTTATTTTAGATTTCCCTCAATTATTTATTAACGCCTATTGGATATATCATGAAGAAACAAAACAAATTAGAGGCATTATTCCTTAATGGAAAAGTGCCGGAAGTGAACGAGTTTAACCGTAGCCTTGATAAAATGTCGAAGGAAGGTCGTAACCATTTACGTGAAAAGATTTACAAAATTGCATTTACCGTATGGTCAACCTTGCCTAAAAAACACCAGAAGTTCATCGAAGAAGTCATCGTCCATGATCGGCAGTCATACGTAGACTTTATGCAACAAAGAACGGTAATGGCCTGTCTGCGTTGTCCACTCAGGTTTCCTGTTTTGTTTATCCGTATGCTGCATTTGACTGAAGTTGTTGAACGGAGTGCGCAAACTTCTATAAACCATATTGCGATGTCTGTCCTGATTTGTTTTCAGGTTTGTGGTAAGATAGGTACGCTGGCTGGGCATATCAGTAAAGGGGGGATTACTAGTGAAGAGGTGCTGGTGTTGGCGGGGAAGATGAGGGTGGTGGAGTATTGCGGGGGATATTAAATGAGAGATGGATTCATCTGGTATATCGGCTAGAAAGATATTGTCAATGAAGCGGCACTAGTGTTGGTAAGGTAGATGATAGTAATTAGAGTTTTGTAGTATTATGTAAATGAAAACTTTTAATCGGCTTATAAATAAAAAGCAACAGCTTTGCATGACTGTATAAAAGAATTGTCCCGTCTGCCAACTGGTTTTTTATGCCTGGTTGGTAGACGGAATGTTTCTTTAGGTTAGGCTGTAGTTCGAAAAACAGTTGCCTGAACTTGTGAGAGTGACGGTTTTCGGATGGAGAAAATGAGCCTTTATTCCGTATTGGGGGGTATCCACGGTGTTAATATCTCTGTCAAAGTCAATCAAGGCTGTGAATGAGAGTTTGTGCTTACGCAGGTAAAAAGGGAAAATATCAATTAAACTTCTTAGACGAAGATTAGGATGGATGAAGTAGAACTATGATGATACTTAAAGGTTACCAATTTTGGCTTGCAGCTATTTTTGTTTTTTCTTCTTCCACTAAATTTACCAATGCATGAATAGAATCAGATAATTCCTTATGATAATCCCTGTTGTCGTAAGTTAAAAACTTTAAATTGAAAATTTCGGAGTAAACATCCTCTTTATTTTTAATATTTTCTTTAGTGGTAATAAAAAAATGAGGTATAGTAGTATGAAACATAGTTGAATAGTTTTCAAGAAGCAAACGAACATCAGGATCATTAATGCCAGCACCAATAAAAATGAATGTATGCGTCATTAGTAAAGCTTCCATTATTTTATAAAATTTAGCATTGTTAGTTCTTGCAATAGCATAATCTTTTTGTGTAAAAATAACTTTTTGAGGAGCGTCTATGGTACCATGCATTTTTATAACTAACATATCATGTCTTCTCAAACCATCTGCAATATCAGCTTCTTCATCATATTTTTTTATATGTACTGTTCCGTTTGATTCATGTGCAGCATAAGAATCATAAATTTTGTCAAAGTTTGGTGTTATAATTATTCTTTGATTTAGCTTAAAAATGTCCTTATGTATTTCAGCTTCACGAAAATGTGGACGTTCAAATTCATTTTTAAGTAATTCTATAAAATCATTGTCTCCTAATGATTTTTTTAACAATTCACAAGCAAGCAGATAATCTCCATTTTCTATCTCCTTTTTTATCAATTTCTTATCACGAAGGTTATCTAGTGTGTTCGACCCACTTATGAGAAAGCCTTTCCAATCTTTAGGATGAGTTCCAAAATTATCTGTGGAATTCATAGACAATCCTGCTCCCAGAAATAAGACACTTTTATTACGTGCTATACAATTTACTAATTGATTAGGCCATTTCATAAGCATTCAGATTTCTTTTAATTTTATCGGAAATAGATTTCACAACTCTTTCATATTCTTTCACTTTTGAAAAATGTGCACCAACCACTCCATCAGTTCCTGTAAGATTAAAAATTGGCTTATGGGCAATTTGAGATAATGGAATTAAGCTATTAAGTGTAGGTATTTCTCCTATAAGTAAATCATCTTCGGAAAGAGATGGTGTGTAAAATTTTTCTAATTTAGATGATAGCGTTTTATTCATTTTCTTGATGATATTATCATATGCTTTTACTGGTCGCTTAACTCCTTCTTTAGTAGTCTTTGTTACATATTGCTGATATATATAGCCTAGAAAACTTATTTTAACATTTACATTTTTGCCTCCAATAGTATATGGTTCATTATCAAAAGAATTCTGATACTTATTCAATCCATCATCTACAAATTGTTTCCATTTATTGAGTGATTCTGATATGTTATCAATAGCTTTTAAGCTAAATATATCAGAAGACATAGGTATAATAAAATAATCACAAGAAAGTAAAACACTACGATTGATTGCCCCTAATGAGGGACCTACATCGAAGAAAATATAGTCATACATACTTTCCAGCTTCTGTAATAAATCCTTGAAGAGAAATGTAGTTTTTAGACCTCTAGGATTCCCTCCTTGTCCATCTATCCAGTCTGAACTTAAAAAATCTTCAGCTAAAGACAATCGAGTATCTCCGAGAATAATATCAAACCCAAACCACTCGTTATGAATAATAGGTATATTACTACTTTCAATATAATCACTACCACGCTGTAAAGGTCTTATAATATCATATATGGTTTTTGTTTTTGTATTGGAGTATACTTTTTCTAAATCATTCTCATCTGTTACATAAATAGAAGCATTACACTGAGGATCTGCATCTATAACTAACACTTTCTTATTCTCTTTCATTTTCAAATATGATGCAAGATTACAAATAAGTGTGGTTTTTCCGACACCACCTTTGTTGTTGAAAATAGCAATTGAAACCATAATCTATATGAATTTATCTTTAATGACCTACTAGTGAAATTAAAATATTAATATTGAATAAGTAGTATTTATTGTTAATGTTTTGAGAATTAAAAGTATTCAATCTTCTGATTCACAATTATCGTATGCAATATTCGTAAAATTTTTAGACATTTGCAAATAAATGATAAGAAATTTAGTTCGAATTTGATTAGCAAAAAGGGGATATGTAACAACTTTACCTATAATGAAATGATGAGTATGAGATAGTTAAAATGAATCTAACTGTAAAAAATGGAAGCAGAGAATTAATCCGTTCTTAAGATGGCAAGAAGATTGAAAACGAAGATTGAGATATTGGAGAGAACACAAAAAGGAGGCTTGGCTATAACAGGGTGGCTTGAGTGGTTTCTTGATTGTTTGGAAACGGCATTGGTCAATACTGTAAAATCAATCAGTACGGTTTTACAGAAAGCTGATTTCTGGGATAAGTATCGGTTAATCTCCATGAATGAACGGCAAATAAGAATGGTGAATTTGCTTTGGGATGGTTTTGATGGAAAATTAACCTCTTCTAAATGGGGTAAGATTACAAAATGTTCTGCTGATACGGCTTTCGTGATATACAGAATTTGATGACAAAAGGTGTGTTACGTAAAAACAGATGAAGGTGGAAGAAGCATTAATTATGAACTTGTAATGTGATTGTTTGCGGAGATTAATGTCTATATTAGCTGCATAGTATGCGGAGAATGTGTCTGCTAATCTCCGAAAGAGTTAAATAATACTAACTTCCTGTAATTTAGGAAACAAAGTTTTTTATCCTAAAATAAAGGAAGATTTATGAGGAAAGAGGTTATTAAATCGCTGATTGCTATTAAGTAAAGTGAAATCCCGTTTGATGTGATAGAACGGGATGTGAAATAGCCAATCGACCGTAAGAAGATTATCATTATCCCCGGCGTACGTCGTTGTCGTAAATCCACCTTGATGGAAATTGTTGCTGTAAGATGATTGGTTTTAGAGATCGATTCTTTGCGGGAAAATGAATACCCTTTAAGTGGGGAAGATATATTGACTTATATTCAATTATTCGATACCCTTTCGGGTATTTATTTTGTGATTATATTAAAAAGAGTACCTGAAAGGGTATTAAGAATGTTATTGGATGTTGTAAATAAATTAAATCCGTTCCGGAGATTCCAGCGTAAAAATCATTATTTCCTTGATAAACTTTAAATAAGAACCTGAATCCATCGGTGTGATGGTTCGCGAAAAATGGTATTTTAAGATTTTGAATGTTTCTAAAGTCTTATTATATACTGTTTTACATGAGACTCTCGCACCGATCTTTGCATATATACCTACCTATACCTTTGTATCGTTCCCCTGGAAACAGTAGTATTAATTATTAAAACAAAAAAGCTATGACACTGAAATTTAGAAAGGTGCAGCGCAAGGTTCTTAGCGGTGACGATAAGGACAAGGTGAAGACTTATGCGATGGCGCGGTCGTCGAACTATTGCGATATGGATAAGTTGTGTGAATTGATCTCCAGCCGCTCGGCGATGTCGAGTGCTGATGTGAAGGCAATACTCGATTCGTTAAATTGGGCGATGAGCCTGGAGCTTCGCTCGGGTAGTATTGTACAGGTGGGTGAGTTCGGTAGTTTTCGTCTTTCGATTCGTTCGAAAGGAGCGGAGACGGCGGATGCTTTCAATGCTTCCCTGATAAAAAAGGCACGGGTGATATTCTCGCCGGGTACCAGTCTGCGCTGGATGAGTGAGATCGTGAAGTTTGAAGAGGATGAAGATACGAAATCTAAGAAAGAAGAAAATCCGGATGATGACAGACCGGTGATTGAATAATTAAAAATGGTAAATAGGAGATTACCTGATTGAAAGAGAAAGGGGGGACGTATGAAAAAAGTTTCCTTTATTTTAGGAAAGAAAATGCTTTTTTTGTCCTAAAATAAAGGAATACTTATGAGGAAAGAGGTTCTCAAATATTAAGCAAAGTGAAATCCTGTTTGATGTGATAGAACGGGATGTGGAATAGCCAATCGACCGTAAGAAGATTATCACTATCCCAGGTGTACATTCTTTGCAGGAAAATGAATTCCCTTTAAGTGGGGGAAGATATATTGACTTATATTTTTAATTATTCGATACCCTTTCGGGTATTTATTTCGTGATTATATTAAAAAGAGTACCCGAAAGGGTATTAAGAATGTTATTGGAAGTTATAAATAAATTAAATCCATTCTGGAGATTCCTGCGGAATAATCATTATTTTCCTGATAAACGTTAAATAAGAGCCTGAATCGATCGGTGTGATGGTTCGCGAAAAATGGTATTTTAAGATTTTGAATGTTCCTAAAGTCTTATTATATACTGTTTTACATGATGCTATCGCGCCGATCTTTGCATATATTCCTACCTGTACCTTTGTATCGTTCCCCTGGAAACAGTAGTATTAATCATTAAAATAGAAAAGCTATGACACTGAAATTTAGAAAGGTGCAGCGCAAGGTTCTTAGCGGTGACGATAAGGACAAGGTGAAGACTTATGCGATGGCGCGGTCGTCGAACTATTGCGATATGGATAAGTTGTGTGAATTGATCTCCAGCCGCTCGGCGATGTCGAGTGCTGATGTGAAGGCAATACTCGATTCGTTAAATTGGGCGATGAGCCTGGAGCTTCGCTCGGGTAGTATTGTACAGGTGGGTGAGTTCGGTAGTTTTCGTCTTTCGATTCGTTCGAAAGGAGCGGAGACGGCGGATGCTTTCAATGCTTCCCTGATAAAAAAGGCACGGGTGATATTCTCGCCGGGTACCAGTCTGCGCTGGATGAGTGAGATCGTGAAGTTTGAAGAAGATGAAGATACGAAACCTAAAAAAGAAGAAGGTTCCGGTGGAGATGACAGACCGGAAATTGAATAACTGAAAATGGGAAATTGAGGATTACTTGATTGAAAGAGGAAAGGGGAACGTATGAAAAAAAGACTGACTATTCAATTGGTAATGGCAATCCTGCTCGTAATGAGCGGGATTGTTCTTCTTTTCTCCGGTTTCTGGATTGCTCCGAAAGGGGAGATTCATAATAGTGTGCTGGTGGCTTTCGGGGAAACCTGCACATTTGCCGGAGCTTTGTTTGGGGTGGATTATTCGTATAAAATTAAATCGGTACAAAATGAAAGAGAGGATAAGTAGGGATTTTACCTGGGAAGAAATGACGTATAGTAGGGTAGCGGTAGAGAACGGATTGCTGAATGAGCCACCGTTTGAGGTGAAGCTGGCTATAAAGGAGTTGGTAAAACGGTTGTTACAGCCGTTGCGGCTGGCTTATGGGAAACCGATTGCGATCACAAGCGGTTACCGGAGTCCGGAGGTGAACAGGTTGGTGGGCGGTGTGCCTTCGAGCCAGCATGTGAAGGGGGAGGCTGCGGATTGTTATGTGCCTGATCCGAAGGTGTTACTGGATGTGTTGCTTTATTGTAAGTTACCTTTCGATCAGGCGATTCTTTATAAACGAAAGAAGTTCCTGCACTTGTCGTTTCGGATAAATGGAGAGAATCGTTATCAGGTGATCATTAATAAATGAAGGGGATAGGTATGGATATGTGGAGGAGAAGTTTACTTGTTTCGGTTGGTTTGTTGGTTGTTTTGCTGTCCGGTTGTAGTGCCGGGCGGCGTAGTGTACAACATCGGGAGATAAGGGAGGAGGTGCATAGCATTCATAGTGATAGTATGTTGTTAAAAAATTTGTATCAGGCTTCCCGCAATAAGGTGATCAATATAGAGCATATCGTGTTCGATAGCTGCCGGTTGAATGGGGTACAGTCTGTTACTCATGTCGCCATTAAGGAACAGGGGGAGGAAGTTGTTGAGTCGGTTGTTAGTTCTGGTTCTGTAGATGAGAACTGTTTTGCCGGTTCTGATTTTTTTCAGAAAGGTAGTATTGTGGAGTTTTCTTATCCCAAGCGGATGTTGGTGATTGGGGGGGTGGTTTGCTTGTTATATATAGGTATAGCATTTAGAAAATGGAAGTAAAATTCGTGCCAGCATTATTGGGATTAATAGTATTTTCCAATTCCCCCAAATCCTGCTATAATTTTATTTTCTTTCGTTTTATTGATAAAGTTGTTTAGTCGTTTTTCAAATTCTTCAGGCCGTTTCCTTGCTGCTTCAATGTATGCAATTCGGATACGTTTATATGGGTCGGAGAAGTGCAGATAGTTTTTCCATGCTGTTTTATCTTCTTTCAATCTGTCAATTATATCATCTGGAAAAATAAAAGGGTCAGATAAAATAGTTCTTATTTTATCCTCAAATTTAGGGTGTATCATTTTATTTTCCAATAACCATTTAAGTCTTTCTTTGTTGGCTTGCGAGTATGTGCTTTTAGGGTTTCTAGGCGTGAAACGCTGAATTTTATGTTCTTTGTCAAGTGCTTTTATCGTACTGTCGATCCACTCGAAACAAAGGGCTTCTTCAACAGCATCATTGTATGTAATACTTTTTTTGTCTGACGACTTACAAGGGAAGACGAACCAAATTTCGTTTTTGGTTTCAAAGTTGTCTGTCAACCACTTTCTCCAATCTTCCCTATTTTCAAAATACTTTATTTTATCTTCTGTTATCATGGGTCATTTCTTTGTAAACTCGATCGGCTCGATGTCATAATTTAGGGTTCTGATGTCGCAGTCTTCGTAATCTATTCCGTAACGCATCCTAACCATGCCAAAATGAGGGGAGATATATGAAGGAAAAGTCGGATCGACAGAACACCAACCTGCACCTTCTATATAGCATTCGGGCCAGGCATGGGTACTTTCGGCTTTATATTCGGGAATATAAAAATATCCTACAGCAAAACGGGTCGGTATATTCATATAGCGCATCAATGCGGTAAATAGATTGGTATATTCGCTACAAGTGCCTTTTCTTGTCTGAATAACTGTATTGACATCTACGGTTCTGCAAATCCCTGCATCGATCTGTTTGGCAATGGAATCGGAAGGTGACAGATAGGTATAGACAAATTTAAGGGCTTTCTCTATTATAACAAAGGTCTGCGTTTCGTCTTTGAACAGTGTATCGGCAATTTGTCTAACGTGTTCGTTTTGTGCATCTATCAACGGAGTAGATTGTAAAAATCTAGCGATCTCCCTGTCGTATTCCCGTGATTTGTCATACTTGGCTTCTTTCATTTTAGCCAGTTTGCTTCCATCTAGATAGGGGTTGATAGTTGTGAGTGATATTTCGTAATTTTTTCCGTTTTTCGATATTTGGGTAATCTGTTGAGGATAACAGTCTATTGCCTTAATATCAGGTTTCCTCACTGTAAAGGTAAAGTTGACCGTATCCTGATTTTCCAGGCGAAAGTATTTGGAATATGATTGCGCAAAAGCAGATTGTGCAATAAACAGGCACATAATCAGCATAAATGGATATTTACTCATGATGTTTCGTTTTATGATTCACAATTGACGGCAAAGGTAATAAATATTTGAGATGTTGGTGTGAGGATAGGATGCCAATAAGAAGTTAGTAACGATAAGTCTATTAATGAATCAGTTAGGTTTGGTGAAATTTGGAGAGCATAAAGAGTTTCGTGGTGATTGTAATGTTTCGGATATAAAGGGTTCATATTCATTTATTTCCTTTATTTTAGGAAATAAAACCGTTTTTTGTCCTAAAATAAAGGAAAGGTCATGAGAAAAGAGGTTGTCAAATCATTGATTGCTATCAAGCAAAGTGAAAATCCGTTCAATGTGATTAATGTTGTTTCGGCTTGGAAATGGTTGTTACAAAATGATTGATTGGATTTAAGAATGATCAAACAGGAAAATACACAAGGGGCAAGAAGAGGATATGATACTCTTTTACATTATATAAAGTTGTATATATCCCATGCCTGAATATGTCGTATTCCATTCCTTGAAGGTAATGTGATTTCATCTAATGTCACTACATACTTTTCATAGTGATCTGTAAGCAGGTCAAAAGGAGCATATTCACGTTCTATCGTGGTTTCATCACTTAGTAAATAGCTGGCTTGTAGGTAAATAATTCTATCAGCTTTGGTTGCGACAAAATCTACTTCTTTTTCTTTTATTATACCGACATATACTTCATAGCCCGCTATTTTTAAATCCAGATAGATACGGTTCTCCAGTAAATAGCCTGTACCGTAACCATACCCGTTATACAGATAATTATGAAAGGCCAGGTCGTTTACATAATATTTGCATGTGCCTGAAATAATTTCTTTTCCCCGAATATTATACCGGTCTGCCCGATGTAATAAATTGGCTTCTTCCAAATAAAGAATGTAATTAGATACAGTCTCGTAATTAGTCTTTCTCCCTTTGGACTTGAAGAAGTTTACGACATTGTTTATGGAAATCAGGTTTGAGGCGTTATTTACCAGATATCCGAATATATCTTCCAGTAATCTGGCATCTTTTATGTTGTTACGCTGAATTATATCTCTCAATAAAACAGTGTCTTTTATGGAAGAAACATAGTTTCGTTTTGTTTCAAAATTATTGAGATGGAATAATTCAGGGAACCCTCCTGATTTTAAGAAATCCATATAAGTGTCTTTGTTTACCTCTTTTTCCTGGATGAGTGCATACTCACCTATATGAAAAGGATAGATAGAGAATTCGATATATCTTCCGGATAACAGGGTCGATAATTGGCTGGAAAGCATTTTTGAGTTTGAGCCCGTTAGGATGATCTCACAATTTTCCGTATAATCTTGTGATAAGGAGTTTACAGTTTTTTCCCATTCAGAAACATTTTGTATTTCATCCAGTAACAGATATATTTTGCCCGTAAGTTGTTTTTCTGTTTTATAGAGAGCATAGAGATCATATAAATCGTCTGCATTTTTTATAAAACCAAAAGGTGCAAACTCAAAATTGACGTAAAAGAGCTGTTCGGGAGATACTTTTTTTTCTGTGACCAGGTAATTCATAAGTTGTCTCATGATAAAGCTTTTGCCACTTCTTCGTTGTCCAACCAATACTTTTATAAGCTTGTTGTCCATAGCAGTGACTATCTTATCTATGTATTCGTTACGAATTAATCCCAGATCAGGAAATTGTCCGTTCCAGAAGTTGTATTTTTCCAATAACTCTAATCTCTTGTCCATAATCATTTACGTTTTACGCAAATATAGTGGAAAATATTCAGGTAGACTTGAAAAAACGCTCTTTTTTGAGGCGATTTTCAAGTCTATCTGAATGTTTTTGTTTTGCAGAGTAAGTAAAAGCAGAAGTAAACTGCAAAATTCTAATGGTTCTCTAATACCCTTCTAATAGTTCTCTAACGGCTTGTCTGGCCGGGTGTCTCTACTTTTGTGCTGTCAAAAAGAGAGACATAAAACGAATACCAAACCGGAGACCTCCTGCTTTGGGAGCAGGGGGCTTCACAAAAGAGAGTTATCATGTGGATCAGAAGAAAGAAAAGAAAGAACAACAACGCAATCTCTTTCAACAGCGAACGGGTGTTCCTGGCTGCTACCCAACCACTGAAATCTGTGTTCAGTTATTTCGACACTTCGCGTCTGGGACTGACGGAAGGAGAAGTTACAGACCGTTTACGTTTTCATGGGCCTAACGAAATCGTACGCGAAAAACGCGATCGTTGGCTGATCATGTTTATTAAAACCTTTATCAATCCTTTTATCGGTATATTGATGGCATTGGCGGTTGTCTCGCTGGTGATCGATGTGCTGATGGCCGCACCGGAAGACAGGGAATGGGTGACCGTTATTGTTATTACGGCGATGGTGATGCTAAGTGCGGTGCTTCGTTTCGTGCAGGAATGGAAATCGGGCAGGGCTTCGGATGCTTTGAAACGGATGGTGAAGAATACGGCTACCGTCTATCGCCTGGGTGCAAAAGACGGGCAGGAGGTGAATATCGCTGAACTTGTGCCGGGGGATATCGTTTACCTGGCTGCCGGAGATATGGTGCCTGCCGATATCCGTATTGTGGAATCTAAGGATTTGTTTGTCAGCCAGTCATCGTTGACGGGCGAGTCGGATGCCATAGAGAAAAGGGCGGAACTGGGGAACAGGACGCACCGGACAGGCAGTGTGGTCGAGCTGGATGATATCTGCTTCATGGGGTCGAATGTGGTGAGCGGATCGGCGATAGGCGTGGTGTTTGCTACCGGGCGTTCTACCTATCTGGGGACGATTGCCAAAAGCCTGACGGGGGTGCGGGCGCAGACGAGTTTTGATCGGGGAATCAATAAGGTGAGTTTGTTACTGATACGGTTTATGCTGGTGATGGTTCCGTTTGTGTTCCTGATTAACGGGTTGAGCAAAGGGGATTGGTTCGATGCTTTTCTGTTTGCCGTGTCGGTTGCTGTCGGTCTTACGCCGGAGATGTTGCCGATGATCGTTACCTCCAATCTGGCAAAAGGGGCTGTTAGTATGTCGCGCCGCAAGACGATCGTGAAGAATCTGAATGCGATACAGAGTTTCGGGGCGATGAATATTCTTTGTACAGATAAGACGGGGACGTTGACACGCGATAAGATCGTGTTGGAGAAATATCTCAATGTACATGGGGATGACGATCTACGCGTGTTGCGGCATGCCTATTTCAACAGTTATTTCCAGACCGGATTAAAGAACCTGATGGACAAGGCGATCCTTTCGCATGCGAAGGAACTGGATTTTGAGCATCTGGGTGATAAATACAGGAAAGTGGACGAGATTCCGTTCGACTTTACCCGTCGCCGCATGTCGGTGATCGTGGAGGATAACGACGGTAAGCGGCAGATTATCACCAAAGGGGCGATCGAGGAGATGATGCAGATCTGTTCGTATGTGGAATATAACGGTGAAGTATGCCCGATGACGGACAAACTGAAGCAGATTGCTTTGGCAATAAGCGGGCGGATGAACCGTGACGGCATGCGTGTGCTGGCAGTTGCCCAGAAGAGTTGGATAGAAAAGGAGCTGGATTTCTCGGTGGAGGATGAAATGGATATGGTGCTGATCGGTTATCTGGCTTTCCTCGATCCTCCCAAATCGTCGGCAGCCGGAGCGATCCGACAGTTGCATGAGCATGGTGTAGAGGTGAAAGTGTTATCAGGTGATAATGAAGCTGTGGTGAAAGCGGTCTGCCGTCAGGTCGGTGTAGATATTACGCATACGCTGCAGGGACCGGAGATCGAGAAGATGACGGATGAGGAACTGGTGAAGGAGCTGCAACATACGACGGTTTATTCGAAACTGACTCCGATGCAGAAAACGCGTATTATCACGTTACTGCAAAAGGGTGGGAATACAGTCGGTTTCCTGGGGGATGGGATCAACGATGCGTCGGCCTTGCGTCAGTCGGATATCGGGATTTCGGTGGATACGGCGGTCGATATTGCTAAGGAGAGTGCTGATATCATTTTGCTGGAAAAGGATTTGATGGTGCTGGAGCAGGGAGTTCTCGAAGGACGTAAGATATTCGGCAATATTATGAAGTATATCAAGATGACGGCGAGTTCAAATTTCGGTAATATGTTCAGTGTGTTGGCGGCAAGTGCTTTCCTGCCTTTCCTGCCGATGCTTCCGATTCATTTGCTGGTACAGAACCTGTTGTATGATATTTCGCAGACGACGATACCGTTCGATAAGGTCGACCGTGAATACTTGCTGAAGCCGCGTAAGTGGGATGCTTCCGATCTGAGCCGCTTCATGATCTGCATCGGGCCGATCAGTTCAATATTCGATATCACGACTTATCTGTTGATGTGGTATGTTTTCGGGTGTACTTCGCCGGAACATCAGGCTTTGTTCCAGAGCGGTTGGTTTGTGGAAGGGCTGCTTTCGCAGACATTGATCGTGCATATGATCCGTACACGAAAGATACCGTTTATACAGAGCCGGGCTTCATGGCCGGTATTACTCACCACTTTTGCGATCATGGCGATCGGTATCCTCCTGCCGTTTACAGGGATAGGTGCATCTATCGGGCTTGTACCGCTGCCGCTGAGTTATTTCCCCTGGCTGCTTGCAACTTTACTTGGATATTGTATGTTGACTCAATTCGTAAAACAATGGTACGTAAAACGGTTTACACGCTGGTTGTAATAGTGTTGCAGATGAGCGAGGAGAAAGTGGTTTTCCATTTTATACGAACTGGAAATGAGAGGTATCATATTGCGATGTTGAGGGTGGTGGTGAGTTATTAGCTTCTTTACCGGATGCAGACGAACGCGGAGTAATCCTGCGTCGTCTGCGTCTGGTCCCTTTATTGGGATACCTCTTTTTTAGTTATGGATAGAATACTTTTACTTTTTCAGTAAAATAGTTTCAATCTTTTCTTTTAATTGATCTTTAGGCAATGCTCCTTGAAGCATCTGGGGTTTCCCTGTCATGGGGATGTACAGCAATGCCGGGATACCTTGTATTCCGAAAACCTGTGCCAGTTCAGTTTCCTTGTCGACATCTACTTTGTATATATCGATCTTTCCGGCATATTCTTTGGCTAGTTGTTCCAGAGAAGGAGCGATCATTTTACAGGGGCCACACCAGTCTGCATAAAAGTCGATGATGGCGGGTTTATCTCCCAGATATTTCCATTCGTTGGGGCTGGCTTCGTAATTGTATATCTTTTTCAGAAAATCAGCCTTTGTGATATGGACAGGTGTATTGGCTGTTGTTTCCTGGCTGCTTTCTGTTTCATCGACAGCGTTTTTGGCTTGTCCTTTACAGGAGGATAAAGTCATGAAACCTACGACTAATACTAATAATGTGAAGATTTTTTTACTGTTCATTTGGATTTGAATTGATGTTAATAATTAATTTTTCAGTTTCTGTTTCCAGGTAATGCCGCTGATATCTGTCAATGTCAACTCGTAGTCACCTTTGGGCAGATTGGCGAGTGTTTCATCTTTTATTGTCAGCTCCGCTTTGCTTCCCAAAGGGATGACAAGGCTATGCTTACCAGGAGCCACTTTCGCTATATACATATTCCGGATATCTGTTTCCGGAAATTCAGATAATTCCTCTCCGTTTCTGTCGAGGATGATATTGCCATTTGCATCTTTCAAAGTAACGCCGATCAGGAAGGATCCGTATACATCCACACCTTCTACACGATAGACGGTGAATGACAACTTTTCTTTGCCCAGATTGGCATCGTTTATTTCTATCTTCGGCTTGACCGACTTATTATGTAGCTTTCCCCATACTCCATTATGGAATACCTGATTGGTCAGGAGGGAGAGAAACAATATGGCTGTTGCACCGGCTACCGAAAGTCTTCCCGATGACTTCTCATCGAGTGGAAGCGGGCCGGATGTCAACCAGGTTGTCCAGGCATACTTATTTAGTAGTGGAATCCGGGGAATGACTATGTTGTCCAGAGAATATTTACCTCCACCGGACAGGAATAGGGTAAAGCCTGCTGCGACACCTAATATCCCAATTTGCCACTCATCCACGCAAGTGGTTCCCAGCCATCCCGAACCTAATAATATACCGGTTGCAAGGCTCAACACTCCGATACTCATCAACCGTGTAAAGAAGCCGAGCATAAAAAACAGACCTACAATTCCTTCAATGATCGTGAAAACGACCATCGCCCACCAAAGTTGATCCGGATTTGAAACGAGATATTCTATCACCGGTTTTATTCCGAATGCGTTAGGGAGGAAATGGTTGAATTTCTCTCCTATATAACCTGCCGTATCCGGGATAAGTTTATTTTCAAGTACTAATCTTCTCCAAAAAGCAGAAAAATAAGTCCAGCCGACTACAAGGCGTAGTGCCAGTGTAAACATACCGAACAGTGAATATGCCTGTTTCTTGTATAGTGCTTCCATATCATTGATCTTTATCGGTTGATATTTTATTTTCTTTTTGAAAAGAGCTGAGCAATAAACCTCCTATAATTGCTCCCCAAACTGAACTGTTGATAGGAGAAGATGTGATAGGGCAGGTTCCTGTTGTGCAACCAATAAAATTCCAGTATAGAAATCCCCCTGCGGCGCCGAGTGCTATCCCTAGCAGTGTAAGCCAATGTCTCTTGAAAAATAACTTTGCCATGCGTTTACTTATTTGTTTTCTACTGATAAATATTTCTACTTGCAATGATACTGCAAACTTATATTCTATTTTTTAATAAAACAATTTTCTAGTAGAAAATATTCTGTGTGCTAACATTGTTTCACAGATATGATTTTATAAGGGCTGTATGGATGTGTCAAAAATATGAAGTTTTTGATTGGTTTGGTATTTTTAATAAAAACGATTCGTTATTTATTACGGATAGAGTTGTTTGTGCGGAATTAATTATCTTTGTGGTCAAAGAAAGGTAATCAATGACTCAGAAATATCCGTCCGTTTTATTGGAGAATGCTGTGAACGAGCTGGCTTCGCTACCGGGAGTAGGAAGAAAAACGGCTCTCCGGTTGGCTTTGTATATGCTTCGCCGGGATGAAGGTTATACGGAAAACTTTGTTTCGGCTTTGCTGGCTTTGCGGAAAGAAGTGAAATATTGTAAGGTGTGCCACAATATTTGTGATGACGACATGTGTTCGATTTGTGCCGATCCGCAGCGCGACCATTCTACCGTTTGCGTAGTCGAGAATATTAAGGAGGTGATGGCTATCGAGAATACCGGGCAGTTCCGTGGCGTTTACCATGTGCTCGGAGGAATTATTTCCCCGATGGACGGCATAGGACCTGGCGACCTGCAGATAGATAGTCTGGTGCAGCGGGTGGCGAATGACGAAGTGAGGGAGATCGTGCTGGCACTTAGTACAACGATGGAGGGCGATACGACGAACTTTTTCATATATCGCAAGTTATCTCCTTATGAAGTGAAAATTACGGTGATTGCCCGTGGGGTGTCTATTGGTGACGAGATTGAATATGCTGACGAAATAACTCTCGGTCGTTCCATCGTGAACCGGACTAGCTTTAATGATTCGATAAAAATTTAATCAGACTCTTTATGTACGAAACCAAGATATCCATTATTATTGTAAACTACAATGTAAAGTATTTTCTGGAGCAGTGTCTGCTTTCGGTTCGTGCTGCCATAGCCGGACTGGATGCAGAGGTTTTTGTGGTTGACAATAATTCGACTGACGGCTCCATCGATTATTTGCGTCCTAAATTTCCGGAAGTCCTGTTTATAGAGAATAAAGATAATCCGGGATTTGCAAAAGCGAATAACCAGGCCATCCGCCAGTGTAAAGGAGAATATGTTTTGTTGCTGAATCCTGATACGGTGATAGGAGAGGAGAGCTTGCGGACCCTTTGTTTCTTTATGGATGAGAATCCGAACTCCGGTGGTATCGGTGTGAAGATGTTGGATGGGCATGGCGTTTTCCTTCCGGAAAGTAAACGAAGTTTTCCTTCTCCCTGGGTTTCGTTCTGCAAGATATTCGGTTTGTCGAAATTGTTTCCTAAATCGCGTATATTCTCCAGGTATAGCCTGGCTTATCTCGATAAGGAGAAACAGCATAAAGTCGATGTATTGGCTGGTGCTTTCATGTTGCTCCGTCATGAGGCCTTGGATAAGGTCGGCTTATTGGATGAAGCGTTTTTTATGTACGGTGAAGATATTGATCTATCGTACCGTCTGGTATTGGGTGAATATAAGAATTACTATATTCCCGAACGTATCCTTCATTATAAGGGAGAAAGTACCAAGCATGGCGACATGAAATATGTGAAGGCATTTTACGGGGCTATGCTGATCTTTTTCAAAAAGTATTATCCGCAGTCCGGCTGGCTGATGGGATTTTTTATCAAGATGGCTATCCTGTTGCGTGCATCTCTGGCTGCTTTGTCACGGATGTTGGGAGTTCGGACAAAGTCGAATAACAAACACCGCCGTCTGCTGGTGATTTGCCGGGAAGAGCATTTCGAAGCAATGAAAGCGGCTTGTGCCAAGCGTATGCCTGAACTGGAGCATATTAATCTATGGAACTTGAGTGAAGAGCGTGTGATGGATGCCATTTGCCGCCGTAATCAGATGAAAGAGTTCACGGACTATGCCTTTTGTTATCCGGATGCCCGCTTTGAACAAATGCTTTTGTTTATGGATAAGCTGGTTGACGAAAAAGTAACCTATCATATTTATAGTACAGAGAGCGGACAATTAATATCACCGGGGAAGTAATATGGCACTACTGGAAAATGAAATAATCCGGCTTCGTGCACTGGAGCCGGAAGATCTGGAACTTTTATATCGTTGGGAGAATAATCCTGACCTATGGGAGTTGGGTAACACTATGTCCCCATATTCCCGTTATATATTGAAAGAGTATATCCGGGAGTCACACCGGGATATTTTCGATACCAGGCAATTGCGTCTGATGATCGAGTTGCGTTCGACGGGAGCAGCTATCGGCACGGTCGACTTGTATGACTTCGAGCCCCATCACCGGCGTGCAGGCATCGGTATTCTGGTCGATCCGCTTTATCAGGGGAACGGATTTGCATCAGAAGCGATGCATGTATTGATGGAATATGCTTTTATGTTTCTGAAATTGCACCAGTTATTTGTTCATATCCCGATAGAGAATGAAGCCAGTAAGGCCTTATTTACCCGTTGCGGGTTTGTTCTTTCCGGAATAATGAAAGATTGGGTCCTGACGGAAAAAGGATATTCCGACGTTTTGGTAATGCAAAAGGTACGGACTGAAAGATAATTAGTTAAGATACGGATCCTTGGGATATTTTGTCCATGCTTCATAATTGCTGCCAAGCTCTCCCAATGAATCTTTCCAAAAATCCTCTCCGTCGGCCAGCAACACATTTTCTTTCGATGCGTGGCTTACTACCCATGAGTTATGGTTGATCTCATTACCCAACTGACCTTCTGTCCAGCCTGAATAACCGAGGAAGAATTTTACTTTCCCATCGATCGAATGACCATTCTGGATATAACGTTTTAACGCTTCGAAATCACCGTCAAAATAGAGATGGTCTTTTATCTTCAGGGAATCGGGGATAATCAGATCACCCAGTGAGTGAATGAAGAACAGGCGATTGGCACTTACAGGGCCTCCCAAGTAAATCGGTATCTCCGGGAACTTCTCCAGTTCCGGAAAAAATGTATTGACTACCAGATCCGTTTTCTTGTTTAAGACTAATCCCATTGATCCGTCATCTGTGTGTTCTACGAGCAGAACAACGGAGCGTTGGAAATAGGCATCTTGCAGAAAAGGTTCTGATATGAGTATGCTACCTTGTGCAGGCAGGAGATTATTATGCGTTATTTTGAAGATATTTTTGTATGATGCCATGATAAGATCGCTTAACTGTTAATACACAGCGACAATATATGGCTTTTGATGTTAAGAAGCAAACGAAAAACCCGGCATTTGGGTTAATAAGTGTAAAATAAATGCCGGGTTTGTGTTAATTATAGGGTATGATTTTCTTTGAATAGCTTCAAACGCTCTTCCAGAAGGTCATATTGGTGCGGTTTGATGAACGAAGTGCAGGCGCGCAGACCTTCCTGGTTGCTGCCGGTCGTGCTTAAAGATATAGCACTTACTCCGTAATAGATCAGTTCTTCCATCAACTCTCCGCCGGTCATTCCGGGATAAGCGATCGTGAAATAGAAGCCGTCGGCAATCGGTTCGTCCAGGTCATGATCGTAAACGATCGTGAAGCCGTAGTCTGTAAAGATCTTTTTCAGTCTTTCGGCACGGCGTCCGTATTCCTTTACTTCCGAGATAAAATCGAACTGGCCGTCGGAGGCTGCTTTGAACATGGCAGCCAATGCTACCTGCGCTGAATGGCTGGTTCCTGATGACAGGGCGTACAGTACACGATGGATGTAAACAGTTCCGAAAGTGCCGCCGCCATAACGCTTCGTCAGTCCCGGATAGGCACGGTGATAAAGTTTGTTGGAGATAGCAGTTACACCGATACGTTGTCCGGCATAGCTGAATGCTTTCGAACCGGAGATCTGTAAGATGTAATTATCCGTATAATGTGCAACGCTTGCCTGATAAGGAGCTTCGAAAGGTTTGCCGAGTTCTTTGCGGAAATCCATAGCGAAGTAGGCGAGATCTTCGATCACGATCGTATCATATTTGTTTGCCATCTCTCCGATGATCTTCAGTTCTTCGTCTGTCAGGCAGAACCAGGCAGGGTTGTTCGGGTTCGAATAGATCATGGCTGCGATATTGCCTTTTGAAAGGTGTTCTTCCAGGATGGCACGCAGTTTCTCTCCGCGATATTCATAGACGTCGAATGATTCGTATTTATATCCCATCACGACGATCTGTTGTTTTTGAACCGGAAATCCGGGATCGATGAAGAGGATGGTGTCTTTTCCTTCCGTGCATTGTCCGCTGGTAAGGAAAGAGGCAAATGTTCCTTGCATGGAACCGGTTACCGGAACACAGCATTCCGGTGCTATATCTATATTGATAAAAGCCTTGATGAATCTGGATGCTTCTGCTTTTACTTCCGGCGTACCGTTGATATTCGGATAGATGGAGGCGATACCGCTCTTTAGTGCGTTTATTTCCGCATCGACACCGACTTGCGCTGCTTTCAGTCCGGGAACACCCATTTCCATATGTATGAACTCGGTTTTTGTTTCCTGTTCCAATTGTGTGGATATGGCAACAACTTCACGGATTGTAGCTTTCCCGAAATCCGGTAATCCGTAGCCATCTATTATTCGTCTGGCAGTCTGATAATCTACTGGAGTATTCTTCATGTCTGTTATAGTTTATATGGGGGACAAAAGTAAAAAAATAATCGATCCGATGTGAAATATTTGTATGAAACTGTTGTGTAATTAAAAATATTATCTACCTTTGCACCGCAATCGAGAGAGATGCGATATGAAAACATTGGTTCGGTAGTTCAGTTGGTTAGAATACATGCCTGTCACGCATGGGGTCGCGGGTTCGAGTCCCGTCCGGACCGCTTTCGAAAGAAGCAAAAGATATAAAGCTCTGTAATTTAATATTACAGAGCTTTTTCTTTTTTATCCCTTGGTAGATAACTGAATATAGACATGCTGATACCTACATAAAATACTGGTTATCAATATCAATCTGTGTCCTTTCATTTTTACGACCTACCAGATGTTTTTGTGAATTCTCTCTTTTACTCGAATATCTTTCTGCTTACATATATGTGCATCCTCAGCCGCATAACCGATGGCGAGAAAACAGGTGAACTCATATCCATGGGGAGCATTAACGAGATGTTTCACATGCTCTGGTTCATTACCGATGGGAATACGGAAAGCACACGACAGTCCTTCTGCGGTTGCAGCTAGCAATATGTTTTCTACAGCCGCCCAAGCCGAGGCAAAATAGTTTAAAGAACTTTGGTCTGCTGGTTTACATAAGGGATAGTCCTTTTGTCTAAAAAACGGCAGAATAAGACAATTACTTTGGATTAGCATACGCTGTTGTTTTGGTAACGCATCGACAAACATGTCATATCCGTCTTTGTCCATTGCGTTTGCGGCAGCTTCTAGTCCAACCTGTTGAATGTTTTTGGTGTTTTCTGCCACTGGTGATATAAGTTGGGTAATATTTTTCTGCCCTCTCACGACAATGAACTCAAATTGTCGTAAGTGGTCGTTTGTAGGGGCTTTAAAAGCTGCCGATAATACTTTTTCCAATACTTCGTCCGTTACTTCCTTATCGGAAAAGTCGCGGATAGTTCTTCTTTTCTCTAATACTTGATAGAAATCCATAACAATACATTTTAATAATTATACTTGTTGTTTTCGGTAGCAAAGTTATGCCTCTTTCTTGTTGCATATTTGTGGTATTGTTTCGTATAATTGTTGTATATTTGTATTAAACCATTTTATATACAATTATGGAAGAAATGATTATGCCTTATGAACTACCCGAAGTAGAAAATCATTCATTCTTTTTTATAGACCAACGAATTGATACTCATATAGAAGCCAAATTGCATCAGCACGATGCATGGGAGTTATATTATGTGTTACATGGATATGGAACCCGGATGGCAGGTGATACGTTACAATCTTTTTCGACAGGTGATGTGGTATTGATACCGCCATCTATGCATCATTATTGGGAATATACACCTTTATCGGCAGACAGTGACGGGTGTATTCATTATCTAATGGTTGCTTTCAGCCACTCTCTTGTTATGAGGTGCATGGAGATATTTCCTGAATTGCGGAACCGCTTAGCAGGTCTTGCATTTCCTGTTAATGCATTAAAATTTGGATTAGAAAGCTCTCGTATCATTCGCAAGATATTATTGCAAATGAACGATATGGACGACTTGGGGCGATTGTGTGAAATGTTCCGTTTACTACCTGTCATATTTACTTCGTCCGACCATATTTTTGCAGGTAGACCTGTAAATCTAGAGCGAGATGTGAGACGTATGCAGCAAATTTGTAGCTATGTGATGGCTCATTATATTCATGCCATCTCTTTAGATGATATTTCTGCCGAAGTGGGAATGAACCGTTCTGCGTTTTGCTCCTACTTCAAACGATGCAAAGGAATGACATTTTCACAATATGTTACCCAGTATCGTTTGAATACAGCTTGTGAACTTCTAAGACACACAAAAAAACAGGTATCGGAAATCTGTTTTGCAGTAGGATTTAATGATGTTCCACATTTCAATCGGATTTTTAAAAAATTAAAAGGAGTAACGCCACAAGAATATAGAAAGAAGATTGTTTCCCAAGAAATATTTTAGACTAACAATCAATATTAAGTATTGTTTATTATTTATCAATGAGTTATAACCTTGAACCACTCACAAAGTAGTTTTGTTTCTCCTGTAAGCTTTTTCCCTATTTTTTCTAATAATAAAGAATAATATTCCGTATGTATTCTTAGCCAGTTTTCTAAATTCCCATCACCCTCGGCAATTGCAAATTCTTCTGTTATATTTTGAAATTCAACAATTTCAATCTTGTTGATTTGTATGATGCATACCTCCCTACCATGTGAATCCAATATAGAGGCATATTCATTTTCTTTTATTGTATCCTTTAGGTTCATACAATAATAGTCATATAAGGAAGATGTTGCTATCTTTTCTTTTGTTAGAACTTTCTTTGCTAATTTATCGGTAGTAGTTCCAAACTGTATTTTATGTTTTATTTCCATTTTTATTGTATTTGTCTTTTTGCCAATGAGCTAACTCTAATAAAACTTATCCTCATTTAGCACCTTAATTATGGTTTTAGCGATACGGTCAGCTTTGGTTTGTTCTGTTTTGGCAGAATTGATCCAGTTGATAAATGCCTTTTTCTGACCATCGCTATAAGTTTCAAACTTATCCAATGCTCCCTCTTCATATTCCATACATAAAAGTAATTCTTCCGGAATTATCAATGGAGTTTTATCCTCATATAAAGTAATATGAACTGTGTCGGGAGCTTCCTTTTTGATTTTCTTTCTTATTGCCGACTTGATGGGTAAACCGATATTTCCGTTCCCGATAGGCATCATATTCAAATTAGAAAACTCATAATCATCTATCTTCCCTTTTACTTTCAACATCCCGAATGATGTTTTGGGCATAGGGATTTCAGGAATTTCGACAAAGGTCCAACCTCCTTTACCTCCGATTTTGAACAATATATAATCTTTGTCTACTAATGTTTTTTCTGTATTCATAATATGATATTTCTATTTTAGTTTTGAAACAAAGATACTAAGTATGGATGACAGCAGTATGTCAGCAGCACAAATTATTTTTTTGTTCTCTGTTTACCAGACGTAGAAGAAAGTTCCTTCTTTCGTACGACCCTCGAAAGATATAAAGTAAAGCCCTCTAACTATCATATTGCAGGGCCTTTTCTTTACTTTGATAAAAGACTCATTCTTACAAAGATACTATACGATCTCTGTATTGCCTTAATTCTGTTTCACTAAGTTGTTTGATTGCCGCATCCAAATCTTTTAATATCCGGACTTTATCGTTAGGAATCATACCTACAAATGGAATTGCATTTGAAACCGTATTTCCCAGTAAAGTTGTCTTTATAGTAAGTGTTGAAATAAATGTTCGTAATTCTAACAAACGTTCATGTTCTGTTGCTTCTACATATTTTCCGGCTTGTATTTCTTGATAAAGTTCTGATTCCGGAAAAACGGTCAGAGATACAAAATTGATGGTAAAAGGATGTAACTGATTAAATATTGCAGCCGTATTTGTTGCATTTTGTTGTCCTCTCCCTTTTCCTGCAAGTCCGGTCAGGTAGACCAAATTATAGCGAATATTAGCTTCTTCCAACTTCTGACATTGCTCTAATATCTCGGAGGCTGTATTACCTTTATTCATTTTTGCCAGTGTTTCATCATCTCCTGATTCCGTTCCGATACTGATACTGTCAAAGCCTAAATGGCGTAGATTTTTCAGTTCTTCTACACTTTTAGGCTTAATATCAGCTATTCGGGAGAATGTACCGATTGTTTCACAATAAGGGAGATATTTGCGAATTAGTAAGCCCAATTCAAGCAATCTATTGTAGCTTAAAGCAAAAGGGTTAGCACCTGTCAGAAATACGCGTCTGGCTTTAGGCTGATATTTTTGAATGACTTTCAAATCTTCTTCAATCTCAGAAAGAGGAGATAACTTGAATTTTGTTCCATGATATAAGCTGCAAAATTTGCATTTGTGATATGTACATCCAGCTGTTACTTGTAACAGTTGGGAGCTTGCTTCATAAGGTGGTCGCCAAACTTGTCCTGTAAAATGTAATAGTTCCATAATCTGATAAATTAAATCCTTAAAAAAATATTTTGTTACTTTTGTGGGAGTGAAGTTAGGACGTTCTTTTGGTAAAAAGAAGAACTGTGTTATTACTCAGTTACTTACGTTTAGGTTAGTTTTTCTAAGTATCAATTTGTTTGATAACGAAAAAAATGAGAAAAAAATTGGATTATGAATATTGTTCCGCTTCTCCTGTATTAGAATGGTTAGGAGATAAATGGGCATTAGTTGTGTTATTGAAACTTCGGGAAAACGGAATTATGCGTTTTAATGAATTGTATAAACTTATCCCGTCTATTTCTGAGAAAATGCTTTCAACAGCACTTCGTTCATTGGAAACTGACGGTTTGGTGCATCGCAAAGTATATCCGGAAGTTCCCCCACGTGTAGAGTATTATGTTTCTGATTTTGGGATGACTTTAATACCTCATTTAGAAAATATAATACAGTGGGGACAAGAGAACTTCTCGACTATTATGGATAACAGGAAAAAGAAAGTAACTTGACTTTCAAGTTTTACCGAAACTACGGGAAGCATTACCATTATTACGGTTTCTTTCCATGCGATGATGAGGATAAGGAAAAAACGAATTACTTTTGTAGTGGATCAGAGGATTGATATGTACCAATATCGAATTGCTGCTGGATTATTGCATGCGCTTTTATGACCGTCAGTTTATCACACGACAAGGTATGAACCTAGACGTATTGGCCCGTTTTGAAAGATTGCTTGACGAATATCTGGATTCCGGACTTGCCGCTAAAGAAGGATTGCCTACGGTTAACTATTTTGCAGACAAGATTTGCCTGTCTCCCAACTATTTTGGAGATCTTGTAAAAAAGGAAACAGGCAAATCTGCTAAAGAGTACATCCAATTGAAAATGCTCAACCTGGCTAAAGAGGAATTACTGAACCCGGAGAAATCAATCACACAAGTTGCTTATTTACTGGGATTCCAGTATCCCCAACATTTCGTTCGCTTCTTTAAGAAATATGGAAATATGACACCCAGTGAATATAGACGCGCAAGTTCGTCTTTATAACCCGGTTGTCCGCTCCAGTTCTTCGGGATAACGGTTGCCTGTCAGTTTTATTTTAGAACTGGCTTCATTGATGTTTTTCAATTCATCATCTGTCAGGTGAATTTCGGCTGCACCCAGGTTCTCTTTCAGGCGGTGCAGTTTGGTCGTTCCCGGTATGGGAGCAATCCACGGTTTTTGTGCCAGCAGCCATGCCAATGCTATTTGGGCGGGCGTTGCTTCTTTCTCTGCGGCAATCTTTTTCAGCAAATCGACTATCGCCTGGTTAGCATCGAGTGCATCCTGTGTAAAACGTGGGAGCTTATTGCGGAAATCATCTTTGCCGAATGTAGTCTGTTTGTTAAAACTTCCGGTCAGATATCCTTTACCAAGCGGGCTGAACGGAACGAGGCCTATACCCAGTTCTTCCAACGTAGGAATGATCTCTTCCTCGGGACGACGCCACCAAAGAGAATATTCACTTTGCAGGGCAGCGACCGGTTGAACGGTATGTGCCCGGCGAATGGTTTTAGCTCCGGCTTCCGACATGCCGAAATACTTTACTTTCCCTTCCTGAATGAGGTCTTTTACGGTTCCGGCAACCTCTTCGATAGGAACATTCGGGTCTACGCGATGTTGATAAAGCAAATCGATGTAGTCCGTCTTTAATCTTTTCAGGGATTCTTCAACTACCTGACGGATATGTTCAGGGCGACTGTCAGTTCCAGCTTGTTTGCCATCGACTATATTGAAGCCGAACTTAGTGGCTATAACAACTTTATCTCGGAAAGAGGCAACTGCTTCACCTACCAGTTCTTCGTTGGTATAAGGGCCGTATACTTCGGCTGTGTCGAAAAATGTTTCGCCCAGTTCGTAGGCTGAACGGATTATCTGTATCATTTCGTTACGGTCGGGAAGGGGATCGTAAGCAAAACTCATTCCCATGCAACCCAGTCCGATGGCCGACACTTCCAGCCCGTTGTTTCCTAATTTTCTTGTTTTCATATATTCTTTTTTATTAATAGTTCTTGTCACGTTTTCTTGTTACATGTAACTATGTCGCAAAGTACGGAAGAATGGATGATAGATTTAGTAGATAGATTACGGATATGCTAACCTTAATTACTGGTGGTTATTATAGATTGTTTTTTGTCGGTATCACTCTGTTTACACCCAAAAGTTATTTTAAATAGGGATGAAGAGGATTCTTGCTTGTTTGATATTTACATGGTATAATAAATTTAGGCCGGATATTGTCTATTTGTGTTTTTTAGGTTATCTTCGCTCTATAAAATATCTGAATAAACCATATGAAATTCAACCAAGATAAGTTTTTGCAAGATGCGTTTCGCTTGTTTATCAGCATGAATTATGAGAAAGCGAGTTTTTCTAAATTAGCTGAAGTAACGGGAATGACGGGGGCAGGTATGTCTTACTATTATCCGAATAAGGAAGCTATATTTAAGGCGGTTGTAGATAAGTTTGTATTGCAGACACATAGCCCGGAAAATAAATTTAAAGCAACGGCTACCTCACTGAAAGAATTTATTGTACAATATGTAGAGGGCATAGAGCAGACCATGAAAAAACTAAGGGTATTCTGTGATGCTGATTGGACTTTGCAGGAATGTTCACGTAACAATTACCATTTCTTGATACAGGCAAGCCGCTATTATCCGGGATTCGATGTCCGAATTAATGAGATGTTTGAAAAGGAATATGATTTATGGCGGCAGGTTGTTGCCAATGCCAAAGCGACGGGAGAAATATATTCGGGTGTCGATGTCGAAAAGACTGCATCCATATTCCGACAGATATATTGGGGATTGTCTTTTGAAATGTCTTTCACGTTGGGGCTTAATACTAACAAATTGCTAGAAAACTTACAATACACATACAGTCTGCTTGTTCGATGAGATTCCTTTTATTCAATACCGATATTTAATAAACCTTTGATTTATACTGCTACGTGAGAGAAAAAACATTTTCTAATGACCATTAGAAAATGTTTTTTCATATATTTGCAGTGTTATCAGACATTCAGCTATTGGCTGTATTATTGAATGATTGTTAACGGGTGTTCATATCTGAAAGAGAATTATCATATTAACTAAATAAATAATATTATGAGACGAAGGAAGCTGTTTAAAGTCGTGTTGTTCTTTTCTTTCTGTATGTTTTGTATGACTTCATGCCTTAATGACGATCAAGTTAAGGACAAGATTGAAAACATAAAAATGTATGTTTCTTCGGAAACGGGCGAGTATTTTCCTGTTTATGATCTTGATATTAGAAAAGAAGGAATGAAGGTTAGGGAAGAAAAAGATAAGGACTGGGATGTCATTCCCTTTAGTAAAATAGATGGATTTGAATATGAAAGAGGATATGAATATGTGCTTGAAGTAAAGAAAACAATATTAGCTAATCCGCCAATGGATGGTAGTAATCTTAAATACGAATTGATAAAAGTTGTTTCAAAGGATAAACCAACACATTAAGACTATTAATAATATGTAAGTCTGAAGTGTATGTTTATCGAATTTAAGTCAATGATAAGATTACAGCCATGAAAGAAATATGTCGTCTTTTTTTAGTATTGCTCATTCTTTGTTGCACACCGATTTTACTTGCCCAAGATAATCAAGACAATATAGACAACCTGTTTGTATCTGTCGGCAAAAGCCTGTCGGGTTATCCTTCCGAAGTGATATATTTGCAAACAAGTAAAGGCATTTATGAGACGGGAGAGGACTTATGGTTCAAAGCCTACCAGTTTGATGCACAATCTTTCGGACTTTCAGATCGGAGCAAAACGCTTTATCTGCAAATGGTGGATAGTGAGGATAGCGTAGTCTGGCGGGAGAAATATCCTATTGAGAACGGGATAGCGGACGGTCATGTGTATGTGGATGAAAAGTTGCCGGAAGGTGATTATTCATTGGAAGGTTATACTAGGTATTCGTTTTGTACCGATACAATTGGAATACTGTCCGGACGTAAAATAAGGGTCGTAAAGAATATTGCACAAAATGACCAAAGGATGGAAAAAGGAAAAGACTGTGATTGGCGGTTTGATCTTTTTCCCGAAGGTGGAAACTTGGTTTCTGGCATATCTTCCCGGTTAGCATTCAAGGCTACAGATGGTAAAGGTCTTCCGGTGGATGTGGAGGGTACATTATATGTGGATGGTAATCCGACTACAATATTCAAGAGCAGTCATGACGGGATGGGTGTCTTTTCTTTGACTCCTTTTCTCGAAAAAAAGTACCGGATAGAATTGAAAAATGGCAAGACTTATTCTTTGCCTGAGATTTACCCGCAGGGAATGTCATTTCAGTTGCTGAAGAAAGATAAGGAACGGATGGAGTTTGTAATCTCCCAGACAGAAGGACTGCCTGAACAGGATGTTTATCTGCTGGGGCAAATGCGGGGAGTAGTCTGTTGTGTGGCAAAAGGAAGATTGAAGAATAGCCTGAAAATAAAGATTCCTGCAATGGAATTTCCATATCAGGGGATTGCGGAATTTACATTGTTTGACGGTACGATGCAGCCCATAGCGGAACGTTTGGTATATGTCCACCCGGAAAAGAGACTGAATATCAGTATCGAACCGAACAAGGACAGTTATGTACTCCGTGAAAAGGCTACATTGAAAATAAAGGTGACGGATGATGATGGCAAACCGATACAGGCAAATTTGGGTATCAGCGTATTCGACAAAATATATATGAATCCGGCTGATCCTGCTAATATCCTTACGCACTGCTATCTTACTTCCCAGATACGGGGGGGTATCCATGATCCGGCTTATTATTTCAATGAAGAGAATAAAGACCGGATGGAAGCAATGGATTTACTGCTGCTGACACAAGGCTGGCGACGGTATGTGTGGAGTGCTGATCGCTTGCCATATCATGGTGAGATATTCCTGCCGGATGAAATATCGGGTACTCAAACGATAGGAAGTAAGAAGAAAAGTAAGGAAACACAGAGTACGGAGCAACTGATTCAGGTATCGGGTGCTGAAGGAAATTCAGTGTTTGTCTGGGCTGATTCAGCAGGATGTTTTACGATCGATACAGATATAATGAAAGATGTTCGGGGAGGATATGTGTATCTGAAACCGATGTTATCAAAAGAGTTTAGACCGAAACTGGAAATAACGGATTATTTTCCCTTGATTGACAGCTTAAGGAAAAACAGACCGTCTTATTATCCAATAATGGATTTGTCTGAAACAGTCGGGCGACAAGTGCTCGATATGCTGGTGGTGAGCAATGACAGTACAATCCTGCTGGATGAAGTGGTTGTTACCCGCAAGGCTCGCAAACCGTTTCGGGATAAGTTTATGGGAAGGTTGGATAGTTTGGCACAGATGGATGTAGGGATGCCATGGGTATGTCCGGAAGGGCATTTGGAGAATTATAAAGAGGGATATACAGTGCATCACGACCCCCGCTATTGTCCGAGTCCGTATATTGTTCCGCTTGAAAAACGAAGCAAACCGGTAGAGGGGAAAACTTATAGGATTATCAAGCCTAAATATTTCGACGGTGGAAAATGGTTTATTGTGGAAGATGAACAATATGTAGTTTATCACGACCCTATTTATTCAGTTGAAGAACTCCTTCGTCGCAATAACCTTTGGCGCACAAAAGGATATTACGCAGCCCGTGAGTTCTATCAGCCGGATGAAATAGATATGCAGCTATCCACGCCGGATGCACGGAATACATTGTTGTGGCAACCTATCGTTTATACAGATGAAAAGGGAGAAGCAACCATATCGTTCTTCTGTTCGGATATAAATACCGGATTTACCGGAATTGTGGAAGGTACTAACGGACTGGGATTGCTTGGTACGGGAAAATGTGAATTCAGGGTAGTTAGGAATATTGATTGAAATATCGTTTTCTTTCTTTTTGCCGGAATCACTCTGTTTACACCAAAAGAATGCTTACATTTACACGATTGGTTTGATTAATCTTATATCGAAAACTAACACAATAAACACTTATCACTAGTATGGAAGAAAAACATCTTTTCCCGGAAATTCCCTTCAACTATGCTTTATGCCTTAAACGGGAGTGCCCCAAAGTCTCTACTTGTTTGCGACAGTTAGCAGAACAGGATATTTCGGACAGCGTCGAGCGTTGGATGATTATTAGTCCCAAATACCAGGTTACACTGGAGGGGGAGTGTCCGCATTATCGTCCTGACGTGAAAGTTATTTATGCCAAAGGCTTTACACGTTTGTTGGATAACCTGCCTTACGCACAGATGAAAAGCGTCATCTCTCGTTTGAGAAACCTTTTCAGTGAAAGAACTTACTATCGGGTTCGTAAAGGCGAACGTTTACTTTCTCCTGCCGAACAAAAAGAGATACAGCGCATTCTGGTACGATGTGGAATTGATGAACCACCGAAGTTTGATGCTTATGTAGAAGATTATGCATGGTAGTAACGGGGAAAGGCTTTTGCCATAGGCATGGCAGGCCACTGCCATCGTAGTGGCAGAGTTCTGCCATGCCTTTGGCAGACTCTTGCCATCACTATGGCAAAACATTTCCATCAGTATGACAAGACACTGTCATTTAAAGGACAGAGCATCTTGCACGGGAAGAGGATTTTCTAACTGTGCAATTGTCGCTCGCTGTACTTCCTGCATGCCGATACCGCCCATAAAAAGAGGTGTTATCATTATCTGCTGTTTAATTGATCTCATTCAGCCAGTCGGCAATCATCGAGTGACAGTTGGATGTTTGAGATGAACGTATCCACAGGCTTGGTGTGAGGAAGTTTCCGCCCGGAATGAGCCGTTTGGCATCGGACTCGACACCGTTGATCCCGCTGCTTGCACTCGATACGATCAGACCGATATTTTTACTTTCCATCTGACTGCCGTATTGAAATAGGAATGTTTGCAGGGGCGCAGCCATATTGCTCCACTAGAGAGGTGCGCCTATGATGATTCTGTCATAATCGGAAAGGTTATCAATTGTCGTTTCAATAGATGGATAAGAATTCGCATCGTTCGGATTATCCCGGATTGCCTGAATCAATGCACTGCCAATCGCATAATTGTTGGCGGCATAGTCTATCCCTTTTTCGGTAGGTTCAACCCTTACCACATCGGCTTCTATTTGCGTCTGCAGATCGTTGATAATAGAATGTATATTATTCGTGTAGCTGTAATATACAATCAGTGTCTTGCCCGTTGGGGCCGGATTCGGATTGTCGGGTGTTTCCGGAGTCTCGGTCTGCGGGTTGTCCGGTTCATTATCATCGGGAGAACATGCATTTAATCCTACCGCTATAAGAGTGGCAAACAGTAGATACAGGTACTTTTTCATATGATTCTTATTTTATAATTAAACAATTATTCCAATGCTGAAAGTTTGAGAAGTCTTGCAGGATTGATTCTTTAGCGACCTACCTGACGTTGTTGCTCGGCATTGTATCGGTCTCCGACAACGGGAATAGCGGCTAACACAACCTCCCCCTGTTTTCCTTCTTTTTCGATGTA